>Ga0209023_10006617_pt1 | contig 12155 bp, 12 predicted proteins | sample LakOneMetagenome_FD_187468 | JGI IMG/M metagenome (GOLD analysis project Ga0209023, IMG submission 187468) | Freshwater and sediment microbial communities from Lake Erie, Canada (SPAdes) (version 2) | ecosystem: Environmental > Aquatic > Freshwater > Lentic | place: Lake Erie, Canada... | reverse complement strand
CGACGGCGAAGCCCGCAAGCCACGCCGCCGCCGCAGCCGACGCGGCGCAGGCGGCGGTACGGACAGCGAAGCCGCACCGACCGCCAACTGACCGACCATGCCGCAACCACTAGACCAGGCGCTCGCCGAGGTCCGATCGCTGCTGCTCGCCCCCACCCTGGTGCGGGCGGTCGCGGCCGGACGTCGGCGCGGCCAGCCCCTGCCCGACAGTGAACGGGCCCAGCTCCGACCCATCACCGGCGACCGCTATCAGGTGGTGACCAGCGACGGCGTACGGCCGGTCACCCGCACTGTGCCGGCGGGCGACTGGGCGCCGATCGTTGACGCACTGCTCGCGCAGCCGTACGGGAACTGGCATGTGGAGACCGCCGAGGCGATCGTCCAGCTTCGGATCACCAAGAAGGGCGAGGCGCAGCTGCACCGCAGCGCGCGCGGACCCGCGACGACCGCGCCCGCCGAGCACGACCGGGTCAAGCAGCACCTGCTCGACCCGGGCGACCCGCTCTTCGCGGTGATCGGTGGCGGGGCCGCCAAGCGCCGCCAGGTGGACGCGTTCCTGCGGGCACTCGCGGCGACCCTGCCCGAGGCGGGGCTGCCGTCGCCGCTGCGATTGGTCGATCTGGGCTGCGGCAACGCGTACCTGACCTTCGCGGCGTACCGGTATCTCAGCTCGCTGGGCCTGACCGTTGAGGTGACCGGCGTGGATGTCCGGGAGGATCAGCGGGCCCGCAACACCGCCCTGGCCGCGCAGCTCGGCTGCGCCGACCAGGTCCGGTTCGTGGCCGGCACGATCGCCGACGCTCAGCTACCGACCGACCCGGATGTGGTGTTGGCGCTGCACGCCTGCGACACCGCCACCGATGAGGCGCTGGCCCGCGCGGTCCGCTGGCAGGCAAGCTGGGTGCTGGCCGCGCCCTGCTGCCACCACGACATCGCCAGCCAGCTGCGCAGCCAGCCGGCGACCGGCCTGACCAGGTTCGGGATCCTGCGCGAACGGTTCGCCGACACGCTCACCGACGCGCTGCGCGCCGGCCTGCTGCGCCAGCACGGCTACGCGGTGGAGGTGGTCGAGTTCGTCGACTCTGCGCACACCCCGCGCAACCTGCTCATCCGAGCCCGGCTCACCGGCACGGCGGCGACAGCCGCGCAGGTCGAGGAGTACCGCGCCCTGACTGAGCAGTGGCAGGTGGCGCCAGCACTGGCGACCCTGCTGACGGCAGTCGACTCGACCAGGTAACTCCGCCGAACTCTGCCCGACCCGCCGACCGGCCTTGCCGGTGCTAGCTGACGTTGATCGTGAATGCGGCGTGGTGCACGGTGCCACCGACCTGGAAGTCAAGGAACAGTCGATACCGGCCTGGGCTGGGCGGAGCCAGCCAGAACTGGACCGTGTCGCCGGCCATGGTGACGTCCGCGTGGACGTGCACGTAGCCGAGGTCGATCTCCCGGACCACCACCAGATGCCCGTACGAGCCCAGGTAGCGGTCGAGTGCCGCCGGTACCCCGGCACGGGTGATCCGGAACGCCAGCGGGGCGATCGCCGCCGCGCGCGGCGTGCCCTCGTACGCGACGGTGAAGCCGTCCGCGCTGGTCGTGGCCGCGGGGGCCGGCAGCGGTCGGGGCTGGTAGTCGCCGGGCACGGTGACATCGATGCCGAGCGTGAGCGGAATCTGCGCGCGCGCGGCGTCAACCAGGGTGAAGTCCGCATACGCCCGCCAGATCCCCGGTTCGGGCAGCCGCAGCGGCACGCTCCAGGTCCCGTCGGCGGCCATGGTGGGGTGCAGGTGCTGGTAGCCGCTCAGGTCGCGGCGCAGCAGGACCAGGTGCATGGGTTTGTCGTGCACGGTGACGAAGTCCGTGACGGCGACCCCCGCCTCGTTAACGATCGTGAAGGTGAACGGCTGGGTCCGCCCGGCGGCGGTGGTCGTGCTGGTCGGGACCATGCGGTAGCCCAGCAACGTCGCGGACTGCCCGACCGCGATGCCGCCCACCAGGGCCTGGCCCGAGGTATCCGGGCCGCCGCTGTCGTGAGCGTGCGGGGGCGTGCCGGGCGGATCGGTGTGACCGGTGCCGGCGGAGTTGACCGGCGCGTTGGTGGAGCGACCCAGCCCGAAGCCGAGCAGCAGTGCCGCGATCAGGCCGCCGATGATCGCCGCCGTACGCGCGGCGGTCCGGTCGGCCGGCGCCCGCAGCGGTCGGTCGGCGCCGGTACCGGAGGCGAGTGACAGCAGCCCGGGGGCAGGGGTGGCGTCGTCTTCCGAGGCCTCAGGGGGGATGTTGTCCGGCACCAGTCGAGCGTAACCGGGGTGGCCGGACGGAGCGGCCACCCCGGTTACTAGCTGTCTGAAATATGAGCATACGTTGCCATTTGGGCGATAGATCGTTGAACAGTTGTGCCTCTCACTGCGCAGACCCGCACCACCACCGGCCTCAGACGCTCGCTACTCGTCGCGCTGGCGCTCGGTGTGATCGCCGCCCAGCAGAGCGCTCCAGCCGCCGCCGCGCCCAGCCAGCAACAGCAACTGAGCCAGGCCCGCGCCCAGCTGGAGAGCGTCGTCGAGCAGTACAACCAGGTCCGCGAGGACCTGGCGGTCACCCGCAAGCGGCTGGCGGCCCTCAAACCACAGCTCGCCCCGATGCAGGCGAAGGTCGCCGCACAGCGCGGCCAGGTCGGCGAGCTGGCCGCCGGGGCGTACCGGTCGGCGGCGATGTACCGGGTCGGGGCGCTGCTGTCGGCCCCCAACCCCAGCCAGCTCACCGCCCGCCTGGCCATGGTGCAGCAGCTCGCCGACCAGCGACAGGACCTCATCCACCAGCTGGCCGAGGCCGAGCACAGCTACACGAAAGCCCAGCACGAGCTGTCCGGGCTTGCCGCCGCCCAGGCCAAGCAGCAGGCCCAGCTGGCCAGCCGCCGCAACCGGATCGAGCTGCAGATCGCCCAGCTCACCCCGACGATCGTCACGGCCTCGACCCGCAACAACAACAACGACGACGACCCCGGCACCCCGCGCACCCCGCCCGCCGCACCGGGCTCCGCCGGCAGCGCCCTGCACTTCGCCTTCAGCCAGCTCGGCAAGCCGTACGGCTGGGGCGCCGAAGGCCCGTACGCCTACGACTGCTCAGGCTTCACCCGCGCCTCGTGGCTGCGGGGTGGCCGCTCGCTGCCGCACAACGCGGCAATGCAGTGGCAGAGCATCCAGCACATCGAGCGTGGCCAGCTACGCCCCGGTGACCTGGTCTTCTACTACAGCTACGTGACCCATGTCGGGATGTACATCGGCAACGGCCGCATCATCCACGCGCCCACCTTCGGCGAGAACGTCAAGATCAGCGGGATGGACTACGCGCCGATTCACGGCTTCGGACGCCCCTGAGCGTCGGCCAGCGCACCGGCCACCCGGTGCCACACGGCTTCACTGCTGGCCGCCAACAAGCCCTGCCGGCTGTCCGCCGGGTCGTACGGGGTGCCGTCCAACCGCCGGGCCATCCCACCCGCCTCGGTAACCAGCAACGTACCGCTGGCGTGATCCCATGGCCGCGTCCACCAGAACACCGTGAAGTCCTGGGTCCCGTCCACAATGTCGGGGTACTCCCGGCCGGCGCAGCGCAGACCGGGCAGCAGGTCGCCGACCCCCGCCGCACGGGCCCGGGCCACCACCCGCGCCGGCAGCGACCGGACCGACACCGCGCCGCGCGGAATCGCCGGCCGGTGCGCGTCCGCGGTCCACAGCCGCCGGCCGTCCTCGAACGCCCCGCCGCCGCGCGTCGCCCACAGCAGTCGGTCGGCCACCGGATCCAGCAGGTACGCGTGCTCGGTGATGCCGTGCCGCTGCAGCGCCACCAGCATCATGAACGGCCCCTGGCCGGCCGCGAAGTTGGCGGTCCCGTCGACCGGGTCGACCAGCCACACCGCGCCCGTCCCGCGTAAGGCATCCAGCACCAGCGGATCGGCGGCCACCGCCTCCTCGCCGACCACCCGGGAACCGGGCAGGATCTCCTTCAGGCCCGCGGTCAGCAGCCGCTCGGCGTGCTCATCGGCGACCGTGACCAGGTCCCCGTCTGGCTTGGTGCGGACATCTGCGCTGGCCAGGTGCCGGTAGTACGGCAGTACCGCCGTTCGGGCGGTAGCGCGCAGCAGGGCACCAACATCGTCGATCATCACCATCAGTCTCGCCCGGCGGACTCGCCCGCGCAGCCGCTCACGCCGGCACGACCCGACTGACCATCAGCATGGCCACATCATCGGCGAGGGGACCGCCGTTGGCTCGCTCGGCCCGCCCCACCAACCAGGCAGGCAGCGCACTGAAGCCGACGGTGGCCGACTCCGGCTCGGCGATCAACGCGCACAGGCCGTCGATGTCGAGCCGGTCCGCGCCGCTGCGGCCCTCGATCAGTCCGTCCGTGTAGAGCAGCAGTGCCTCGCCGGGCGACAGCAGGAACTCGTACGGCTCGGGGGTCTTCGGCACGACGCCCAGCAGACGGTTCGTGGCCGCCGGTAGCGGCGCCGCGTGCTGTCCGTGTACCAGCAGCGGCGGCGGGTGCCCGGCCAGCCGCAGCGTGGCCTGCCCGGTCGACAGCTCCAACGACAGCGTGGCAACCGTGGCGAACAGCTCGGGCGCCCGCCGTTCGCTCATCAGGACCTGCTCCAGGGCCGGCAGTACCGCGTCGTCGGGAACCCCGCCGAGCACCAGGGCCCGCCAGGCGACCCGCAGGCCGACGCCGAGCGCAGCCTCCTCGACGCTGTGTCCGCAGACATCGCCGACCATGAAGTGAATGCGGTCCGGGCCGCTCTGCACGACGTCGTAGAAGTCGCCGCCGATCAGCCCGCGCTGTCGGCCGGTGCGGTAGAACGACCGCACCGCCACCAGATCGGTGTCCATCAGCGGCTGCGGCAGCAGACCGCGCTCCAACCGCGCCGACTCGGCCTGCCCCAGGTCCGCTTCGCGCAGTTGCCGGTTGTGGTCGTCGGCCCGCTTACGCTCGACCGCGTACCGCAGCGCGCGATACAGCGAGACGCCATTGAGCTGGCTCTTGATCAGATAGTCCTGTGCACCTTCGGCCAGCGCCGCGACGCCCAGGTGCTCATCGAACAGCCCGGTCAGCACACAGACCGCGGCCCGCCGGGCCAGCTTCAACAGGGTCCGCAGACCGTCCAGGCCGTGGGTGTCCGGCAGCGCCAGATCCAGCAGAACGCAGTCGACGTCGTTGAGCTGCTGGCGGGCCTCGCCCACGCTGGCCGCCACTGCCACGTCGATCGGCGCGCGCACCTGCCGCAGCAGTTCGCTGACCAGCTGCACATCCCCGGCAGCGTCGGCGATCAACAGCAGCGACAGCCGCTCGTCGCCGCCAGGAACCCCCGTCACTTCCACCGGAAATGGACGAAGACCCGACCGAAGTTCTTCGAGTCCTTCTCCACCCGGTGGTACAGCGCCTTGATTTCCTTCTGGTCCAGGAACCGCAGCACCGACTTCTTCAGTGCACCCGAGCCCTTCCCCGGGATGATCTCGACCAGGGTGGCCTTCTTCGCCACCGCCTCGTCGATGATCCCGCGCAGCGCCTTGTCGATCTCGCTGCTGCGGTTGAAGATGTCGTGCAGATCCAGCTTCAGCTTCATCGCCACTCATCCCACCGTCGCGGAGCCGCCCGCCGGGCGCGCAAGTCCATCACGCCGCGACGCTACCCGGGCGGGAGCGCCCGCCGCGAGTTGTTCAGGGCACCAGCGGTCTGATCAGGCGCAATGCCACCGCCTTGTTGACCGCGTCGAGACGGGACACCGCGCCCAACTTGGCGTAGATGTTCGTCAGGTGACGCTTCACCGTGCCTTCGGTGATGAACAGCCGGCTGCCGATCTGCGCATTGCTCAACGCCTGCCCAGCCAGCTCCAGCACCTGACGTTCGCGTGGGCTGAGCATCGATGGCGACGCCGCGATCGCCTGCCGGGGCGGGGCCACCACCTCGGAGCGGTAGACCACCGCCCGGACCGCATCGACCAGCTCCTGCCGGGTGGCGGTCTTGGTCAACAGGCCGTACGCGCCGGCCTCGACAACCTGCTCGGCCAGGACCGGATCGTCGTACATGGTCAGGACCAGTACGCGGATGCCGTGGCAGCTGCGGTGGAGGCGGTCGATGGTGGCCTGGACCGGCACGTACGGCATCTCGACGTCGAGCAGGATGGCGTGCGGTCGAGCGGCGACGCCCATCCGGATCGCCGACTCACTGTCACCCGCCTGGGCGACGATCTCGATGTCGGCCTCAATCCGCAGCAGCTCGGCGACGCCTTCGCGAAACAACACGTGGTCGTCAGCGAGCATCAGCCGGAGTCGATCACTCGGGGCCTGCATCAATCTCCTTTGGCAGCGGCAACTCGACGACAACCTCGGTCCCACCGGTGACGCCGGGCCGTACCGTGACTTCGCCGCCGAACGCGCTGATCCGTTCGCGCATCGACACCAGGCCCAGCCCGCGCTGGCGGGTGCAGTCGGCGACGAACCCGATGCCGTTGTCGCGCACGGTGGCGCGCACCCGGCAGGGTTCAATGATGACGGCGACCTCGATGATGGTGGCGGCGGCATGCCGGTGCGCGTTGCGCAGTGCCTCCCGTAGGACCAGGAAAAGCTCACCGCGTACGCCGCGGGGAAGAATCGCCTCGTCACCGTCGAGGTGCAGTTGGGTGGGCTGGTCGAACGCCGCCTCGCAGAGGTAGTCGCGCAGGCTCGCGACCAGGCCGTGCTGGGCGATGTCATGCCGCATCCCGGCGGAGACGGAGCGCAGCTGGTCCAGCGCGGTGCGCACATGACCCACCGCGTTTCTGATCTTCTGCTCCGCGCGTTCCGGGTCGACGCTGCGGTAGTGCTGGGCGAGTTCGAGATCGTGGAGAACCACCGCGAGCGCGGGCGCGACGATGTCGTGCAGCTCGCGAGCGATCCGGCGCCGCTCGTCAACGTGTGCGACGTGAAGACGTTCGCGCAGCTCAGCAATGTCTGCGTTACCCATGGATTTCCGTTCGACGGCGATCAGTGACCGGCACGGCGCAGCCGGGGCCACCGGCGCCACGACGCGGGCGTCGGCTGGACAGCCGAACCACCGCGGGCGTTGTCACGGCATGCAAATCCGCACGTCACAAGCCCGCATCGCGTTCTGCTCCGGTGCCGACCCGGTGGCTGCCCGCACCGTCGCCGTACCTACGCGCCAAGCCGCACCGACGCCCGCTGCACTTCGCATCGCTGCGCCTATCCGCACTCCTGCGCCTACCTGTGTCGCACTTGCGCTTGCCTGCATTGCACTTGCCCTCATCGCCGCGTATCCCCACGCCTACTGTCCGCTTCGGACACGCTGCGGTACCTCCATCGAAAGATGTGTTTGGTTTGTGACATAGGTAACAAGTACCGAAGGAAAGGGGAAGCCAACTGTCGGAATCCCGACCGTTCGACACGCCGATCAAATCCCGACCCGCCGCCAAACGGGTGAAAAGCCAGCCCGCCGGAGGTGTCGGCCACCCTCGGCCACCCGAGGTCAATAAGCACGAATCAGCCCCACCCTCGTCGGATCCCCGGCAAGCGGATCGGATCCTGATCAATAAATCCGGATCCGACTCCGGAAACACGAAACCTATTTCATTAACGAACCACGGATCGGCGCGATGTCGGTACCCGCCGAATCCACTCACATTCAACCCTGGCCTCCTGGCTGATCAGCCGATAGCCTCTCGAGAAATCGGCAACCATCAATCCCCCGTGCGGTTGTCGAGGTCTCAGAAAGGACCAGCCGGATGACCCTGCCCCCCAGCAGCAGTCGGCCCGCCCACCTGCTCGGCTTGGCGGTTACCGCCGCCCTGAGCATCAGCGCAGCCACCGCCGCCCCCGCCTTCGCCACCAACGGCCACCACGGCACCATCCTTGGCGCCAACGACCGCAACGCGGTTGCCGGCAGCTACATCGTTGCCTTCCGCGACGCCACCATGCGTACGGCCAGCATCGCCCCGGCCGCCACCAGCCTGGCCGCCGCCCACGGCGGCACCGCCGGCCACGTCTTCCAGTACGCGCTGCACGGCTTCGAGTTCGTCGGTGACGCCGCCGGCGCCGCCGCCATCGCCGCCGACCCGCGGGTCAAGTACGTGCAGCAGAGCCACCGGTTCCACATCACCGACGCCGGCGCAGGCACCCAGACCAGCCCCGGCTGGGACCTGGACCGCCTCGACCAGAAGAAGCTGCCGCTGGACCGCAAGTACAACTACCCCGGCGACGGCGCCGGCGTCACCGCCTACGTCGTCGACACCGGCATCCGCTACACCCACACCGAGTTCGGCGGTCGGGCCGTCAAGGGCATCGACACCCAGACCCCCAACGGCGACGCCAACGACTGCCACAGCCACGGCACCCACGTCGCCGGCAGCATCGGCGCCAAGACGTACGGCGTGGCGAAGGCCGTCAAGCTCGTCGGCGTACGGGTGATGGACTGCAAGGGCTCCGGCGACGACCCGCAGATCATCGCCGGCCTGGACTGGATCGCCGCCAACGCCACCGGCCCGTCCGTGGTGAACATGTCGATCGGCGGGGACCCGTCCCAGGGCATCGACGACGCCGTCAACAAGCTCATCGCCAAGAACATCGTGGTGGCCGTCGCCGCCGGCAACGGCGACGACCTGGGCAACCCGCAGGACGCCTGCAACTACAGCCCCGCCCGGGTCCCCGACGCACTGACCGTGGCCGCCACCAGCAGCGACGACTCCCCGACCTGGTTCACCAACTACGGCAAGTGCGTCGACATCTTCGCCCCCGGCGAGAACATCAAGTCGGCCACCAACACCAGCGACACCGCCACCACCACCAAGGACGGCACCTCGCAGGCGTGTCCGCACGTCGTCGGTGCGGCGGCCCTGATCATGGCGGCCAACCCCACCTTCACTCCGGCCCAGGTCGCGGCGTCCCTCGCCAAGAACGCCAGCGCCGGGGTCGTCCGCAACCCCAAAGCCGGCACACCGAACCTGCTCCTCAACGTCGGCTGACGCACCCGATACATCGACGGACACCACATTGTCGGTGTCCGTCGATGTATCCATGGGGGCTGTTCCACCCGGTCCGCAAGCCCCAGCCTGGTACCACCGCCGACTGCCAACCGAGCCGAAGTGAGGGTCACTACATGATCAGTCTTCGCCGCATGGTCCCGCCGCTCGCCGCACTCAGCGCCATCCTGCTGCCACTGTCCCTGTCTGCGCTGACCGCCACGCCCGCCCAGGCCGCGACCGGCTTCGTCGAGGAGCGGGTCTACGTCGAAACGACAGTGGACACCGACGGCAACGGTCGCCCCGACCGGGTCGCCATCGACATCTCCCGGCCCGCCGGCAGCGAGAAAGTACCGTCGATCTTCGAGCACAGCCCGTACCGCAAGGGGCTCAACGACGTCCCCAACTACGGCGTTGACGTCAACAAGCTGCCGCAGGACAGCGCCCGCCGGCCCGGCGTCGCCGGCAGCCCGCAGGGTCAGCGGCTGGTCCGCAAGCCCGACCTGACCGGCTGGATCGACGACTACTTCGCCCCACAGGGCTACGCCACCATCTCCGGCCAGAGCATCGGCACCGGCGACTCCGACGGCTGCCCGACCACCGGGGACATGAACGAGACGCTCGGCGCCACCGCCGTCATCGACTGGCTGAACGGTCGGGCCCGCGGCTTCAACTCCAGCGGCGGCGAGGTCAAGGCCGACTGGAGCACGGGCAAAGTCGGAATGACTGGTATCTCGTACAACGGCACGCTGCCGAACATGGCCGCCACCACCGGCGTCGACGGACTCAAGGCGATCGTGCCGGTATCGGCCATCGCCGACTGGTACGACTACTACCGGGCCAACGGATTGGTCGTCGCACCCGGCGGGTTCCAGGGTGAGGACGCGGATGTGCTGGCCAAAGCGGTGGTCCGCAAGGGCGCCTGCGCGAGCCAGCTGGGCAAGCTCACCGCCGCACAGGACCGGGTCACCGGTGACCACACCGACTTCTGGAAGGCCCGCGACTACGTCGGTAAGGCCGACAAGGTGAAGGCCGCCGTCTTCATCGTGCACGGCCAGGCCGACTGGAACGTCAAAGGCAAGCACTATGCCGCCTGGCTGGCGGCGCTGCGCCGCAACAACGTGGAGCACCGGATCTGGCTGCACAAGGGCGGGCACGGCCCGGCCAACCGCCCGGACTACCAGCAGGGCATCCAGGCCTGGTTCGACCACTACCTCAAGGGCATCGACAACGGCGTGGACCGGCTACCCAAAGCCGAGGTGCAGTACGGCGACGGCACCTGGAAGAAGTTCGCCGACTGGCCGGACCCGGCGGCCACCGACGTGACGCTGCACCTGGGGAGCACCAACGCCACCGACCCGGGCACCTTGACCAGCAGCGCCGTACCGACCGCCGTCGCGCAGTCGTTCGTGGACGAGGGCCGGACCAAGACGGCCGGCGCGCTGGCCGCCACGCCAGGCAAGGCAGCCAGCAACCGGCTTGTCTACCTGACCGCACCGCTGAAGGCCGCCACCAGCCTGTCCGGCACGACCCGGGTGACCCTGCGAGCGGCCGTCGACAACCGGACCGCCGCAAACCTGACCGCCGTACTGGTCGACTACAACAACGGCAGCCCAAAGCTGATCACCCGAGGGTGGATGGACCCACAGAACCACGCCGGCCTCGACACCAGCTCACCAGTAACTCCTGGCAAGGAGTACGACCTGACCTTCGACCTGCAACCGATGGACTACGTCTTCGGCGCCGGTCACCAGATCGGTCTGCTGGTCATCTCCACCGACTACGACTACACGCTGCGCCCGGCCGCCGGCACGAAGCTGCACCTCGCCCCGGCTGCCAGCAGCATCACCCTCCCACTGGCCAACTACGCCGGCTAAGCACTGGCGGTGTGCCGTATCGCGAGCGCGGGGCGGGCGTTACCTGGTCAGCTTGGCCAGTGTGGCCATGGTGTTCCAGTTGCGGGCGGTCACGTCCGTCCCCCAGTGCTTGATGACCGCCGGTCCCACCGCGGGGGCGTCCAGCAGGCCACCGGCACACCACTGGTAGACGACCCGCTCGCCGACCCGAATGTTGTCCGGGTCGAGGGTGACCGGATCGAAGGCCTTGCGCGCCGCCGCGGTGGGGGTGGCGAACAGCAGATGCGCCATCAGCTTCGCACCGTCGGTAACCCGCTCCGGGAACGGATTGCCCCGCACCACCGCCGCCAGTTCGGCCGCCGTCAACACCAGAGACGGAACGCTCATCCCCAGCCGGTCACTGATGGCGGCCTGAATGGTGGCGGCAACCGCCGCGGGTTTGCCCGCCGGGCCAACAAAGACGGCGTTTCCGCTGTTCAAGTGCGTACGGACGTCGTCGTAGCCGAGGTCGGTGAGCAGGTCGCGCAGGTCAGCCATCGCGAGTCGCTTGTTTCGGCCGACGTTGATCCCGCGCAGCAGCAGCACAAATGGGGCCATCACCAGATGATGCCCGATGGCACGATCGGGGCCATGAACATCGTCGCCACGGACCGCCTGACCCTGCGTCCCTTCACCGCCGCCGACCTACCGCTGTTGACGGCGCTGCACACGGACCCGCAGGTGATGCGCTACCTCGGCAACGGCCACCCGATGACCGCCGACCAGATCGCCGCGGATCTGGCGGATTCCATGGCGGCCACCGACCGACCGCCGGGCTGCGGCCGGTGGGCGGCCGAGGTCAACGGCCGCTTCGTCGGCCGGTTCGGCCTGTGGGCACGCGACGACCGGCCGGACGAGCGGTCGATCGGCTACCGACTGTGCAGCGACGCGCAGGGACACGGGTACGCCACCGAGGGCGCCCGCTGGCTGATCCGGCGGGCATTCGCCGACCCGGCCGTGCACCGGGTCTACGCGGAGACGATGGCGGTCAATGTCGGCTCGCGGGCGGTGATGCAGCGGGCGGGTCTGCGCTGGGTGCGCACGTTCCACCTGGAGTGGGACGAGCCGATCCCCGGCGCCGAGCAGGGCGAGGTCGAGTACGCCATCGATCGCGTCGACTGGACCGGCTAGGCCGGCAGTGCGTGCCGGGGCTCGGTCAGGTCGAGGTAGCTGTCGATGGTGACGAGCCGCTCGTACTGCTGCATCAGTGCCTGCACCTCGGCCGGCATCGGCGTGGCCTCGCCCGCGCGGGCGCTGGC
>Ga0209023_10006616_pt1 | contig 12156 bp, 9 predicted proteins | sample LakOneMetagenome_FD_187468 | JGI IMG/M metagenome (GOLD analysis project Ga0209023, IMG submission 187468) | Freshwater and sediment microbial communities from Lake Erie, Canada (SPAdes) (version 2) | ecosystem: Environmental > Aquatic > Freshwater > Lentic | place: Lake Erie, Canada | collected... | reverse complement strand
CGACCTCCTTCGACGAGGTCCGGCAGGGGATGACTGCGGTCCGCGAGGAGCTGGGAGCCCTCTCATGACGCGCGCCAACGAGCACGGCCAGCCGATCGGGGAGCCGGTCGACGGGTGGACGGGCCGGTCGTTCCCGTCGCGGGTGACGCTCCCGGGTCGCTATGTCCGGCTCGAGCCGGTCGTCGCCGATCACGCCCTCGCTCTCCAGGCGGCGCTGTGCGGCCCCGACGACGACGCCCTGTGGACCTACCGGCCCTCCGAGCGGCCTGCGGACCTGGCGGCCATGACGGCGCTGGTCGCTGCCGCCGCGGCCGCGACCGACGTGGTCACGTTCGCGATCCTCCCGGAGGGTGACGGTCCCCAGGGCCTGGCTTCCCTGATGCGCGTCGACCCTGCGCAGGGGAGCGTCGAGGTGGGGTCGATCATCTTCTCCCGGGGACTCCAGCGCACGCGTGCCGCGACCGAGGCGCTGGCCCTGCTCGGTGGCTACGTCTTCGACGAGCTCGGCTACCGGCGTTTCGAGTGGAAGTGCGACAGCCTCAACGAGCCGTCGCGGGCCGCCGCCCACCGGCTGGGCTTCGTCTATGAGGGGCGGTTCCGGCAGGCCCTGGTCTACAAGGGCCGCAACCGCGACACCGACTGGTTCTCGATCACCGACCGCGAGTGGCCCGCGGTCCGCGCGGCGTACGACGCCTGGCTCGACCCGGCCAACTTCGACGAGGACGGCGACCAGCTGCGGCGGCTCTCGGTGCTCACCGCGCGGCGCTGAGCCGCGCCACCCGGCCTACGACGAGGGCCCCGGTGCCGAAGCACCGGGGCCCTGTCGTCATGCGGGATCGGTCAGGGGAGCGTCAGCACCTGGCTGCGCGACCCCTTCTGGCCGAACATGTGGAACACCAGAGCCTGCACCCCGCTGGACTGGGTGGTGTAGGGGATCGCGTCACCACCGGAGTCCCCATAGAGGGGCAGGTTGGTGGCGAGCTCGGGCGTCCCGGCATCGAACGTGCCGTTCGACATCACGTCGTCGATCCAGTCGCCGGTGTAGCCGTAGTAGGTCCCGACCTCGTAGGTGATGGGGGCGCTGGTGTCGCCCACCGTCTCCGGAAGGCCGACGGCGCCCTTCCACACCGGGAGCACGATGACGTTGGTGTCGAACACGTTGGTGTCCTGCTCCATGCTGTAGAAGTTGACCGGCTCGAGGTCGACCAGGTCGCCCGAGTTGAGGTCGTAGGTGAACGCCATCAGCAGGTCCGTGCCGGCCACATTCGACACGAACGTCTCGAAGTCGGGCTGGCCGTCCTCGGTGGTGTCGAAGTAGATGTCTGGGCTGAGGGTGTTGCCCACATTGGCCCAGTCACCATAGGTCGAGACACCGAACCACAACATGTCGTCGTAGGTCCCGGCCCCGATCTCCTTGATGTCACCGGCACGTTCCGTCGCCGACGAGACACAGCCGATCGGGTCGTCGCCCTTGCCGCAGGTCGGCAACCGGCCGCTCTCGGCGCCCAGCTGCATGACCGTGGCGAGGGAGGCCTGCTGCTCCATGGCGGTTCCCTGGTTGAAGCCACCACCCGTCAGGGTGATCTCGGTGGCGGTCGCCGCAGCCGTCGTCGTCGAGACCGGCTTGGCCGCGCCATAGACGGGCACCCGCAGGGCGCTCTTGCCCCTCGGGGTCACCAGCAGTCGGCCCGAGGAGTCCGCGACGTATTGCCGGGGGTAGAGGTCGGCGCCGAGGAACTGCTCCGCCTCCATGCTCGGGTCGAGGGTGTGGCGCAGCGACAATGGCCGGATGACCATGGTGACCGTCGCCTTGCGAGACGACCCGCCCGGCACCGTGAGGGTGCTGGGGGAGACCTTGTAGGTCACGCCCGGTGTGGCGATCACCGACTGGTAGGCCAGCTTCACGGTCACCGACTTGCCGCCGGTGTTCTGGACGACCAGCCTCTTGGTCTTGGTGAGCCTGCCACCATCGATCGGCGCCTCGACGGGTCCGAAGGACGCGGACACGGCGTTGGCCGGCGTGTTGACGTAGGCGAGCACCGAGGCCTTGGAGGCCGCGAGCGCGTCCACTCGTCCCGCGCCGACGCGAGCCGGGCCGTACTTGAAGCCCGAGTGGCTGTTGCCCGTCGTGACGTCGTGGGTCGCGTTGTTCATCACCGCGGCCTTGACCATCAGCGGCGTCCAGGCCGGGTGCCGGCTCTTGACGATCGCCGACAGACCCGCGGTCAGCGGGCTGGCCATGGAGGTGCCGGAGAAGGCGGCCACGCCGTTGCCCGAGCCCACGAAGGCCGAGGCGATCGTGTCGCCAGGGGCGGCGACGTCGGGCTTGACCACGCCGATGGAACCGTGCGTGCCCCGCGAGCTGAAGCTCGACAAGGTGTCACTGATGGCGGGGTTGACGTCCTTGATCGTCGCCTGCAACGTGCCGTCGAAGGTCACGTCGAGGGTGCCGGCGTCGACGGCTGCCTGGAGCTCGTCGGTGCTGCTCTTGGGGACCTGGAACACGGGGATGTCGGCGTCGCCGGTGATGCCGGCACCGAACACCTCCACGCTCGAGGTGAAGATCGCGCCGATCGCGCCGGCCGCCTTCACGTTGGCGGATCGACCGACGGAGCCGCAGCGGCGGGTGGCGTCGTTGTCGTCCCAGACCAGCCAGGCGACCTTGCCGTCGACCTTGGCCGCGTCTTCGGTGCTGAGGGCGTCACAGCCGTCCTCGTTGGCGCCCGGGATGGCAGCGACGTTGCCGCTGACCGGGGTGCTGTTGGCCCAGTCGTAGGCGATCGACATCTGGCCGGCGACGATGCCGGCGACGTCACTCGGAGCGGTCACCTGGATGCCGTCGCGCAGCTGGTAGGAGTCCACCGAGCTGGCGACTGCGAGGCCCGACACGGCGTTGCCGGGGGCGCCGCCCGTGTCGGTCAGGTCGCCGTTGTTGCCCATCGAGAGCACCGACAGCACACCGTGCTTGGCGAGCTTGTCGATCACGGCGTTCTCGGGGTCGTCCTCGTTGCCGTAGTCGCTGCCCAGGGACAGGTTGATGATGTCGAGGTGGTCGCCGAACTTGCCGTCGCCGTTGGGGTCGAGCGCCCAGTCGAGAGCAGGAATGACGAGGTCGGTGCTGCCCTCGCAGCCGAAGACCTTGAGGCCGTAGAGGCCGGCGGCCGGCGCCATGCCAGGACCGACGTCCATGCCCATCAGCTGGGCCGGGGTGACCTTCTTGTAGTTGCCCGTGAAGGTCTTGCCGTTGGCGCCCACGCCGTAGCCGGCGGCCGTGCCGGCCACGTGCGTCCCGTGCTCGTTGCAGTCGAGCGGGTTGCCGTCCGGGTTGGGGATCGGCTGGTAGGACGGGGCCGTCGGGTCCGCGTCGTAGTCGTCGCCCGCGAAGTCGTAGCCACCGAGGATCTTGGCCTTGCCCAGCTTGGGCAGCTTGGTACGCCAGCCGCCCTTGTCGCTGACGGCCAGAGCGGCGTCGTAGGCAGGGATCGTGCCCTTGCCGCCGAAGTCGGCGTGGGTGTAGTCGATGCCCGTGTCGATGATGCCGACGCGCACACCCGCGCCGGTGCCGCCGGCGTACTTCCAGCTCTTGATCGCCTTGACCAGGACGGCGGTGTTGGCGTTCTCGAAGGTCTTGGGGACGATGCGGGAGACCTTGACGACCCCGGTCATCGAGGCGAGCGCCTTGACGCCCGCACCGTTGGTCACCAGGCCGACGCCGGGGACGGCGTTGGCGACGGTGAACAGGGAGGCGGCCTTGCTGTCGGCGGCGCGGGCCTTGCCGATGGCGGAGGCGGCCTGCTTGGCGACCTCGGCGCGGCGACCCGCCGCAGCCTTGGAGCTGCCGGTGCGGCTGGCCACGTCGGCGGCACCCTCGCCGGCAAACTGGACGAACACGGCGCGCCGCACGTTGGGCGTGCGCTCCGGTCGGGGCGCGTCGATGCCCTTGAGCTTGAACTGGTGCGCTTGTGGCGCCGGGAGCTGCTTGTCCTGATGGGAGCCGGCGGCGGTGGCCACCGACGTCGTCCCCAAGGCGGTGGCGGCGGCGGTCGCTGCGACCAGTGCCACCCAGCCCCGTCTCTTGAGCCGTCGTGAGTTCACGCGTGTCCTTTCACGGTCGGGCGAGCTGTTGTCCGAGAGTCCTGAGGGACGGCACCCGCCCGAAGACGTGTCGCCCCACCCGCGGGACGATAGTCCTTCCTAGCGGCTGGCTGAAGCAGGCCGAACGAAGATTTGCCGCGCCGCTCCGACCGGCCGGATCCTGGGACGGCGGTCCCACATCGCAAGACGGGATGGCACACTGGGTTGACGTCACCGGCCCCCGGCGGGGACCGTAGGTGCATGCGCGCACAGATTCTCGTACGCACGCGACGCGTGAGCTAGGGGCACCGGCCCTCCGCCCACGCGTCACCCCTCGTTGCCCGCCGCGGCCCGAGGGGTTTTTTGTTGGTCTCACACAGGTGAACATCCGCACTACCGAGGACAGGAAACAGCGATGAGCGAGCAGGAGGCCACCGGTCGCATCACCGGTGCGCAAAGCCTGATCACGTCCCTGGAGCACGCAGGGGCAACCGACATCTTCGGGATCCCGGGAGGCGCGATCCTTCCGGCGTACGACCCGCTGATGGACTCACGCAAGATCCGGCACATCCTCGTACGCCACGAGCAGGGCGCCGGACACGCCGCGTCGGGCTACGCCTCGGCGACCGGCCGTGTCGGTGTCTGCATGGCGACCTCCGGCCCCGGTGCCACCAACCTGGTGACCCCGCTGGCCGACGCCTATATGGACTCCGTGCCGATGGTGGCGGTCACCGGCCAGGTCGGCGCCGCGCTGATCGGCACCGACGCCTTCCAAGAGGCCGACATCCGCGGCATCACCATGCCGGTCACCAAGCACAACTTCCTGGTGACCGACCCCGCGGAGATCCCGCGCACGATCGCCGAGGCCTTCCACATCGCCTCGACCGGTCGCCCGGGCCCGGTGCTGGTCGACGTCGCCAAGTCGGCGCTCCAGGCCATGACCACGTTCTCCTGGCCCACCGAGCTCAACCTGCCCGGCTACCGGCCGGTGACCCGCCCGCACAGCAAGCAGATCCGCGAGGCGGCCCGGCTCATCCTCGAGTCCCGCCGGCCCGTCCTCTATGTCGGCGGCGGCGTCATCCGCGCCGCCGCCTCGACCGAGCTGCGTGTCCTGGCCGAGCTCACCGGGATCCCGGTGGTGACGACGCTGATGGCGCGGGGCGCGTTCCCCGACAGCCACCCCCAGCACCTCGGCATGCCCGGCATGCACGGGACGGTGGCCGCCGTCGCGGGGCTCCAGCGCAGCGACCTCATCATCAGCCTGGGCGCCCGCTTCGACGACCGGGTCACCGGCAACCTCGACTCCTTCGCGCCCAAGGCCAAGGTCATCCACGCCGACATCGACCCGGCCGAGATCGGCAAGAACCGCTATGCCGACGTCCCGATCGTCGGGGACGCCAAGGAGGTCATCGCCGACCTGGTCGCCGCCCTCCAGGCGGAGGCCGAGGCGGGTCGCACGGGTGACTTCGAGGCGTGGGTCGACTTCATCGCGGGCGTCAAGAAGCGCTACCCGCTGGGCTACGACACCCCCGCGGACGGCACCCTCGCGCCTCAGTACGTCCTCGAGCGACTGGGCCAGATCGTGGGGCCCGACGCGGTCTATGTCGCGGGCGTCGGACAGCACCAGATGTGGGCTGCGCACTTCGTGGGCTATGAGAACCCCCGCACCTGGATCAACTCCGGCGGCCTCGGCACCATGGGCTACTCCGTGCCGGCCGCGATGGGCGCCAAGGTGGGCCGCCCCGACGCGACCGTGTGGTCGGTCGATGGCGACGGCTGCTTCCAGATGACCAACCAGGAGCTGGCCACCTGCGCGATCGAGAACATCCCGATCAAGGTCGCGGTGATCAACAACTCGGCGCTGGGCATGGTGCGCCAGTGGCAGACGCTGTTCTACAACGAGCGCTACTCCAACACCACACTCCAGCACGCCCACACGGCCGGCCGGATCCCCGACTTCGTCAAGCTGGCCGATGCCTATGGCTGCGTCGGGCTGTCGTGCGACCGCCCCGAGGACGTCGACGCCACCATCGAGAAGGCGATGGAGATCAACGACGTGCCGGTGGTCGTGGACTTCCGGGTCCACCAGGACGCCATGGTGTGGCCGATGGTCGCCGCCGGCACGAGCAACGACGACATCAAATATGCGCGGGGTCTCGCGCCCAAGTTCGACGAGGACGACATCTAGATGAACAAGCACACCCTGTCGGTCCTCGTCGAGAACAAGCCGGGCGTCCTGGCCCGGATCGCCGGGCTGTTCAGCCGCCGCGGCTTCAACATCGACAGCCTCGCCGTCGGTCCGACCGAGCACCCCGAGGTGTCGCGGATGACGATCGTGGTCAACGTCGAGGAGCTGCCGCTCGAGCAGGTCACCAAGCAGCTCAACAAGCTCGTCGAGGTCATCAAGATCGTCGAGATGGACTCCTCCGCGTCGGTCAGCCGCGAGCTGCTGCTGGTCAAGGTGAAGGCCGACGTCGACACCCGCGGCAAGGTCCTCGACACCGTGCAGCTGTTCAAGGCGCGCGTGCTCGACGTGTCTCCCGACGCCGTCACGATCGAGCTCACGGGAAACGCCGACAAGCTGTCGGACTTCCTGCGGGTGGTCGAGCCCTTCGGTATCCGCGAGCTCGTCCAGTCGGGCATGGTCACCATCGGTCGCGGCCCGAAGTCGATCAGCGAGCGCCCCGTCCGTCCCGTCCCCGTCCCGTCCGCCGCTGGGGCCTGATCGCGTGGCCAGTTTCCCCGCGTACTCGGGGAAACTGGCACTCACTGACCGAAACTTCCGCCAGGAAGTGACAGTTTTCGCCAGGAAGTCCCGTCCGTACGACGGTCCATCGAAGAAAGAGAGAACCCCACCGTGGCCGAGATGTTCTACGACGACGACGCCGACCTGTCCCTGATCCAGGGCAAGCGCGTCGCCGTCCTCGGATATGGCAGCCAGGGACACGCACACTCGTTGTCGCTGCGCGACTCCGGTGTCGATGTCCGCATCGGTCTGCCTGAGGGCTCCAAGTCGCGGCCCAAGGCCGAGGCGGAGGGCCTCAAGGTGATGACCCCGGCCGAGGCCAGTGCCGACGCCGACGTCATCGTGATCCTCGCTCCCGACCACATCCAGCGGAAGCTCTACGCCGAGTCGGTGGAGCCGAACCTCACCGCCGGAAAGGCGCTCGTCTTCGGTCACGGCTTCAACATCCGGTTCGGCTACATCACGCCGCCCGAGGGCGTCGACGTGTTCATGGTGGCGCCCAAGGGTCCCGGACACCTGGTTCGTCGTGAGTTCGTCGACGGCCGTGGCGTGCCCGTCCTGGTGGCGGTCGAGAAGGACGAGACCGGCAACGCCTGGCCGCTCGCGCTGTCCTACGCCAAGGGGATCGGCGGCCTGCGTGCGGGTGGCATCAAGACCACCTTCACCGAGGAGACCGAGACCGACCTGTTCGGTGAGCAGGCCGTCCTCTGCGGCGGAGCCTCCCAGCTGGTGATGTATGGCTTCGAGGTCCTGACCGAGGCCGGCTACCAGCCCGAGGTGGCCTACTTCGAGTGCCTCCACGAGCTCAAGCTCATCGTCGACCTCATGTATGAGGGTGGCATCGCCAAGCAGCGCTGGTCGGTCTCCGACACCGCCGAGTACGGCGACTACGTCTCCGGTCCCCGCGTCCTCGACTCGCACGTCAAGGACAACATGAAGACGATCCTCGCCGAGATCCAGAACGGCACCTTCGCCCAGCGCTTCATCGACGACCAGGACGCCGGCGGCCCCGAGTTCAAGGCGCTGCGCGCCAAGGGCGAGGCTCACCCGATCGAGGCCACCGGCCGTGAGCTGCGCAAGCTGATGGCGTGGGTCAAGAGCCATGACGGCGACTACGTCGAGGGCACTGCCACGCGCTGAGGCGCTCGCCGTACGGCGGGGTGGGCAGGAGGAGGGGGCCATGGTCGCGGAAGCGCCCGGTGAGCCAGTTCCTGGCGCACCCCGCTACACCCACGGGCACGCCGAGAGCGTGCTGCGCTCGCATCGCTGGCGAACGGCGGAGAACTCGGCCGGCTACCTCCTGCCGCACCTGGCGGCGGGGGACCGGCTGCTCGACGTCGGCTCGGGCCCGGGCACGATCACGGCGGACCTCGCCGAGCGGGTGTCCCCGGGCCGGCTGACGGCGCTGGAGGTCACCGAGGAGGCGGCCGAGCTGACCCGTGCCGAGCTGGACCGTCGCGGTGTCGAGCACGCGACGGTCAAGGTCGGCGACGTGCACGCGCTGCCGTTCGGCGACGAGAGCTTCGACGTCGTCCACGCCCATCAGGTGCTCCAGCACGTCGCCGACCCGGTGCTCGCCCTGCGGGAGATGGCTCGCGTCACCCGGCCGGGTGGGCTGGTGGCTGTGCGCGACTCCGACTACCACGGGTTCGTCTGGGCGCCGGCCAGCACGGCGATCGAACGCTGGCTCGAGCTCTACGACGCCGCGGCGCGCGCCAACGGCGGCGAGCCGGACGCGGGGCGGATGCTGCTCGGCTGGGCGCGCGAGGCGGGGCTCACCGACGTGACGGCGAGCTCGTCGACCTGGTGCTTCGCCGACGAGGCGGACCGCGCCTGGTGGGGCGGCCTCTGGGCGGACCGGGTCACGTCGACGGCGTTGGCGGAGCAGCTGCTCGCGCAGGGGCTCGCCACGACCGACGAGCTGACCGAGATCGGTGAGGGGTGGCGGGCCTGGGCCACCGAGCCTGGAGGCTGGTTCTCGGTGCTCCACGGAGAGCTGGTCATCCGGGTGTGACCCGGGACGCCCACTCGTCCGCGCTGACGACGTACTGCTCGAACGGGATGACATACCAGCGCAGCCCGACCCCGAGGTGCCGCATGCCCAGCTTGCGACAGACCGACTGGGACCGGTCGTTGCCCGGGTGGGTGAGCGCCCACAGCTCGGGCAGCCCGGACGCGAACGCGTGGTCGAGCACGGCAGTCGCGGCCTCGGTCGCGTAGCCGTGTCCCCACGAGTCGGGGTGGAGGTACCAGGCGACCTCGACCTCCCCCTCGCCGTCCGGCAGCTCGGCGAGGAGGACGGTCCCCGCGACGGCGCCACCGTGGTGGCCGCCGGTGACCTCGATGGCCCAGATCCCGAGCGGCGCGCGGGTCTGGTTGTAGACGGCATAGCGCTCGATGCGGTCTCTCGCCTCCTCCACGGAGCCCATCGGGATCGGCCCTTGGTCACCGAGCCACTCGACCACCTCGATCCGCCGGAGAATGTCGAAGAGGCGGGGCGACTCGTCCGCCCGCCAGTCGCGGAGCAGCAGCCGGGGGGTCGAGAGTTCCATGCCGGCGAGCCTGCCACTGTGCCGCCCTGCGGTACAGGTCACCCGCAGGGAGGGGTGGTGGCGATCATGAGTCCCACGACGAAGTGTGCTAGGTTAGGCAACCCTAAGTAAGGGTGACCTAAGTTAGAAGGGACCGGGATGCTCGCGAACTTTCTGATCGGCCTGCGTGAGGGCCTCGAGGCTGCGCTGGTCGTCAGCATCCTGATCGCCTACCTCGTGCGCACGGACCGGCGCGCCCTGATCCCGCGGATCTGGGCCGGGGTGGCGGTCGCGGTCGCGGTCAGCCTCGCCTTCGGTGCACTCCTCACGTTCGGGCCGCGCGGGCTGACCCACGAGGCGAACGAGCTGATCGGCGGTCTCCTCTCGATCCTGGCCGTCGTCCTGGTGACCTGGATGATCTTCTGGATGGCCAGCGCCGCCCGCGGGCTGTCCGCCGAGCTACGCGGCAAGGTCGACCTCGCGGCCGACAAGGGGCGCTGGGCCCTCGCGGTGGTTGCCATGCTGGCCGTCGGCCGGGAGGGCCTCGAGACCGCGCTCTTCCTCTGGGCCGCCACTCAGTCGGCGACCGCGGGCTCGGGTTCCAACCTGCAGCCACTCCTCGGCGCTGCCCTGGGGCTGGGGACCGCGGTCCTCCTCGGATGGCTGTTCTATCGCGGTGCCCTGCGCATCGACCTCGGCAAGTTCTTCACCTGGACCGGAGCCTTCCTCATCGTGATCGCCGCCGGCGTGCTGTCCTACGGCGTGCACGATCTCCAGGAGGCCGGGGTCCTGCCCGGAGAGGACAACGTGCTCTTCGACGTGTCCAACGTCATCGACCCCGGCAGCTGGTACGCCGCCATCCTCAAGGGCATCTTCAACTTCAACCCGACCACCACGGTGCTGGAGGGACTCGTCTGGGTGGCCTACCTGGTCCCGACGATGGTGATCTTCTTGCGCAAGGTGCGGCACCGCACCCCGACGCCGACGCCGACGTCGGCGGCGCCGGTCGCCTGACCGGCCTGCCTCGCCCCCTCCGACCGATCCGGCCCCCAAGGAACGTGATGACGCTGCTACGCGCCCTCATCCCGACCGCCCTCGCGCTCCCGCTGCTGGCGGCATGCACGGAGAACGCCCCCACGGACCCGGGTGACCCCCGAGCGCTCACCGTGAGCTCGACCGACACCGAGTGCCGGGTCTCGGCGGCCGAGGCTCCGGCCGGCAACCTGTCCTTCGCGGTCTCCAACGAGGGAACCGGCGTCACGGAGTTCTATCTCCTCGCCGACGACGGCCTCCGCATCCTCGGGGAGGTCGAGAACGTCGGTCCTGGCCTGGAGCGCTCGCTCGTCGTCACCGTGCCCGAAGGCTCCTACCTCGCGGTCTGCAAGCCCGGCATGAGCGGCGAGGGCATCCGCACCCCGCTGCGGGTCACCGCCTCCGACGACCGTGCCGCTGTCTCCGTGGACGACGAGGACGCGATCGCGCAGGCCATCGACGGCTATGCGGCCTATGTCGAGGACCAGTCCGACCAGCTGCTGGCCAAGACCGAGAGGTTCGTGCGTCTCTACAGCCGTGGGCGCGATGACGCAGCCCGGGCGCTCTATCCCGACGCCCGCACCCACTGGGAGCGGATCGAGACCGTGGCGGAGTCCTTCGGCGACCTCGACCCCAAGATGGATGCCCGGGAGGCCGACCTCGAGCCCGGGCAGAGGTGGACCGGATGGCACCGGCTCGAGAAGGATCTGTGGCCACAGCGCGCCGAGGACTACACGCCGCTGTCCTCGGGGCAGCGCCGGGCCCTGGCCGCCGACCTGCTGGCCAACACCCGCACGCTCAACGACCGGCTCGACGGCATGTCGTTCACGATCGACCAGATCGCCAACGGGTCCCGCGGTCTTCTGGAGGAGGTTGCTACCGGAAAGATCACCGGCGAGGAGGAGTTCTGGTCGCGCACCGACCTGTGGGACTTCCAGGCCAACGTCGACGGCGCCCGCGTCGCCTATGAAGGGCTCAAGCCGCTCTTGGAGCGCAAGGACCCCCAGCTGGCCGACACGCTGGATGCCGAGTTCGCAGCGCTGCAGACCCTGCTCGACGCCCAACGGGCCGGGGATGGCTTCGTCGCCTATGGCCGGCTCTCGCCCAGCGAGGTCAAGGGCCTCGCGGACCAGGTCAACGCCCTGTCCGAGCCGCTCTCGGACCTCACGGCGGCGATCTTGTCGTGAGCCTGGTCTCCCGGCGCGGGTTCATCGGCGGTACGGCGGCGACGGTCGGTGCCGCGGGCGGGTTCCTCGCCGGGCGCTCGGTCACCCACGTGGCCGAGGATGCCCCCGCGCGGTCGTCGTACGACCTGTTCGGCGCGCACCAGCCCGGCATCACGACCGCGGCGCAGGACCGGCTGCACTTCGTGGCCTTCGACGTCATCACCGACTCTCGCGACGAGCTCGTCTCGATGCTCCAGGCCTGGACCGCGGCCGCCGACCGGATGATGCGCGGCGAGGGGGCCGGCCCGGTCGGGCCGGTCGAGGGTGCCTACAACGCGCCGCCCGACGACACCGGCGAGGCCATCGGCCTACCGCCGGCCCGGCTCACCCTCACGGTCGGCTTCGGCCCGGGGCTCTTCCGAGACGCCGACGGCCGCGACCGGTTCGGCCTGGCCGGCCGGCGGCCGGCGGCACTCGAGGACCTGCCGCACTTCCCGGGTGACGCCCTCGACCCGGCCGGCAGCGGGGGAGACCTGTGCGTGCAGGCGTGCGCCGACGACCCGCAGGTCGCCGTCCACGCCATCCGCAACCTGGCCCGGATCGGCTT
>Ga0209023_10006615_pt1 | contig 12156 bp, 10 predicted proteins | sample LakOneMetagenome_FD_187468 | JGI IMG/M metagenome (GOLD analysis project Ga0209023, IMG submission 187468) | Freshwater and sediment microbial communities from Lake Erie, Canada (SPAdes) (version 2) | ecosystem: Environmental > Aquatic > Freshwater > Lentic | place: Lake Erie, Canada... | reverse complement strand
GTCGCCGACCGACTCGACGGTGCCGCTGCACTCCAGGCCCGGGTACTCGGGCGCCCCCACCGGCGGCGGGTAGAACCCTTGGCGCTGCAGGAGATCCGCCCGGTTCACCGCCGACGCCGTCACGCGCACGACGACCTCGCCGGGACCGGCGACCGGGTCGGGGACCTCGAGCCACTGCAGGACCTCGGGACCGCCGAACTCGGTGACCACGACCGCACGCATCAGCTGTGCTCCTTCACCGGCCGCACGACGACCACGCGATCGCCACGCTGCAGCACGCTGATGACGTCCTCGTCGAACCGGTGCGCGATGTCGTCACGGACGACCGTGAGGACGACCTCGTGGTACTTGCGGAGATCGGCCGGCGCGAGACCGAGCTCGGTCGCGGTGATGTCGCGCTCGACGATCTCGAGGCCGTGCGCTGGTTCGAGCAGGTCCTCCACGAGATGGCCCGCAGCAGGGGACCCGATCGCGAGGCCGAGCATGCGGCCGGCCGACTCCGACGTCGGGATGACGGCGTCGGCACCGCTCTGCCGCAGCACGTCGATGTTCTGGCTCTCCCGCGCGACGCGACGATCGTCGCGGTCGGGTTCAGCCGCCGCGCCGTCAGCGTGACCAGCACCGCGGTGTCGTCGCGGTCGAGCGCGACGATGACCCGCTTGGCCCGCGGCAGGAGCGCCTGGACGAGCACGTCCTCGCTCGTGGCGTCGCCGAGGATGCCGACGGCGCCGAGCGCCGTCGCGGCGTTGAGCGAGATGCGGTCGTGCGTCACGACGACGACGTCGGACGCCGATGTGCCCTGCTCCATCAGCGTGGTGAGCGCCGCCCGCCCCTTCACGCCGAAGCCGACGATCACCGAGTGGTCCTGCATCCTCTGCCTCCACCGCTTGATGCGGAACTCGTCCCGGCTGCGCTGCGTGAGCACCTCGACGGTCGTGCCGACGAGGGTGATGAGGAAGACGAACCGCAGCGGCGTGATGATCAGGACGTTCGCGAGCCGCGCCTGCTCGGTCACCGGGACGATGTCGCCGTAGCCCGTCGTCGAGAGCGTGACGGTCGCGTAGTAGAGCGCGTCGAGCCACGAGATCGGCGTGCCGTTGCTGTCGCGGTAGCCCTCGCGCTCGACGTAGACGAGCACCGTGGTGATGAGCAGGCACCCGAGCGCGATGCCGACCCGGATCCACAGCGAGCCGAGCGGGCCGTAGCGGCGCGCGGGCAGCTGGATCGACGTCGTCACGTGCCGACGGTAGCGAAGCGGCGACGTACGCCGGTCACGGCAGGGCGAGGACGCGCACCGAGGCTCCGCGTCGCGCGCCGCCCGGGGGGATCACCGCGACGCCGTCGGCGACCGCGAGGCCGCGCAGCATCGCCGGTCCCGTGAACAGCGTGGGCGTCGCGGTCGTGACGAGGTCGCCGCGCTCGCGGTGCACGGGGATGAGCCGCACGTGGTCGGGGTGGCCCTTGACCTCCTCCTCGAGCAGCGCCTCCTCGACGCGCTCCTCGTCGGCGCCCGCCTCACCGCGCAGCGAGGCGAGGAGGGGCGAGACGAGCGTGAGGATCGCGGAGACCGCGGCGAGCGGGTTGCCGGGGAGGCCGACGACGTGGCGACCGTCGGGCAGCGTCGCGAGGCACATCGGCGTACCGGGGCGGACCGCAACACCATCGACGATCCAGCGCGCCCCGAGCCGGTCGAGCGCGGCGTGCAGGTGGTCGGCGGGACCCGCGGCGGTGGAGCCGGTGGTGACGACGACGTCGGCGTTCGCGTCCTCGAGCGCGAGCAGCAGGTCGTCGAGGGTGTCGGGCACGTGGGTGGGCGGAAAGGCGCGGCCGCCGGCCCACGCGATCCACGCCGGGAGCATCGGGCCGAGGGCGTCGCGCACGCGGCCGTCGCGCGGAGCGCCGCGCAGGAGGAGCTCGTCGCCGAGGACGAGAAGGGCGACGTCGGGCGGTCGGACGACGGGCACGGCGTCGTACCCGGCAGCGGCGGCCATGCCGGCGACGACCGGGGTCACGACACCGCCCGCCTCGAGCAGCAGCTCACCCGCGGCCGACTCCTGGCCCCGCGGGCGGATGTCGCTTCCGGGCTCGACGTAGCCGGGGTGCGCCGCGGTCTCGCCGGTGTCGTGGTCGCCGACGTAGAGCGTGGCGGCGTGCGGACCGTCGACGACGACCCCGCGCTCGCGGCGCAGGACGGCGTCGGCACCGAGCGGGAGGGCGGCGCCGGTCGCGATCGCCACGGCCGCGCCGTCGGGGAGCCGCTCGTGCTGCTCGCCGGCGAGCAGGCTCCCGACCACGGTCCAGGGGCCGGGGCCCGAGACCGCCCAGCCGTCCATCGCCGCGGCGTCGAACGGGGGCAGCGCGGTGGCGGCAACGAGCGGGGTCGCGAGCACCGAGCCGACGGCATCGTGCAGGGGGACCTCGACGACGGGGAGCGCGCGTCCGGCCTCGCGGGCGGCGCGGCGCGCGCGGCCGAAGGGGAGCTGCTCACCGGGCATGACCGCATCCTCGCGCACGGCGACAGCGACGTCGCACGTGCCACGCGCGGCGAGGGCGCGCGACCCGGGCGAGCGGGGGGCCGATGTGAATGTCAGGAATGTTGCCTTCTTTGCAACGAATGGCACATTCAGTGACAACCGCGGACCTTGACGTGGGTGTCAAGTTGACTCTAGCGTCAAGTCTGGCGGGAAGGGGTGCCGGGCGTGCGGATCACGAGCCGGGTCGACGTGCGGGCGGCGGCGTACGCCGAGAACCGCGCGGCGATGCTCGCCGCCCTCGGCGAGATCGACGAGCTGGCGGCACGCGTCGTGCGCGGCGGCGGCTCGGGCGACGCCGACAAGGACGCGCGCTCGGTCGCCAAGCTCCGGTCGCGCGGCAAGCTGCTCCCCCGCGAGCGCGTCGGCCTGCTGCTCGACCGCGGTGCGCCGTTCCTCGAGCTCTCGCCGCTCGCCGGCTGGGGGACCGACGACCCGCTCGGCGGCGGCATGGTCACCGGCATCGGCCGGGTGCGCGGCGTCGACTGCGTCATCAGCGCCAACGACCCGACCGTGAAGGGCGGTGCGCAGGGGCCGACGTCTGTCGCGAAGGGCCTGCGCGCCATGGAGATCGCGCGGGTCAACCGGCTGCCGCTGATCTCGCTCACCGAGTCGGCGGGTGCCGACCTGCCCAAGCAGGCCGAGATCTTCGTGCCGGGCGGCGCGTCGTTCAAGAACCTCACGCGGCTCTCGGCCGCCGGCATCCCGACCATCACGCTGGTGTTCGGGTCGTCGACGGCCGGCGGGGCGTACGTGCCCGGGATGAGCGACTACGTCGTCCTGCAGAAGGACGCGGCGAAGGTCTACCTCGGTGGTCCGCCGCTGGTGAAGATGGCGATCGACGAGGACGCCGACGAGGAGCAGCTCGGCGGCGCCGAGATGCACGCGCGCGTGAGCGGTCTCGCGGACTACCTCGCTGTCGACGAGCCCGACGCGCTGCGCATCGGGCGCGACATCGTCGGCCACCTGAACTGGCGCACGCTCGGCCCCGGCCGCGCGCGGACGCCGGTGGCGCCGGCGTACGACGTCGAGGAGCTGCTCGGGATCGCGAGCGCCGACGTGCGCGTGCCCTTCGAGGTGCGCGAGGTGATCGCGCGCATCGTCGACGGCAGCGAGTTCGAGGAGTTCAAGCCGTTGTACGGCACCACGCTGGTCACGGGCTGGGCGCACCTCGACGGCTACCCGATCGGCATCCTCGCCAACAACGGGATCCTCTTCAGCGAGGAGGCCGAGAAGGGCGCGCAGTTCATCCAGCTCTGCGAGCGGCACGACGTCCCGATCCTGTTCGTGCAGAACATCACCGGCTTCATGGTGGGCACGCGCTACGAGCAAGGCGGGATCATCAAGGACGGCGCCAAGCTCATCAACGCGGTGTCGAACTCGACCGTCCCGCACCTCACGCTCATGGTCGGCGCGTCCTACGGCGCCGGGAACTACGGCATGAGCGGGCGTGCCTACGACCCCCGCTTCGTCTTCACCTGGCCCAACCACCGGATCGCGGTGATGGGGCCGCGGCAGCTCGGCGGGGTGCTCGAGATCGTCGCGAAGCAGCGCACCGAGGCGGCCGGCCAGTCCTTCGACGCCGAGGCCTTCGCGCCGATGCGCGAGGCGTTCGAGAGCCAGGTCGAGTCGCAGTCCACCGCTCTCTACGCGACCGGTCGGCTCTGGGACGACGGCATCATCGACCCGCGCGACACCCGCATGGTCCTCTCGCTCGCTCTCACGGCGGTGCACTCCGCCCCGGTGCAGGGGACGTCGTCGTACGGCGTCTTCCGGATGTGAGGGCGGATGGCTGACATCACCCGCCTGCTGGTGGCGAACCGCGGCGAGATCGCACGCCGCGTGATCCGCACGGCGCACGAGCTCGGCATCGAGACGGTCGCCGTGTTCAGCGACCCCGACCGCGGGCTGCCCTTCGTCGACGAGGCGACGTACGCCGTGGCGCTCGGGGGCACGACGTCCGCGGAGTCCTACCTCGACGCCGACAAGGTCCTCGACGCCGCGCGGCGCACCGGTGCCGACGCGGTGCACCCCGGCTACGGCTTCCTGTCGGAGAACCCCGCGTTCGCCGAGGCTGTGATGGCCGCGGGACTGGTGTGGGTGGGCCCGACGCCGTCGTCGATGCGGGCGATGGCGCTCAAGGTCGAGGCCAAGCGGATCGCGGCGGACGCCGGCGTACCGCTCGTGCCGGGCGCGGAGCTCGCGGGCGGCGTGTCCGACGCCGACCTACTCGCGGCCGGTGAGAGCGTCGGATATCCCGTGCTGGTCAAGGCATCTGCGGGTGGTGGCGGCAAGGGGATGCGCGTCGTGCGCTCGTCGTCCGACCTCGTGGAGGCGGTCGCCGGCGCGCGCCGCGAGGCCGCATCGTCGTTCGGCGATGCCACGGTGTTCCTCGAGCGCTACCTCGAGCGCTCGCGCCACGTCGAGGTCCAGGTGTTCGGCGCCACCCACGGCGACGTGGTCCACCTCTTCGAGCGCGAGTGCTCCATCCAGCGCCGCCACCAGAAGGTGGTGGAGGAGTCGCCGTCGCCGGGAGCGACGCCGGCAACGCTCGAGCGGATGTACGCCGCGGCCGTGTCGCTGGCCCGCGCGATCGGCTACGTCGGCGCGGGCACGGTCGAGTTCCTCGTCGCGGGCGAGGGCGACGCTCAGGAGTTCTTCTTCCTGGAGATGAACACCCGGCTGCAGGTCGAGCACCCGGTCACCGAGCTGGTGACGGGCCTCGACCTCGTCGCGTGGCAGCTGCTCGTCGCGCAGGGCTCGCCGCTCCCCCTCGCGCAGGACGAGATCGAGCGCGACGGCCACGCCATCGAGGTCCGCCTCTACGCCGAGGACCCCGCGAACGACTTCCGCCCCAGCACCGGCACGATCACCCGCTGGGAGCTGCACGAGCACGGCGATGTACGAGTCGATGCCGCGGTCGCCGAGGGCTGCGAGGTGACGCCGTACTACGACCCGATGCTGGCCAAGGTGGTCGCGCACGGGGTCGAGCGCGGCGCGGCCGCTGCAGCGCTGACCGAGGCGCTGCGCGCCGACCGGGTGGCGGGAGTGGTGACCAACGCCGAGTCGCTCGTGGCGATCCTGGAGTCGGAAGCGTTCCTGTCCGGCAGCACCACCACGGCCTTCCTGGACGAGAACCCCGAGCTGCTGGCCCCGGTCGCGCCGGCCGACGTGCTGCACCGCCATCTCGTCGCCGCGGCGTGCCTGCTGCTCGGCGGCCTGCGCACCGACGATGCCGCCCCACCGCGCGGTTGGCGGAACGTCGCGGCGGCACCGGAGACCCTGCTGCTGCGTTACCGCAGCGGTGGGGCCGAGCACGTCGCACAGGTGGCGCGCGCGTGGACGCGCGACGGCGGGACGCTCTGGGTGGCACCGTCGGTCGAGGGCTCCCCCGCGCCGGCGCAGACCGTGGCGCACGACGACCGCTTCGTGCGGGTCGAGGGTGCCGTGCTCGACAAGGCGGGCCCGTTCTCCGGGGACGACCTCTGGTTCGGGGACGAGGAAGGGCGGCTGGAGCTCGACGGCGTACGCCGCACGGTGCGTGTCGACGTCGGCGACGAGGTCGCTCTCTCGACCCTCGACGGAGTGGCCGCCGTGGCACCCGACGCGCTCACCGTCACCGACGGCGGCTGGTCGACGGCGTTCGAGGTGGTCGAGCCGTGGTCGGCGTCGGCGCACGACAGCGCCGGTGGCGGTCCGACCACGCCGGTGCCCGGGACGGTCACGCACGTCGCGGTGGCGGTGGGCGATGCGGTCGAGGCGGGCGCGGCGCTCGTCGTCCTGGAGGCGATGAAGATGGAGCACACGATCCGCGCCGACGCCGACGGCGTCGTGACGGAGATCCACGTGACCGTCGGCCAGTCCGTCGACGCCCACACCGTCGTCGCCACCCTCGAGGCAGGTGCTCAGTCATGAGAGAGCCCGTGCGGATCGCGAACTGCTCGGGGTTCTTCGGGGACCGTCTGGATGCGGCTCGGGAGATGGTCGAGGGCGGGCCGATCGACGTGCTCACCGGCGACTGGCTCGCCGAGCTCACGATGCTCATCCTCGCCCGGCAGCGGATGAAGCACGGCGCGGGCAGCGGCTACGCGCGCACGTTCCTCACGCAGATGGAGCAGGTGCTCGGCACCTGCCTCGACCGCGGTATCAAGGTCGTCTCCAACGCCGGCGGACTGGATCCGGCCGGCGCAGCGAAAGCCTTGCGGGAGAAGGCCGACGAGCTCGGGCTCGGCCGCGTGCGCATCGCGTACGTCGAGGGCGACGACCTGCTCCCCCGGCTCGACGAGCTGCGCGCCACCGGCGAGACGTTCACCAACCTCGACACCGGCGAGAGCCTCGAGTCGTTCGGAATGCCGCCGCTCACCGCGAACGCCTACCTCGGCGGGCGCGGCATCACCACCGCGCTGGCCGCCGGTGCCGACGTCGTCATCACCGGTCGCGTCACCGACGCGGCGCTCGTCGTCGGCCCCGCCGCGTGGTGGCACGGCTGGTCGTACGACGACGATCTCGATGCGCTCGCCGGTGCGGTGGTCGCCGGCCACGTCATCGAGTGCGGCGCGCAGGCGACCGGCGGCAACTACGCGTTCTTCCACGAGGTCCCCGGCCTCGAGCACGTCGGCTTCCCGTGGGCCGAGGTGGCCGACGACGGCAGCAGCGTGATCGGCAAGCACGACGGCACCGGCGGGCTGGTGTCCGTCGGCACCGTCACGGCGCAGCTGCTCTACGAGATCGGCGGTCCGGCCTACGCGAACCCCGACGTCACCGCGATGTTCGACACGATCGCGCTCGAGCAGGTAGGCCCGGACCGCGTCGCGATCACGGGCGCGAAGGGCTACGCCGCGCCCGCCACGGCGAAGGTCGCGATGAACACCCTCGGTGGCTTCCGCAACACCGCATCGCTCGTGCTCACCGGTCTCGACGTCGAGGCGAAGGCAGACCTGGCCCTGCGCACGATCGCGGGACTCCCTCTGGCACAGGCGCTCTCGAGCACAGCGCGGGAGAATGCAGCGGCGTCGCGGCTCGACGTGCGCGAGCTCGACGTCCAGCTGCTCCGACGCGACCGCGAGGACCCCGCGACCACGGCCGACGCGCAGGCCGAGCTCCGGCTCACCGTGAAGGACCTCGACCCGAAGAAGGTCGGCAAGCCGTTCACGGCGCCGATCGTCGAGAGCGCCCTCGGGAGCTACCCCGGCATGTTCCCGACCGCTCCCCCGGCCGAGGGCACGCCGTACGGCGTCTACTGGCCCACGACCGTGCCCGCCGGTCTCGTGACCCAGACCGTCACGCTCGACGACGGAACCGGCGAGCCCGTACTGGTGGCGACGGTGGCGTCCGGCACGAGCGTCGGCGACGTGCCTCCGCCGTACGTCGCGAGCTCCGTGCGGCCGACCGTCGCGCTCACGGACTACGGACCTGTGCACCTCGGGACGGTCTTCGGCGCGCGCTCGGGCGACAAGGGCGGGAAGGCCAACGTCGGCGTCTGGGCACCGACGACGGGCGACGACGCGGTCGACCAGGCGCGGACGCTGACGCTCGACGGTCTGCTCTGGTCGCCCGAGGCCGTCCGCCGGCTGCTGCCCGAGGCGGAGGGCCTCGTGATCGAGATCTACCAGCTGCCGAACCTGCACGCGGTCAACGTCGTGATCCACGGCTGGCTCGGTCGCGGCGTCGCCGACTCGACGCGTCTCGACCCGCAGGCCAAGGGGCTCGGCGAGCACCTGCGCGCCCGCATCGTCGAGGTGCCGCGGATCGCTCTCGGGCGCGACGCATGAGCGCGACGGCGACCGAGAAGGCCGCGCCCCTCACCGACCGGGGGCGGCGGACGCGGGAGAAGCTGCTGACGGCGGCGCGGCACGAGTTCGAGGCGCGCGGGTACGCCGGCACCCGGATGGCCGACATCGCCCGTGCCGCAGGCGTTTCCCACGGCACGACGTACACGTGGTTCGCCGACAAGGAGGCGGTGCTGCGCGCGATCGTCGACGAGATGCTCGCCGAGGTCTACGCCGCGCTGTCGCTGTCCGACGACGTCCCCGATCCCGAGCAGCGCATGCTCGAGGCCAACCGCCGCTACCTCGCGGCCTACCGCAGCCACGGCCGGATGCTCGAGGTGGTGGAGGAGGCGGCGATGGCCGACCCGCGCTATCGCGACGCGCTGTCCGGCGTCCGCCGCGACCACGTCGCCCGCGTGAGCCGCGACATCGCGCGCCTGCAGAAGAATGGCGCCGCCGACGACGATATCGACCCGCACGTCGCGGCCGCCGCGCTGTGCGCGATGGTCGAGGGCTTCGGCCGGCACTGGTTCGGCCGCGACGACGATGCGAGCGACGACGTCGCCGTCACGACCCTGACCACGCTCTGGGCGCGGGGCCTCGGCATCCGCACCCGCTCCAGCCGCAGCACGACCTCGACCCGGAGGACCCGATGACCGCCGCCACGATGCCCTTCTCGCTCACGGGATCCCCCGAGCACGAGGCGTTCCGCGACGCCGTGCGCAGGTTCGTGGAGAACGAGCTGAACCCCTACGCCGACGAGTGGGAGGACGCCGGCATCTGGCCCGCGCACGCGGTGCTCCCCAAGCTCGCTGCGATCGGCGCGCTCGGTCTCGAGTACGACGAGGCCGACGGCGGTCAGGGCGCCGACCACTCGTTCACGGTCGTCCTCGCCGAGGAGCTCGGCCGGGCCGACTGCGCCGGCGTACCCATGGGCATCGCCGTGCAGGCGGCGATGGCGACGCCGGCGATCGCGCGCCACGGCAGCCGCGAGCTCAAGGACCGCTTCCTCGTCCCGGCGATGCGCGGCGAGATGGTGTGCAGCGTCGCGGTGAGCGAGCCCGACGCCGGCAGCGACGTCGGCGGGATCCGCACGAAGGCCGTCCGCGACGGCGACCACTGGGTGATCGACGGCCGGAAGATGTGGATCACCAACGGTTCTCAGGCCGACTGGATCTGCCTGCTCGCGCGCACGAGCGACGAGCCCGGGTACGGCGGCATGTCGCTCATCGTCGTCCCGACCGACTCCCCTGGGTTCTCCGTCGGCCGCCTCATCAAGAAGATGGGCAACCACTCCAGCGACACGGCCGAGCTCGTGCTGGACGGCGTCCGTGTGCCGGTGTCGCACACGATCGGCGAGCCCGGGCGCGGGTTCTACCTGCAGATGGAGCAGTTCCAGGACGAGCGGCTCATCGGCGCCTACATGGCGGTCGCGGGTGCGCGGCGCGCGCTCGACCGCACCATCGAGTACCTCCAGGTCCGCGAGGCGTTCGGCAAGCCGCTGCTCGCCAACCAGCACCTGCAGTACCGGCTCGCGGAGCTCTGCGCCGAGACCGACGTCGTGCACGAGTACTGCCTCGCCGCCGCGGCCCGCAAGGTCGCGGGCCAGGACGTGCTGAAGATGGCGACCATCGCCAAGCTCAAGGCCGGCCGCCTCGCCCGCGACGTCGCCGACACCGCGGTGCAGTTCCATGGCGGCATGGGCTACGCCGAGGAGCTCTGGGTCGCGCGCTACTACCGCGACGTACGGCTCATCTCGATCGGCGGCGGCGCCGACGAGGTCATGCTCCGCGTCCTCGCCCTCCTCGAGGGCATGGGCCGCCGCTAGACGGGTCGGTCTCACTCGGCGGAACGACAGGAGGTGCACTGTCTCCTGTGAGTTCGCCGAGCGAGACCGGGAAGGAAGGGATCGGGATGACGGTCAGGTACGAGGTCGGCGACGGGATCGCGACGATCACGCTCGCGAGCCCGGAGACGCGCAACGTGCTCACGCCGGCCACGATGGCCGCGCTCGTCGAGCACCTCGCGGCCGCGGCCGACGACGAGTCGGTGCGCGCCGTCGTGCTCACCGGCGAGGGCAACACCTTCTGCGCCGGCGCGGATCTCGCCGGCGCGGCGTCGGCCGGCTCCGCGTCGTTCGCCGACACCGGTCCCAGCGCGCTGGTGCGCGTGCTCGAGGCGATGCTCGACCACCCGAAGCCGATCGTGGCGCGGGTGCAGGGGCACGTCGCCGGCGGCGGCAACGGCCTGGTGGCAGCGGCGGATCTCGCTGTGGCCGCCGAGTCTGCGCGGTTCGCGTTCAGCGAGGTGCGCGTCGGCGTCGCGCCCGCCGTGATCTCCGTGGTGTGCCTGGCCAAGCTGCACCCCGCGGCCGCTCGAGAGCTGCTGCTCACCGGCGAGCGCGTGTCGGCGCAGCGCGTCCTCGACGCGGGGATGATCAACGCCGTCGTGCCCGACGAGGGCCTCGACGCCGCCGTGCGCGGCTACGTCGACGCGCTGCGTCTGGCCGGCCCCGAGGCCGTCGCCAGCACGAAGCAGCTGCTGCGCCGGGTGCCGACGCTCCCCCGCGACGACGCCTTCGCCTGGACCGCCGAGCTCTCGGCGTCGCTGTTCTCCAGCGCCGAGGCGCGCGAGGGCATGACCGCCTTCCTCGAGCGGCGCCGCCCCGCCTGGGCTCCTCCCGAGTCTTGACCCGAGTGCCATCGCATTCCCGGACATGCGATGGCACTCAAGGGTTCCCACGCGTGCTACGAGGCTCCTGCCACTCCCTTCCCGCGGTGGGCTGAGGGCGTCTCACCGTGGGCGAGCATCGGCGAGGGCATCCCGCGAGGGATCCCGGCGTGCGGATGCAGTCGGACGCTGCGTCAGGGGAGGTCGGCGGGGGAGTCGACGTCGCGGGAGTGCCGGCCGAGGTCCTCGACGGTGACGACGTGGAGGCCGTCGAGGAGGTCGTACGCCGCGCGGTGGTAGGCGTCGACGCCGGAGATCCCGCCGAGCAGGGCGTCGACGCGGTACGCCGCGAGCAGCGGCTGCCGACGGTCCTCGGCGTCGAGCGCCACGGCCGCCTCGGCCGGGCGGCCCTTCTCGTCGGTGCCCTCGACCGCGGCGAGCAGGCGGGGGAGCAGCGGTGCCGGGTCGACGAGGTCTCCAGCGAGGACGAGCACCAGCGCAGCCCGTTCGTCGAGCGCGTCGAGACCCGCGACCACCGCGGCGTACGGACCGCCGAAGGGCGGGTCCTCGCGCGCGACGACGACGCCCGCGGGCAGGTCGGCCGGAGCCGGCCCCACCACGACGACGTGCGCGGCGAGCTCGAGGGCCGCGTCGACGGAGTGCCGCAGCAGCGGCGAGCCGTCGACCTCGACGGCGAGCTTGTCCGCGCCGAAGCGGGTCGAGCGCCCGCCCGCCAGCACGATCGCGCCCACGTCCGGGCGGGGTCCGGTCTGCATGCCGCCACGCTAGTCCCGGCGCCCCCGCCGACGTCCGGCCAGCCGCCCGCGGAGACGACCGGCGCGACGGCCGCCCGCAGGCTCGAGCGCTCCCGCGCCGAGCCCGTGCACCGAGTCACCCAGCGGCCGGACCCGGCCCGCGGAGCGACCCGAACTTCCGACAGAACTGGGACGGCGGGGTTGTGAATCCGGGCGGTATTCAGGGCTACCCCCGACCCCGTCAGTGCGACTATCGCCGTATGCAGGCGATGCACGGAAACGTGATGACCGCCGGACTGGCGGACGGCAGCGTCCGCAGCGTCGCCGCGAACGTGAGCGCAAACACCTGGCAACTCGTCTGCAACCCGAAGGACGGGTTGGTGATCCCGAGCAACTGGAACTAACCTGCCGACATTCCCAATCCCCCTCCCC
>Ga0209023_10006614_pt1 | contig 12156 bp, 12 predicted proteins | sample LakOneMetagenome_FD_187468 | JGI IMG/M metagenome (GOLD analysis project Ga0209023, IMG submission 187468) | Freshwater and sediment microbial communities from Lake Erie, Canada (SPAdes) (version 2) | ecosystem: Environmental > Aquatic > Freshwater > Lentic | place: Lake Erie, Canada... | reverse complement strand
CCGGCTCGGTGGCGAGGAATACCGCGATCAGCGGCACGCTGTAGGCGGCGGCCAGATGCAACAGCCCGGTATCGACGCCGACCACGAGCGCAGCATTGGCTATGACCTTCGCGGTGGCATCGAGCGATTGGCGCGCGAGAACGCGGCTACCGGGGATCGCTGCCGATAGACGTTCGCTGCGGATACGCTCGGCCTCTGAGCCCCATGGGATCACAACGTCGAGCCCCTGCCCGCGCAGCCACTTGCCGGTGCCGATCCAGTCCACCTCGCGCCACTCCTTGGCGGCGCGCGACGTGCCGTGCAGCAGCACCGCGTAAGGCGCTTCGCCCGTTCGCGGCGGCTTTACCAGCCCGTAGTTGATTGTCGTCTCTGGCGAGTAGCCGAGACTGAGAGCAGTAAGTGTTCGATTACGCGTCACCGCGTGCTGATCGCGCGCGACTTTGTGCTTCACGTCGTAGAACCATGAGGCCACCGGCTCGCGGATGCTCGACGAGTCATAGCCGTGCCGCTCGCCCGTCGCCATCCATGCAATCGCCGCCGAACGCATCAGTCCCTGCGTGTCGATCACCTTCTGCGCATTCACGGATCGCACGCGCGTTCTGAATGCAGACGCCTCGCGCCATGTCGCCGATTGTCCCAGTTGCGAGCGCCAGCGTCGCGTCGCGACCGGGATCACCTCATCCACGCCGGGATGAAGCCGCGCCAGCGGCGCGAAAGAATCCTCCACCACCCATGTCAGCCGCGCGTCCGGATAGTGTCGCCGCGCGTCGGTCATCGCGGGCATCTGATGAACCACGTCACCGAGCGACGACGTCTTAATGAACATGATACCGTGCATCGATGCGATGGACCCAGACTTACGAAATGCGCGTTACGGTTTGGAAACCATAAAGCGGTTTCCCGCGGGAAAAGCGAAGGGATTCAGTGAAAAAGCCCCGCCTTATACCCGATTTCCATCGATCGACTGCAATGTTCCGGCAAGGGTTTCGCTGCACATTCGCGGGACACGAGCGCAATTGCGTGCGCTCTGAAATGCAGGATTGAAGACATGACAATTTTGGTCACCGGCGGCGCAGGATATATCGGCAGCCACACCGTTCGCGCATTGGTCGATGCCGGACAATCCGTTGTCGTGATCGACAATCTGTCCACCGGCTTCTCGCAATTCCTGCCCGAAGGCGTACCGCTGTTCATCGGTGATGCCGCCGACGAGAATCTCGTCGAGGGCGTGATCGCCGCGCACAATGTGGACTCGATCATTCACTTTGCTGGCTCGGTGGTCGTGCCTGACTCGATGCGCGATCCACTTGGCTACTATCGCAACAACACCATGACGACGCGCAATCTTCTCAACGCCGCCGTCCGCTGCAATATCAGCCGCTTCATCTTCTCGTCGACCGCCGCCGTCTACGGCAATCCGGATCACATGCCGGTCGCGGAAGAAGCGCCGACGCGCCCGCTGTCGCCTTACGGTTCGTCCAAGCTGATGACCGAGATCATGCTGCACGACGTCGCGACCGCGCATGGCATGCATTACGTCGTGCTGCGCTATTTCAACGTCGCAGGCGCGGACCCGCAGGCGCGTATCGGTCTTGCGACCGTAGGCGCGACGCATCTTCTGAAGATCGCCGTTGAAGCCGCCACTGGCCAGCGCGCGAAGATCGACGTATTCGGCACCGATTACCCGACCGCCGACGGAAGCTGCATCCGAGATTTCATTCATGTGACCGATCTGGCCGAAGCACATCGCGCCGCGCTGAAATATCTCGAACAGGGCGGCCGCTCTGCAACGCTGAACTGCGGCTATGGCCGCGGCTATTCCGTGATCGAAACGATCGAGGCTGTGCGCCTCGCCTCGGGCCGCAACTTCGCAGTCCAGTATGCCGACCGTAGACCCGGCGACATCATGACCATGATCGCGGATACTGCACGCATCCGCGCGACGCTGGACTGGACGCCGCAATACGAGAGCCTCGACACCATCGCCCGCCATGCGCTGGCATGGGAGGAAAAGCTGCTGTCGGAGCGCCAGAACGACCTCCGGAACGTCATTTCGGCCTGACGTGGAATCGCTTGAAAAGCCCTGATTTCACTTGAAAATCCGGTCCGCAGCGGGCAAATCAAGGTCATCGCATAAACCCTGACCAGACGCCGGTTGCGTCTGCCGTCACTGGACCGCGGATGACCGAGCTTCCACGCAAGATTACCGACGATCCTTATGGGGCGGCCGCGCTGGTACGCCGCCTGGTTACCGAACAGGGCCTGCAGCATTGGCGGCGCTATGCGGTGGCGTTCACGCTGATGGCAGTGTCCGCCGGGACTACGGCAGCTTCAGCGTGGCTTCTCGGCGAAGTCATCAACCAGACCTATGTCGATCGCAGCATGCATGGCATCGTGCTGTTCTCGCTGGTCATCGTCGGACTGTTCACGCTTAAGGGCGCGGCCACTTACGGCCAGTCCGTGATCCTGTCGAAGATCAGCAACGCCATTCTCGCCAACAACCAGCGGCGGCTGTTCGCCAAGCTGATGCATGAGAATGTCGGCTTCTATTCCGAGCGTCACTCCTCCGAATTTCTCGCGCGCCTCACGGCGGGCGCACAGGCGGTGACGCAGGTTCTCAGTCTTCTGATCAGCGCCGTCGGCCGCGATTTCCTCTCGCTGATCGGCCTCGCTGCTGTGATGGTGATCCAGGATCCGTGGATGTCGCTGTTCGGCCTGGTGATCGCGCCGCCCGCTTTGTTCGTGATCAGCAAACTGGTGCGGCGGATCAAGCATCTAGCGCATGACCAGTTCGCCGGCACCGCAGACATCCTGGAAACCATTCAGGAATCCCTGCAAGGTATCCGCACGGTGAAGGCGTTCACCCTTGAAGACACCATGCAGACGCGCATTGGCAAGAGCATCGATGAGGTCGAAGCCAACGCCAACAAGATGGCCCGCGTGCAGAGCCGCTCCAGTCCGCTGATGGAAACGCTCGGCGGCTTCGCCATCGCGGGCTGCCTGATGTATGGCGGCTATCGCGTGATCGCGACGGGTGCTGCGCCAGGGCAATTTTTCTCGTTCATCACCGCGTTCCTGTTGGCTTACGAGCCAGCAAAGCGCCTTGCGCGGCTCAACATCGAATTGAACAGCCACCTGATCGGCGCGCGCAAGCTGCTCGAAATCGTGGACAGCCCCGCGAGCGAACCGGACGACAGCGACAAGCCCGCACTGGAGCTGACCACCGCCAAGGTCGAATTCCGCGACGTGACGTTCGCTTATCGCGGCAACGAAACCGTGTTAAATCGCATGAGCTTCGTCGCCGAGCCTGGCAAGATCACGGCTCTTGTCGGCCCATCCGGCGGCGGCAAGTCCACGGTGCTGGCGCTGCTGCTGCGGCTTTACGAAGCGAAGTTCGGTGCCATCGTCATCGACGGCCAGATCATTTCGGACGTATCGCGGCGCTCGCTGCGCCAGCAAACCGCCTATGTGGGACAGGACGTGTATCTGTTCCGCGCCACCATTCGCGAGAACATCGCCTTCGGCAGGGCCGGAGCCTCGGAGGACGAGATTGTCGCCGCAGCGAAGGCTGCGTGCGCGCATGATTTCATCATGGCGTTCCCGCTTGGTTACGATACGCCGGTCGGCGAACACGGCACACAGCTCTCAGGCGGCCAACGCCAGCGCATCGCGATTGCCCGCGCGCTGGTGAAGAATGCGCCGATCATCCTGCTGGACGAGGCGACCGCGGCGCTGGACTCGGAATCCGAAAAGCAGGTGCAGGAAGCCATCGAGCATCTCTGCCAGAACCGCACCACGATCGTTATCGCGCACCGGCTGCACACCATCATGCATTCGGACCAAATTCTGGTCGTAGAAAACGGTATCATTGTCGAGACCGGACGCCACGACGATCTGCTGCGGCGCGGCGGACGCTATGCGTCATTCTTCCGCTTGCAACATCGTGACGCAAACCCGCTGGCCCCCATCGCCGCCAGCGCGTAAGCTCGTGCTCCCGCCTGTTGACCAAACCCGGATTGTCCATGAGCACCAACGCATCCTTCGTCATTCCTGCACTTCCGCAGCCGTCGATCCCTGTAGCCGGCGACTCGAAATCGTTTCCGGTGCGGCGGATCTGGTGCGTGGGCCGGAATTATCTCGAGCATATCCGCGAACTCGGCAACGACGAACGGCAGCCGCCGTTTTTCTTCTCGAAACAGCCGGATATGATCGCGCCGGACGGCGCAAAAATCCCCTATCCGTCGCTGACCAAAGACTTCCAGCACGAGGTTGAGATGGTCGTCGCGTTGAAAAGCGGCGGTGCGAATCTTGACGCCGCCAAGGCGCTCGATCACGTCTACGGTTACGGCGTCGGCATCGATCTGACGCGCCGCGACCTGCAGACGGCGGCGCGCAAGAAAGAGCAGTCGTGGGAGATCGGCAAGTCGTTCGATCAGTCCGCGCCATGCGGCGCGCTTCGTCCCGCCGCCGAGATCGGCCATCCGGTGAAGGGCAAGATCTGGCTGTCGGTCAACGGAACCGAAAAGCAGAAGGGCGATCTGTCGGACATGATCTGGAATGTCGCCGAGATCATCGCGAAGCTCTCGTTGCAGGTGTCGCTCGGCGCGGGCGACATCATCCTGACCGGTACGCCGGCCGGTGTCGCGGCACTCCAGCCCGGCGACAAGATCGAAGCGGGCATCGACGGTATCGGCACGCTGAAGGTTTCGATCAGCTAGATTCGCGCTACGCTTCCAGCTGCCGCTCGACTGCTGCTGCGATGGCGAGCAGTTTTCGGTCGGCATTGTGGCGGCCGACCAGCATCAGCCCACAAGGTAGCGTGTTGCCGAGCCTGATCGGCAGCGAGATCGCGCAAACGTCGAAGAAATTCCAGATCGCCGTGTTGCGCAGAGCCAGCATGTTTTTCGCGGTGAAGCCTTCGGCAGTTGAGACTTCAGCCATTGTCGGCGCGACAATCGGCGTGGTCGGCATCACCAGCACATCGTATTCATCGAACACGGCATCCATCGCTGCGATGCCGCGTTGGCGGTCCCGCACGCTCTCGATGTAATCGGCGGCGCTGACTTCAGCCGAGCGCAATAGCCTTGCGCGCACGTTCGGATCGACGCCCTCGCCATCCTGTCGAAGTAATGCGCGATGCACCGCATAAGCCTCGGGCGGCGCGATACCGCCTCGCGCGTTTGCCGCGTGCATAAAGTCCAATGCGCCGAGCGTGACGTCTTTGAATTTCCAATGCGGCGCGAGCTTTTTCAGCGCCTGCGAAAACGCCTGACCGACAATCGCATCCAGCCCTTCGAGCGGAAAGCCCTTCACCAGCCCAGCGCGGATGTCACCGAGCGCGTGATGCGCGAGCGGTGACGGCGTTTCGCCCGCCATGACCGCATCGGCATTCGCGCAATCGGCGACGCTGCGCGCGATAGGGCCGATGGAGTCCAGCGTGTACGACAGCGGAAATGCGCCATCGCGCGGCACGCGCTTCACCGTCGGCTTGAAACCAGTGACGCCGCAGAACGACGCGGGAATACGAGTCGAGCCGCCGGTGTCCGTGCCGATGGCGATCTCGCAAAAGCCGTCAGCGGCCGCAACAGCCGCACCGGACGACGAGCCGCCGGGTACACGTGCGCGATCCGCCGGATTTCCTGGTGTTCCGAAATGAGGATTGGCACCGATGCCCGAATAGGCAAACTCGGTCATGTTTGTCTTCGCCACGATGACCGCGCCCGCGTCACGCAAGCGCGTGACGATCTCTGCGTCGGCGGTGGCAGGCGCGTTGCGCGCAGCCAGCACGCGCGATCCCGCGCGCGTGACCTCGCCCTGCACGTCGAACAGATCCTTGATCGTGACAATCGCGCCGTCGAGCGATCCGCGCGAGGTTCCGGATTTCGTTCGTGCGTCAGAAGCGTCGGCGGCCTTGCGCGCGGCGTCGGCGTAAACAGTGAGGCAAGCGCGCGCGCCTTCTCCGGCAGGATCGGCGATTTTGGCGAGGGCTTGTTCGAGACGGTCTCGGGAGGATGCTGTCATGTTTCTTTTTGCTTTTTGGACGCGGAACGGAAGAATGGATTTTCTTCAGTCATAACGCAATGGCTTGGGACCACTGTTGCCTTCACGCAATTCACCCTAGACTGGTGACTTCAAACATCGGGACCGCCACCATGCCTTCCGAAATCGACGCCATCCGCGCGCTGCTGACATCCAAGGCCCGGCCTGTCGGCTGGGCGCAGCGGCGCGAACGGCTTGACGAGATCGGCTCCGTCTGGCCGGTCGCGGATGACATTCAACTTGCGACCGTCGATGTAAACGGCGTGCCGGGCGAGTGGTCGATCGCTCCGGGTAGCGATGCGTCGCGCGTTCTCATGTTCTTCCATGGCGGCGGCTATTGCTCGGGTTCGATCCTGAGCCATCGCCGCATGGTGACGGAAGCTGGGCGCGCGGCGAAAATCCGCACGCTGGCGGTCGGTTATCGGCTCGCGCCGGAGCATCCGTTTCCCGCAGCAGCCGACGACGCCATGACGGCATGGCGCTTCCTGCGCGCCCAAGGATATGCACCGTCGCAAATCGCCATCGGCGGCGACAGCGCGGGCGGCAATCTGACCTCCGTTTTGATCAACGCGCTGCGAGCGGCCAAGGAAGACGGCCCGGCCTGCGCGTGGCTCGTCTCGCCGTGGACCGACCTCACCATGTCAGGCGCATCGCTGGCGACGAAAGACGCAGTCGATCCGATTATTCACAAAGCCTATCTCGAAGAACTCGCAACCGCGTTTTTACCTTCAGGCGTCGCACACAACGACCCGCGTATCTCGCCACTGTTCTCGGATGTGACAGGTTTTCCGCCGACACTGATTCAGGTTGGCTCGAACGAGACGCTGCTCGACGATGCCACACGCTTCGCCGCCGCGCTCGGCGCAGCGGATGTACCGGTGACGCTACAGATATGGCCGGAGATGATCCACGCATGGCCGGTGTGGAATGCGCATCTCGAACCCGGCCGCCGCGCGCTCGCGGATGCGGGCGCATTCATCCGCCGCCATATGTAACCGGCTTTACTTCTGCAAAACCGTGTTGCTCTGGCCCTGCTCGACCATGTCGATGACCAGCAGTCGCACCGGCGTCTTGCCGGCATTGGTGCCGTAGTGCCATTGATCGACGGCTTCCAGAATGAAGTCACCCGTCTTGAAGGTTTCGGTCTTGCCGGTATCGACATTTGTGACCGCGATGGTACCAGCCTGCACATAAGCGTAACGCGGAAACGGATGCTTATGCACCGGCAGCACCGCGCCCGGTGCAATTTCATAAGTCGAGACAAGAATCTGCGCGTCTTTCTGAGGCAGCACAATCGGCTGACCGCTCGATGTCGTCGTCGCGGACATCACCGGCTTGACCACGACCTTGCTGCCGGTCGCCTGCGTGTCGGCATGGAGCGGCGATGCGAACAGCATCAGGCCGAACGCAAGAGCGAAAGACCTCATCGGGACATTCCTATGTGGCGGCAGCAGCGGCACGAGCCGTATCGAAGTATTCGTAATACTCGACGGCTTTGCCGTTTTTGAAGCGCCAGTAATCTAGCTTTGGGGAATCGAATGTCGTGCCGGTTTTCTTGCTGGTCCACGACATCGTCCCGCGCACGATGACGATATCGTTCTGCACGACGAATTCATCCATGCGGTAATAAACCATGGTCCAGTCGGATTTGACCCCCTCGAAATAGCTACGCAACTGCTCTTTGCTTGAATAATCTTTCGCAAAAGCGAGCGGAGCTTCGCCCCGCGGAATCGACCCGAAGTCAATGTTGTCGTCCATCAACGTCATCCAGACATCGGAGGTCGCTCCGCCGGAATCAGCCCATTGGCGGTAAGCGTCTTTCAACGTGGCAACATTGGCGGCTGCGTCAGACATTTCCGACTCCTCAATCAACAGGTTATGAAAAGAGCTGTTCAAGAAAATAAAATTGCACGCTTACTGATACACCATCACGCCGTCGTCGACCTTGCCGAAGCGCAGCGCGAAAATATCCTTCGCATAGTTCTGCGTCAGCTTCCACGGCGCCTTGGTGCCCTGCTTCGGCATTTTCTCATTCGAGCGCGCCAGATAACCCGACGAAAAATCCACCCACGGCTGCACACTGACCGACGGATCGGCATTGCGCGGCATGCACTGACGGTAATTGTTGACGTCCATATAATTCAGCAAGCGGCAGACATATTCCGCTGTGAGATCGCTGCGGAGCGTCCATGATGCATTGATGTATCCGAAGATCGACGCCATGTTCGGCACATCCGAATACATCATGCCCTTGTAGTTCATTGTTCTGGCAAAATCGACGCGGCGGCCATCGACAAAAAATTCGAGTCCACCGATCACCTGAAGGTTAAGGCCGGTGGCCGTCACGATCAGATCGGCCTCAAGCTCGCTGCCATCGGCGAGACGGATGCCGTTTCCCGTAAACGTCTCGATGGTGTTGGTGACAACAGATGCGCGGCCATCCTTGATCGCGTCGAAAAGATCGCCGTCCGGCACAAGACACAGCCGCTGCTCCCACGGATTGTAGCGCGGGGTGAAATGTTTCTCGATGTCGTAGTTCTCGGGCAACGCCTTGCGCGCAGCACCGAGCAGCAAACGCTTGGCAGTATCCGGCTTACGGCGGCAGAGGCCAAAGAAATAAAGGCCGAACAGCACATTGCGCCAGCGGATCGTATGATAGGCGAGCTTGGCGGGGAGAATCTTGCGCAGCTTGTTGGCGAGCGCATCCTCCGCCGGACGCGACACCACATAAGTCGGCGAGCGCTGGAGCATGGTGACGTGCGCAGCCGTCTTCGCCATTTCCGGCACCAGCGTCACCGCCGTCGCGCCGGAGCCGATCACGACCACGCGCTTGCCGGCGTAGTCGATATCGTCGGTCCATTTCTGCGGATGGACGATGCGGCCCTTGAAATTGTCAGCACCGGGAAATTCCGGCGAATAGCCGCTTTCGTAATTGTAATAGCCCGCGCACATGAAAAGAAAATTGCAGGTGAGAGTCACCGGCTCTCGATCCGGCCCCTGCTCTGCTTCCACAGTCCACAGCGCGTCTTTCGATGACCACGATGCGCGTTTGACTTGGTGGTTGAAACGAATCTTCTTGTCGATACCGTTATCGTTCGCGGTTTCGCGCACGTAATTCAGAATGCGCGGTCCATCCGCGATAGCTTTGGCTTCAGTCCAAGGTTTGAAGCGATAGCCCAGCGTGTACATGTCACTATCGGAACGAATGCCGGGATAACGAAACAAATCCCATGTGCCGCCGATGGCATCGCGGCCTTCGAGGACCGCGTAACTTTTCGACGGACAATTCTTTTGAAGGTGCCAGGCAGCGCCGATGCCAGACAGACCTGCGCCGACGATGAGAACGTCGACATGCTCATTGAGAGCGTTTTCTTGTTGGGCTTGCGCTTGCGCCATATTTCTCTCCGTGCCGGGATTAACTGGCAAGCGGCGCAAAATTGCAACCCGATATCAAGCGCGAGAGACCGGCGACGTTAGGGTTTTGGGGACACTTACCAGCGGACAGTCTGGCTCGGGACGATAAATGAGGCTTGGGTAGACAGTTTTGGGGGCTCATTCAGATAGCGGATCCCTGCCGCGATCAGGATAGTAACGGCGATGATCGCGATCAATTCCACCAGCCGCTGGTCGAGCCAGCCGTCGCCTGCGTTGCGCATTTCTTGGCACTCCTCTTTGGGGAAGCTGACGAATCAATGCCAACCCGGTTTCGCTTGTTCCCTTCCGCTGAGAATAAAAGCGACTTGCTCGCGGTCGAACGGATTGGCGAACGCGGTCAGTGGTTTAGCATTCGCAGAATTGGAGTTGTGATGCGCTCCGGTCACGGTTCACAATGGCCAAAGGGCATGGGCGAGGCATTAACGTTGAGGATTGCAGGCATCAAAGTGACGGGTGGCCGCGAAGGGTTTCGTGGACAGACGGCGCGCGCCGCGTTCATCGCCTGCGCCGCGATGACCGCGGGCGACCCGGCTTGCGCCGCCGAAGGTGACAGTGAGCCTTTCAAAACGCCGAACATTTATCTCGACCTGAACACGAGCTACATCTCTGTGCCGCCCGACACGCTTGCGCTCGGATTCCGCAATTTCACGCTGCCTCTGGGCGTGTCCGCCCAAAGCGTGATGGTCAACGCGCCGCTGACAGTCGATGTCAACGACCGGCTCTCGCTTTATGCCGGTGTCAGCGCAAGCACGTCGCGCACCGACATCACCCCATGGTCATCGATGGCGGTCGATAGCTGGAATGTCGGATTCAACGCTGACATCATCCAGCAGAAGGAAGGACCGGGGCCGACGGTCACGGTCATCTCCACGCTGACGCGCACCATCAACAGCCCGCTGATGGCAACCACCAACCAAACCGTGGTCGAACTGGACTACGCGCTGGATCAGGACCAGATGCAGGGATTTCTCGCAGGCACGCGCGTCACCGCCGCGTGGGTCGATTCAGGGCTGGTGAAAGTGGAGCCCGCCATCGTCGGCTATGTCGGCGGCTATTATCAGTGGTCGAACAACTGGAAGATCTCCAGCCGTCTCGGCGTGCAGACATTCGGCGGCGCGCAATTTGGCAACGTGGTGCTGGCGAAAGGTTTCACGCAGCCGCTGCTGCGCTTCGATCTCGACCGGATGGACGACAACGACAATCGGCTGTTCGGTGCATCCCTTGAAGTCGCATGGACGCCGCAGCCCATCGTGCAGATGACGCTGCGCACCCCGCTTTATGCGGTACGAAATTAGACCACCGCATTCGTCGGCGTCGGCCTGTCCGTGATTTGCTGACCGAACAGTGAACCAACAAGCTCCACCATGGTCCGCGCCGTCAGGCCGCGATCATCCAGAAACGGATTCAGCTCCACCAGATCGAGCGAGCGCACCAGACCTGAGTCCTGAAGCATCTCCATCACCAGATGCGCTTCGCGATAGGTGGCTCCGCCGGGCACCGTGGTGCCGACGCCAGGCGCAGTGACCGGATCGAGAAAATCCACATCGAGCGAAACGTGAAGCACGCCGTTCTTCGCCTTCACCCGTTCGATCACCTCGCGGATCAAGACCGCAACGCCGAACTCGTCGATCCGGCGCATATCCGCGATCCACACATCGCGCTGAGCAAGTAATTCTCGCTCCAGTTTGTCCACCGAGCGCAGACCGAACAAATTGAGTTGCGAAGACGGGGTGGATGCACGCGGATCGCCCGCCAGCAAATCGTCGAGACCGCCCTCACCGCACAGGAACGCGCCGGACATGCCGTGCATATTTCCGGTGATCGTGGTCGCGGGCGTATTGTAATCCGCATGGGCATCAAGCCACAGCACGAACAGCGGCCGCTCCTGCTCCTGCCAGTGGCGCGCGACGCCGTTGACCGAGCCCATCGACAGCGAATGATCGCCGCCGAGGAATATCGGCACGGCACCCGAACGCGCGATTTCATAGGCATGTTTGCTGGCGGCGCGAATCCATCCCTGAATTTCGCGATAGTGCTTTGTGTTGTGCGGCTCATCTCCTTCGATGAATGTCAGATCGCGGCGCAAGATGTCGCCGTGATCCTCGACCTTGAAGCCAAGACCTTCGAGCAGCGCGGGCAGACCTGCCGTCCGCAACGCCGCTGGACCCATCAGCGTTCCTCGCTGCGACGCGCCGACTTCGATGGGCACGCCAAGAAGTGCGACAGATGAAGGATAGGCGTTCAATGATAGAGCCAAGACAACCTCGCGTAAGTGTCGGGACGATGAATTTAGCTTCGGGAGAGGTCAGGTATGGATCCGACTCACGGTGCGACTTCGACGGATGCTGGCTTAGCCCAACGCACACCTTGCAACGCCAGTTCCGGTTTGACCTCGAATGGGAACATTATGCGCCTGGTTCTGTTCTGTTGTCTTTAGCAGGAGACACAGATGTCAGACGGCAGCAGTGGTGGAATCGGAATTCTTGGCGTCCTCGTCGGGGCGGCAATTGTCATCGGAGTAGGCTTCTTCATCTTCCAAAGCGGCATGCTTGGCGGAAAACCCGCCGGCCCAAGCGTCACCATCACGGCGCCCAGCGCGAAATAGCCAACCAAAAGCCCCGGAGCGATCCGGGGTTTTTTATTGACTGGATTGTGACACGCGCGACTGCCGCCGATTGGGTA
>Ga0209023_10006613_pt1 | contig 12158 bp, 9 predicted proteins | sample LakOneMetagenome_FD_187468 | JGI IMG/M metagenome (GOLD analysis project Ga0209023, IMG submission 187468) | Freshwater and sediment microbial communities from Lake Erie, Canada (SPAdes) (version 2) | ecosystem: Environmental > Aquatic > Freshwater > Lentic | place: Lake Erie, Canada | collected... | reverse complement strand
TAGGCGAACGCGGCCACCGAGTCGGCCTGGCCGCGGTCGCCCGAGACGTAGATGGCCACCCAGTCGGCCGCGGCGCCCTCGAGCATCGTGCCGCAGAGGGTGAGGACGCCGATGAGGACGAGCACGCGCGAGAAGAGCCGGTGCCCCTGCTCTGTGCCCTGCTCCGCGGAGTCCTCGCGGTCGTCGTCCCACCAGCGGCCGAGGATGAGGAGGGTGCCGCCGACCGACACGAGCGCGGCGAGCCCGAAGTGCACGACGAGCGGCAGCCCGAGGGCGGCCGCACCGGCGCCGAGCGCCGCGCCGATGAACGCGCCGACGCTCCAGCACGCGTGGTAGCGCGGCATGAAGTCGCGACCGGCGGCACGATCGACGTGCGACCCCTGGATGTTCATCGCGACGTCCCACGAGCCGAGCCCGGCGCCGAAGACGAACAGCAGGGCGCCGAGCGCGATCGGGCTCGGCGCGACGGCGAGCAGCAGGAGCAGCACGCCGGTGGTGATGGACGTGACGACCTCGATGCGGCGGCTGCCCCAGCGCCCGGCGAGCGGCCCGACCCAGGGCATCGCGACGAGCGACCCGAGGCCGGTCATGAGCAGCACCAGCCCGATCGTGCGGGGGTCGGCGTCGAGCCGGGCCTTCGTCGCGGGGAGCCGCGAGAGCCAGGTCGAGATGATGAGTCCGTTGAGCAGGAAGACCGACGCCGTGGCCAGCGCGAGGCTCCTGGTCCTCGTCGCCGTCACCATCCGTCCATCCTGGCACGCGGGTCGATAGGGTCCGATCGTGGCCAGACGCAAGGTCGAGGTGCGGCGCGAGGAGATCCTCGCGGCGACGGAGGCCGAGGTGACCAAGCGCGGTTTCGCGCGCACGCGGGTCGGTGATGTCGCCGACGCGCTCGGCGTGAGCTCGGCGCTGATCTTCTACCACTTCGGCACCAAGGAGAAGCTGTTCGCCGAGGCGCTCGGCCACGCCGTCGAGCGGGACCTCGCCCGGCTCGAGGGCACCGTCGCGAAGGCGGGCGACCCGGTCGACGCCGTACGCCGGATCCTGTCGCTCTACTCGCCGCAGGGCGAGGGCAGCGGCTGGACGATCTGGGTCGACGCGTGGGCCGAGTCGATGCGCGAGCCCGAGATGCGCGCGATGAGCCGCAGCCTGGACCTGCGGTGGAAGGACGCGCTCGCCGAGCAGATCAAGCTCGGCAACGAGCAGGGTGTGTTCCGGTGCGACGACCCTGACGACTCCGCCTGGCGTCTCTCCGCGCTGCTCGACGGCCTCGCGGTGCAGGTGATGGTCCACCGCAACCTCACCAAGAAGCAGCTGCGCGCCCTGGTGCACCGCGCCACCGCCGCCGAGCTCGGCCTAGCCCCCGACGCCTTCGCCTGACCCACCCGTTCTGCATGAAGGTGCCCTGACGTGCGCTAGAAGCACTTCAGGCGCCCCTGACGCGTCGTGCCGGCCAGGGCGCCGCCGAGCGACAGCCGGGCGGGTGAGGGGCGGTTGGAGTGCTGAGAGCGCAGTTCAGGGCACCTTCAGCGGGGTGGTCAGGAGCGGGGGAGGTGGGCTCGGTCCTTCCAGGTCTGCTTGCGCTTGTCGGCGAGGACCTGGGCGACGACGTTGCGCCCGGGTACGCCGGTCACGCCGCCGCCGCCGTGGGTGCCGGAGCCGGCCTGGTAGAGGCCGCGGACCGGCGTGCGCAGGTCGGCGTACCCGGCGGCGGGCCGGCCGTGGAACATCTGCCCGAGGGTGAGCTCGCCGTGGAAGATGTTGCCGCCCACGAGCGAGTACTCGTTCTCCATGTCGTACGGGCTGATCACCTGGCGGTGCAGCACCGAGTCGGTGAAGCCGGGCGCGACGGCGTCCATCCGCGCGAAGAGCCGGTCGACGTAGGCCTCGAGCTCGGAGTCGTGCCGGTGCTTGTTCCAGGTGTGCGGCACCCACTGCGTGAACATGCTCATCACGTGCTTGCCCTCGGGCGCCAGCGTCGGGTCGAACACGCTCGGGATGCAGATGTCGGCGAAGGGCAGCGTGCTGGCCCGTCCGGCAGCCGCCTCCTGGAACGACGTCTCCACCTCGTCGAGGCTCTCGGCGAGCACGATCGTGCCGCCGTGCACCGCGGGGTCGAACCCGGGCTTGCTGGTGAACTCCGGCAGCCGGTCGAGCGCGACGTTGACCTTCACCGTCCCGCTGCGCGACTTGTACGAGCGGATGTCCTCGACGAAGTCCGGCGGCAGCTCCGCGGTGTCGAGCAGGCGGAGGAACGACACCTGGGGGTGCGCGGTCGTGATGACGACGGGAGCCGTGATCTCCGTGCCGTCCTCGAGCGCGACGCCGGTGACGCTGCCCGCCTTCGTCGTGATCCGCGCGACGGCGGCGTCGGTGCGCAGCTCGGCGCCGAACGTCCGCGCCGACGCCGCGATCGCCTGCGTCACACCGCCCATGCCGCCGCGTGCGAAGCCCCACGCGCCCATCCGGCCGTCGCCGAGGTCGCCGATGTGGTGGTGAGCGATGACGTACGCCGTGCCCGGCGTGCGCGGCCCTGCCCACGAGCCGATCACCGCCGACACCGACAGCACGCCCTTGAGCGCGTCGGACTCGAACCGGTCCTCGAGCAGGTCGGCGGCGCTCGACGACAGCAGCCGGGTGAGGTCGACCGCCTTGCGCTCGTCGACGTCCTTGAGCCGGCGCAGCAGCCAGGCCTGGCGGGCGAGGTCGCCGGGCTTCTTCGACCCGACCTTCGGCGGGATCTCGGCGACGAGCGGGCCGAGCACGCGGCCGAGGTCGTCGAGCCATGCGTCCCAGCGACCGATCGCCTCGGCGTCCTTCGCGGAGAACTTCGCGACCTCGTCGCGACGCGCCCTCGGGTCCTCGGGCAGCGCGAGGTAGCGGCCGTCCTTGCGCGGTGCGAAGTACGGGCCCTGCGGGTAGACGTGGTAGCCGTGGCGCACCAGGTCGAGGTCGTTCACGAGCGTCGGCGGCAGCCAGGACACGACGTAGGACAGGCTCGTGACGGTGAAGTCCGGGCCGAACGGCTGCTCGCTCACCGCGGCCCCGCCGAGCACCGGCCGCTTCTCGAGCACCAGCGTGCGCAGGCCGGACTTCGCGAGGTACGCCGCGGCGACCAGACCGTTGTGACCGCCGCCCACGATGACGACGTCGTAGCTCTGGGGCACGCGCGGACCTCCGACCGGTATTGACTCGTGAGTCAGCAAGTATGGGGCCGGACCCCGGTCGGCGCCTACCCCGCGGGGGTCAGGCGTGCGGCAGGTGGCAGGCGGTGGTGTGGTCGGTGCTGACCGGCAGCACCGGCAGCGCGGCCGTCCGGCACCTGTCCTCGATGCCGAGACGCGCCGCCTCGCCCGAGGCGACGACCGGGCACCGCGGGTGGAACCGGCAGCCGGTGGGGACCTTGGTCGGGTCCGGCGGCTCACCGGTGAGCACGACCTGCTCGAGCCGCTCCATCTCCGGCACGACGGACAGCAGCGCCTTCGTGTACGGGTGCTGCGGGTCGGACAGGAGCGACTCGGTCGGGCCCTGCTCGACGATGCGCCCGAGATACATCACGGCCACGCGGTCGGCGATGTTCCACGCCAGCCCGAGGTCGTGCGTGACGACGAGGAGCGACAGGCCGAGCTCGTCGCGCAGCTTGAGCAGCAGCGCCAGGATCTCGCCGCGGACCGAGGCGTCCAGGCTCGACACGGGCTCGTCGGCGACGATGATGTCGGGCTCGAGCGCGAGGGCACCGGCGATCACGACGCGCTGGCGCTGGCCGCCCGACAGCTCGTGCGGGTAGCGCAGGAAGAACCGCTCCGGCGGGCGGAGCCCCGCGAGCGACAGCGCCTCGGCGACCCGGGCGCGCTCACCCTCGACCAGACCGTGCACGCGCAGGCCCTCGGCGACGGCCTCGTAGACCGTGTGCCGCGGGTTGAGCGCACCGGTCGGGTCCTGCAGCACGAGCTGGACGCGACGGCGATAGGCCTTGAGCGCCTTGCTGGAGTAGCCGAGCGCCTTGCCCTCGACCGACACCTCGCCCGACGTCGGCTTCTCGAGGCCGAGCAGGGTGCGCGCGAGCGTGGTCTTCCCGCAGCCGCTCTCGCCGACGAGCGCGACGATCTCGCCGCGGCCGAGCGCGAGGTCGACGCCGTCGACCGCCCACGCCGTGCCGCCGCCGCCACGGCCGCGGAACGCGACGTGGACGTCGTGCGCCTCGAGCGCCGGCCCGGACGGCGTCTCCTGCTCGGCCGCGGTCACGTCGTCACCTGCTCGTGGAGGAGGAAGCACGCGGTACGCCGGTCGCCGAGCGCGAGCAGGTCGGGCTCCGGCCCCGTGCTGCACGACTCGACGGCCATCGGGCACCGCGGGTGGAAGGTGCAGCCCTCGGGCAGGTCGCCCGGGAACGGCGGGTCGCCCGGGAGCCCGGCGGGCGCGTAGCGGAACCGGGTGTCGCCGATGCGCGGGAACGCGCCGGCGAGAGCTGCGGCGTACGGGTGCTTCGGGTGGTCGAAGACCTCGTTGGCCGGGCCTTCCTCCACGATGCGTCCGGCGTACATCACCGCGATGCGGTCGCACGTGCTGGAGAGCACCGACAGGTCGTGGCTGATGAACACCATGCCGACGCCGAGGTCCTTCACCAGCTCGGAGATGACGTCGAGCACCTGCGCCTGGACCATGACGTCGAGCGCGGTCGTGGGCTCGTCGGCCACGATCAGCCGTGGTCCGCACGCCAGCGCCATCGCGATCATGACGCGCTGCTTCTGCCCGCCGGAGAGCTGGTGCGGGTAGTTCTTCGCGCGCCGCGCGGGGAGGCCCACCTGCTCGAGCAGCTCGCCGACCCGGGCGGCAGCCGACTTCGGGGTGGCCTTCGGGTCGTGGAGCAGGATCGGCTCGGCGAGCTGGTCGCCGATGCGCTGCACCGGGTTCAGCGCGTGCATCGCGCCCTGGAACACGACCGAGGCCTGCGCCCAGCGCAGCGCGCGGACCTTGCCCCACGACAGGTCGAGCACGTTGGCCCCGTCGAGGCGGACCTCGCCGGTGACCTTGGCGCTCGCCGGCTGCATGCGCAGCACGGTGCTCGTGAGGGTGGTCTTGCCGCAGCCGGACTCGCCGGCGATGCCGAGCACCTCGCCGGCGTCGACCGACAGCGTGACGCCGCGGACGGCAGGCACCTCGGTGCCGCGCGCGCGGTAGGTGACGTGGACGTCGTCGAACTCGAGCAGTGCCATCAGGCGGTCGCCTCCCTCGGGTCGAGGATGGACTCGATCGCCCGCCCGATGAGGTTGAACGCGAGAACTACCAGCACGACGCACACACCGGGGGAGCCGAGGTACCACCAGGCGCCCTGCGAGATGGCGCCCGACGAGAAGCCCTGCTCGAGGATCGAGCCCCACGAGACCGCGGTCGGGTCGCCGAGCCCGAGGAAGGACAGCGTCGTCTCCGACAGGATCGAGATCGACACCGCGAGCGTGGTGTTCGCGAGCACCAGCGGCATGACGTTGGGCAGCACGTGCCGGGTCATCTGGTGCAGGTTGCCCGCGCCCAGAGCCCGTGACCGCTCGAGGTAGGGGCGCGCCGTCACCGACAGCGTCTGCGACCGGATGATGCGCGCGGTGCCGGGCCACGACGTCACGCCGATGACGACGATGATGACGAACAACGACCTGCCGAGGATCGTCGCGAGCACGATCGCGAGCGGCAGGTAGGGGATGACCAGGAACCAGTCGGTGACGCGGTCGAGCGTGCCGCCGGTGAACCCGCGGAAGTGCCCCGACACGATGCCGACCGACGTCCCGATGAACATCGACAGGATCGTGGCGGCGAAGCCGACGAGCAGCGAGATACGCGCGCCCCAGACGACGAGCGCGAGGACGCTGCGCCCGGAGTCGTCGGTGCCGAGCGGGAACTGCAGCGACGGCGGCGAGAACGGCTGACCGGTCGCCTGTGTGACGTCGAGCAGCGTCTTCGGGAAGAAGACCGGGGCCAGCAGCGCCATCAGCACGAAGAAGATGAGGATGCCGAGGCCGATCATGCCGGCGCGCTCGTGACGGAAGGCGCCGGTGAACTTCGTGAACGCCGCACGACGACGGGCGCGGACGATCGCGCGGGCCGACAGCTGCGGCGGAGCGGGGATCTCGGGGACGTCGCCGCCGGGGCGCTCCTCGACCGGGGCGCTCACGTGCGCACCCGCGGGTCGAAGTAGCCGTAGAGCAGGTCGGCGACGAGGTTGGCGAGGATGACCGCCGCGGAGAACAGCAGGAACAGCGCCTGCAGCAGCGGGACGTCGGGGCCCTTGAGCGCGTCGACCGTCAGCGAGCCGAGGCCGTTGATGGAGAAGACGTACTCGATGGTGATCGCGCCGCCGACCACGAAGCCGAGGTTGAGGAACACCAGCGTCATCGTCGGCAGGGTCGCGTTGGGCACGGCGTGGCGACGGCGGACCATCGAGTCCATGAGGCCCTTCGCACGCGCGGTCGTCACGTAGTCCTGGCTGCGCTCCTCGATGACCGACGCGCGCATGATCAGCGAGTACTCGGCGAGGTAGATCACGGTGAGGGTGAAGACCGGCAGCGTGAGGTGCCAGGCGACGTCGAGCCAGCCGGCCGGGCTCGACGTGTCGACGCCGGGGGTCGACAGGCCGCCCGTCGGGAAGATGCCCGGGAAGGGACCGACGCCGACGGCGAAGACGATCAGCACGATCATGCCGAACCAGAACTCCGGCATGGAGTAGAGGACGAGCGTCGTGCTCGTGCTGCCCTTGTCGAAGCGGCTGCCGCGGTTCCAGCCGCTGCGGATCCCCAGCCAGACGCCGATGAGCGACGCGAGGACGGTCGCCGAGCCGACGAGCAGGAGCGTCGGGTAGAGGCGCGGCTCGATCACGTCCCACACCGGTGCGCTGTACTTCACCGACGGACCGTTCCCGCTGAACGGGTTGCGGATGTAGTCCTGGAACTGCTCCCAGAGCGGGGCGTGCAGGCGGGCGGTCAGGCGGCGGATGGCGTCGGGGTCGACGTTGCGTCCGCGGGTGTAGAGCGCCACCGGGTCACCAGGCATGACCCGGAAGAGGAAGAAGTTGAAGATCACGACGAAGACGAGGGTGCCGATCGCTGCACCCACGCGCGACAGGACGTAGCGGGTCGTGGGGGAGAGCGACGACCCGGCCCGGCGCTTGGGAGCGCCGGGCCGGGCGTCGACCTCGGTCAGGAGGGCCATCGGCTACTCGCGGTCGTCGAGGTCCGCGGCCGTCCGGTTGCGCCGGCTGAGGACGATCACGACGATCGCGATGATCACGAGGGCCGCGATCGCCGCGAAGATGTACAGCGCCGTGCTGCTCGAGGACGAGCTGCTGCCCGAGCCCGAGTCCGCCGAGACCGGCTTGAGGTTCTCGTAGCTCCACGTGCCGTACTGGAACAGCAGCGAGCCGTTCGGATCGGGCTGCGGGACGAAGCCGGTGAACCGGTCGGACCGGTAGGCCTCGGGGTTGTTGTAGTAGTACGTGATGATGTACGGCGCGTCGTCGTACAGCATCTGCTGCATCTGCTTGACGGTCTCCCAGCGCTGGGCCTCGTCGGTCTGGCCGCCCTGCTTGGTGTAGAGCTCGTCGTACGCGGGGTTGCAGTAGAACGAGTCGGACAGGTTCGCCAGGATCTGGCCGCCGTCCTTGTAGGACCGGTTGGCGCAGGTGAAGGTCGAGAGCTGGTAGTTCGGGTCGGGCTCGACGACCCAGCCCCACTCGAACATGTCGAACTTGCCCTGGCCGATGATCTCGGTGAGCGCGTCGGACGACACGACCTTGACGTTGGTCTCGACGCCGACGGCGGCGAGGTAGCTCTTGATGAACTGCACCGACTTCTGCGACGTGTCGGAGTCGCTGCGCGCGAAGAGGCGGAACGAGAGCTTGTTGCCCTTGGCGTCGGCGCGGATGCCGTCGGCGCCGGCCTTGTAGCCCGCGGCGTCGAGCAGCGTCTTGGCCTTCTCGGGGTCGTAGGTGACCTCGTTGGCCGGCTTGAGGTGCAGCGCCGAGTAGAGCGGCGGGATGATCGTCGAGCCCGGCGAGCCGCCGCCGCCGAGGACCTTGTCGACGAGCGCCTGGCGGTCGATGGCCCAGCCGAGCGCCTGGCGCAGCGCCTTGTCCTTGAGCAGCGGGTTGCCGTCGCCGATCGGGGTGCCGTCGTCGAGAGCCGCGCCGGTGTTGAACGCGAGCTCGTCGAACCCGGAGTAGACGGCGTCGACGGTCTTGATGCCGGGCTGGTTCTGCAGGCTCTTGAAGACGTTCGACTCGATGGAGTCGGCGAAGTCGACCTCGCCCTTCTTCAGCGCCTGGCCGAGGGCGTCGGCGTTGGAGTAGATCTTGAAGACGACCTCGTCGACCGCGGGCTTGCCGCGGTAGAAGTCCGGGTTCGCCTGCATGCGGATGAACTGGCCGACCTTGCGCTCGACCATGACGTACGGGCCGGAGCCGACGGTCGGCGACTCGGGCGTGCCCTCGTTCTTGTACGAGGTGACGGCCTTCTCGTCGATCTTCTCCCAGATGTGCTGGGGGAGGATGTAGACGGCGAGCTTGGTCATGATCGGCGTCGGCTTCGACACCTTCAGCACGAGCGTGGTGTCGTCGGGCGCCTCGGCCGAGGTGATGTTCTCGACGTACGAGCCGTAGTTCGTCTTCTCGTACTCGCCCTTGAGGATGCGGTTGAACGTGTACGCCGCGTCCTTCGCCGTGAGCGGCTGGCCGTCGGACCACTTCAGGCCGGACCGGATCTTGTAGGTCCAGGTCGTGTGGTCGGCCGACTCCTGCCACGACTCGGCGAGGCCGGGCGTGATGGAGAAGTCCTTCGCCGAGTACTCGGTGAGGGTCGGGTACTCCATCTGGAAGATCTCGTACGCCTCGGCGACGATGCCCGTGAACGGGTTGGCCGAGTCGATGTCCTGGGTGATGCCGACGGTGAAGACCGTCTTCTTCGCCGAGGGGCTCGAGCTCGCGCTGCTGCTGGCTGCGGCGGAGACGGTCACCCCCAGGCCGAGCGCCAGGGCGACCGCGGCGGCCCCGACCGTGAGACGTGCCGAACGGGACAGCGTGCGCATGGAACCCCTCCGTATCGCCGGGGACCGGGCCCACCACCCAGCCTCGTCCGGTCGGGGGGACCGGATCGGCGTTGCGGCGTTCCTACCCCATCGGTGGGCGAAACGGGAGTCTTGTGACCGATTTGTTCCCGGTGTGTCCGGTCATGACGCCGGATGGCCGGATGAATTACGGTCCGGGCATGGTCCTGCCCCCTGTTGCTCCTGTCCGGCCCGACGCCACCGGCGACCCCTACGCCTGGATCGCCGACCCCGAGGTGCCCGAGACCCTGGCCCTGCTCGACGCCGAGCGGGCCTACTACGACGCCCGGACCGCGCCCCTCGCCGGGCTGCGTGCTCGCCTCGCCGCGGAGATGACCGGGCGGCTGCCGGCGCAGGAGTCGAGCGCCCCGTGGCGCCAGGGCGGGTTCGTCTACCGGCGCGAGACGCTGCCCGGCACCGAGTACGACCGGCTGCTGCGCCGCCCCGTCGACGGCGGCGACGAGGTCGTGCTCGTCGACCTGCAGGCCGTGCACGACGGGAGCGGTTCGACCTACACGCGCGACGGCCAGCTCGAGGCGAGCCCCGACGGCAGGTGGCTCGCGTGGTCGGTCGACCTCGAGGGCGACGAGCTCTACACGCTGCGCTTCCGCGCCCTGGACTCCGGCGCCGACCTCGACGAGGTGATCCCCGAGACCTACTACGGCGGCGCCTGGTCGGCGGACTCCTCCGCGTTCCTCTACGTGCGGTGCGACCACGCGATGCGGCCCTACCAGGTCTGGGTCCACGTGCTCGGCACGCCGGTGTCCGAGGACCGGCTGCTGCTCGAGGACCTCGACGAGCGGATGGAGTACGACCTCGGCTCGACGCGGTCCGGCCGCTACGCCGTGGCGACGCTGCTCGGCCGCGGCTTCACCGAGGTGGCGCTGATCGACCTCGAGGACCTGTCGGCGCCGCCGGCGGTGCTGCGTCCGCGCCAGGTCGACGTCGAGTACCACGTCGAGCACGCCCCCGGGTACGGCGTCGACGGCGGCGACTGGCTGCTCGTGCTCACCGACCTCGGAGCGCCGGAGTTCCGTGTGGCGCAAGCGTTCCCGGCCGATCCGACGTCGTGGGCGGCGTACCTCGACGAGGACCCTGCGGTGCGCGTGCTCGACGTCGAGGCGTTCGCGCGCGGGCTGGTCCTGACGGTGCGGCACGACGGCGCGCAGAAGCTGCGGTTCCTGCCCCGCGAGGGCGACGCGTTCGAGGTGGCGTCCGACGTCGCCGGCGGCATGGCGCGCCTCGGCGTCAACGTGGAGTGGGACGCGGAGACGGTCCTGGTCGAGCTCGAGGACTTCGTGCGCCCTGCGGTGACCTACGCCGTGTCCTTCGACGGAGTGCGCACCGAGGTGCACCGTCGCGAGGTCGTCGGCGTCGACCTCGACTCCTACGTGTGCGAGCGCCGGCTCGTGGCCCGGCCCGACGGTGCGCAGGTGCCCGTGATCCTCGTCCGGCACCAGGGCACCCCGCTCGACGGCACCGCGCCCTGCCTGCTCTACGGCTACGGCTCGTACGAGGCCAGCTGCGACCCGGACTGGGGCATCGACTGGTGGCGCTCGGTCCCGTCGCTGCTCGACCGCGGCGTCGTGTTCGCCGTCGGCCACCCGCGCGGCGGCGGCGAGATGGGTCGCCGCTGGTGGCTCGACGGCCACCTCGCGTCGAAGGCGAACACGTTCGACGACCAGGCGGCCGTCGCCGAGGCCCTGCTCGACGGCGTCGTCTCGTCGATCGTCACACGCGGCCTGTCGGCCGGCGGTCTGCTGCAGGGCGCCCTCTACGGTCGTGCGCCGCACCTGTTCGCCGGCGTCGTGGCCGAGGTTCCCTTCGTCGACGCCGTCACCACGATGCTCGACGACACCCTGCCGCTCACCGCGCAGGAGTGGCTGGAGTGGGGCGACCCGCGCATCCCCGAGCAGCTGGGCTGGCTGTCGTCGTGGTCGCCGATGCTCAACCTCCCCGACGCCGCCGACCGCCCGCCGCTGCTGGCGACCGGTGCCGTGCACGACGTCCGCGTCCTGGTGCGCGAGCCCGCCCGCTGGGTCGCGCGGCTGCGCGCCACCGACCCGGCACTGGGCGCGGGCGACGACCCGTCGTCGCCGGTCTCGCCGCGCACGGTGCTGTTCCGCGCCGAGACCGGTGCGGGCGCCCACGGCGGACCGTCGGGCCGCGTCGCCGAGCTCGACTACGAGGCCGAGGTCTACGCGTGGGCGCTGGCCGCCCTCGGCCTCACGTCGTAGCGGTAGCAGGAACGCGCTCCCTACGACGCGTTCCTGCACACGTTGCGGGCTCAGGAGAAGAGGGCGCGGTAGGGCGGGGTCGTCACCGGTCCTTGAGGCGGCGGACGAACATCAGGCCGCTCCAGGTCGCGTCGATCGCGCAGACCTTGGTGTCGACGACGCCGGCGTCGAGGCCGGCGCTGCGCACGACGCCGTCGGACAGGTCGGTCGGCACGCCGCTCGCCTTCTTCGGCCAGGCCAGCCAGAGCCGTCCGGCCGGCGGCAGCGTCCGGTCGATGTCGCGGGGGAGGTGCTTGTCGAGGGTGGCGGCGTCGCGGCGGAACGCGACCACGACGTCGTACGGCGCCCTCCCGGCCCGCCGGTGAACGACGACCCCGTCGGGCAGCGGGGCGAGGTGGGTGTCCTCGAAGCCCTCGGGGGCGCCGTCGAGGAGCACGCGGTCGCCGGGCCTGATGCCGAGCTTGCGCGGCAGCGGCGTCCCCGAGTAGCCCTCCGTCATGCCGCGCACGCTAGCGGCGGGCAGGCGCGCCGAGACGTCGAACCACGTGAGGCAGTACCCGGCCGACGTTCCACATCTCGCGGTCCAGGGCAGCGTCGACTGGGCAGATCGTCAGTCGTCTGGCCATCGACTGTGCAGGATGACCAACGTGTCGGCGTCCGGTTGAGCAGAAGTCAGGGGACCCTCACGCTGGCCGACATGTTCCAGGAGGGGCAGCTCTACGCACCCGTGGTGACCGCCGACGACGGCGAGGTCACCGTCCACCTCGCCGAGGACCACCCCGGCTTCGCCGACGCGGCCTACCGCGAGCGCCGCAACACGATCGCCGCGCTCGC
>Ga0209023_10006612_pt1 | contig 12159 bp, 11 predicted proteins | sample LakOneMetagenome_FD_187468 | JGI IMG/M metagenome (GOLD analysis project Ga0209023, IMG submission 187468) | Freshwater and sediment microbial communities from Lake Erie, Canada (SPAdes) (version 2) | ecosystem: Environmental > Aquatic > Freshwater > Lentic | place: Lake Erie, Canada... | reverse complement strand
GACTTCAGCGCTTCGTTGTATGACTTCCAATTCGTAGTGCGGTACTTCTGAGGAGCCGGTTTCATCCGCTCAGGCTGCCAGACCAGCACGCTCCATGCTGATCAGGGCTGATTTACGCAACAAAGCCTCGCTGCTGCCATATCGCGCTTGGCTATTAGCAGGAAATCGGCAGTCTTGCCCTGCTTGTGGTCGGCGCGGTACAGATATTTCCAGACCCCTTTGACCTTAATATTGGTCTCATCCATTCGCCAACTGCCACCGACGGGGCGCTTGTATTTCCGGTCCATCTTCTCGATGAGCGGCAAGAAACGAACCGCCCACCGGTTGATCGAGGAGTAGTCGACCGCCACGCCGCGCTCTTCCATCATCTCCTCGAGGTGCCGCTAACCGGATTGTTAAGTGTTCAGGACATGCCGACTTATGCGACCATTTGTCTTGCTGTTTAATGCAACAGAACCCATACCGCCAGTCTAAATGTCGAGTCCCGTTTGATCATAAACGCGTTTAAGGAATAGTTCTGGCCGTTTCCGCTGCCATTCCTTGAGCGCTAGGATGGGCGTTTTTGCCTCGAGCGCACGCTGTGGAATGTGGTGGTTGTACAGCTTCAGATAGTTCATCAATGTAGCCTGCAAATCGGCTCTGCTCTCGAAGCGGGTCTGCTGCAGCAACTCGTTGATGCGGCCGTTGAAACGCTGGACCATACCGTTCGTTTGCGGGTGCCGCGGCGGGGTCGGGCGATGCTCGGCAAGCAAGGCGGTGCAGGCCACGTCGAACGCGTGTTTGCCGCTGGGCTTCTTGTCCTTGGCCGCAAAACGGTCGGTAAATTGCGAGCCGTTGTCGGTCAGGATCTTGCTGATCTTGATGGGCGAGGCCAGCTTGAGCCGACGCAGAAAATCGACGCTGCTCTTGTCGGTCATGTCGCAATAGATGTGCATGAAGACCCAGCGCGTGGCGCGGTCGATGGCGACGAACAGGTAGCGGCGCGATGTCTCGTCCGGCATCTGCGGCAGGTACTTGATGTCGATATGGATGAAGCCTGGCTCGTAGTCCTTGAAGGTCTTCTTGGGCGTGATGGTTTCGCCTTCGGCCTTCGGGATCACGTCTTCAAGGCGCGACATGCCCTCGCGCTTGAGCAGGCGTGCGATGCCCGACCGGGAGACGTCTGGATTGATGTGCTGTCGCGTGACGAACAGCAGGTCGTCGAGCAGCAGATAGAGCGACTGGCGCAGTGCCAGGACAATCGCTTCCTGGGCTGCGCTCAAGGTCGTATGCAGCGTATGGGCACGGTGCGAACGGTCCTGCACATTGTCCCGCTTGAGCCACTTGGCAGCGGTGGCCCGCGTGATGCCGAAGACCTTTGCAGCCTCACGATCGGACAGTCCCGAATCCTTGATCTCTTGCCGGATTTTCGGGGTGGTACGCGCTTGCGGGTGAATGCGTGAACTCATGCTGCCAACTGCTCCTGGTGCGATTGAATGCCGGGACTGCTGAACCCAGCAATCAAGTCGCCCAGCATAGCCTTTCCACGGAACAAAGGCCAGCTACGGCGAGGAATATGATCGCACGATACTAAGCATCTAAACAACTAGGACATGTCTTCAAATTTGGCATGACAGTCATTTTGGACACGTAGCATCTGTCGTATTTCAGCACTGGCTATCAGCAGGCGGGGCTCCTCTGTTAAAATTCTTGGATTGCCCTTTGGTAACATTCTCTTCCGCATTACCGGGCGCCCGTCCACGCACTATAGTGATCCCTCTATGTCTTTTTCCAAACTGACCATTGGCACCCGCCTGGTCATCGGATTCGGCGCCGTACTGGCTCTGATGATGGTGCTGACCGCGCTGGCAGTTAGCCGTGTCGGCAACATCGACCGGACCCTGAACCACATCAACGACGTCAACAACGTTAAGCAACGCCACGCGATCAATTTCCGCGGCAGCGTGCATGACCGGGCCATCGCCCTGCGCGACGTGGTCTTGTCGGCCGATGCAGCCGCGGCAAAACCGTCGCTGGACCGTATCTCCGCCCTGGCCGCCAGCTACGAATCGGCTGCCGTGGCCCTCGACGCGCTGTTTGCGGCTCGCACCGACCTGCTGCCCGAAGAAAAGGCTGCCTTGGCGGCGATCAAGGCTGACGAGCGCAAGACCCAGCCTCTGATTGCGAAAGTAAGCGAGCTGTACATTGCAGGTGACGTCGAAGTTGCACGTGCACTGCTGGCTAGCCAGGCAGGTCCGGGCTTCGTCTCGTGGCTAGCTAGCATCAACGTTCTGATTGACCTCGAAGAAAAGCTGAGCAAGGATGCCGCGGGCGAAGCACGCGAACTTTCTGGCAGCTTCTTCACCTGGATGCTGGTGCTGTGCGCCATTGCCGTGGCAGCCGGTGCGCTCGGTGCCTGGTTCATCAGCCGCGGCCTCCTGCGCCAGCTCGGCGGCCAGCCGGAGTATGCGGCGCGCATCGTCGGCAGCATCGCCGCTGGCAACCTGGGCGTGCAGATAGACACTGCGCCCGACGACGACACCAGCCTGTTGTTCGCGATGAAGGATATGCGCGACAGCCTAGTGGCGATCGTGTCCCAGGTACGCAACGGTACGCTGACGATTGCGAATGCTTCGACCGAGATCGCAGCCGGCAACCATGATCTGTCACGTCGCACCGAAAACCAGGCAGATACCCTGAAAGACACCGCCGCCTCGATGATGGAGCTGACCGGCACCGTGCGCCAGAATGCCGATAACGCACGCCAGGCGAATACGCTGGCAGAGTCGGCCTCGAGCGTGGCCCTGCGCGGCGGCGCCGTCGTGGCCCAGGTGGTCGAAACGATGGCCTCGATCAACGCCTCCTCGAAACAGGTGGTGGACATCATTGGCGTGATCGATGGAATCGCCTTCCAGACCAATATCCTCGCGCTAAATGCCGCCGTCGAAGCGGCCAGGGCCGGCGAACAGGGCCGCGGTTTTGCGGTCGTCGCTACCGAGGTGCGCAACTTGGCCCAGCGTTCGGCTGCGGCGGCGCGCGAAATCAAGACCCTGATTGGCAGCTCGGTCGAACGTGTCGACGCCGGCGCCCGCTTGGTCGACGAGGCTGGCAGCACGATGGAAGAGATCGTCAACAGCGTTAAGAGCGTTACCGACATCATGGCGAAGATCAGCTCTGCGAGCGCCGAGCAGAGCGCCGGCATCGAGCAGGTGAACGCCGCCATCGGCCACATGGACGAGGCAACCCGTCAGAACGCGTTGCTTGTGGAGCAGGCCAGTGCGGCTGCTTCGTCCCTGCAGGACGAAGCAGCAACGCTAGCGGGCGTGGTCAGTGTCTTCAAAATTGAACCGGCGGATGGTTCACACAGCCGAGCTGTTGCTTCCACGCCGCATCGGAAGGCGCTGGCGTTGTCGGCTTGAACACCTGCAAAAATGATCCCTGAAAAGAAAATATTGGTATGCAGCCTACCAGCTCAGTTACCGGCACCTCGAGGAGATGATGGAAGAGTGTGGCGTGTCGGTCGACCATCGACGAGGTCAACGACGGTCGCGACGTCCCGATCGTTGTACGCCAAGCCAAAGACCTCAACAACATCGCAGGATCATCGCGCCACAAGCGGGTAACAAGGCCTAGGCTCAACTTCAGATCGTTCCGCCCCCCCAGTTCGGTGCTGGCTGGAATTGGGCTGATGCACATGATCCGCAAAGGTCAGTTCAAGATCGACGACGCCGAGGCGATGTCTTTTGCCGACCAATTTTCTGCGATGGCAGGAGTGATCCGTCCAGTGTAAGGAGCGCAGCTCCGTTTTCGGCCAGTTATTGCCAATTGATCAACAACGCCACAGAGCCAGTGAGAGGCGGTGCTATAGAAGGCCGCCTCTTTGACTTTTCGCGGCCGCGAAATCATGTGTCAATATCTGGCGCGCTCTGCGCGTCACGGCCCAGGTTCAGGCGCGCACGAACAGGGATCTTGGTCTGTTCGATGTTGCGTTGGTCATAGCGCACGACCTCGCCGCCATCCATCTTCGCTATCAGCGATGCTTTGACGTCCTGCATGGTCGTATTGGTCTTCTCCGTCATATCCCTTGCTCACTATGTACCGCGATGCGGCGTCAAACACGTCGTAGACGGGAACCAGTTCGGGGAATGCCTTAATCGCTTGATCACGCTCCGTCCGCTCGAAGGCGACCGACCGGCTCGGTCGGATCGCGTCGGCAAAAAGCTCGTTTAGCTTTGGCTTGCCTTGTGCTGGACCATGCTGCCCAATGAAATATTCTAAAATGATACGCGGAGGCACAGCAGCAGTGAATTTCACCGGTCCAAAAGATATATTTTAAGCAACTTTTCAGTGTCTAAAAAAGCCTTGGCGATTCATTTTAGAAAATATTTGGATAATACAATATGCCCGACAAGACAAACAGCAAGCAAGCATTCCTGGTCTCGGTCCTGATTCCGGCGAAGAACGAGGCCGACAACATCGGGCATCTGGTGGACGAGATTCATCGCGCTCTCGCCGGCCGTCATTCGCACGAGGTGGTGCTAGTCGACGATGGTAGCAGCGACGACACCGGCGCTATGTTCCTGCAGCATTGCCAACAATCGGGCACGTCGGCGCGGCTGATCCGCCATACTCGCAGTGCCGGGCAGAGCACGGCCCTGTGGACCGCCGCGCGCCACGCTACTGGACGTTTTTTCGTCACGATAGACGGTGACGGCCAGAACGACCCGGCCGACATTCCGGAGCTGGTAGCACAGGGGCTGACGTTGGAAAAGAAGCACCGGCATTTCTGCATTGCCGGCTTCCGCAAGAACCGGCGCGACACGCGCTGGAAGAAAATCCAGTCGCGGATCGCCAATACCGTGCGGCGCAGCATACTCGACGACGGCGTACCGGATACCGGCTGCGGCCTCAAGCTGTTACCGCGCGAAACCTGGCTTAGTCTGCCCTACTTCGACCACATGCATCGTTTCGTGCCGGCGCTGGTCAAGCGCCTGGGCGGCGCGATCGAAGTTGTGCCGGTGCACCATCGGCACCGCACCGCTGGCGTGTCTAAATACACCGCCTGGAACCGGCTGTGGGTCGGCATCGTCGACATGTGGGGGGTTAGCTGGCTGATCCGGCGCAGCAAGCTGCCGCTGATCGAACGCGTGGAAGTGCAGCAATGAAACCGGAACTGAAACTGCTGATTAAGCCGCTGCTGCTGAGCTGCCTGCTGGCGCTGGGCTTTGTTTCCCTGCATTTCCAGTGGTGGGGGCCATTTACCGAAATGGACCTGCTGAACCGGCTGTTCGACCGACATTGGGCGCTGGCCTGGCCTGTCTTCGCGATTGGTGGCGTCGTCTATACCGCGCTCGGCGGCCCGCGCCAGCTGCTCGGCTTCAGTTGCGGTTACCTGATGGGTGGCTTGGCCGGCGCACTGCTGAGCACTGCCCTTACTGGATTCGGCACCCTGCTGGCGATCTACTGGGTGCGTAATATTGGCATGGAGCGCATGCTCGAGCGCCACGGCGAACGCATTGCTTTCATCCGCAGGCTGCTTGCAGAGGACACTTGGCTGTGGATCTGCACGGTGCGCCTGATGCCGGTCGGGAGCAACCTGGCGACCAACATCGCGGTGGCACTTGCCAGGCTGAGCATCCCAGCGGTGTTCTGGGGCAGCCTGCTGGGCTACCTTCCCCAAATGCTGCTGTTCAGCTTTGCCGGCGCCGGTCTGGCCTTGCAGGACGAGCAGCAGCTCTGGATAAGCCTGCTGATGCTAGTGCTGTCCACGGCGCTCGTGCTCTATCTCTACCATCACGGCTTCAAGCAGCGGCTACAGGAAATTCGAGGAAAAACGCATGCAGCTTCCATCCAATCCCAGTGCTAGGCAAGACGCAAGCTGGTGGCCGTGGATTGCCACCCTGGTGATGGTGGCCCTGTTCGCCGGAATCGGGCTGCGCGACCCCTGGCCTGCCGATGAGCCGCGCTTTGCCCAGGTCGCTCGCGAAATGGTGGAATCGGGCCAGTGGCTGTTCCCCACCCGCGGCGGAGAGTTTTATCCGGACAAGCCGCCGGTGTTCATGTGGTTGATCGCCCTCTTCTACCAGCTGACCGGACAACTGAAGATCGCCTTTCTGCTGCCCAGCGCGCTGGCCGGTCTGGGCACGCTGTGTCTGGTATTCGACCTGGGCCGCCGCTTGTGGGGATTGAATGTTGCGCGTTCGGCGGTGCTTGCCCTCGCGTTCACGCCGCAGTTCCTGCTGCAGGCCAAGGGCGCGCAAATCGATGCACTGGTCTGCTTCTGGATCACGCTCGGCTGCTACGGAATCCTGCGTCACTTCCTGCTCGGTCCGGCCTGGGGCTGGTACGCCGCTAGCTGGGTAGCGATGGGAATTGGCATCGCGACCAAGGGCGTCGGTTTTCTTCCCGCACTGATGCTGATACCGCTGGCGATCTGGCGCAGCCCCCCCGCTGCGTCAGGCCAGCAGGTCTGGTCCCAGCGCGCGTGGTGGGGGCCGGCCTTGATGCTGGGCACGCTGGCGCTATGGCTAGTGCCGATGTGGATGGCGGTCGAGCGCATCCAGAGTCCAGAACTGCTGGCCTACCGCGACAACATCCTGCTGAGGCAGACGGCCGAACGTTATGCAAATGCCTGGCATCACATCAAGCCCTGGCATTACTACCTGACGACTGCGCTGCCGAGTATGTGGTTTCCGCTGGCCGCGCTGTTCCTGCTGCAGCTGCGCAGCATCAGGACGCTGTGGCCGTCCAGCGTCGCAATGCGCGTACTGCTGAGCTGGGTTGCGCTGGTGTTGCTCTTCTTTTCCATCAGCCCCGGCAAGCGCGAGGTCTATATCCTGCCCGCGCTGCCGATGTTCGCTCTGGCAATCGCCTACGTCTGGGAACAGGCGCCGACCGGCGGGCACCGCGCCGCCTCCCTTCTGTTGCGCGCGGTGCTCGCGATCATGGCTCTGCTGCTGGTCTTGCTTGGAGCGGTCGCGCTGCTTGCGCCGCAGCACATGCCTTCCCGAGCGGACGACTACGCCGTCGCCGTCGCGGCACTGGCCCCGGGCTTGCTAGTGCTCGGACTGATGTTGTCCGGCATTGTCTGGGTGATGCGCAAACGCGCTTTGTTCGAACAGCTCGCTCTGGCCAGCGTTCTGGCCTGGCTGTTCGTCTCGTTCTGGCTGTGGCCCACACTCAATGCACATCGGACGCCGCGTGTAATTATGCAGGAACTCGAACGGCGCGTTGCTCCCGAAGTGGAGGTAGGCATGCTCGAGTTCAAGGAACAGTTCCTGTTGTTCGCAGACCGGCCCCTGGTCCACTTCAGCTATCTGGCACCGCTGCAACGGCAGGAATGGAATTCCTGGCGCTGGATGCGCGCCGAACCGACGCGCGTGCTGCTCCTCCCCGATGACCTGGCCTTGCGCTGCTTCGACCTGACGAAGAAACGCGTTCTTGGCGAAGCCCATCGCCGCAGTTGGGTCCTGCTCGATGTCTCGTCCGCACGTGAAAGCTGCGATGTGGCTACTGACCGCGCACCCTACCGCTACGTACCGGTGAAGAAGGACGTTCTTCCTTGAATCGAGACAGAACAAGTGCCAGGCCAAGACGGTGCGGATGCCGCGGGCCTTGCGGCGGCTGCTGGAGGCCAAGTCGCTCCGGCGGCAACGATAGGCTGTCTTGGGCCAGCGCCGACCAGCTGCAGTGACAGGAAACACCGCAGCTTGAACCCCGTGGAAAAACTATCTCGACCGATCGGTGCACTTTATACCGTGGTCAGTCAATTGTCTTTTATTGGTTTCTACGCGACATGAATATATCAATCATTGGCACCGGTTACGTCGGCCTTGTTTCGGGCGCCTGCTTTGCCGATGTCGGCAATACAGTCCTGTGCATGGATCTGGACCAACAAAAAATCGCGTTACTCAATGCTGGCCGGATTCCTATCTTCGAGCCGGGCCTTGATGGGCTGGTCGCGCATAACGTGGCGGCGGGCAGGATGATTTTCACCTCGAATTATGATGAAGCGGTCGATCATGCAGACATCATTTTCCTGGCTGTCGGTACGCCGCCGGATGAAGATGGCAGTGCCGATCTGACGCACATTCTTTCGGCGGCGCAAAGCGTCGGCCAGCGCATGCATCGGCCGATTATCCTGGTCAACAAATCTACCGTCCCGGTAGGCACTGCCGACCAGGTGAGAAGCGTAATTGCCGAAGAACTTCGGGCCCGTGGGGTCTTTATCGAATTTTCGGTCGTCAGCAATCCCGAGTTTCTCAAGGAGGGTGCGGCAATCGAGGATTTCATGCGCCCCGCCCGGGTCATCGTGGGCAGCGAAAATCCGCAGGCAACAAAAATCATGCGCAATCTTTATGCTCCGTTCAGCCGCAACCATGAAAAGCTGCTGGAGATGGATGTACGCAGCGCCGAGCTGACGAAGTACGGCGCCAATGCCATGCTGGCAACGCGCATCAGCTTCATGAATGAATTGGCGAACCTGGCGGAGACGCTGGGCGCCGACATCGAGCTGGTGCGGCGCGGTATTGGCTCAGACCCCCGCATAGGGCCGGATTTTTTGTACCCGGGAATAGGCTATGGCGGCTCCTGCTTCCCCAAGGATGTCCAGGCGCTTATGAAAACGTCTGCCGATCATGGCCAGAAACTGCGTATCCTGGATGCGATTGAAGCGGTGAATACCACCCAAAAAAATGTTTTGTTCAAAAAAATTGCGCAGAACTTCGGCGGGGCGGAAAGGTTGGCAGGAAAGACCGTTGCACTCTGGGGCCTGTCTTTCAAGCCGAATACGGACGATGTGCGCGAGGCCCCGAGTCTTGCACTGATCAGGGCGCTTTTTGCTGCGAATTGCCGTGTGCAGGCGTACGACCCGGCAGCGAGCGAAGAGGCGAAAAGGGTGCTCGTCACCGAGCATGGGGAAGCACGGTGTCATGACCTGCTCAACATCGTTCATTCCGCAGTCGCCGCAGTGGAAAGCGCCGATGTGCTCGCCATCGCGACGGAATGGAAAGAATTCCGCTCGCCCGACTTCAGCCACTTGGCTGCATCGCTTAGACACAAGGCAATTTTTGATGGCCGGAACCTGTATACGCCAGAGGTCGTTGCATCGTTCGGGCTGACCTATGTCAGTATCGGCAGACCCGCACTGGTGGCGCAGCGATGATTCCTGTCAACTCTCGTGTCCTTGTCACGGGCGCCGCCGGCTTCATCGGCAGTTTCGTCGCGTTGCGCCTTGCCCAGATGGGCATGTCCGTTACCGCATGCGACAACTTCAATGACTATTACTCGACGGACTTGAAGCACACGCGTGTCAAGGCCTTGCTTGCACCGCTGGGTATTGAATGCGAAACCGTAGAGCTGGCGGATGCGCTGCAAGTCAGGCACCTGTTCGAACGCGTTCGACCCGCCTTTGTCGTGCACCTTGCGGCGCAAGCGGGGGTGCGTTATTCGATAGAGAATCCTGCTGCTTACGTGCAGTCTAACCTGGTCGCGTTCGCCAATATCCTAGAGGCTTGCCGGCAATTCAAGCCACGCCATCTGGTCTATGCGAGCAGCAGCAGCGTCTACGGTGCAAGCCAGAAAGCTCCATTCAAGGAAAGCGATATAACCGATGAGCCTGTCTCCTTCTACGCGGCGACCAAAAAAGCCAACGAAGCCCTTGCATATTCCTATAGCCACCTGTTCGGCATCCCAGCGTCCGGTTTGCGGTTTTTTACCGTGTACGGTCCGTGGGGCCGCCCCGACATGGCGTATTTCAGTTTCGCGCAAAAAATACTCAAGGGCGAGGCGATTCCTGTCTTCGCGAAAGGTGAACTGAAACGGGACTTTACCTATATTGATGACATCGTTGAAGGTATCGTGCGGGTGTTGGCAAAGCCTGCCGACGCGGGCGCCGGCACCACCCCGCACATGGTATTTAATATCGGTAATCACCAACCCGTGCGGGTAATGGATTTTATTGCATCGCTGGAGGAAGTTCTCGGGGTCAAGGCAAAGTTGCAATTCCTGCCGATGCAGCAGGGTGATGTGAGGATCACATATGCCGATACCAGCAAGTTGCGGGACTGGGTCGGGTTCGCACCTGCAACTCCACTTGGAGAGGGGCTGCTCCGTTTCCGGGACTGGCTAGCTGGCTGGAGCACAACACGATGAGTTGCCATATGCAGAATGATGGAATTGCGATTGCGTACGAGAAGCGCGCCACCACCAACTTCCTCCTGACGCTCGCAGCTTACTTCGTGGTGCAGATCATCCTGCGCACAAGCTCGCCAGCAGTACTCGACCTGGACGAATCGGAACAGGTGCTGGCGTTCCAGCACCTGCAGCTAGGCTATGGCAGCCAGCCGCCCTTGTACGCCTGGCTGCAATGGCTCATGTTCTCGGTGTTTGGCATCAATGTTTTTGCCCTCTCCTTGCTCAAGAACCTGCTGCTGTTCGGCACCTACCTGGCGGTGTTTCATGTAGCCAAGTCGCTTGTCGGTATTACCGGTGGCATCGTCGTCGCCGCCTCGCTGCTGCTGTTTCCGCAAATTGGCTGGGAATCGCAGCGCGATCTGACGCACTCGGTGCTGATGACATGCATCGCTGCGATTACGCTATGCTGTTACTTTGCATTGCTTCATCATCCGGGCAGGACAGGCCATGCGCTGCTCGGTCTACTGATCGGACTGGGGCTGCAATCAAAATACAACTTTGCGCTTTTTGCGCTCGCCTTGACGATGGCCAGCCTGCTGGTTCGGGAACACCGTGAGCGCTTGTGGAGTCGCAGCGCGTGGATTTCGCTTGCACTGGTAGCAATTACCATTGCGCCACACGGGTTATGGCTGCTCACCCACCTGGATACAGCCACCCGCTCTTCTCTGCAGAAAATGAATGGCCATGATGCCAGCTATATCGGCAATGTGGTGCGTGGCCTCGGCAGTATGGTGAGCGCCACATTTCTGTTCGTTACACCATTGTGGATGGCGTACGCCTGGATCTTCTGGCGGCGCCGTGTCCAGGTTGAGGCAAAACTCGACAACCCGCATGCCCGGTTTTTTCTCCGGTTTTACCTTGCGGCCTACGGTGGCATCACAGCCTTGGTACTCAGCGGCGAGCTAGCGAACTTCAAGGATCGCTGGATGCAGCCGATACTGTTCCTGCTGCCCCTTGCCTGCTTCGTGATCTTTCCCTCCCTCGCATATCGGACAGTGTGCCGCGACATACTACGAATAGTGGCCATGTTCGCCCTTATCGTTCTGGTGGGACTGACGGCACGTGCTTACCTTGGCAAGAACACGCGTGCACCGTATGGCGAACTGGCGCACAGTCTCTTGCATCGCTTCCCGAAGGCAAGAATCCTGATTGCAAACGAGCTAACGGTTGCCGGAAACTTGTATCTGCAGAATCCAAGCTGGACAACGATGCTGTTGTCCACTGCTTTACAACGAGGGCCTGACATCAGCGGCAAGGTTTTGTTGATCGATTCCGAAAGCGGTCAATCCGATTGGCTGCATAAATTCCTTCGTGCATATCCGTCGAGCGCAGTCCTCGAGCGGGGACGACTTGCAGTCGGAAACCCGCAGGAGCGGCAAGGCGCGATGTCGGTGGAATATGCGCTTGTAGTGTTAAAGAAAGAGTAAAGGCCATGTCGCGTGCGATTCGCAGTAGGTCTCTGACGGAATCATCCTACATATTGAAATAGGATCGTCCTATTCCTGACAGGCGTTCTGAACGCTTACCATGATTTTCCTTTTTTCAATCAGTACCGACAGCTGCCAAGGATCGTCGCGGCGTAGCATTTCTTAACTACGAACTACGGGAGAATTCAAATGAAGATGAGGACCTTGGGACAACAAGGCTTGGCGGTTTCAGCGCTCGGTCTGGGCTGCATGGGCATGTCGGAATTTTACGGCCAGCCTAACGAAGCAGAGTCAATAGCCACCATCCACCGCGCGCTGGATTGCGGGATCAACTTTCTCGATACGGCCGACATGTACGGGCCTTTCACCAACGAGAAACTGGTTGGCAAGGCAATCCGCGACCGGCGCGATCAGGTGATCTTGGCAACAAAATTCGCCAACGTACGCGGCGACAACGGTGAGTTTCTTGGGGTACGCGGCGACCCGGAGTATGTGAGGCAGGCCTGCGATGCCTCCCTGCAGCGGCTGGGCGTTGATCATATTGATCTGTATTACCAGA
>Ga0209023_10006611_pt1 | contig 12161 bp, 12 predicted proteins | sample LakOneMetagenome_FD_187468 | JGI IMG/M metagenome (GOLD analysis project Ga0209023, IMG submission 187468) | Freshwater and sediment microbial communities from Lake Erie, Canada (SPAdes) (version 2) | ecosystem: Environmental > Aquatic > Freshwater > Lentic | place: Lake Erie, Canada... | reverse complement strand
ACTGTCAGTGTCATCCATAATTTTAGACCATGACAGGAGCTGTGCTCCTGGAGGAGACAGCATGAGGGTTTCACCCGTTCCCGGCGGAGTGCTGGTGGCGCTGCTCGCCGCCGTGTCGTTTGGAACGTCCGGGGCACTGGTCAAGCCCCTGCTCGAAGCCGGCTGGTCCCCGACGGCTGCGGTCACCGTACGCGCGCTGACCGCAGGGCTATTGCTGTTGCCGCTGGCGCTGCTGTCTCTCCGCGGTCACTGGGGCGCGCTGTGGCTCGGACGCTGGCGGGTCATCGCCATGGGCCTCATCGGCGTGGCTTCCACGCAGCTGACGTACTTCGCAGCGTTGCAAACCATCCCGGTATCAACCGCCCTGCTCATCGAGTTCCTCGCTCCGCTCATCCTGGTCGGGTTCGCCTGGGCCACGACGAAGCGGATGCCACAGCCTCTGGTGCTTCTGGGTTCCGCGCTCGCCGTGGGCGGGCTGGTACTCGTGATCGGCCCCGGGGCGATCCAGGCAGTGGACCCGATGGGTGTGGCCTTCGCCTTCCTGGCCGCCATCGCCTGCGCCATCTTCTTCGTGGTCGCTGCCCGCCCGGCACGGGGGCTTCCGGCGATCGCGCTCGCCGCTTTCGGCCTGCTGTTGGGCGGCATGACGCTCGGGCTGCTCGGCGTGACCGGCCTGCTCCCGTTCACGGCGACCGTCGGCGAGATCGCCCTGTTCGGCTCGCTGGCGCCGTGGTGGGTGCCGTTGCTGGTGCTGGCCGTGGTCAGTACCGCCCTGGCGTACTCAGCGGGCATCACGGCGGCCGGCTTGCTCGGTTCCCGGTTCGCTTCGTTCGCCGGACTGCTCGAGGTGATCTTCGCGTCGCTGTTCGCCTGGCTGCTGCTCGGCGAAGGACTGGCACCCGTGCAGCTGGCCGGCGGACTGCTCATCCTCGGCGGCATCGCCGCCGTCGGCCAGCGACGCATCGAGGTGGGCGTCGTACCTCCGGCGGAAGAGACGCAGGATGCAGCCGCCCGAACCTGAGGACCCGGCACGCACCTTGCGGTCAGTCCGGTTCGGGGACAAGATCCTCGGTGTGAACGCATTCTGTGAACCGAACGGCACCGGGCGATGAACGGCGCGGCGCGGCGGGTACAGCGTATCTACCTGACTCTAATGCTCGGCAATACCCTCGCCGCCTCGTTTATTTGGGGAATCAACACCCTGTTCCTGCTCGACGCGGGTTTGTCGAATTTCGAGGCCTTCGCCGCGAATGCCTTCTTCACCGCGGGCATGGTGATCTTCGAAATTCCCACCGGCGTGGTCGCCGATACAGCGGGCCGGAAACTGTCCTATCTGCTCGGCACGATCACACTGTCGGTGACCACTGCCCTCTACTGGATTCTGTGGCTCTGGCATGCGCCATTCGTCTGGTGGGCGATCGTGTCCGTTCTGCTCGGGCTCGGCTTCACGTTCTTCTCCGGTGCGGTCGAGGCCTGGCTGGTCGACGCCCTCACCTGGACCGGATACACCGGCAGCCTGGAGGCCGTGTTCGGCCGCGGGCTTGTGGTGACCGGCATCGCCATGTTCACCGGTTCGGTACTCGGCGGTGTTATCGCCCAGGCGAGCAACCTCGGTGTGCCCTTCTTGGTGCGGGCGGGAGTGCTCGCGGTCATGTTCATCTATGCCGCCGTGGTGATGAGAGATCTCGGCTTCACCCCGGACCGATCACGAGGACCCTGGCAAGCGACCCGCAACGTGTTCACCCAATCGATCGATCACGGGTTCAAGAAACGATCGGTCCGTTACCTGATCCTGTCTGCGCCCTTCGCCTCCGGGGTGGGAATCTATGCCTTCTATGCCCTGCAGCCCTACTTGCTGCACCTGTACGGTGACCCCACCGCGTATTCCATCGCGGGGCTGGCCGCAGCCGTACTCTCACTGGCACAAGTAGCCGGCGGTGTTCTCGCGCCGCGCATCCGCAGTCTCGTCCGTCGCCGAACCACGGCGGTGATCGGCGCTTCCGTGATCAGTGTCGTCGTGCTCGGTCTGCTGGGGGTGAACACCACCTTCTGGTTCGCGATCGTCTTGTTGGTGGTTTGGGGATTCGTTTTCGCGGTGGCTGGTCCGGTGCGGCAGGCCTACCTCAACGACATGATCCCGTCGACGCAGCGCGCCACGGTGCTCTCCTTCGACTCGCTCTTCGGCAGCCTCGGCGGCGTTTTCATCCAGCCGGGCCTCGGCCGTGCGGCGGACCTCGGCGGTTATGGAACCTCACTCCTGATCGGTGGAGCCATTCAGCTGATATCCATTCCGTTCCTGATGGCCAGCCGGCGTCAGCAGGATCCCGCCGACGGCATGACTGCGCAATCGGATGCCGTCCCGACGGGCCCCGAGGCGTCCTGACGCGGTGGCGGGGCACTCCGGCCGTATCGCCACCACAGGATCGGTGGAATCCTGTCGGGACATGTTCATGGAGAGGGAGAAGGAGACAATCATGACCGTTATCAGCTCACGCAGCGATCCGAGGGCGTGCACACTGACGTTCGTCGCCGACGTGGAGGCGGACGTGGATCGGGTGTGGCAGCTCTGGGAGAACCCCCGCCTGCTCGAGCGCTGGTGGGGTCCCCCCACCTGGCCGGCCACCTTCCACCGACATGATTTCGTGCCCGGCGGACGGTCCCACTATCTGATGACCGGGCCTGACGGAGAGCGCGTGTATGGCCGGTGGGTCATCGGGACACTCGAAAGACCATACCGGCTGGAGTTCGAGGATGGTTTCGCCGACGAGAACGGTGAGCCCATCGGCGAACTCGGGTTGACGCGCTGCGTGGTCACCTTCGAGGAAGCCGAGGAACGCACGCGATTGACCATCGTGACTACATTCGCCAGCCCAGAGCAACTCGATCAGATGGTGAAAATGGGCATGGAATCGGGCATGCGCGATGCGCTGGGGCAGATCGACGCCATCCTCGCGGATGATTACAGCATCTGATCTGCCCGTGCTCCGAGAGGACCCTGGAAGCTACTGGGCGTCTGTGTCGTTCATCACGGCCGTCGACTCCGCCTTGTCGCGTTTGGTCCGGGCAGCCTCACCACGGGTCTTGGCGAGGCTGGCCACCGTCGCCACGGTGATGGTGGCTCCGATGAAGACGAGGGAGAGCCAGATCGGGATCTCCGGTACCCACAGCAGCGGGTCTCCGCCGTTGATGAAGGGGACCTCGTTCACGTGGAGCGCGTGGAAGACCAGCTTGAGACCGATGAATCCGAGGATGACGGCGAGGCCCTGTGAGAGGTAGACGAGGCGCTCAAGCAGGCCCCCGATGAGGAAGAACAGCTGGCGGAGGCCCATCAGGGCGAAAGCGTTGGCCGTGAAGACGATATATGCCTCGTTCGTGAGGCCGTAGATCGCCGGGATCGAGTCGATCGCAAAGACCAGGTCTATGAAGCCGATCGCGATGATGGTGAGCAGCATCGGGGTCACGAAGCGCTTGCCGTTGATCTTCGTGGTGAGGCGGTCTCCGTCGTACTCATCGGAGACGGGCAGAACCCGGCGGGCCACCCGCACGAAGAGGTTGTTCGCCGGGTCGCCGCTGTGGCCCCTCACCTGCATGTAGGCCAGTACGAACAGCAGGGCGCCGAACAGGTAGAACACCCAAGAGAAGTTCTCGATGAGCGCGGAACCCACGGCGATGAACCCACCACGCATGATCAGCGCAATGATGATGCCGAACATCAGCACCTTCTGCTGGTACGCCTTCGGCACGGAGAAAGCAGCCATCACGATCAGGAAGACGAACAGGTTGTCGATCGAGAGCGCTTTTTCGGTCAGGTATCCGGCGAAGTACTCGCCGCCGTAGGTCCAGCCGGAGACCACGCCGACGCCGACGCCGAACAGCAACGCGAGGCCGATGTAGAAAGCTGACCAGCGGGCCGACTCGCTCACGGTGGGTTCGTGCGGTTTGCGCACATGGGCGAAGAATTCATACGCGAAAAAAGCGATCGTCACGGCAATGGTGATGATCCAGATTGACGGAGTGATGTTCACAGGGAAGCTCCAGGGCAGGGGGACGGACGGAGATCAAGGTCTCTTCCACCCGGATACCTGATGTCGGTATCGAGCCGGCGTCCCGGGACTCTTCGTTAAGTCCGTATTGACGGGTGCGCCGCGTGGGAGTACTCCCCTTGCGTGCTCAACTATAAGCGAATCCGGCTGGGAAGACGCCTGATGCGCATTCGTTCGCTAGCGCGGGCGGGCGCCGTGACCGGCGTTGTCGTAGCCTAGGCGGCGGCTTGCCTCCAAGGCAGCCCGGGCAACCACGGGGCCGAGTCGGTCGACGTCGTCGGGCGTGACGCGCTGGGTGGGGAATCCCAGCCCAATAGCGCCCGCCAACTCGCCCGTGTGGGTGAAGACCGGGGCGCTGATCGAACCGACCCCGAGGTCACGTTCTCCAAAGGCAGCGTAGTAACCCTGTTCGCGGGCAGTCGTCGCCTGGGATACCAGTGTTTCCAGACTGGTGGGTGTCGCCTCGGTGAATCCCACGAGATCGGAGTGTGCCGCAGCCGACAGGGCCTCCGGGTCGAAGGCGAGGAAGATCTTTCCCGGGGCGCCGGCGTGCAGGGGCATGACCATGCCCACCATGAAGGGCCGGATGACCACGTGCCGGGTCTCGGCCACGGCGACGATGGTTCGAAACGCGCCGTCACGAACGTAGAAGCAGGCTGTCTCCCTTGTCTCATCTCGCAGGTCCTTCAACACCGGCTTCACCAGCTGAACCACGTCGAGGCCGAGCGTTCCGGGCGCTGCCCAGCGCACCATGGCGATTCCGACGCGGTATCGATCGCGCTCTCGATCCAGCAGTCCTTCGTGCACCATGTCCTGCACGAGGCGCTGGCAGGTGCTCGACGGGAGCCCGGTCTTCTTGATGACCTGCTGCAAGGACAGTTCGGGAGCATCGACTCGGAAGCAGTTCAGAATCTGGGTGATCTTGTGCAGCACCTGGGTGGGCGAACGGCTGGCGGACTGTTCCATCGACACGATCGTTTCTCTTCCTTGAGGGGCGCGCTGCGCGGGTTCCAGCCTAGGTGCCGGTGCCGAAGAGCCAGCAGGGGCATGTTTGACAGAAGGCAATCTAGCCCACATGCTGGGATCAGAACCTAGCCCATGGGTTTCAAAGTCCGATTTTCGGACCGGCCCACAACGACGTGAAGAGAGCAATGAGCCTGACCGAACTTTCGAACACGGCAGCAGCCGATTCCGGCACACCGGGCTTGTCCCGTATCGGCCTGATCGTGCCGAGCTCCAACACGACCATGGAGACTGAGCTGCCCGAGCTCTTCCGCCGTCAAAGCGAGGCCACCGGGCATGCGTACACCTTCCACTCGGCCCGGGCCGCTTTGAAGAACGTGACCACGGAAGAACTGCTGGCCATGGCCGCCAAGGCGGCCGATTGCGCGGCAGCCGTCTCCGATGCCGATGTCGATGTGATCGCCTACGCCTGCCTGGTCGCCGTGATGGCGCAGGGCCCCGGTGCGCACGTGTCGGCTGAGGAAGTCATCCGCGAGGCGGCTATGCTCAACGGCCACCCGGCCGAGGTGGTGAGCAGCGCGGGAGCGCTGGTGCGAACCCTGAAGCAGTTGGGCGCCCGCCGGGTGGTGATGGTGGCCCCGTACATGGCGCCGTTGACGCAGCTGGTGAGCGAGTACATCGAGGGCGCGGGGATCGAGGTGCTCGACACGGTGAGCCTCGGCGTGGCCGACAACCTGGCCGTGGGCTGCCTGAACCCGCTCAACCTCCCCGAGCTTGCCCGCAACCTCACGTGGGAGGGCGCCGACGCCATCGTGCTCTCGGCGTGCGTGCAGATGCCGTCCCTTCCCGCCGTGCAGGCGGTCGAAGACGAGCTCGGCCTGCCGGTGATCACCGCCGCGACGGCTACCGCCTGGGAGATCCTGCAGGCGCTCGGTCACACGCCGGCGATACCCAATGCCGGCAGGCTTCTCGCCGGCCCCCTGACCGAATTAGCGCCGAGCGTCGCCGACGAAGCCTAGGCGGCGCGCATGTCCATCGCCCTGGTCGCCGCCTTCGGCGTGGGAACCCTGGTGGTGGGCCTTCCCATCGCCGAGGTGATCAGCGTGCCCGTTGCCGTCTGGTTCTGCTTCGTACACCTCGGCATCGGCTGACCCCGGCTTCTGACCCGCACCGCACCTCACTGAAAGGCACCGTCATGACCGCACCTAATGTTCTCGCACCGACCACCCTCGACTGGATCACCCGGCTGATCTCGTTCGACACCACCAGCCGCAACTCCAACCGTGAGTTGATCGACGCCATCGACGCGGAGCTGCGAGGGCACGGCCTGTCGCCGGTACTGGTACCAAGCGCTGACGGCAGCAAGGCGAACCTGGTGGTCACCCTGCCGGCGGATGACGGGTCGGTGACCAACGGGGTGATGCTCGCCGGACACACCGACGTGGTGCCGGTGGACGGTCAGGCCTGGAGCAGCGACCCGTTCACGGCTGAGCTGCGCGACGACCGGCTCTACGGGCGCGGCGCCGCAGACATGAAGGCATTCAGCGGCGTCATCCTTTCCCTGCTGCCGGAGTTCCTGGCCCGCCCCCTCGCGCGGCCCCTGCACCTCGCCTGGACCTACGACGAGGAGGTGGGCTGCCATGGGGCCGTCACACTGTTGGAGGAGTTGGCCGAGCGCGGCATCCATCCCGAGATCTGCATCGTGGGGGAGCCGACGGACATGCGCGCCGTGTCCGCGCATAAGAGCAGCCATCTCTACCGGGTGAAGGTCGCCGGGCTGGCGTCACATTCCTCCAACACGCCCAACGGCGTCAACGCCATTGAATATGCAGCGCAGGCCATCACCTTCATCCGCTCGATCGCCGACGAGCACCGTCTGTTCGGGCCGTATGACGAGAGCTTCGAGGTGCCGTACAGCACCATCAACGTGGGCACGATCACGGGCGGGGTGGCCGTGAACACCGTCGCCGACGCGTGTGAATTCGAATTCGAATTCCGTGCCATTCCCGAGGTGTCCCCAACCGCCATCATCTCCCGCATCAAGGACTACGTACTCGGCGAACTGCTTCCGGCCATGAAGGCCGAGAACACGGTCGCCGACGTGTCGTTCGCCCTGATCGGCGCCGTGCCCGCGCTGAGCGCGGCCGGAACGGGCGCCGCCCTGCAGCTCGTGCACGAGCTGACGGGCACGAGCTCAGAGCAGACCGTGGGCTACGGCACCGAGGGCGGACTCTTTCAGCTGGCCGGCATCGACACCGTGGTCTGCGGCCCGGGCAGCATCCGCCAGGGCCACACCGCCAACGAGTACATCGACCTGGCCCAGGTCAGCGCCTGTGAGGACTTCATGCGGGCACTCGCCGGGCACCTCGCCCGCCGTTGATCCCGTTCCCGCTCCCTGAGCACGAAAGACAATCACCATGACCCACGCATCCCCGGCCGCCGTCGGTTCGGCCACCTCCCCGGCAGATGACCACGCCCTGAACGAGCGGCGTCGACAGGCTCGCAAGGCCGTCGTCGCCGCATCCATCGGAAACGGCCTGGAATGGTTCGACGTGATCGTCTACGGCACTTTCGCCGTGACCATCGCGAAGCTTTTCTTCCCGACGGAAGACGAGACGGCGTCGCTGCTGCTGGCTTTCGCCTCCTTCGGCGTCTCCTTCATCATGCGACCGCTCGGCGGCATCCTGATCGGTCGCTACGCAGACCGCGCCGGGCGCAAGGCCGGAATGCTCGTGTCCATTTCACTGATGTTCCTCGGCACCCTGATGATCGTGCTGGCTCCGACCGCCGCCATGATCGGTGTCGCCGCCGCGGCCGTGATCCTGGTGGCCCGGTTGCTGCAAGGATTCGCGGCCGGTGGTGAATTCGGCACCGCCACGGCTTTCCTGATCGAGTACGCGCCGCACCGCAAGGCGTTCTATGGGAGCTGGCAGGTGGCCACCCAGGGTGCGGCCATGCTGCTGGCGGGGCTGTTCGGGTTTGTCCTGAACAACTACCTGAGCCAGCAGAGCGTCGAGAGCTGGGGGTGGCGAGTTCCCTTCATCTTCGCCCTGCTGATCGGACCGGTGGGGTGGTACATCCGCTCCAAGATGCAGGACACCCCCGAGTTCCTGGGCATGACGCCGTCGACGTCGCCGCTGAAGGACACCTTCGTAACCAACGGCTCGCGACTCTGGACGATGGTGGGCGTGGTGGCCCTCGGCTCAGTGGGCATCTACATCGCGCTGTTCATGCCCACCTACGCCATCGTGAACCTGGGGATGCCCGCTGAGGGCGCCTTCGTGTCCACCCTCGTGTTCGGCGTGGTGATGGGCGTCGGGTCGCCCTTCGTCGGCAAGCTCGCCGATGCGGTGGGTCCAGCCCGGGTGATGACCTGGGCCGCCATCGGTACGGTCCTGCTCGGTGTGCCGCTGTTCATGCTGCTCAACCAATCACCCACGCTCCTGACCATGATCGGCATCGAGCTTGTTCTCGGAGTATTGGCCACACTCTATTTCGCGCCGCTTCCGGCGATCATGTCGGCGATGTTCCCCGTGCAGATTCGGACGACGGGGCTTTCGCTCGGTTACAACATCGGCGTGACCGTGTTCGGCGGTTTCGCACCGTTTATCCTCACCTTCCTGATCAGCGCCACCGGCTCGCTGCTGGTACCCGGCTACTATCTCGTGGCGATTGCCGCCCTGTCGCTGGGGAGTCTGGTGGTGTCGCGTCGGGTGTTCCGGCAACGCTAACTCGACCCGCCGAGGTGTGTTTCCGTGCTGCCGGCTGTCATGCTGGTGGGAACGCCCGACAGCGCCCCTGGTCCTTGAACGCTGATGACGCATTGTCGCGGCTGCCGCCACGACGGCACCGACCGAAGGAATGAACCATGACCCGCACACCGTCCGTAATCGTCTTCGATGTGAATGAGACCCTGTCGGACATGACGCCGCTGCAGGAACGCTTCACGGATATCGGAGCGCCGGCGTTCCTGGCCCGGGTCTGGTTCGCTTCCCTGCTGCGCGACGGCTTCGCCCTCGCGGCCAGCGGTGGCAACGCCCCGTTCGCGGTGATCGGTGCGGAAGGATTACGCGGGGTGCTTCGCGATGTCCCGTTGGACCGTTCCCTCGACGAGGCCGTTCAGCACGTGCTGGACGGCTTCGCCGAACTGGCGCTGCACCCGGATGTCGCTTCCGGGCTCGATGCGCTGAAAGCGGCCGGTTTCCGCATGGTCACCCTCTCCAATGGGTCCGCCGGGGTGGCGCAGGCCCTCTTGACCGCCGGCGGCGTTCGCCATGGGTTCGAGGCCTTGCTCAGCGTCGAAGACGCCGCGGCCTGGAAGCCGGCACCGGCCGCCTACGCCTATGCAGCGGATGCGTGCGGCGCCGTCCTCACCGACATGCTGTTGGTGGCCGTGCACCCGTGGGACATCCACGGCGCCGCCCAGGCCGGTATGCGAACGGCGTGGCTGAACCGCGCCGACGAGGTATACCCGAGCTATTTCACCACCCCCGATTTCACCGTCCGCGAGCTGGCCGAGCTGGCCGGCGCCCTGTCCTAGCCGGCGGCATCCGCTCGGCGCCACAGGCCGCCCAGCCGGGAACCGAGCAGCCGGATCGCCTGCCGCGCCGATTCTGCCCGACACGGGCCGTTCCAGATGATGAAATTCGAGAACCGGTGGGCGCCCGGGTGGCTCGCCACCTGGGCGGCGGCGGCCCGGATTCGGTGCAGGTCGGCTGTGGTCATCGGCAGCGGCGCCTCATTGCGGTGCGTCCGGGAACCGCGGGGGAAGTCGCGGCCGGGTCGGCTGCTCATCTCGATGTGGGCGCCGAGCACCGCGCGAACCGGCTGTGCGGCAGTGAAATCGCACAGCGTGCGCAGCGAGGCCTCGAAGGCTGGGAAGTCCGCCACGTACAGCCGACCCGGGTAGACCGTGTCGCCGGTGAACAGGCTCTGCGTCGAGGGATCGTAGATGGCCACGGCGGAGGGGTGGTGTCCGGGCGCGGGAATCACCTGGAGTACTCGGCCGCCGAGGTCGAACTCGGCGGTGCCGGCCGGCCAGTTCTCGAGACCGAAGAACGCGGCGACCTCGGCGGCGCTGTGTCCGACCACGCGGGTGAAGCGCCGATCGGTGAACTGCGCATCGCCGGCGACGTGGTCGCCGTGCGCGTGAGTGTGGGCGACGACAAGCTCGTAATCGTCACAGGGATGCCTGAGCAACCACCGCTCGATCAGGGTGTCCACGGTTTCGCGTAGGGGGAAGGCGCCGCGACTGGATTGATCGCCGGTATCGAGCAATAGGGCACGGTCCGAGCCGAGCAGCAGGTAGAGCAGCGGCGCCTCGGCGCTCTGCTGCAGGGCCTGGCGGAGGATCAGCGTGTCGCTGGACAGCGTGTGCGCCTCGATCGCCGCCCCGGCGCCGGGTTCTGCCGCGGTGCGCCAGCGCATGGAGAGGTCGGAGTCGGTCACCGGTCCAGTGTGTCAGCACTCGGCGTGCGGCGGCCACCCGTAACTCCGTAGGCTGGATGCATGCCCATCCCGACCGCCGATCCGCGCGCCGCACTGACGGCCCTGTGCGTTCGCGGCTTGGCCTGGCAGACCGACCTGACCCGGGTCCTGCCCGGTACCTCGACGGCACGGCGGGCTGCCGTGCTCGTGCTCTTCGGTGTACTCGACTCCGCACCGGCGCGATCGCTCGGCCCGGTCGCGCCCGATCTGGACGTGCTCTTGCTGCGCCGAGCGTCCACGCTCGGCAGTCACCCCGGCCAAATCGCATTTCCGGGTGGGCGGCTCGAGACCACGGATGCCGGTCCCGTCGCCGCGGCCATTCGCGAGGCCGTCGAAGAAACAGGCCTGGATCCGGCGGCCCTGGAGCCGCTCGGCACGCTGCCCGACCTGGCAGTTCCGGTGAGCAACCACATCGTGACGCCCGTGCCGGCCTGGTGGACGAGCCCCTCGACAGTCGCGGCTGTCGACCACGACGAAACCGTGGAGGTCTTCCGCCTACCCGTGGCTGACCTGCTCGCCCCGGGGAACCGGGCCAGCACCCTGCATGTGGTGGGCGACCGCACCTATCGCGCGCCGGCTTTCCGTGTGGACGGCAGGCTGGTCTGGGGCTTCACCGCTATCGTGCTCTCCCGCATGTTCGACGAACTCGGCTGGGCCGAGCCCTGGGACCAGACCCGGGTCGTGGAACCGGACAGCTGAGCGGCAGCTGCCGGACCTGCCCACCTCAGTGAGCGGAGACGGTGGCCAACTCGTCCCAGTGCGTGGTCGCCCGTGGCGAGACCATCTCGCGGCGCATCGTCCAGGCTCGATTGGCCTTGAGCCCGGCCAGGCCGAGTCCCAGGGCCTCCTGCCCGTATTTCGCGGCGACGGAGTCCAGCACGCCACCGGCGCTGAACTCGGCAATCTCGGTGTTGAAGATATCGAGGGAGGCATGGGACTCTCGGCGGGAGAACTCATGCAGGCTCACGCCCACGCGTACGTACCGCAGATCCCCGCCCAGTTGCGGTCCTAAGGCCGCGATGGCTGCCCGGTACATGGTGACCGGATCATCGGTCGGGTCGGGGAAAGCGAGCGAGACGGCATGGGTGACGTGGTCGTCGCTGAAGGGCGACGTTGACGCGTACGCGCGCATGAGGCGGGCCAGAGAGCCCTGCTGGCGGAGCCGGGCCGCGGCGTATTGAGTGTACACCGACAGCACCTCCTCGAGCTCGGTCACGGTGCTGATCGGTACCGCGAACGATCGGGAGAACTGGATCTGTTCCTTGTCGGCGCGCATCTCCTCGAGGGGCAGGCAGTCGAGGCCACGGAGTTCCTGCACGACTCGTTCCTGAACGACCCCGAAGCGTCGGCGCACCCGCACGGCATCCGCATCACGGAGATCGGCCGCTGTGTAGATGCCCATCCCCACCAGTTTCGTGGTCGTGTTGGAGCCGATTCCCCACACCTGACCCACCTCCACGGACTGCAGGATCGTCGTCAGCTGAGCGGGAGAGTAATCGGCCAGGTTGCAGACCCCGGCGAGTTTCGGGGCGGTCTTCGAGCCGCGGTTCGCGAGTTTGGCCAGGGTCTTGCTGGGGGCGATGCCCACGCTCACCGGCAGCCCGATCAATTTCTTCACTGATGATCGGATCTCGCGCGCTGCGGCCGACACCTGCCGAGGAGTGCCGG
>Ga0209023_10006610_pt1 | contig 12162 bp, 9 predicted proteins | sample LakOneMetagenome_FD_187468 | JGI IMG/M metagenome (GOLD analysis project Ga0209023, IMG submission 187468) | Freshwater and sediment microbial communities from Lake Erie, Canada (SPAdes) (version 2) | ecosystem: Environmental > Aquatic > Freshwater > Lentic | place: Lake Erie, Canada | collected... | reverse complement strand
GACGCCTGCTGGACCGTTTCGCCGACGACGAATCCCTTGTCGGTCAGCGCCTTCTTGGCGGCGTCGACGGTCTTGCCGGTGACGACCGGAACGACCTCCGAGCCGGCGCCGGTCGAGATGCGCAGCAGCACTTCACTGCCGGTCGGTGCGGGTTGGCCGGCGGGCGGGGACGTCTCGACGGCCCTGCCCTCCTCGACGGTGTCCGATTCGAACGGCTCGACCTTCACGACGAACTTGAGGTCGGTCAGCGCCTTGGTCGCCTCGGCCTCCGAGAGGTTCACCACCGGCGGGATGACCACGTTGGCCGGACCGGTGCTCACGAAGATCTCGACGTCCTTCCCCTTGGCAAGGCGGGTGTTGGCAGCCGGGTTCTGACGGATGACGGTGCCCACGACGGCGTCGTCGGACGCTTCCTCGGTGACCACCGGGTTGAAGCCCTGTTTCTGGAGCGCTGCGACCGCGTCGTCCTTGGTCATGTCGACCGTGTTCGTGACGAGGACCCCGTCGCTCACGTCGGCGTCGTCGTTGAGGCTCGAGACGAGCCAGAACCCGAGTGCGCCGAGGCCCACGAGCAACAGCACCGTGAGCGCGACGAACAGGCCGGTGCGGGCGGGGGGTTCGTCGTCGTAGTCGTCGGGTTCGGCGGGGACCGGTGCCTGCTGGGCGGGCATGACCGTGGTGTGGCTCGGATCCGCGGTGACGGCGGGGTTGACCACGGTCGCGGCGGACGTGGCGGCAGCCGCAGCTGCAGGGGCCGCTGCCGGTCGGGCCAGCTCCTCCTCGGCGAGGGTCGTCTGGCCGTCGAGGAAGCGGCGGAGGTCGGCGCGGAGGTCGTCGGCCGAGCGGTAGCGCTGCTCGGGCTTCTTGGCCAGGAGCTTGAGGATCACCGACTCGAGGCCTGCCGGCACGCCCGTCACGAACTGCGACGGACGGGGCGGCCATTCCTGCACGTGCTTGTAGGCGATCGCGACCGGGGAGTCGCCGACGAACGGCGGACGGCCGCACAGGATCTCGTAGAGCACCACGCCGAGCGAGTACAGGTCGCTGCGGGCGTCGACCTGGAAGCCCTGGGCCTGCTCGGGCGAGAAGTACGTGGCGGTGCCCATGACCGAACCGGCCTGGGTGAGGTCGTCGGCGGGGCCCGACAGTGCCCGGGCGATGCCGAAGTCGGTCACCTTGGCGGTACCGGAGGTGGAGATCAGGACGTTGCCCGGCTTCACGTCGCGGTGCACCACACCACGCTGGTGGGCGAACCCGAGTGCGCCGGCCACTTCGAAGATGACCTCGGCGGCACGACGGGGGTGCAGCGGGCCGGCGTCGCGGATGACCTCGGCGAGGGACTGGCCCTCGACGTACTCCATGACGATGTAATAGGTGCCGCTCTCCGAACCCCAGTCGTACACGCCGACGATGTTGGGGTGGGAGAGGTTGGCGGCGGCCTGGGCCTCGCGCCGGAAGCGCTCGACGAATGCGGGATCGGTCGCGTACTCGGGGAAGAGGATCTTGACGGCCACCGGGCGGTCGAGGGCCTGGTCGCGGGCCAAGAACACCTCGGCCATACCGCCGCGCGCCAAGCGTCGGTGCACCTCGTACCGTCCGCCGAGAACGACTGGCGCGGCGGAACCCGTGGGGTCGGAAGAAGTCATGGCAGCCTCAGACTAGTGAGCGCCGCGCGTTCAACCGTGGCACTCCGAAAGACGACGAACGGGCTCAACATGTTGCGACGAGTGGCGTGGGTCGGTGGTCAGCGCCCGGCCGTACCCGGCTGGACGGGGGCCGCCAGGGCTGCTTCCAGCACCCGCTTGGCGATGGGGGCGGCCACCCGACCACCGGTCTGCTCGCTGGCGCCGGGTTGGCCCTGCACGAGCACGGCGACCGCGACCTGCGCCGGTTGGCCGGCGGGCCCGGCGAAGCCGATCACCCACGCGTGCGACTTGGGGTCGGGGGTGCCGAGCTGTGCCGTTCCAGTCTTGCCGCCGACCTCGACGCCGCCGATCGCCATGGCCTTGGCGGTGCCGTTCGTCGCGACTTCGACCATGCCGCGTCGCATGATCTCTGCCGTCTCCTTGGAGACCGGGGTCTTCCACACCGACGGCTGGTAGGTGTCGATCGACTCCTGCTTGCGATCCCGCACCTCCGACATCACGTGGGGGGTCATCATCGTCCCGCCGTTGCCGATCGCCCCGGCCACCATCGCCATCTGCAGCGGCGTCGCCGACACATCGTTCTGACCGATGGACGCCTGAGCGAGTTGTGGGGTCTTCTCGTACACCGCGGCGTCCCCGGGGTCGTCGCCATCGCGGAGCCGTTTGCCGAAGTCGGTCGGGAAGACGGACCGAACGGCGCCGGGCAGATCGATCGGCGGCACGTCGTTGAACCCGAACGCCTCGGCACCACCGATCATGATCTCCGGACCGAGCACCTCGGCGCCCATTGCGGCGAATCCGCTGTTGCACGAGACGCGCAGGAGGTCGAACAACGTGCCGCCGCAGTTCGCGCCGTCGAAATTGCGGATCGTCCGGGTCGTGAGCGGCGGCTGGTACCCGGTGGACACCGGGAACGACGGCGTGGTCTCGGTGACCTTGCCCGATTCGAGGCCGGCGGACGCGGTGACGACCTTGAACGTCGAACCGGGGAAGTAGCGCTCTCGGAACGTCTTCGCGAGCAGCGGCTTGTCGGCCTGCTTGTCGTACGCCTCCTTGAAGGCCCGCGCCGCGGTCGCGTCGTTCAGCGCGGTCAGGTTCGGGTTGTACGACGGGTACGACCACATCGCGAGGATGGCGCCGGTGCGAGGGTCCAGGGCCACGACCGAACCCGGCTTGTTGCCGAGGGCCTCCTTGGCGACCTGCTGGACGTCGGCGCGGAGCGTGACCTCGACGGTGCCGACGTTGGGTTCCTCGAGGAACGGGTCGAGAAAGCCTCGAACTCGGAAGTCGGTCGTGTTGCCCGACAGCTCGTCGTTGTAGCGCTTCTCGACCCCATCGGTCCCGAAGAGGAGGGAGTACGAGCCGACGGTCTGGGCGAACAGGTCGTCGGTGGGATACGTGCGCTGGTACTTGTACCGGCCGTCGCTCTCCTCGGAGTGGGCGACGGTCGTGCCGTCGGCCGTGACGATGTCGCCGCGGGGTCGGTTGAAGTCGCGAACGACGGCCCGTCCGTTGCCCGGCTCGTCGTTGAGGGCCTTGGCGTCGATGACCTGCAGGAAGTTGAGCTTGACGAACAACGCGAGATAGCACGCCATCAAGGCGATCGCGAGCTTGCGGAGTTGCCGGTTCATGCCATCAACCCGGTCACGACGCCACCGCCAGGATCGTCGTCTCGTCGTCCGGGGGTGGCTCGGCACGACCTGCGGTCTCGTCGGAGAGGCGCACGAGCAACGCGATGAGCACCCAGTTCGAGATGAGCGACGAGCCGCCGTAGGAGACGAAGGGCAGCGTGAGGCCGGTCAGGGGGAGCAGGCGCGTGACCCCGGCCATGATGATGAACGACTGCACACCGATGAGCGTGGTGAGGCCGGCGGCGAGGAGTTTGGCGAACGGGTCGGTCGAGCGCATCGCCACTCGCAGTCCGCTGCCCACGAGCAGCAGGAACAGCACGAGCACCGCGGTCGCGCCGAGCAACCCGAGTTCTTCGCCGATGATCGCGAAGATGAAGTCGCTCTCGGCGATGGGGACCCGGTTGCCGAGACCAACACCGAGCCCGGTGCCCGCCAGTCCGCCCCAGGCGAACGCGTAGGTCGACTGGATGATCTGGTAGCCCTTGTCCTGGGCGTCCTGCCACGGGTTGAGCCACATCGAGACGCGGTCCTGCACGTGGCTGAAGAGCGCCCAGCTGAGGTAGGCGCCGCCTCCGAACAGCGTGGTGCCGACCGCCAGGTACGACCCGCGGCCGGTGGCGATCCACAGCACGGTCATGAACAGCACGAAGAACAGCAGGGCCGAGCCGAGGTCGCGCTGGAACATCATGACCATGAGCGCGAAGCCCCACGCGACGAGCACCGGGAGAAGGTGCTTGGGGTCGGGCGTCATGAGCGGCCCGACCTTGAAGGTCGCCGTACCGAGGAGTTCGCGGCGTTCGACCAGGTACGCGGCGAAGAAGATGGCGAGGGCGATCTTGGCGAACTCACCGGGCTGGAAGTTCACGATGCCGAGCCGGACCCAGATTCGGGCGCCGTTGATGCGGACCCCGAGCCCGGGGATGAGTGGGAGCACCAGCAGCAGCACGCCGCCGAGACCGACGGTGTAGCGGACCCGTTCGAGGGTCCGAACCCGTTTGATCACCGCCAGGGTCACGATGAAGCCGATGACGCCCACGGCGGTCCACCCGGCCTGCTGCGACGCCAGCTTGGGGTTCAGCCGGGCGATCATCACGTAGCCGAGGCCGTTGAGCATCACGGCAACGGGCAGGATCAGGGGGTCGGCCCGGGGGGCGAGGCGCCGCACCCCGATGTGGGCGCAGAGGAACAGGACGAACACCGCGACGACGAACGGGATGAGGTTGGCAGGGAGCGCCTTGGTGCGCCCGAGGCTGACCAGCGCGAACGCGACGCCGATGATCAGGCCGGCGAGCGCGAGGAGCCCGGCCTCGGTGGCGCGCCGATTGCGCCCGTGGGGCGCGAGGGCGACGGTCATGGAGTGGTGGTCACCGTGGTCTCCGCGCCCGGTGCGGTCGTCGTGGTCGTCGTGGTGGTGGTCGTGGTCGTCGCCGCCGCGGCCTGCGCCTCGAGCCGTTCGACGTACCGGTTGGCCTCGGCGAGGGAGAGGTCGCCGACGCCCTGCTCGACCAGGCGTTGCTCGGCGTCGCGGAGGTCGTCGACAGCAACGTCGGTGGGCAGGATCTCGGTCTTGAACCACAAGATGTCGGTGTCGGGAGGGCCCCGGAAGATCACGACCTGTTCGTCGCTCACCCCGACCGAGTAGGTGTTCTTGTAGTACCAGTCCGTCGCGAACAGCGCGGCGGCGAACACGAGGACGATCAGCAGGAGGAACACGACGGTCCGCCAGGTGAGGCGACGGGGGCGCTGCACCTTCACCGGTGCCGCCGCCTCTGCCACGGCCGGCCGGGCGTTCGATGCCGACAGGTTCGGATCGTCGACGCTCGTCTCGTCGAAGTCGGCGGCGGTGCTGCGCCGGGTGATGCTCTGGTCGATCGGACGACCCACGGCGATCGCCGCGGCTTCGGCGCTGCCGGCCCCGACGTCGTGAACGTCGACGACGACGCAGGTGATGTTGTCGCGCCCGCCGCCGGCGTTCGCCGCGTCGATGAGGCGACCCGCGGCTTCGACCGGATCGGTGAGCTCGACCAGGATCAGTTCGATATCGCTGTCGCCCACCTCGTTGAAGAGGCCGTCGCTGCACAGGAGGAACCGGTCACCGTCGGCGACGAGCACTTCCCACCCATCGACGTCGATGTGGGGCTCGATGCCGAGCGCGCGGGTGATGACGTTGCGCTGCGGATGCACGTCGGCCTGGGCCCGCGTGAGTCGGCCCTCCCTCACCAGCGTCTCGACGAAGCTGTGGTCTTCCGACACCTGGAAAAGCGCCTGACCACGGAGCAGGTAGACCCGCGAGTCGCCGACGTTCACGATGGCGACGCGCTGGTCGTCGAGCGGAGCGAGCGCGCACAGCGTCGTACCCATGCCCATCAGCTCGGGCGACGACCGGGCGTGCTCGAGCACGTCGGCGTTCGCCGCTTGCACGGCAGCCATCAGCGACTCGAGGGTCGGCGTCGCGGCGGACTGTTCGAACGCCACGAGCGCACGGGCCGACGCCACCTCGCCGCCGCGGTGGCCGCCCATGCCGTCGGCCACGGCGAACAGGCCGTTGGCGACGAGCAGGCTGTCCTCGTTCAGCGAACGCAACTGCCCGACGTCGGTGCCTGATCCCACTTCGAGACGCATCACTGCACCTCCAGGATCACGTTGCCGACCTGCACCCGATCACCGAGGTGCAGGCGTGCGATGCGTTCGACCTTGACGTTGTTCACGTACGTGCCGTTGGTCGAGCCCTCGTCCTCGACGACCCACTCGCCGTCGCGTCGTTCGAACGCAGCGTGACGGGTCGAGAGGAAGCTGTCTTCGATCACCACGGTCGAATCGCCACCCCGACCGATCGACATCCCCTCGCCGAGTGGGTACTCGATGCCGGCGAGGTGCGGGGGGTCGACGGCAACGAGGCGGGTCGGCACCGTGGGTTCGATGGGAGGCTTGGCCTTCGCCTTGCGAGGAGCCTTGGCCGGCTTCGGTGGCTTCGACGCTTTCGGCGGCGCTTCCGGTGCCAGACCGGCGGGCACGGCAGTGACCTCGGTCCACACGGCACGCAGCACGCGGAAGAAGAACAGGTACAGCAGTACCAGGAAGCAGATCTTGAAGATCGTGATCAGCTCGTCGGGCACGGCGGCGCGCTCAGTCCTGCTCGAACCTGATGGTCGTCGCTCCGAAGAGCACCTCGTCGCCGTGCTTGAGCAGATGCTCGGTGACGTTGCGACCATTCACCTTGGTGCCGTTGGTGGACGCCAGGTCGATGATCGCGAACCCGCCCTCGACGGGGCGGAACTCGGCGTGCCGGCGCGACGCATTCTGGTCACCGAGCACGATCGTGCAGTCCGAGGCGCGTCCGACGGACACGACCTCGTTGCTGAGCGGCACCCGATCGCCGCCAGGGAGGATGAGTGCGGCGATCGCCGTGCCCGGTTCGGGTTGGCGGAATCGGGCGTCGATCGTGACCACGCCGGGCCGCTGGGACGGCTCGACCTCGAAGAACACCTCGACCGGACCGGCGAAGCGGTACCGCTCCTCGCTGGCGTGGGTCTTCGCCAACTGGGTCAGCTCGTTGGCGAGCGTGTCCTCCATGTCGGCGAGTTGTTCGAAGTCCGCCTCGGCAAGCACCAGCACGAACGAGTTGGGTGCCATGGTGGCGCCGTTCACGCCGACCGTACGGTGAACGTCCATCTCGCGGACCAGTTTCCGACCGAGCTCCACGGGGCGCACGCCGCTGCGGAAGACCCGCCCGAAGACGCCCTCCACACCTTTCTCCAGCTTGCGTTCGAAGTCGGACAAACCCACGGGCCGTACGCTATCGGCACTCTCCGGGGCGGTCGGGGCAGAACTGGCTTGTTCGGCGCCCTTCGCCGTCGGCTATCGTCTGACCGCTCACTTCTTGCGGGAGTGGCGGAATTGGCAGACGCGCAGGATTCAGGTTCCTGTGTCCGAAAGGATGTGGGGGTTCAAGTCCCCCCTCCCGCACCATTGTGATCTCTCACGACATAGGAAACCCTCGAACCCTCAGGTTCGGGGGTTTTGTCGTTTCTGGGAGCGGGGTTCGCCGGTGGGTTGGTAGTTCCGGGTGGGGTCGAGGGTGAGGTGGCGGAGGAGTTCGCCGGTGGCTGCGTTGACGATGCGGATGTCGAGGTCGGCGACGAGGACGATGACGTGGGTTCGGGCGTGTTCTCGTCCGATGCCGATGTGGTGCAGGCGGCTGTTGTGGCGCAGCGTGATCTTGCCGGTGGTATCGATGCGGTCGTGGCGGACCCCTTCGACACGCCGTCGTCGCGGGCCACGTCCGCTTGGGAACGCCCCTCGAGCACGACCGCGGTGATGATCAACCGGTTCTTCGACACCCCCGCACACGACCACCAAACCGTTTCCTATGACGCGACAGATGGGTTTCCGATGTCCTGGGACAGCACACCCCCTCCCGCACCATGTGATGTCGCGAGACATCGTGGACAGACGAACCCACGGGACCCTAGTTGTTGAGCGGTTGGTAGCTCCGGGTGGGGTCGAGGGTGAGGTGGCGGAGGAGTTCGCCTTCTTGGCTGAGGACTCTGATGTCGAGGTCGGCGACGAGGACGATGATGCGTCGTCCTTTGTGGGCGCGGCCGACACCGATGTGGTGGAGGCGGGTGCCGTGGCGGAGGGTGAATTTGCCGGTGGCGTCGATGCGGTCGTGACGGACCCGGGTGTGGGGTGTCATGGGGTAGCGGTCAGGGTCGGGCGCGGCTTTGACGAGCGTGTCGAACGCTTGGCGGGGTGGGATCATCCCGCGGGCGGAATGGGGTCGGGTCTCGTTGTAGTAGCGGACGAACCAGTCGATCTGGGCTTGTAGCTCGGCGATCGTGGCGGCGGGGTCCTGTTTGCGGAGCCAACGTTTCAATGTCTGGTGGAACCGTTCGATCTTGCCTTGGGTTTGGGGGTGGTAGGGCTTGCCGTGCTTGATTCCGATCCCGAGCGTGGCGAGTTCGGTCTCGAACCCGCAGCGGCCGCCTCGGAACTGGGCGGTGAAGATCGCGCCGTTGTCGGTGAGCATCGAGGCGGGGAAACCCCAGCGGCTGGCGGCTTGGTAGAACGCGGCGACGACATCGGCGGCGGTCGTGACGGGCAGGACGACCGCGACGGTGACCATGCGGGAGTAGTCGTCGACGAAGTCCAAGATTTCGACGCCGGTGCCATCCGCGAGGGCCCAGTGGGTCATGTCGGCCTGCCATGTCTCGTTCGGCAGGTTGGCCTCAAACCGGATCCATGACGTCTTGGGTCGCTTTTGGGGTTGGGGTACGACGAACCCGCGGCGGACCAGGACCCGGTGGATCGTCGAGCGGCTCGGGGCGGTGCCGTGGCGTTGGGTCAGGTGGTATCCGATGGTGAGGGGCCCAGCGTCGAAGCCGTCCTCGGAAAGCTGTTTGCGAAGCTCGATGATCTCGTCCTCGAGGTCGACGGCAAGCTGGGTCGGCCGATGCAGCGGGGCTGTGGACTTCGGTGCGAGCGCCTCGTAGCCGCCGGCATGGAACAACGCGACTTGTTTCGCGACCCACGATTTCGACATGTCGAGCGAGGCCCCCACCGATCGCAACGACCGGCCCTCGATCACCACCGCATCCACCGCGTACCGAGCCCGATCCATGGACACCACCCCATCACGAGGTGTCCACGATGTCCTGAGACATGGTGTCCACTATCTCCTGGAACGGGACACCCCCTCCCGCACCATTGTGATCTCTCACGACATAGGAAACCCTCGAACCCTCAGGTTCGGGGGTTTCGTTGTCTCTGGGAGCGGGGCGTTCCGGTGGGTTGGTAGTCCCGGGTGTGTTCTCGGCCGATCCCGACGTGATGCAGGCGCCTGTTGTGGCGAAGCGTGATCTTGCCGGTGCTGCCACGCCCCCGCCGCGGTACCGGGCGACCAGCTTGGCCACCCACCCCTTTCGAGACGCCCTACTCGCGGGCCATGTCAGCCTGGGAACGACCCTCGAGCACGACCGCCGGATGATCAACCGGTTCTTCGACACCTCCCCAGCCGACCATCACCGGGTTTCCTATGACGCGACAGAGGGTTTCCGATGTCCTGGGTCAGCACACCCCTCCCGCACCAATCAACTCGGCAGAGTCCGACGTCACCGTCGAAGACTCGATGCCGACTCCCGGGCCGTGACGGTCAGTCCTGGGAGCTCTGATCGTCGAGCTGGAACGTCGCCTCGTCGCGATGGAGCGGGGCGAAACGTCCGTCGGTTGTCCGCCCTTGGTGCCCGGTGCTGCGATGGCGTGCGGGGCGGGGCGTCGCCTTCGCAGCGGCGAGCACGGACCGAGCGCTGATGATCGACTCTTCGCGGCCGGGGTTGGCGAGATTCTCGATCCCGTAGACCTCATCAACGATGTCCGCCGCTTCCTCAGGGGTCTGGATGTGCAGGCGGTCGAAGAGCCTGACCAGGTCACTTCGATCAATGGTGCGGAACGCCACCATCTTCATCGCGAGCAGATGGCGCGGTGAGGCGATGGCCACAGTGAGCCCGGGGATCTCTGTCACGGTTGCGTCGGCGTCGGAGGACGGGGACGTATCCACGGCTTCGGGTTGCCGTTCAGCCAGTTGGGAGGAAGGTTCCGTTCGATCGCGAGCTGAGCGGCCTCGACTGCATTGATGTCTGCTGGCGAGGTCAGCGCATCGATGTCACTCGTAGACGGCGTCCGTCATCGAACGTTGCCGAGATAGCAGCGCCCCCAACGACGTAGACCGACCCTTGAACGCCGCGGGCCTTGAGACGAGCGTATGAGTCCCGTGGAGTGGTGGGTTTTCGGGGAGCGGTTCGGTCCACCACGTGGTGAGCCATCGGCGTGATGCTCGGTGTGTACGACCAAGTGCACAACGAGGAGATCACACCGATGGCCCTGTCCGATTCTGCCCTGTCCGAACTGCTTGACGCGCTCCGCGTCGGCGACGGCACCGACCTGGTCCGCGAGCTCGCCCAGTGGGCGCTCCAGCAACTCATCGACGCCGAAGCGACCGAGAAGATCGGTGCTGGCCGCTACGAGCGATCCGATGATCGGGTGACGCACCGCAACGGCGTCCGCCCGAGGATCCTGTCGACCAAGGCCGGGGACCTCCAAGTCGGCATCCCGAAGCTGCGCAAGGGCTCGTTCTTCCCCGAGCTCCTCGAACCACGTCGCCGGATCGACCAGGCCCTGTACGCGGTGATCATGGAGGCGTACGTCAACGGGGTGTCGACGCGTTCGGTCGACGACCTCGTCGCCGCGATGGGCGTCGACACCGGTATCTCCAAGTCCGAAGTCTCTCGGATCTGCGCTGGCTTGGATGAACGCGTGGACGCGTTCCGCAACCGCACTCTCGGCCATGTCGCCTTCCCCTACGTGTACCTCGACGCGACGTACATCAACGTGCGCGACGACGCGTTGGGCCAGGTCGTCTCGCGGGCGGTCGTGATCGCGACGGGCATCACCGCAGAGGGCGGCCGTGAGGTCCTCGGTGTCGACATCGGCGACAGCGAGGACGAAACGTTCTGGACCCGGTTCCTGCGCTCGCTCCGCGACCGCGGCCTCGGTGGGGTCCGGCTCGTGATCTCTGACGCACACGCCGGGCTGAAAGCGTCGATCCGCAAATGCTTCACCGGAACGTCGTGGCAACGCTGCCGCGTGCACTACGCCCGCAACCTGTTGGCCACGGTCCCCAAGGCACACGTCGAGATGGTCGCAGCCGCGTTCCGGTCGATCTTCGCGCTCGGCACCAGAGCCGAGGTCGAGGCCCGCTGGGACGAAGTCGCCGACACCCTCGAGCAGCGTTTCCCGAAGGCCGCCGAGTCGATGCGCGCAGCGCGCACCGACGTCTTGGCGTTCGGTGCGTTCCCCGCCGCGCACTGGCGCAAGATCTGGTCGAACAACCCCCTCGAACGCCTCAACAAGGAAGTGAAGCGACGCAGCAACGTCGTCGGGATCTTCCCCAACGACGCGGCAGCGATCCGCCTCATCGGGGCCGTGCTCGCCGACCAGCACGACGAGTGGGCGATCGCGCGCCGCTACCTCTCCGAGACGTCCATGGCGCGACTCAACCAGCCGCGCGACACTGACCCCGATCAGCCGGCACTCGCCAGCTGAACACATCGAGCATCACACTCGATTTCCCACCACCCCGCGGGGCTCTGTCAGACGAGCTCCGAGAGAAGTGAGCAGTTCAATGACATCTTCCCGGTCGAACTCGCGACGGGTCGGCATCAGAGGGACTCGAGGCTTCGTCGGTCGAAGAAGATGTTGCGATGGGCGAGCTCCGGCGGAGTCGCAGCGATATGGCGGTCGGCGAGCAGCGGATCTGGGTCCGGAAACCAGGAGTCTCCCAGCGGCGGGGACTCGGTCCACTCCGGTGGCGGTGCTCCAGTCATCCTTGCCTCACGCTCGAACGTCGCTGCGATGAGTGTGTCCCAACGAAAGTCACCAGTACTCGGTGGAGCTGACATCGCTGCAGCTCGTTCGGTTGGCTCGGCAATCGACCGGATATCTGCGACTGTGCGAGCCAGAAGGCGGAGCGCGAACTCGGTGTCGCCGTTGTCCAGCTCCCGGCGAATACGCCTCGCCGCTTCAACTGTGGTGAGCATTCCGTGCGCCGGCTCGGGCGGGTCAGGCGAGAGATCGACCGACAGTCCGATGGCGCCAAGTGTTCCGAACGCCAGATCCGTCTCGACTCGGGTTCGCCCCCGCTCGAACGCGCTGATCCACTGGCGAGTAGTCCCCGACAACGAAGCAAGTTCGGTTTGAGTCATCCCTCGTCGTGTTCGCTCCGGAACCTGTCAAGGAGTTTGAGACAGTTTTCGGTTAGTTGTTCTGTATGAGCGCTTCGCGCGATGGGTCGTTGATCCAGGCGACGGTAGGGAGCTTGGGCGGGGCGG
>Ga0209023_10006609_pt1 | contig 12164 bp, 11 predicted proteins | sample LakOneMetagenome_FD_187468 | JGI IMG/M metagenome (GOLD analysis project Ga0209023, IMG submission 187468) | Freshwater and sediment microbial communities from Lake Erie, Canada (SPAdes) (version 2) | ecosystem: Environmental > Aquatic > Freshwater > Lentic | place: Lake Erie, Canada... | reverse complement strand
GCACTCGGCGTCGGCGCGGTGGTGACGCTGATTACCTATGCGTCGCTTATTGTCGGTGAACTGGTGCCGAAGCAGATCGCACTGCGCGACCCCGAAGCGGTGGCGGTGAGGGTTGCGCCTGCCATGGTGTTGCTCTCGAAAATCTCGCTGCCGCTGGTGTGGATTCTCGATCGGTCCGGCAAGGCGCTGTTGTGGGTGCTCGGCCAGCGCGGCGAGCCCGAGGAGAAAGTGAGCGAGGAGGAGATCCATACGCTTGTGGTCGAGGCCGAAAATGCCGGTGTGCTCGAACCCGGCGAGAAGGAAATGATCGCAGGCGTGATGCGGCTCGGCGATCTGCCGGTGGGCGCGGTGATGACGCCGCGCCATGAGGTTACCATGATCAACCTGTCGGAGCCGGATGAGGCGATCCGCTTCGCTTTCAGGAACAGCACGCATTCGCGCCTGCCGGTGTTCGATGGCGAGGAGACGCTCGGCATCGTGCAGTCCAAGGACATGCTGGACGCGTATCTTGCGGGCGAGACGCCCGATGTCCGCAAGCTGATCCGCGAAGCACCGGTCATTCCCGAAACCGTCGATGCACGCGATGTGGTTGCGATCCTGCGCGACTCTCCGGTGCATATGGGGCTGGTGCACGACGAATACGGCACCTTCCAGGGCGTTGTCACCAGCGCGGATATTCTGGAATCCATCGTCGGGAGTTTTCACACCGAGGACGGACCAGCGGAGCCTGCCTTCGTCAAACGCGACGACGGTTCATATCTCGTCGCCGGATGGATGCCCGCACTGGAATTTGCGCGTCTGCTCGACATTCCGCTGCCATCATCGCGCGCCTATCAGACCTGCGCGGGCTATCTGCTCGACAAGTTCGGCGCGATTCCGGCGGCCGGGCAAAGCGTCAGCGCGGACGGCTGGCGTTTCGAGGTGGTGGACCTCGATGGCCGCCGTATCGACAAGGTGCTGGCGAGCCGGGAGTAAGTCGCCGTGCTCTATGCCATCGCCCTGACGAGATGGATCGCGGCGATGAGCGCCGCGACTGACAGGACAACGGACGCAATCATGTAGGCGGCGGATGACAGCAGTTCGCCGCGCTCTATCAGATAGAACGCATCGAGCGAGAAGGTGGAGAAGGTGGTGTAGCCGCCGCAGATGCCCACGGTCAGGAACACCCGCACGGTCTGTGACAGATCCCATCTTATCGCGAACAGTCCGATGAAGATGCCGATCAGGAATGAACCGGTGACATTGATGATCAGCGTGCCCCAGGGGAACGCCATGCCGAACAATCGGCCCGAGCCGATGCCGACCAGATAACGCGCCACGGAACCGATGGCGCCGCCGAGCGCGACGGCGGCGATCAATTGAGGATTCATCGGCGTGTGTCCCGGATGGCGATCCATTCCGCGACACCGCAGAGAACGCCGACCGCGAAAGCGGCATAGACGATCTCGCGCGGCGCGTTCAGCGCGTGGGCCGCGATGGCGACAACCCAGAGCGCGGCCACGAGCCACAATGCGATGGACAGGGAAGGCGGGAGAAGTGAGGGTGGAAGTCTTTTCATCGGTCGCCCCTGTGTGAGAGGCAACGAACCGGCGGACACACAATCTCCTACCGGCGCGTTGCGCCCGGTAGGAGTCATCAGCCGTCCGGCGGGTATCGGGGGACTCCATCCCCATCAACATTGGAGACAATGCTACGCCAACCGCACCGGCGGTCAAGACGCTTTGGCGGGCTTTATAGTCCCACCTTCTCGTTCTGGTCGTAGACCATCCGCGCGACATGCTCGAGGCGCGTACGGTCGGTGGTGCCGCTCACCACATAGCCGACGCCGCGGTCGGCCCAGAACAGCGCGCCGTTGCTGCCGCTGCTGGTGTAGCGCATCTGCGTGGCTTCGGTCGCCGCGCGCGAGGCATAGATCGTGAAGCGCTCGCCGGATGCATTCTCGTACATCAGGAACGCCGCAGGTCCGGTGGGGCCGGGCAGCAGGCGTCCGCCGACCAGCTTCAATCCCGTCGCATCGAGTTCGGGTGCCCTGACTTCATAGCCGCAGCGCTTCGATAGCCACTGCTGCAGATGCGCACGCTCGTTGCCCGCCACTTCGACCGGATGGCGGACCTCGACCGCATAGAGCTTGTGGGCTTCCAGTGCATCGCCGGTGAAATTCGCGAACACCGACGGGGTGGCGCTTGCTCCACGCGCAATCCAGCCGGCGCCGCCGCCAACGGCGAACATCACCAGCGATGCGGCGATGGCGCCCAGCATCCAGCGGCGCGGCGTGCGTGACAGGCTGTCGACCGAGAGGTGAGGCGGCACAGGTTCATCCGCGACGGAGTCATATTTTGCATGCAGCGCATCGCTCATCGCGCGCCATGAGGTCACGCGCGCTGCGTCGTCGGCATGCGTTGCGATCCAGGCCTCGACCGCCGCGCGCCGCTCCGCCGGAAGCTCATTGTCCACGTAGGCGTGAAGCTCGTCCTCGGTGACGGGAATGTTGTGGTCGTCGGTCATCGGTCTTTGTCTCTCGTCTTCAAAATCGTCCGGCGGCAATCATGCGCGTGTGCAAGTGGGGTGGAGGCTACGCAAGGTACAGAGTCTGCCTCCACCCCGCGCGCCAACCGCATGGCGTTCAGCGCGCCACCCTCTCCGCATGGGAGAGGGAGAAGAAAGCGGGTCGCCCCATTCATCGCGCATCAAATTCATCGTCGTTCCCCGTCGTCTCATTTCACCCGCCGCAGCGCCGGACGCTCGCCCTCGATCACGGCGCGCACATGCGCCCGCGCGCGGGCGAGGCGCGACATCACCGTGCCGATCGGCACGCCCTGAATGTCGGCCACGTCGCGGTAGCTCAGGCCTTCCAGCACCACCAGCAGAAGAACCGCGCGCTGGTCTTCCGCGAGCGTGGCAAGCGCGCGGGAAATGTCGCGGCTCTCGGCTTCCGTGCCGGAGGCATCGGCGGCGGTATCGTGCAGCTCCATCATCGCAGGCTGCCGCGCGAGCGAGCGGCGGCGGTTGCGATTGAGATTGGTCAGGATCGTATAAAGCCAGGCGCGCAGGTCGCCGCCGAGAAACAGTTTCTCCGAGCGCAACGCCCGCACCAAGGTATCCTGCACCAGGTCGTCGGCGATGTCCGTGTCGCGCGCCAGCGCGCGCGCATAGCGCCGCAGGGCCGGGATCATGGTCTCGACGTTATGGCGAAAATCGTTGCTCATTCAGCTTCGTCCGGTGCGGCCGTATCTGCCGTTCTACACTCAAAAACACCGCAGACAGGCGGGTATTCCGGCGATTTTGCCGGTCAGGGGGAAGGCTTCGCCGTGGTCCGGGTTGAACGGCAGGGATGCCTGTGTCATGAGGGGCACCCCTTCGTTCCCGCCATCGCATTCGGCGGGATGGAATGAAGAATATCGTCATTGCGAGCGAAGTCATCCCCGGCAATAGAAAGATGGATTGCTTCGTCGCTGGTGCTCCTCGCAATGACGGCTTGAACTCAGAGTCGTTATCTCATGCCATCTCCCACCGTTTACTTCATTCGTCACGGCCAGACCGAATGGAACGCCGCCGGCCGCTTTCAGGGCACACAGGACATTCCGCTCAACGAGATCGGCAAGGGTCAGGCGATCCGCGCCGGCGAACTCCTGACCGACATTCTTGCGCGCGATTCCCATGACCCCGCAAAGATTCCGTTCGTGTCGTCGCCGCTCGGCCGCGCACGCAACACGATGGAGCTGCTGCGCGGCGTGCTCGGTGTGCCGCCGCACGGCTACGAACTCGATGATCGCCTGCGCGAGATCGGTTACGGCCACTGGGAAGGCTCGACCCTGCCGCAGATGGAACAGTCGCATCCGGAAATCTTTGCGGAGCGTCAGGTCGACAAGTGGGGCGTGCCGCCGCCGGGCGGCGAGAGCTATGCCTCGGTGACCATCCGCATGCGCGAGTGGTACGACTCGCTGATCCAGGACACGGTGGCGGTGTCACACGGAGGCTCGATGCGGGCACTGCTGGTGGCGCTGGATGTCGAGACGCCGGTCGGGGCTGCCGATCTGACGGTTGAGCAGGGTGTGGTCTATGTTTTCACCGACGGGCAGGTGACGAAACATAGTTAAGAGAAGCCGTGCGCGTTGCGGTTCTTCTTTCCCTCTCCCCTTGTGGGAGAGGGTGCTGAGCGGCGTAGCCGCGAAGCGGGTGGGGGGTTCCCGTCGCGTGATCCGCTTTTTCCCCTCACCCGGCTCAGCCTCGCTTCGCTCGACTTCGCCACCCTCTCCCACAAGGGGAGAGGGGCAGCAAAGTGGAAGCAATATTTCATCGGCTGAGTCTGCGACATTTGCATTAATGCAACGGCCCTAATTGCATTGATGCCAATGGCAGGTTGCATTAATGCTACGGTTCAGTTGCTTGAACGCTACTTTTTAGGTTCGCTCATGTCCTTCAACACCTTCGGCCATATGTTTCGCGTCACGACCTTTGGCGAAAGCCATGGGGTCGCGCTGGGCTGTGTGGTCGATGGCTGCCCGCCGCAAATCCCCCTGACGGTGGAGGAGATTCAACTGGATCTTGATCGCCGCCGTCCGGGCCAGAGCAAATACACCACACAGCGGCAGGAAGCCGATCAGGTCAAAATCCTGTCCGGCGTGATGGATACCGATAAGGGCCAGGTCACCACCGGCACGCCGATTGCGCTGATGATCGAGAACACCGACCAGCGCTCGAAGGACTATTCGGAAATCAAGGACAAGTTTCGTCCCGGTCACGCCGACTTCACCTATGAGGCGAAGTACGGTCTGCGCGATTATCGCGGCGGCGGGCGTTCCTCCGCGCGCGAGACTGCGGCGCGTGTCGCCGCCGGTGCGGTTGCCCGAAAGATTATTCCCGATGTGAAGGTCCGCGGCGCGCTGGTGCAGATGGGGCCGCACAAGATCGATCGTGCCAACTGGGACTGGGATGAAGTGGGCCGCAATCCGTTCTTCTGCCCCGACAAGGCCAAGGCTGCGTTCTTCGCCGAGTATCTCGACGACATTCGCAAGAAGGGTTCATCCATTGGCGCGGTGATCGAGGTGGTCGCCGAAGGCGTGCCTGCTGGGCTTGGCGCGCCGATCTATGGCAAGCTCGACAGCGATCTGGCGATGGCGATGATGAGCATCAACGCGGTGAAGGGCGTCGAGATCGGCGCTGGCTTCGGCGCGGCTGAATTGCACGGTGAAGACAATGCGGATGAGATGCGCATGGGCAATAACGGCCCGGTGTTTCTGTCCAACCATGCGGGCGGCATTCTCGGCGGCATCTCCACCGGACAGCCGGTGGTGGCGCGCTTTGCGGTGAAGCCGACATCGTCGATCCTGACGCCTCGCCGCACCATCGACAAATCGGGCGCGGACACCGACATCCTGACCAAGGGCCGCCACGATCCCTGCGTCGGCATCCGCGCCGTGCCGGTCGGTGAAGCCATGATGGCCTGCGTGATCGCCGATCATCTGCTGCGCCATCGCGGACAGGTCGGCGGCTAGTGGAGTAGATTTGACATTCGCGCTCCGGCGCGCTTCGGGTTACCGAAGCGAATGTCAAATCTAAACTCCACTAGATAATTATTATTGCTAGTGGTCTTTCGATTCTAACATTCGCGAGATTGCCTGCTGAAACGGAATGCGAATGTTAGAATCGGACCACTAGTTGTCCCGATAGGATTGCTTCAGTCCGTAAGTCAGGACGAGCAGGGTGATCCACAGCCGCAGCATCGCAAAACTGAAGATGAAGACGAAGAAGATCAGGTTCTTCACGAAGTGACCATGCGGCGCGGTCTGCCCGTAGATCCAGATCGCATGCCGGACCGCGCCCTGGATGAAGCCCAGCCCGATGTAAATCGCGCCGAGAACAGCAATGGCTGCGACAATCGAGACGAAGCGGCGGCCGAATTCCTTGATGGCTGACATGAAGCTGAGCGTTCCGCTGTTCGCATCGGCACCGACAATCATCAGCAGCACGAACGCAGCCACCGTTGCGCTCCAGAATTTGCCAACTGTCGTGGGTTGATCGAACGCCATTCCGTCGAGGCCGAGCATCATGTTTGGCCCGAACCCGGGAAATCCGGCAAGGCTCGCGAGAATCATCGCGGCTATCATCACCAGCACCACCCGCCACAGGATGCCGAGTGCGAGTTTGATCTGTTCGTTTAGCGTCAGCGAGCCAAGGCCTGTCTGGCCATCAGCGAGTTCAATCGACCGCTGAGCGACCAGCACGAAGGCGAGCAGCACGGCGACGCTCGCGATGATGATGGCAGGCAAGGCAGCCGGCCCGCCGCCATAGGTGATGACGCGCATCGTGGCGGCCACAATCAGCCATGGAAGCGCTTCGAGAAAGCGAAACGGGCCGAACGACGCATTCGGGCGTGTGAATTGTTGCTGGCGCAGGGAGAGAGACATCGGACCAGTTAGGCCAGACAGACATGAACAGCCGGTAGGGACCAAAACTAAAATTGAGGGGAAATGGTTGCTGGACGGACTTTCGCATGTTGCCCGCACCGCTGAGGAATTCCCGGGCTGTCGCGTGATATGGTGACCGGCCTTGACCGGATACCGCCTGCCGTCGCAAAACCGATGTCATGCAAACCAACAGCCTCCAGAGCGTGATTGACTGGCTGACCCTTGGGGCAAGGTCGGCGACGCGGGTCGATCAGTTCGTCACCCAGACCTGCGAGCAACTGGTTGACTGTGGCCTGCCGCTCTGGCGCGTCGGCGTGTTCGTCCGCACGCTGCACCCCAATATGCTTGGCCGCAACTTCGTCTGGCGCAAGGGCGAGGGCGTCGCGATGGGCTCGATGGCCCATGGTGATGAGATGGAAGACTACTTTCTCTCCAGCCCGCTCGCCATTGTGTTCGAGCAGGGGCAGGAGGTCCGCAGGCGGCTCGATGCAGGCGCGGGCAATGTGCCGTTCTTCGCCGAGATAAAAGAAGAAGGCGCCACCGACTACATCGCGCTGCCGCTCCTGATGTCGGACGGAACCATCCATGCGGTGAGCTGGATCACGCAGCATCCGAACGGTTTTTCGGAGACGCAACTCGCCGATCTCCGCGCGCTGATGCCTTATCTCACGCGGATGATCGAGGTCTGGTTGTTGCGGCGGACGGCGGCGGGATTGCTCGACAACTATGTCGGCGCGCGGGCCGGTGCACGCATTCTCGCAGGGCAAATTCGCCGCGGACACACCGAGTCCATGCACGCAGCGATCTGGCTGTCGGACCTGCGCGGCTTCACGCCGCTCTCGGACCGCTTGTCGCCGGAAGCTGTGGTGGAGGTGCTCAACGCCTATTTCGATTGCCAGGTGCCCGCGATCCTCAATCACGGCGGCGAGGTGCTGAAGTTCATGGGCGACGGCCTGCTTGCGGTGTTTCCGATCACCGACAAGGAGGGCGATACGGAAACCGTGTGCCGGCGCGTGCTGGAGGCGGCGCGCGAATGCCGCAAGAGCGTGGCGGCGATGACCTATTCGTATCAGGGTGAGACGCTCGCGAACTTCAAGTTCGGGCTGGCGCTGCATATCGGGAAAGTTCTGTACGGCAATATCGGCGGCGGCGACCGGCTCGATTTCACCTGCATCGGCCCCGCCGTGAACCTGGCGGCGCGCATCGAAAAGATTGCCGCGCGGCTCAACCGCACGGTGCTGGCCTCCACTGCCTTCGCCAGCAAGGTCGATGCGGGATGGACCGACCTCGGGCTTTTCTCGGTGGCGGGCTTTGCTGCCGCCGAGCGCGTCTATGGGCTGGCGGACGAGACGCCCGGCGCGGATGGCACGCGCCAGCCGGAAGCATCGGCCACGACGAAATAGGCGTTCTCACGATTGCTTTAAAAGAAAGCGGCGGCTGTGAAGCCGCCGTTTCTGTGTTGCGTGTGAGCGGCGCCGCGTCAGGCGGCGCGGACATTGGTGAGGAACTTCTCGACCTCGATCTTGAGGCGGTTGCTGTCGGTGGAGAGCATCTGCGCTGCCGAGAGCACCTGACCAGAGGCTGCGCCGGTTTCGCCTGCGCCGCGGCTGACATCGGCGATGCTGCTTGCGACTTCGCCGCTCAGCGATGCCGCCTGCTGCACGTTCCGGGAGATCTCCTGCGTCGCCGCGCCCTGTTCTTCGACGGCGGCGGCGATGGTCTGGGAGATTTCGGAGATCAGCGTGATGGTCTTGCTGATTTCCTGGATCGTGGACACCGACTCTTCCGTCGCGGTCTGCATGCCCGCGATCTGGGTGCTGATTTCGTCGGTGGCCTTGGCGGTCTGGGCCGCCAGTGCCTTCACTTCGGAGGCCACGACGGCGAAGCCGCGTCCCGCGTCGCCTGCGCGGGCCGCTTCGATGGTGGCGTTGAGCGCCAGCAGGTTGGTCTGTTCGGCGACGGCGGTAATCAGTTTGACCACATCACCGATGCGGGCAGCGGCCTGCGACAGTTCGGTAATGCTGGTGTCGGTCTTCTGTGCCTGACGCACCGCATCGGTGGCGATGCGGCTCGATTCCTGCACCTGACGGCTGATTTCGCCGACCGAGGAGGTGATCTCTTCGGTCGCGACCGCAACCGACTGCACGTTGCTGGAGACATCCTGCGAGGCCGCGGCGGCTTCGCCCGAGGTCCGGCCCGTCACTTCCGCGGTCGAGGTCAGCGTGTTGGCGGCGGCTTCGAGTTCGGTCGATGACGAGGAGAGCGAACCGACCAGTTCGCCGATCAGCTTTTCGAAGTCGCGGGTAATCGCGTCGACACGCTGGCCACGCGCGATCTTGGCTTCGGCGTCGGCTGCTGCGGCCTCATCGGCGGCCTTCTTGGCGATCAGGGCATTCTTGAACACCTGCAACGTGTCGGCCATGGAGCCGATTTCGGTCTTCTCGCCCTGATGCGGCACAATGGCGGTGAGATCGCCTTCCCCAAGCGCCTTCATCGGGGTCACGATCGACGCGATGCCGGTCGAGACGTCGCGGACGAGATACAGACCGATCACGACGCCGATCAGGATGACAGCGGAGATTGCTGCGATGACCAGCTTGAATGCGAGGGCGTAGCTGTCGCTGGCGTCCTTGCCAGCAGCTTCGGCGCCCTTGTTGTTGAGGTCGACATCCTTCTGCAGAACCTCGTCGGCCTTGATGCCGATCGGGTTGGCGTGCTTGGCGTTCAGTTCCTGTGCTTCACGCGAGAACCTGCCGGCGTGCTGGCGCGAAATGGCCATCACCTCCTGCGTCGCCTTCTTGTAGCTTTCCCACAATTGAACCCACTCGTTATAGAGCGCACGCTCTTCCGCCGAGGTGATCATCTTCTCGTATTTTGTCCGCGTGGCGGTGTTGGCTTCCACGACCCGGTCGATCAGCTTTTCCTGAGCCTGCTTCTCCTCCAGCGATTCCACCAGCATGTGCTGACGCACTACGTTGCGATAGGTGAGCACGTTCGAGCGCAGGTCGCCGAGAGCCTGGACGCTTGGCAGCCAGTTGGTCTGCAGATCGGTGGCGTTGGCATCGATCGCCTGCATCTGCCGGATTGAGAACGCACCCAGCGCGGCGATGGTGACGAGCAGCAGGGCGATAACGGAGGTGATCTTGGCACGAATGGACATTCTGGAGAGCATTTTGGAATCCTGGGTCTTTCTGACCAGTCTGGCGGAGAAGCCGGGTTGTGGAGAGGGTGATGCTGGAGCGCCGATAGTTTTGGTTCGTTAGGTCCCGACCACTTCATGACGGTGCGGTTGCACCTCCTCAATTTCGCTGAATGAGGTGAAATGTTCGTAAAAACGATGCAATCCGTGCTGCGCTGTAAGCATGGCGCCTGTGTTGAAAAGCACAGTTCGTGCGTGCTGCTGTTGCCCGGTGCACATGAAAAAACCGGCGATGCTTTCGCGCCGCCGGTTTCAGGAATGTTCGCTGGGCGAATCTGTCTAGGCGGCGCGGATGGTGGAGAGGAAGTTGCGCACTTCCATCTGCAGGTGGTTGCTTTCCTTCGACAGCGATTGCGCCGCGGTAAGCACCTGGGCTGATGCTGCGCCGGTTTCGGCATTGCTACGATCGGATTCGCTGATGTTGTCCGCAACGCGCATGCTGAGTTCGGCGGCCTGCTGAACATTGCGGGCGATCTCCTGCGTCGCCGCGCCTTGTTCCTCGACGGCGGCTGCGATCGTGGAGGAGATTTCCGAGATCAGGTTGATGGTGCTGCTGATCTCCTTGATCGTCAGTACTGAGTCGCTGGTGGCGACCTGCATGTCCGAAATTTGCGCGGTGATTTCGTCGGTGGCCTTGGCGGTCTGGGCGGCCAGCGCCTTGACCTCGGAGGCGACCACGGCGAAGCCGCGGCCGGCTTCGCCTGCGCGCGCCGCCTCGATGGTGGCGTTGAGCGCCAAGAGGTTGGTCTGGTCGGCAATGGCGGTGATCAGTTTCACCACATCGCCGATGCGGTTCGCGGCCTTCGACAGTTCAGCGATGCTGGCGTCGGTTTTCCCGGCCTGCTGTACGGCGACCTGGGCGACGCGGCTGGATTCCAGCACCTGACGGCCGATTTCCTTGACCGACGAGGTGATTTCCTCGGTAGCGGAGGCGGTGGACTGGATGCTTTCCGAAACGTCCTGCGACGCATTCGCCGCGGCGCTGGACAACTGCCGGGTGGTGTCGGCGGCATGGGTCAGCGTGCCGGCGGTGGCTTCCATTTCGGTCGAAGCCGAGGAGAGCGAGCCGATCAGTTCACCGATCATGCCCTCGAAGCTGCGGGTGGTCTTGTCCAGCAGTTCGGCGCGGCGCATCTTGACCGCTGCATCCGCTGCTGCTGCCTCGTCGGCAGCCTTCTTGGCGATCATGGCGTCCTTGAAGACCTGCACCGTGTCGGCGATCTGGCCGATTTCGGTGCTTTCGCCCTGATGGGGGACATTCGTGGTCAGGTCGCCGGTCGCCAGCGAGCGCATCGGAGTCAGGACCGAATCGATCCCGCGCGCGACATCGCGCACGATCAGCACGGCGGCGCAAAGTCCGGCCAGCGCCATGACGATCAGGGCGCCGAGCACGACCCGGAACGCCATTTCATAATCGTTTTCCGCCTTCTGGCCCGAAGCGGCCGCACCGTTGTCATTCATCGTCACGAGCTTTGCCAGCACGGCATCCATGCTGCGTCCGGCGATGGTGGCGCGCTGGGCATTGACCGCGCGGGCCTGTGCGACCTCATGCTTGCGGGCGTGAGCGACGACTTCATCGGCGGCCTCGCGGAAGCTCTTCCAGGTGGCCGACAGTTCCTTGTACAGCGCGGCTTCCTCCGCCGAAGAAATCAGCGGCTCATAGGCTTTGTTCGCGGTGTCGTAGTCCTTGGCGCGGGCATCGAGATTGCGCTGGATATCCGCCATGAACTTCTCGTCCGGCTCGGTCAGATAGTCCCGCAGCACGGCCCGGTAGCGCGCCGACTGGGTGCGTAATTCGCCGAGGAGACGCACGCTCGGCAGCCAGCTTGTCTTGATGTCCTGGGCCGAGGCGTTGATCGCGCGCATCTCCACGATGGCGAACAGGCCCATGGCGGTCAGGGCCACGAGCAACAGGGAGACGAGGGCGACGAGTTTGGTGCGGATGGAGAGCCGGGAGAGCATCAAAACAATCCTTTCGGGGTCTTTCTGACCCCGTTCAAGAAAACGTGGGACGAATCCAGACACAGGGGTCTGGTCGTCGAAAATGACTTCGACGCCTGGGAAGGCGCGGCGGTTTGGCAATTTCCAGTCGGCGACCCGTTCTCATGGCGGGGCGTCCGCTTGGCAAACGTAAATAAATTCCGTGAAATGTTGGTAAATGCCTCCGGATCGGGCATCCGGCCCGAAAAAGGGCGCGAACCGGTGCACATCAAGGAGGCGGTCCGGGTTTCGGCTTTCCCGCTGGAACGGGCCGTGTCACCATATTGACGTGAACGACGGGAGGTCCGCCATGCGCTGGTGTGTCTCGATCGGAGCGGTGCTTGTGGCGGGCGCGATTGCCGGCGGCGATGTCTCCGGCCTTGCGGCACCGGCCGCGCCATCCTCGCCCGTTGTCACCGACGCCAAGGTGGATGTCGAACTCATCCTGGCGGTCGATGTCTCCTATTCCATGGATATGGACGAACTGGCCCTGCAGCGGGAGGGCTATGCCCTTGCGGTCACCTCGAAAGAGTTCCTGCAGGCGCTGAAGACCGGCCCGACCGGCAAGGTCGCGGTGA
>Ga0209023_10006608_pt1 | contig 12167 bp, 12 predicted proteins | sample LakOneMetagenome_FD_187468 | JGI IMG/M metagenome (GOLD analysis project Ga0209023, IMG submission 187468) | Freshwater and sediment microbial communities from Lake Erie, Canada (SPAdes) (version 2) | ecosystem: Environmental > Aquatic > Freshwater > Lentic | place: Lake Erie, Canada... | reverse complement strand
GTCGCCGGCGGCGCGAGCGCCGCTCAGAAGACGAGCGTGTGCAGGAGCAGCCAGATCGGTGCCGCGGTCGCCAGCAGCGAGTCGAGCCGGTCCATCAGCCCGCCGTGCCCGGGCACGATCTGGCTCATGTCCTTGATCCCGAGGTCGCGCTTGATCACCGACTCGCACAGGTCGCCCAGGGTGGCCATCACCACCGCGATCAGACCCAGGACCACTCCGACCCACCAGGGACCCTCGAGCAAGTAGACGACCAGCGCCCAGCCGACAAGCACGCAAGCGACGGCCGAGCCGGCGAAGCCTTCCCAGGACTTCTTGGGCGAGATGACCGGCGCCATCGGGTGTCGGCCGAACAACACGCCCGCGGCGTAGCCCCCGATGTCGGAGGAGACGGTGACCAGGATGAACGTGACGACGCCTTTGATGCCGTCGTCGAGGTCGATGCCGAACCCCGGCGTGCTGCCCCCTTCGGCCAGCAGCAACGCGACGAAGGAACCCAGGAACGGCACGTAGATGAGGGTGAACACCGAGGCCGTGGCGTTCTTGACGTAGCCGTCGACGCCGCGGCGCAGGAGCCACAACATGATGACCAGGGCCGTCACCCCGGTGGCGGTCACCAGCGCCGGAGCCCCGAAGAAGTAGGCGAGGAAGACCATGAGGGCGCCGCCGGCCATCAGCGGCTGCTCGGGGATGTCGATGTCCCGGTTGAGCAGGCCTTTGTGGAGCTCCCAGACCGCGACGACGACCGCTGCAGCCACGATGAACATGAAGGCGGTCTTCCACAGCAGCAGGGACGCCGCGATCGCCCCGAGCAGCACAACGGCCGACCCGACGGCTGCGGGAAGGTCGCGGCCGGCGCGGCCGTGGTCCTTCTGCGCCGGGGCGGGAGTGGTCGACATGGCGGTGGGCGCTCAGACTTCGAGCAGCTCGGACTCCTTGTTCTTCAGCATCTCGTCGATCTTGTCGATGTGGCCCTTGGTCATGGACTCGAGACGCTTCTCGGCCGCGGCGACCTCGTCCTGCCCGGCCTCGCCCTCCTTGTCGAGGAACTCGAGGTCATGCTTGGCGTGGCGCCGGATGTTGCGCACGGAGACGCGGCCCTCCTCGGCCTTGTGCCGGGCGACCTTGATGTACTCCTTGCGGCGCTCCTCGGTCAGCTCCGGGAACACGCAGCGCAGCAGCTTGCCGTCGTTGGCGGGGTTGACCCCCAGGTCGGAGTCGCGGATGGCCTTCTCGATGTTGTGCATGGCACCCATGTCGAACGGCGAGATCACGATGATGCGCGGCTCGGGCGAGGTGAACGACGCCAGCTGCTGGAGCGGCGTCGGGCTGCCGTAGTAGTCGACGACGATCTTGTTGAACATCGTCGGTGAGACCCGGCCGGCCCGGATCGCCGCGAACTCCTCGCGGGTCGCCTCCACCGACTTGTTCATCTTGTCGTCGGCCTCGTTGAGGATCTCGTCGATCACGGTTGCTCCTTGTCGTCCATCGGCACGTTCCTCGTCAGCCGGTCAGGCGTCCGCGCTGACGAGCGTGCCAATCTTCTCACCCTGGACGACCCTCAGCACGTTGCCCTCCTCCTGGAGGCCGAAGACCACCATGCGCAGGTTGTTCTCCTGGGCGAGCGTGAACGCAGTCTGGTCGACCACCTTGAGGCCGCGGCTGATGGCCTCGTCATAGCTCAGCGTGTCGAACTTGGTGGCGGCCGGGTCGAGCTTGGGGTCGGCCGAGTAGACGCCGTCGACGCCGTTCTTGGTGAACAGCACGGCGTCGCAATGGGTCTCCAGCGCGCGCTGGACGGCGACGGTGTCGGTGGTGAAGAAGGGAAGCCCCATGCCCGCACCGAAGATGACGACCCGGCCCTTCTCGAGGTGGCGGATCGCGCGCAGGGGGATGTAGGGCTCGGCGATCTGGCCCATCGTGATCGCGGTCTGCACGCGCGTCGCCACACCCCGCTGCTCGAGGAACTCCTGGAGCGCGAGGCAGTTCATCACGATGCCCAGCATGCCCATGTAGTCGGCGCGCACACCATCCATGCCACGCTGACGCAGCTCGGCGCCACGGAAGAAGTTGCCACCGCCGATCACGACGGCGATCTCGACGCCCGCCGCGTTGACGGCAGCGATCTCGCCCGCGATCCGGGCGACCACGTCCGGGTCGACGCCCAGCTTGCCGCCACCGAGCTCCTCTCCGGAGAGCTTGAGCAGGACACGCTTGAACTTCGTCACGCGGGCATTCCCTTCGTCGCTGCGATCGGTGGGGCAGACATGAAGGAGGCCGGTCCGACGAACGATCGTGTCGTCATCGAACCGGCCTCCTCGTGGTCAGGGGGTGGGGGCCGCAGCCCCCGGGTCACCCTACTGGGTCAGGCGCCGACCTCGAACCGGGCGAAGCGGGACACCGACGTGCCGGCCGCATCGAGCACGTCCTTGACGGACTTCTTGCTCTCGGTGATCGACTCCTGCTCGAGCAGGACGACGGTCTTGTAGAAGCCGCCCAGCCGACCCTCGACGATCTTGGGGATCGCCTGCTCGGGCTTGCCCTCCTGGCGAGTGGTCTCCTCGGCGATCGCGCGCTCGTGCTCGACGACCTCGGCAGGGACCTCGTCGCGGGTGAGGTACTCGGCCTTCATGGCCGCGATCTGCATGGCGGCACCGCGAGCGGCCTCCGCGTCGCCGGCGTACTCCACCAGGACACCCACAGCCGGAGGCAGGTCAGCGGCACGCTTGTGCATGTAGGTGACGATCGGGCCGTCGAAGTAGGCCACCCGACCCAGCTCGATCTTCTCCCCGATGGTGATGGCGAGGCCCTCGACGACCTCGGCCACGGTCTTGTCGCCCAGCGACAGCGCGGCGACGGCTGCCGTGTCACCGGCCTTCGCTGCGTCGGCGACATCGGCGATCTGCTGGGCCACCGCGATGAAGTCGTCGCCCTTGGCGACGAAGTCGGTCTCGCAGTTGAGCTCGACCAGAGCGTTGCCGGAGGTCGCGACGAGGCCGTTCTTGGCCTCGCGCTCGCCCGCCCGCTTCGCCATCTTGGCCTGTCCCTTGGTGCGCAGGATGTCGGCGGCGGCGTCGAAGTCGCCGTCGGCCTCCTCGAGTGCCTTCTTGCAGTCCATCATTCCGGAGCCGGTCATGTCGCGGAGCTTCTTGACGTCGGCGGCGGTGAAGTTCGCCATGGTGCTTCTCTCTCGAGTCGTGGTTGATGTCGGGGCGAGCAGTGCCCGGCCGCTCAGGCCTCGGGGGCGGCGGCCTCGTCGGCCGGGGCCTCGTCAGCAGCAGCCGGCTCCTCGGCGGGGGCGGCCTCAGCGGCCGGCTCCTCGACGGGCGCAGCCTCAGCGGCCGGCTCCTCGACGGGCGCAGCCTCAGCGGCCGGCTCCTCAGCAGGCGCAGCCTCAGCGGCCGGCTCCTCAGCAGGCGCAGCCACAGCGGCCGGCTCCTCAGCAGGCGCAGCCTCAGCGGCCGGCCCCTCAGCAGGCGCAGCCTCAGCGGCCGGTGCCTCAGCGGGCGCGGACGTCTCGAGAAGCTCGCGCTCCCACTCGGCCAGCGGCTCCTCGGCGGCGACATCGCCGGAGGACTTGGCACCACTCCGGGCGATCAGACCGTCGGCCACGGCGTCGGCGATCACGCGGGTCAGCAGACCCACGGCGCGGATCGCGTCGTCGTTGCCCGGGATCGGGAAGTCGACCACGTCGGGGTCGCAGTTGGAGTCAAGGATGCCGATGATCGGGATGCGCAGCTTGCGCGCCTCCTCGACGGCGAGGTGCTCCTTGTTGGTGTCGACGATCCAGACTGCCGCGGGGGTCCGGACCATTTCGCGGATGCCGCCCAGGGACTTGTTGAGCTTGTCGCGCTCGCGGCGCATCTGCAGCAGCTCCTTCTTGGTGCGGCTGCTGCCGGCCACGTCGTCGAAGTCGATCTCGTCGAGCTCCTTGAGACGGTTGATCCGCTGGTGCACCGTCTGGAAGTTGGTGAGCATGCCACCGAGCCAGCGCTGGTTCACGTAGGGCATGCCGACGCGAGTGGCCTGCTCCGCGATGGCCTCCTGCGCCTGCTTCTTGGTGCCGACGAACATCACGGTGCCGCCCTTGGCGACCACGTCCTTGACGAAGGCATAGGAGCGGTCGATGTAGGCCAGCGACTGCTGCAGGTCGATGATGTAGATGCCGTTGCGCTCGGTCATGATGAAGCGCTTCATCTTCGGGTTCCAGCGACGGGTCTGGTGACCGAAGTGGACGCCGCTCTCGAGCAGCTGGCGCATGGTGACGACTGCCATGGAAATCTCCTTGATGGCGGAGCCGGTCGCGACGTGCTTGCGCCGCGCACCCCCGCTCCACAGCGTGGGGCGGAGACCGTGCTCCTGGGTGTTTTCAGTTGCCGCATCTCGGCGGGTGCCGCGATGCCCTGACGCCCACGCGCGGCCCGATCCGGACCGGAGTCTGGAACTGAGAGCCGTCGCCCACGGGTGCTCGGACCTGGGTCGGATCGGCAGGGAGCCGGCCGCAGGACCGTCGCGGTCTGTGTGCGTGCGAAGTCGACTCCTCCGAACAGGCAGGAGCCGCTCGTCCGATGGTAGTCCAGGCGCGCTCCGGGCGACCAATCCGGGGCTCCGTCACCGCTCGGACGCGCCGCTTGATGCCCACAGCCGCGACCGATGCCGCCGAGCCCACAGCCGCTCGGAGCGCGCCGGCGGAGGGCCGTGCCCACCGCCGACGCTGACGCCATGAGCCATCGTCGTCTTGCCGTGCTGCTGCTCCTCCTGACGACCAGCCTGCTTCCCGGCCCCGCACGGGCCGCCGCAGGCGATCCCCCAGGAGTCTGGCCCCTGTCACCCCCGCCTCGTGTCGTCCGTGGCTTCGACCCCCCGGCCGCGCCGTGGGGCCCCGGACACCGCGGGGTCGACCTCGCCGGGGCTGCCGCCCAACCCGTTCGCTCGGCCCTTGCGGGTCGCGTGACCTTCTCGGGGCCGCTGTTCGGGCGCGGCGTGGTGGTGGTGGACCATGGGGCGACCCGCACCACCTATGAACCGGTGGCCGGCTCCCTCCCCGTCGGAGCCGCCGTCGACCGCGGCGCCGTCATCGGCGCGCTGCAGCTTGCGGGCTCGCACTGCTGGCCGGCCGTCTGTCTGCACTGGGGCTGGCGGCGCGGCGACACCTACCTGGACCCGCTGCGCCTCGTGGGGTGGGGCCCGGTGCGGCTGCTGCCCTGGACGGGCACCGCGATCGTGACTCCGGCCGCGACCTCCGCAGCCCGGACGCCGTGGTGTCAGGCCCGCGGATGGGCCTGCTGGTAGGCCCGCCGCAGGCGGTCCGTCGTGACATGGGTGTAGCGCTGCGTCGTGGCCAACGACGCGTGGCCCAAGAGCTCCTGGACCGAGCGCAGGTCCGCTCCTCCCTCGAGAAGGTGGGTGGCCGCCGTGTGTCGCAGACCGTGTGGCCCGATGTCCGGGGCCCCCGGCACGTCGGCGATGCGCCGGTGGACCAGGGTGCGCACCGCCCTCTGGTCGATACGCCCTCCGCGCGCCCCGAGGAACAGCGCCGGGCCCGATCCGATCACCACGAGCCGAGGACGACCCTGTCCGAGCCATCGGGCGAGGGCGCGCTCCGCGGGCGCACCGTAGGGAACGGTGCGCTCCTTGCGTCCCTTGCCGAAGACCCTCAGGACGCGCCGCTCGTGGTCGAGATCGTCGACGTCGAGGCCGACGAGCTCGCCGACACGGATGCCGGTGGCATAGAGCAGCTCGACCATGGCCACGTCCCGCATCGCGACGGGAGTGCCGTCGTCGGCCAGCGTCACGACGGCGTCGATCAGGGCGCGGGCCTCATCGACACGCAACACGGGAGGCAGTGTGCTGTGAGCCTTGGGTGACCCGAGCAGGGCACCCACATCGGTCGCTGTGCGGCCCGTCCTGGCCAGCCAGCCCGTGAAGACACGGGCGGCCGTGGCCCGCCGCGCCAGCGTCGTCCGCGACCGTCCCATCGACTGTTGCTTGGCCAACCAGCTCCTCATCGTCCGGAGGTCGAGCTCCTCACTCGTCACGAGCCCCAGCCGGGCGGCGTGGTCCAGGAGGCTGCTGATGTCGCCGAGATAGGCGCGCACGGTCAAGGGAGCCAGGTTGCGCTCGCTCGTCAAGTGGCGCTCATAGTCCGCCAGGACGGCCGTCATGCGCTCCGGCAGCGCCGTGGCGGCCGGCCCGTTCGCGACAGGTTCCTCCTCGGGCACTCGATGAGTCTAGGAACCTGCGGCCCCGACACGGACTCGGCGCGCGGGCGGGACCCTCACCAGCGGGACACGCACCGACCCGGTCAGCTGCCGGCCAGCGGGGTGAGCCGCCAGCCGTCGCTGGACTCGGCCACGAGCCCGTGTCCCCGCAGGGAGCGGAGGGCTGACCCCACCTCGACCAGGCCGATCCCGGCCGTCCGTGCGATCGAGTCGGCCGGCGCGAAGCGCACAAGCGGGACGGCGTCGAGGACCTGCTGCTGGCGCAGCGTCAGCCTGTCGCGAGCCCGCCGGGGCCCTCGGGGAGCCTCGATCAGGTGCTCCCCGGCGACACCCAACAGCTCCAGGACGTCATCGGCCCCGGTGACCAGCGTCGCCATGCCCTCACGAATCATCTGGTGGACACCCTGGGAGGAGGCCTCGGTCACCGGTCCGGGAACCCCCATCACCTGCCGCCTCAAACCGTCGGCCCAGCTGGCCGTGTTGCGGGCGCCGGAGCGAGCGGCGGCCTCCACCACGACGGTGCCGCGAGACAGCGCCGCGATCAGCCGGTTGCGCGTCAGCAGCCGCTGCCGCATGGTCGCTCCACCGGGCGCCACCTCGGAGATCACAGCTCCGACCGAGGCGATGTGGTCGATCAGGGCCCGGTGCGCAGCCGGGTAGGCCTTGTCGGCACCACCGGCCAGCACCGCGACCGTCCGCCCGTCGTCGCTGCCGGCCAGGGCCCCCCGGTGGGCGGCCTGGTCGATCCCGAAGGCGGCTCCGGACACCACCCACACCCCGGCGAGGGTCATCCGGGCCGCCATCTCGGCGGCGACCTCGAGTCCATAGGTGGTGCAGGACCTCGACCCCACGATCGAGACCGCTCGGGCCATCGTGTCGAGGCTGGCCGGGCCACGCACCCACAGACCGAGCGGCACGCCGCCCCGCCCGTCGACAGGGGAGATCGAGCCGGCCAGGTCGTCGAGCTGGACCGGCCACTCCTGGTCTCCCGGGATGATGAACCGCATCCCGCGTCGTTGGGCCCGCTCGAGGTCGCGATGGGGTTCGATCGACCCGAGCCGGGCGGCGATGTCGGTCTTCATCCCCCGCAGGTCGCGCTCACCCCGCAGGTGGTCCCAGACGCGGACGGCACCGAGCTCGGTGACGAGCCCGTTGAGCCGCAGGTCGGCAGGCTCGGTCAGCTGGCTCAACGCCACCCGAGCGAGCCGCTCCTCGTCGAGGCTCATCCGACCCGCCTCAGCGACGCGAGCTCGAGCGGGTCTCCCCCGCGGAGCCGCAACGCGATGTCGGTCTCGGCGACGTCGGGCCGGGAGACTCCGCGCAGGTCGGCCACGGTCCAGGCGAGACGATGCACCCGCGTGGCTCCCCTGCGGCTGAGCCGGCCTCCATAGAGTCGCTCATCCACCAGCTGCTGCGCCGCGTCGGTCAGGGGCCAGTCACGCAGCAGCTCGTGCCCGGGAGCCTGGCCGTTGAGCCGCCACGGGCGGCCTACGTAGCGGGTGGTCTGGCGCTGGCGCGCCTCCTGCACCCGTTCGCGCACCGGCGTGGTGGGCTCAGGGGTGGAGAACCTGTCGCGAAGCTCCCAGGGCTGCACCGGCAGTAGGTGGCGGGTGATGTCGATCCGGTCGACGATCGGCCCGGACAGCTTGCGGCGATAGTCCCGCCGCCTCACCTCGCTGCAGGTGCACCGGTTGTGGCGGGCGACCGGATGGTAGTCACCACACGGGCACGGGTTGGCCGCGAGGACGATCATGCCGCGCGCCGGGAACGTTGCCGACTCCTGGCCACGGGCGATGGTGACCTCGCCGCTCTCCAGTGGCTGACGCAGCGCCTCCACGACGTCGGCATGGAAGAGGGGGAACTCGTCCAGGAAGAGCACGCCGCAATGGGCCCGGCTGATCTCACCCGGTCGCACCGAGCCGGAACCACCCCCGATCAGGCTGGCCCGACTGGCATCGTGGTGCGGCCCGAAGAAGGGTGGCCGCCGGAGGAGGTCGGCGCCCGGCTCGAGTGCCCCGGCGAGCGAGTGGATGGCCGTCAGCTCGAGTGCCTCCTCGGCGGAGAGGTCCGGCAACAGCCCGGGGACCCGCTCGGCGAGGGTCGTCTTGCCCGACCCCTTGGGCCCCGAGAGCATCACGTGATGACCTCCCGCCGCGGCGACCTCTACGGCGTAGCGGGCATCGGCCATGCCGTGGAGGTCGGCCAGGTCGAGGTCGTCGCCGCGGTCCTGGCCACGCCAAGCGAGCAATCGGCCGCCGGACAGGGGAGCCACCGGCTCGGCGTCGGGCACCTCCTCGCCGTTGAGCTCGGCCACCACCTGCCCCAACGAGCGCATGCCGATGACCTCCATGCCCGGGACGAGCGCGGCCTCTCGGGCCTGGGTCTCGGGAACGAAGACCCGTCGGATGCCCCGTCGGGCGGCCGCCATCGTCATCGGCAGCACACCCGTGACGGCACGGAGCCCCCCGCTCAGCGTCAGCTCTCCGATGAACACGGTGTCCACCAGAGAGGAGTGGGGCACCTGGTCTGCGGCCGCCAGCACCGCGACGGCGAACGCCAGGTCGAAGTGCGTGCCACGCTTGGGCAGGTCGGCCGGGGCAAGCAGCACCGTGACCCGGCGAGTTGCCGGCCACGTGAGCCCGCTGTTGGTGACCGCCATCCGGCATCGGTCACGGGCTTCCTGGAGCGACGGGTCGGGTCGCCCGACCACCACGGTGCCGACGATCCCGGAGGAGACGTCGGCCTGCACCTCGATCAGATGTCCGAGCGCCCCCTGGAGTGAGATGGCGTAGGCGGTCGCGACGGGCATCAGCCGATCCCCCGCACGTGGTCGACCCGCGGAGCTCCGCGGCCGGGCAGCACCACCGCCACGAGGTCGACACGCACGTCGGGTGCCCGCACGCCCCGAGCCTCCTGCCAACGCTCTCCGAGCAGGCGGAGCCGCTCCAGCTTGGTGTCGGTGACCGCCTCGTGAGGCGCCTCGGGCCGTGACCCGAACCGGGTCTTGACCTCGCACACGACAAGCGTCGAGCCCTCGCGCAGCACCAGGTCGATCTCCCCGGCGTCGCAGCGCCAGTTGCGGTCGAGGACCCGCAGGCCCAGACCGCTCAAATGGCGCGCGGCCACCTGCTCGCCATAGTGGCCCACCGCCTGGTTGTGGGTCCCGCTGGATGTCTCTCGCATGGGGCTCCCTCCTCGGGAAGGAGCCTCCCCACAGCGGGGGACGTCTAGACCAACGGCGCTGCCGGGCTGTGGAAACGCGAGTTCGACGCCCGGATGTGCACCTTTTCCGGCGCAGGCTCGGCGTTGTCCGGACGATTCCGCCGACGATCACTACCGTCCGAAGGAGTGATGCGCTTGCAGAAGGGGACGGCAGTGTTCAGACCGCGGGGTCGTGGTGAGCGTGGGGCAGTGGCCGTGGAGGCCGCCCTGGTGACTCCCATTCTCTTTCTCTTGGTTCTCGGGATCATCGAGATGTCGCTCTACATGCGCGACACCATCAGCGTGACCTCCTCGGTGCGCACCGGCGGCCGTGTGGCCTCGGTCAGCGCCGGCGCCGGACCCGGCGTGTGCCAGGCCTCCGCCAGCCCACCACCGTGCTCCCCGGCCAACACCCCCGCCCTGGCCCAAGCCGCCGCCGACGCCATCCAAAAGGCCGGCGCCGCCATGCCCAAGGACCAGATCCAGTACATCCTGGTCTACCAGGCCAACGCCGGCGGCTACCCGATGCCCAGCGGCAACACCGCCTTGGCGTGCTCCACCAACTGCGTGAAGTACACCTGGGACACCGGCCTGAACAAGTTCCGCTACGCCGGCGGCTCCTGGGTCTCCACCACCATCAACGCCTGCGTCAACAACGCCTCCCGCGACACCGTCGGGATCGCCATGGTCGCCCGGCACCCCTGGATCACCGGCCTGTTCGGCAGCGGCGCCACCATCAAGGAACGCGCCGTCATGAACTTCGAGCCCCTGCCCTCCGACTCCTGCATGCCCGGCACCCATCTGTGAAAGGTCAGCAGATGCCCGCGATCATCCGTCAGTCCCGTCGCGCTCTCGAGGAGCGGTTGCGCCGTACACGCGAGCAGGCCGGCTACGCCGCCATCCTGATGGCGCTGCTCGTCGCGGGGATCCTGTTCCCCATCGCCAGCTTCGCCGTCGACGTCGCCCGCTGGTACGTCGAGGGCGAACGCGTCCAGGCCGCCGCCGACGCCGCCGCCATGGCCGGCGTCACCTACCTCCCGGCCGACATCGCGAGTGCGCGGGCGGAGGCCCTCAAGGTCGCGGGCAAGAACGGCTACCCCAACAGCGGCACCAGCACCGTCACCGTCACCCAGGGGACCAAGCCGACCCAGCTCCAGGTGGTCGTCACCAGCCGGATCCACAACAGCATCGCGTCATCGTGGGGCGACGACTACACCACCATCAGCCGCACCGCCGTGGCCGACTACAACGGCCCCGCCCCGATGGGCAGCCCCTGCAACACCTTCGGCAACGAGCCGACGGGGACGACGACGTACGGGCCGAGTGCCAGCCAGCTCAGCGTGCCGTCCGGAGCCAGCTGCACGTCCACCCCGCAGTTCTGGGGCAGCGTCTATGGGCCCGACATCTACAAGGTCGACGGCGACCAGATCATGACCCGCTACTGCAGCGGCACCGAGAGCAACTGCTCGAGCGGCAACAACAGCGAGTTCCGGCCCGAGGGCTACTTCTACATCATCCGGGTCGGCACCGGCGCGATCGGCAAGGCCGTGACCGTCCAGCTCTATGACCCGGCGTACGCCTACACGGGCCAGTACTGCGAGTCGAAGCCCGGAACGCCGTCCTCCAACACGATCAACCCCTACGTCACCGACGCCAAGACGCGCTACAACACCAGCTCGACCGCCAACTCCTTCTGCAACGGCGACTCCAGCTATACGGCGAAGTCGAGCATCACGACGGCGACCACGACGTCGTACGGACTCCGCGCACCGGTGCAGACGTTCGTCCCGACCGAGGCTCCGCCGATGTCCGGGTGCGTCAAGCAGTACCCCGGCTACGACAGCTCGGCCGTGACGCTGAACGCGCTCACCTCGAGCAACGGCGCCTACAACCAGAAGCTCGCGGCGGTCTTCCACCAGTGGCAGACCCTGTGCACGTTCACGCCCGCGGCCGCCGGTGACTACTACCTCCAGGTCCGCACGAACGTCGCGCTGAGCACCTCCAGCTATGACGGCCGCGGCGGCTACGACGGCAACATGAACGTCTTCAACCAGAAGACCGACAACACCGCGGTCAAGGGCGCCGGCGGCAACACGTTCGCCATCCGCGCCTACGCGACCGGCGCCTCCAGCTCGCTGTCCGTGGCCGGCTGGGACCGGATGGGCATGTGGATGAACACGACCGGTAGCAGCGCGACCTTCAACCTGGTCCGCGTCGTGCCGGCCGCGGCAACCAAGACGCTCGACTTCGAGTTCTTCGACGGAGGCGACGCGGCGTCGGGCGGGTCCTTCCAGATCCTGCCGCCGACCGAGACCCCGATCACGCTGACCGGCTGCGCGGGCACGGGTGTCGTCACCGGGACCCTGTCCGGCTGCAAGCTGACCGGCGTCAGCAGCAGCGCAGGCTACAACGGCAAGTCCCAGCACATCCGGGTCCCGATCCCCGCGACCTACACGTGCGACTGGGCCAGCTCCGGCGGCTGCTGGTTCCGGGTGACGGTCAACTTCGGCAGCGCGGCCGTGCACGACACGACCACGTGGACGGCACGGATCGACGGCGACCCGGTACGCCTCATCAAGTAGCCAAGGCGGCGACCAGACGGGGTCAGGACTTGGGCAGCTCGATGTCGGCCCTGCTCAGCTCCTCGACGTTGACATCCTTGAACGTGAGCACCTTGACGTTCTTGGCGAACCTGGCGGGGCGATACATGTCCCACACCCAGGCGTCGGTCATCGACACCTCGAAGAA
>Ga0209023_10006607_pt1 | contig 12169 bp, 12 predicted proteins | sample LakOneMetagenome_FD_187468 | JGI IMG/M metagenome (GOLD analysis project Ga0209023, IMG submission 187468) | Freshwater and sediment microbial communities from Lake Erie, Canada (SPAdes) (version 2) | ecosystem: Environmental > Aquatic > Freshwater > Lentic | place: Lake Erie, Canada... | reverse complement strand
TGACCGGTGCCGATCCTGCTGACGAGCTGCCGACCCGGACCGTGCTGCGGACGCGCCTACGCCGCCGGCCGCCGGCCTGGTGCTGGCTGACCAGCTGCCGCGCACCGGCAACGGCCAGGTGTCGGGCCACGAACCGGTGCCGATCCTGCTGACGAGCTGCCGACCCGGACCGTGCTGCGGAGGCGCCTGCGCCGCTGCCCTGGTGCTGGTCGACCAGCTGCCGCGCGGCGGCACCGGCCAGGTGCTGGGCCACGAGCTTTGTGTTGGTGCTGCGCATGGGCGCCGTCGTAAGCCATCTTGCTGCTGGGATTCAAGCATTTGGTCCGCGCTCAAAGTTCATTGCATCGGTGTGTAAGCGCGTTGCTTTACTAACAATCTTGAGGCCGCATTGTGACCAAAACGTTTTTTTGAAACCATACGCGTTGCCTGAATGCATCCTTTTCTTGCACTGGGGCACACGACAAGGTAATCTATTGCCTTGATTCATTTTATGGTTACAGGACAGAACAAATGAAGCGCAGCCTACTCCCGAAAAGCCACGTGGCGATCACTTTGGTCGTTGCTGGTTTGCTCGGTGCTTGTGCGTCAACGACCCCGGTGGAAGAGCCGGACAATACCCCTGGCGTCCGGATGTCGATCCTGCAAGCTGCGGTCCGAGCCGACGCAAAAAAAGCAGAAATGGCTGATGCTGCAACGCCAGCGAGCTTGTCCGGCAACACCATGACGGTGATTTGGGAAGGCGACGCTGCGGAGATCCTGAAGCGAATCGCTGCTGCTCAAAAGCTGAATTTCAAGCACACGGGACCACAACCCCGCCTAGCGCTGCCAGTATTCATCAAGCTGCGCAACGTCACGCTGGACCAGGCGCTTGCTGCCGTCGGTGAGCAATGCGGCGGACGCGCGGATGTCGTCTTGAACGACTCGTCGATCGAGCTACGCTCGAAACTGTACTGACATGGCGCAAGCTTTCGCCCGCGGCGTGGTCTACGCCACCGTTCTCCTGGCACCGGTGTCGCTGTCGCCGACGGTGCATGCTGCGCCGTCGGCGCAGTCGAACCTCGACAAGGTGCTTTCCGCCTCCTCGCGCGTTTCCACGATCCCGGCTGGCATTCCCGAAGTTCGCGCCGCTGCGTTGAAGCAGCTTGGCGTCGGCCTGGGTATGCGCGCGGGTCTGGCTGATGAGAGCCGAGTGATCATTGCCGAGATCGAGAAAGAAAAAAATACGCTCGACACGAAGTTCAACTTTGGCTCCCTCATGTTCCCGTCTGGCGCCTTGCCGCCTGTGATTGAAGAAGCCCAGGACGTCATCGCGATCACCGAGTACTCGATGCGAGTGCAGGGGCGTGTCTATCGCATCGTGACGCCTGCCACCTTCGGTCAGAACAACTGGCGCAATTACCTTTACCTGGGCCTGACTGACAACGATGACCAGATCGTCGGCGACGCACAGCGCAGCATCCTGCCGAAGGACGATACCGAAAAGACGTATTGGGATTCGATCGTACGCGCGGCACACGCCGAAGGGCGCAAGCAGTCCCGGAAAATTTTCGAGCTGAACCTGGCCCGGCTGGAGCGTGATTTCAACGGCATGCGTCTGTTCTACACCCTCTATGGTCGTGGCTTGGTGAGCGGACCGGTGTTTGCTGCAGCAACCGACAGCGTAAGCCGTCCAGATCCGAACACCATCGTCATTGGCGATTCGGTCTTCCGCATCACCACGCAGCCTGTTTTCAATGGAAACGGCGCTGACTGGAAGGCCACGAAATGACGCCAAATACCGTCGAAGGCCTCGAGCCTTTCGCCCTCCCGCCAGGATTCGGCGAGCGTGAGACGCATCTTATGATCGCGGCCGCGCTCGACCAGGGCTGTTCCGACCTGAAAATCCAGAGCAACGATTTCGTCACCGTGTACTGGCGCCGAAGCTGGTATCCGCTGACGACCCGAACGATCGAAGACACCGAGGCGAAGAAGATTCTTTCTATCCTTTGTGGTCCGGCAGCGATCCCGAAGCTCGGCAAGGGTGATGAAGTCGACGAAGATCCAGAGTTCTTCCGTCCGAACGCTGATCGTATCCTGATTCGGTTGCGCCTACATGCGATCGGAGCTCGAGTGGGTGGCGAAAAGAATGGTGTATCCGTCACCATTCGTACGATTCCCGAGAGCCTCCCCGAGCTGGCGAAGCAGGGGCTGCCGGAAGGCGTTGCAGAAGATCTGCTGGTTGATAAAGGCCTGGTCCTGGTCAACGGTGCCACAGGCTCCGGCAAAACGACGCTGATTGCCGCGGTCCTTCACGAGCGGACCAAAGAGACGCCAGCACCCAGCATCCAAACCTTTGAAGAACCGATCGAGATCAGCTACGGTAAAGCAGGGCTCGGACGCGGCCCCCTGGTGGCGCAAGCAGCAATCGGTAAGCACCTTCATGGCTGGGGTAGGGCTGCACCCTCCGCGATGCGATCGAAGCCGGACATCCTGCTGATGGGTGAGGTGCGCGACGAAGAAACGGCCGACAAGACGGTCGAGATGGCCATCACCGGTCACGCCGTCTTGGCCACGATCCACGCTGACACGCCCAACGAGACCATGTTTCGCCTGGTCGAGATGTTCCCGACCGAAGTTCGTTCTGCCGCGGCCTCGAAGATGCTTGGCGCGCTGCGCATGATCTGCTCGCGCAAGATCGTCAAGCTGGACAGCGGCCGCGTGGTGCCGCTCACCTCGTGGATCTCGTTCGATTCCGATATCAAAGATGCGCTGCAGAGCGAGGAGTGGCCATATCCGCGATGGGCGCGTTACGTGCGCAGCTACCTCATCGAGCACGGCCAGGACTTCGCCAGCCAATGCGCGCCATTCATCCGCAGTGGCGAGATGGGCGTGAAGCTTTTCCGCGAGATCACTCAGATGGGCCGCGCCGAGGCGCAAGAATACTTCGACAAGGCGAGGGGCTAATGGATTGGCGCAACGCGGGCTTCCGCACCACGATCGGCAAGATCGACGGCTCGGTCATATTCCCAGTGCTTCTTGCCCTCGTGGTCTTCCACTACGTGACGATCCTTGTCCTCGTCCTCTACGCCAGCTTGAGCCTGTACATGTCCTTTCGCGGGCGTTCGATGAAGTGGCTGTGGCGTCGCCTACGGTTCTGGCTGAGACGTGGGGTGATTCTGGCCCGCACGCCGCGGTACTGGCGATATGTACGAACCGGGAAATATTAAAGAGTAAATACGATGAAAATGAAAAAAACCGCAGTTGCAGTAGCTCTTTGGTTCGCAGCTGGTGCGTCGTTCGCTGGCTTTGTCGACAACCGCAAAACCGACTCCGTCATCGACGTGAACTACAAATCGATCACCGTCGAAGATTTGGTAGACGACATCGTGCCTGACGAATTCCATGTCGACTACTCCCGACCGGATCTGCGCAAAAAACTGCTGAAGATTAGTGGTAAGGGCACATGGCAGCAGCTGCTCGACCAAGCAGCCGTGCCGGCTAACGTTGTTGTGAAAGTCGACGTCGTGGGTAAGCGTGTCCAGATCAACGAGCGCCAGGTCGCGGCCGTCGCAAACGCGCATGCTACTCCTACGGCCCTGACTGCCACATCGTCGCCAGCGAAGCTGGTCGCTACTGCCTCCGCGGCTGTCGCGTCCGTGCCAAATGCTGTGGTCACGACCGTGGTATCGAAACCCGTGCAGACCTGGTCAGTGACCGTGGCTGATCGCTCCGTGCGCTCGCTGCTGGAGCGCTGGGCAAAGGTCGGCGGCTACCAGGTGCTGTGGGAGATCCCGGTGGATCTCGAGCTCAACGCAAATGCCACCATGACTGGCTCATTCGAAGACGCCCTCACGTCGGTACTCGCGTCACTGAAGAATTCCGAATATCCCATCGAAGCCATCATCTACGACAACAACGTCGTGCGCATGGTCAAACGCTCCCCGAGGAATAAATAATGCGTGCTCATACCGCTGTCGCTCTCGCGGTCGCTACCATGTGTGCGGCCTGTACTTCGATCCCTTCGAAAGACGAAGTGGATGCCAAGCATGCCGATATGGCGACCGAACTGTTTAAACGTAACGCCGAGATCGTCGCCGTCCCCCAAGACCGCGCTCTGATCAGTCGCGCAAAGGGCGCATGGCTCGGTGTGAAGATCAAGCCTCTCGCGCAAGACGTAAATCTGCCCAGCGTGTTCCGTACGACTGTAACGATGAATTATCCGGGTCGCTACAACCTGCGCGCGATCGCCGAGAAGATCACGAAAACGACGGGCATTCCGGTTTCTCTGAAACCCGATGTTTTCATGCCTGTTTCGTCATTGGTTAGCGGTGGCCAGGGCGGTGCCGGCCCGGCCGGAGGCGGTTTGACTGGGCCGGGCATGTCCAGCTTGTCTGATGTCGCAGACGAGATGGAGCTCAATTTTGTTAACGTTGAACTCAAGGACGTGGTCAATCAGATCAACTCGCGTATGGGTGTCAACGCTACCTACACCGACAACGAAGGTTTGACCTTCTCTCGCTTCGTCACGCGCACCATGACGATCAAGGCGAATCCTGGAAACTCGATCCTCACTGCGTCGCTCGGTAAAGGCGGCTCCAGTGGCGGTGGCTCCGGTGGCGCTGGTGGTGCTGGTGGCGGGAGCAGTGGAGCCGCCTTCAACTCGGACGGCAAGGTCTCGATGGAGTCGAACTTCTCCGTCTGGACTGCTATTGAAGGCGCGTTGAATACGATCAAATCGCCACCTGGCAAGTTCATCATTAACCAGGCGACGGGTACGGTCACGATGACCGACACGAAGGAAGTCGTCGAGACCGCACAGCGATACATCGATGGCGAGAATGCAGTCATGACACGCCAGGTGGCGGTTCGTGTCGAATTGATGTCGGTGACGTCCAACGACAACAACGAGCTGGGCGTCAACTGGAACGGCGTCTTCACGAAGCTCAATGGTCTCATCCCGCAGTGGAGCGTGAATCTGGTCACGCCAAGCAGCCTGAATTCGTCGATGGGTGGCGGCGTTGGCATGTCCATCCTCGCGCCGCCGAAGGATGGTAGCGGCCTGGCCCAGTTTAATGGTTCCGAGGCGATGATTAATGCGCTGCAGGGTTTTGCTCGGATCACAAACCGCCAGTCCTTTGCCGCGATGACCCTGAACCGTCAGCCGGCACCTCTCGCCAGGACCACCCAGGAGACATATCTCGCACGCACAACCCCAGGCGGTAACGCGGGAACTGGCTCGTCAACGTTGCCTGGCCTCGAGCCGGGTCAGGTTACGACTGGATTCATGTCGAATATCCTGCCGACGGTGCTGGATAACGATAGCGTCATGCTGCAGTTCTCTATCGACTCCAGCGAACTGGAAAAAATCGACTCGATCGCAAACGGCGCCGGCGCGACTTTCCAGCAGATCCAGACGCCGAAGGTAGGCGCCGTACAGACGGTGCAGCGCGTCGCGTTGCGCTCGGGCGGTACCTTGGTGCTGACGGGCTTCGATCGCGAAGTGATGCAGTATGACCAGCGCGGCCTGACGAAGCAGATTGGCCTCGGCGGCAGCTACAACGGTTCGAAGGTTCGCGAGACCTACGTGATCCTGGTCACCCCGATTATTGTCGACGGGGCGTAACGCATGAATACGAAAGTAGCCCGCGCCGGCCTGGCCGCAAAGACGACGCCTAAGAAGCGGCCGGCTGCCGGGTTTGTCGCCTCGTTCGGCGAGAACAGTATCGCATTTGGCATGCTGTGGGATCGCATTATGGGCGCAAAGGTCGCCCGTTCGGTGATCATCAAGGCTGCTGCCAAATATTCGGCTGGAACCTACGTGGTCCTGCCGGCCAATGACGGTAAGCGTTCGATCGGTCTTTTGGCTGACACCGCCGGCGTTGAAAAAGGTGCGTCGAAGAAGTCCGCGAGCTCGGCCGCTGCGCTGTTGGCGCTTGGCTATCCAGGGATCGAGAACGCCGCCTTTGGTGTCGAGCTGCCGAATCGGAAGATAGGCTTCATAGGCTTTCGCGCGGGCGCGCCGCTAATCGGCTTTGATCGCGTCGTCAGCGGTGAAGTCCTCAGCGAGCTGGTCGCTGACTTCCTGAAAGAGTTCGACGAGCAGTCTGCCCCAACCGTGCAATTCCACGGCACGACCCACATTTTCCCAGGCCGCACGGTCGAGAAATTCGATGGCGAGTGGTTTAGCGCCGTCTCCAAGAAGGCGCTGGTGGCCGCCCGGGTGCGGCGGGCTAAGGCTCCCACGGCATTGCTCATGGGCGTGATTTTCGCTGCTGCTGCTGCGTATGGTGCCTTCACCTATTACGAGCACCAACAGGCATCTGCGGTGAAGCAGGTCAAGCCTGTGGCCCAGAACCCGCAAGCTTTGTACGTGAAATCGGCAAACGAATATCTGTCGGCGGTGGCGGCCGGCATGCTGACGGCAGGGCCGATGACCGACAAGATCAATCGCCTTCCTATGTTCCACCAGGGCTGGGTGCTTGAAAAGGCGAGCTGCACTCCTGAAACGTGCACGCTGTCCTGGAACAACGCGGCAGGCGGCACTTATCAGTCGTTTGCGAGTTCGGCGCTGCCAGGCCTCCCCCAGTTTCAGACGACTTACAAAGAAGGCATGACGGGGCTGGAAACCAGTTTCACGGTCAAGAACAACGCGCCCAAGGGCTTCCAAATGGAAGACCTTCCGAAGCAAGACCAGTTCGTCCTGTTCTTCGGGTCCCAGGCGCAGGAGATGGAAAAGGCCGGACTAACGATCAGGCTCGATAAGGGCGCGGTGGTGGCAGTTCCGACGGCGCCAGCCGGTACGCCTCCGATCACCGAAAGCACTCTGAAAGAAGTGGTCGTCGAAGGGACGTGGAAGATGACCGGTGACTGGACGTTTTACCAGGCGCTCGCGTCTCTACCGGGAAACATGACGGTAGATCTGCTCGAAGTGGGTATCACAGGCGAATCGATGGCAATGAGCGTAACAGGGAAATATTATGTCAAAAAATAAACTGCTGATCGTCCTGATTGGCACAGTGCTGGGCGGCCCAGCACTGGCCCAGTCATCGACCCCGCTGACGATCCAAGAGTGGACCGTCATGCAGGGTAATCTCAAGCGCGCCGAGTATGCGAATAAGCTGCGCGAAGAACAGAAAAAAGGTGTTGAAGGCCTAGCGCCGATCCCGATCGTGGTCGATCGCAGCTGTGATGAAGACCTCCAAATGTCCGCAGTTTATGGCATGGGACGTAATCTGCGTGCCGACTTCATTTATAAGGGTGCGACTGTCACGCTGTCGCCCAACGGTGAAGCCGATATGGGTGGATGGTCGGTGAGGGAGCTCACGCCGACCCGCGCGACTATGGTCCGCAAAATCAAGGGCTCGAAAAGCGTCAAGACCTGCTCGCTCTATCTGTCCGCTGGCTCGCGCGACTACAGTACGCCAGTCGTCCCGCTGACGAGCGCCTCGGACAATCATGTCCAGGTGCCACCAATCAGCCCTGCAGCGACGCAGCCTCAAGCTGCTTCCGGCAGCACCGGAGCAGGCCAAAAGCCGGCCCTGGTGGGGAGCGCAAAGTGAAAGAGCTTCTGGGTTGGTTCTGGGGTCATGGTGCTGAGCGCGCCGAGCCTGTGGCGCCTGCCCAGGTGCGGAAAAGTGCGCCTGCATTGACCGTGGTTCCGGGATCAGACCAGCGCAAAGTCGCGCTATTCACCTCCGAGAATATGCCCAAGCACAAGGGCGTCATCACGGCGATGGGCGAGAAGTTTGCTGTTCAAGAAGCCGACCAGCAGCGCGTCGCCGCGCTTGACCGCGATGCGGAAGTACTTCTTCTAGCCACCGAGGAATACCGCACAACTGACGGCTACCTGTCGATTCGCCAGCAGCTGCGCCAGGACTTCCAATCGGTTAAAGAAGGCTTGACGACCCCGGCCGTGCTGTTAGGGCTCTACAAAGGCACTGGCAAGCGCACGCAGCGCAAAGAGGGTGAAGAGGCCCTGTCGGTCAACTTGTGGCGCCGAATCGTCGAAGGTGCAGTGAAAGTGTCATCTTCGGACATCCACATCGTCATGATGGACGAGGCGGAAGGGGCCGTGGTGCTGTATCGCCAGAACGGGAAGATCGTGCGCAGCGAGTCCCTTCCGATGGAGCACACCAAGGCAGCAGTCGCTGTTGCATACAACAAGCTGGCTAGCGAAGGGACTCGCAGCCACAGTAACTTCATCCCGAATGAGAGGCAGCACGCTCGTGTCCCGTTCCCTGATAAAGATCGCCCTCAGTACAACCTGCGCTTCCAGTCTTTGGTAGTAGCTGGTGGGCTGCGAGTCATTGTCCGCTTGCTGCAAACCTCAGTGTCAAAGGACGCTCAGGCAAAACCGCTGGATCAAGACGGGTACTCGCAAGATCAGGCACGCACTCTTTATGCTGGCGCGCGCCGGGCGAAAGGCATGATTCTTGTGTGCGGCCCAACCGGTTCAGGCAAGACCACGCTATTGAAGGCCTTGATGACGTCAGCACCGAACCGGCATCAGAAAATCCAATACTCGATCGAGGACCCGGTCGAATACAAGATGTTCGGTGTCGGTCAAATTTCGCTCTCCGGCGGCGACGAGGATGAGGCTTTAAAAGCAGGTCAAGCGGTCCTTCGCGCCGACCCCGACGACTTAATGGTTGGCGAGATCCGCGGCGTCAAGATGGCTGCGCTGCTCAAGTCTATGGTTTTGGGCGGCCACCTGGTCATGGGTTCGGTACACGGGTCGTCGGCAATTGAATCAGTCGCACGGATTACCGAACCCGAAATCGGTATCCCGCGCTCACTGTTCGACGGCCGCAACTTTATCAACCTGCTGGTCTACCAGAACCTGATCCCAAAGCTGTGCGGTTGCTGCAAGCTGCCAGCGACGCGCGCGACCGAGCAGCAGTTCCCGTCCGCTCTGCGCGCCGTGATGCGTGATCGTTTCGGCCTGGACCCTGATCGGATGTTCGTGACAAATCCGGATGGCTGCGAGCAGTGTGACTTCACCGGCGAAAGCGGCCGGACAGTGATCTGCGAAGTTATTCGCCCGGATCGCGAGATGCGCCAGCTGTTCAAGGACGGGCTCGACGCCAAAGCCGAAGATCATTGGCGCAACACGCGCGTGGCCGCATTCAATGAGCCGGACTGCACGGGCAAGACCTATGTCGAGCATGGACTGTACAAGGTCGCGATCGGCATGGTTGACCCAGTTGCTTTAGACGAAGCCGAGCCACTAGAGGATTACGAAGTGTTGCCATTGCAGGGGAAAGCAGTATGAGCATCAGTCTATGGCTGGCGAGGTGGTCGTTCCATAGTCACCGAGCGGTATTTTATGAAGACCTTGCAGAAGCGGTTTTCGAAGGCGATCCGCTCGCTGATCGCATTGAGGAGCTGGCCGCGCGCGCTGCTGACGAACGGGACGTCCAGGCCCCGTTGTTTCAGCTTTGGTTTGACCGAATGGATGATTGTTCGTTCTCGGATGCCCTGAGCGGTACGGTGCCAGAGAGTGACCTGATGATTATCCAGGCGGCGGAAGAGTCCGGCGATCTCGTAACCGGGTTGACCTTTACTGCGAAGGTCATCGCAGCAACGACAACTATGCGTAAGGTTATTCGCCAGGCAATTGCGGGCTTTATCGGTTTGTCGGCCTTGCAAATCGTGTTGCTTATGGGTCTTTCGTTCTGGGGTATTGGTTTAATCGAGGCAATTGTGCCGCCGAATGCATGGCCGTGGCTCGGACTGCAGTTGAAAGCACTTGCAAATTTCATCACCGAATCGGGCGCCACCCTATCTATCTGCCTGATCGTGATCGCTATCGTCTATATCTGGTCCCTGAGAAACTGGTACGGCCGTGCTCGCAATCAATTCGATAAGTACGTTCCGTTTTACACAGTCTATCGCGACTTCACTGGGGCCATGTTTTTGGTGTCCCTGGCTGCCCTGATGAAAAACGGGAAGGCATTAAATGATGCGCTCGAGGTGTTATCCGAACGCGCATCGCCTTGGCTCCTTTGGCATATTCGCGAGATTCAATTTCGTTTGGACTACGAAACAGAGTCCGCTGGATATGCGTTCAGAACCGGAATGTTCGATAGGCGGCTGACCTGGCGAATTATCGATTTTGGTAAGCGAGCAGGGGCCGATTTCGCAATTGCGATGGAAAAAGTCGGCATCAAGTCTATCGACAAAGTCATGGAGTCGGTAAAAGCGAGAGCAGCTAAGCTCAATAGGTTTCTGATTTATTTAAATGCCAGCATGATTATGTTTATCGTCGCGGGTGCACTTTCAACGATTTATGAGGCACAGGAAGTATTGCAGAAGCAAATTACAAGCAGTCAAAGTCAAGTCAGATCGAAGTAAAAACTAAAGTTGTTCATTTATTTTATAAATCGGAGTCAATAATGCGGAACGTTAACAAATTCTCGAAAATTTCTAAAAATCAGGGCTTTACCCTGGTCGAATTGATCGTGGTGATTGCCATCGGCTTCGGCATCATCTTTCTGGCGATGACGAAGGTCCCGCAGGCACTGGCCAGCTCGCGCGCGAGTGGCGAGATCGCCGAACTGCCAGGTATTGCAGCTGAGATGCAGCGTGTTGCGGCGAACCGTCCGAACTGGAGCACGTTCACGATGGACTCGCTGATCCGCAATAACGCGTTTCCTGACAACCGCGTGACCATCCCGACGTCGGGCGCGGCTACCGCCACGAACCGCTGGGGTGGTGCCGTTACGTTCTCGGCCGGCACGATCGTGACCGCTGGCGATATCGGCCGCTTGGTGTCGGCTTCTGTTCCTAAGCGTGAGTGCAAGAGCGTGGTTGTAGGCGTTGCCGGTGTGTTCCGTCGTGTCTATATCGACGGTGCTAACTCCGGCACCGCTGGCGCCGGCACGATTGTGAAAGCCGACGGCGCCGCAGTCGACGAAGCAGCTGTCGGTACCGCCTGCTCGGGTGAGAATAACTCGATCACTTACGACCTGGCCAAATAAGGCGTTTCCACGGCGCCGCTCTGGCGGCGCCAACCCGTATTAGACCGAATTTCCCATGAAAAAACTCTCCCGTTCCCAAAGTGGCTTTACGTTAGCTGAGCAGTTGATCGTGATTGTTATCGCGATCATGATCGCCGGATATCAGTTATATCCGAAGTATCTGGAAGCTCGTGCCTCTAAAACGTCGGCCCAGGCAGTACAAATTGGGACGCTTGGGAACGTGGTTGCGACATATTCGACAGAGCTTTATGGGGCACTCGTTAACGGGACACCCGTTCCTGGCGTGAGCAACATTTACGCTCCAACTATTGCTGAATTGCAGGCCCTCGGTCGCCTTGGGAATTTCACTCAGATCAATTCGTATGGCGGTGGTTATGCCGTCCAGATCACTAAATCGCCCGCCGGATGCGTTGCGCCGAACTGCGATATTGAGAATCTCGTCTACTTAACGAAGCCAATCACCAATCCTGCAAACGGTCGCGTCGATGGCGCAGCGCTCGGCCAGATGGTGCAGTTACTGGCGCGAAATGGCATCGATGCTGGTTACTCCGACACCATGACGCCAGGTAAGATTTCCGGCGCAAATAGCCAATGGGGGATGCCGAATCCCGTGACTAGTGCGAGTGGGCCAGTTGCTGGTATTTTGGCAGTGCGCTCAGGCTACAAGTCCAGTGCGCTCGGCCAATTCATGCGTCGTGATGGTCAGCTACCGGCTACCGGCGCACAGGACATGGGTGGCCAAGACGTCAACAACGTGAACGGCCTGCGCTCGAGCACTATCATGAATACGGGTGCGGCGAACGTCGGAGGATCATTGAGCGTCAACGGCCTGACCAGCACCAGTGGCATTTCTAACAACGGCAACCTGACGAACACGGGTGCTGCGACCATCGGGGGCGCGTTGGGAGTGGGGGGCCTAACCACGACGGCCGGGCTCACCAACAACGGCAACCTACAGAACAACGGGCATATCACCAACAGCGGCAACCTCACGAACTCAGGCGCCGCGAATATCACTGGCGCCACCACAGTTGGGGGCACGCTCGCAGTGAGTGGCATGACCACGGCCCAGGGCATTACTAACTGAATCGCCCCGGATTTTGTAGAGGCTCCATTGTTTGAGAAAATGGAGCTATGAAGAAGCAACCCAAGTATTCCCCCGAAGTCATCGAGCGCGCCGTGCGCATGGTCAGCGAGGCCGCCAGCGAGTA
>Ga0209023_10006606_pt1 | contig 12170 bp, 11 predicted proteins | sample LakOneMetagenome_FD_187468 | JGI IMG/M metagenome (GOLD analysis project Ga0209023, IMG submission 187468) | Freshwater and sediment microbial communities from Lake Erie, Canada (SPAdes) (version 2) | ecosystem: Environmental > Aquatic > Freshwater > Lentic | place: Lake Erie, Canada... | reverse complement strand
CGGCGTCTAAGGGCCGGTAGCATCGGCGTCCCATGCGTTTCTTCCTCGGACTCACCGGTGCGAGCGGCGCCATCTACGGCGCGCGGACCCTCTCGACCCTCGTGGCGCTCGGCCACGATGTCGGCCTGTGCGCATCCACGTCGGCGCTCCAGGTGGCCGGTCACGAGATCTTCCAGCGTGGCCCCAAGCCGGACCTCGCCGATCACGAGATCATGTCGCTCCTTCTCCACCAGTTCGGCCAAGGGCCGGGCACGGTCGACCTGGTCCATCCGTCCGACCTGACCTCCCGCTATGCATCGGGCTCGGCGAAGATCGACGGTGTCGTGATCACGCCATGCTCGATGTCGACGCTTGGCACGATCGCCACCGGCACCGGACGCAATCTGATCCACCGCGCCGCCGACGTGGCGCTCAAGGAGCGCCGCAAGCTCGTGCTCGTTGCGCGTGAGAGTCCGCTGTCGGAGATCCACCTGCAGAACATGCTGACCGCGACCCGTGCCGGAGCGATCGTCCTGCCGGCCGCGCCAGGGTTCTACAACCTGCCGACCGGTATCGCGGACCTCATCGATTTCGTCGTCGCACGCACCCTTGACCAGCTCGGCGTGGAACACCATCTCGGCAAGCCATGGGGCACACCACCACCGGAGACCTCACCCAGTTGAGCAAACAACCCGACCGCCTGCCAGCCCAAGAAGTCCAGGCGATGTTCGATCGCATCGCGCCGCGCTACGACCTGATGAACCGGTTGATGAGTGCGGGCCTCGACATCCGCTGGCGACGCCTTGCCGCTGCCGCGGCAGACATCTCCCTGGGCGGCAAGGCACTCGACGTGTGCTGCGGTACCGGAGACCTGACATTCGAACTTGCACAACGCGTGGGTACCACCGGCATGGCGACCGGCCTCGACTTCAGCGAGGAGATGCTCGTACGTGCGCGCGCAAAGGCGACTGAGCGCCACCTGCCCGCCACGTTCGTGCAAGGCGACGCACTCAACATGCCGTTCGAGGATGACGCCTTCGACGGCGCCACCGTGGCATTCGGTGCACGCAACCTGTCGGACCTGGACGCCGGCATCCGTGAGATGGCACGCGTCGTGCGTCCCGGTGGCCGCGTGGTGATCTTGGAGATCACGAGCCCCAAACGGCTTCGGGCGCTGCACGGCATTTGGTTCGACCGTGTGGTGCCGCGCGTGGGCGGGCTGATCGGCGGCGACCGCGCCGCCTACGGGTACCTGCCGGCATCCGCCAAGCGGTTCCCCGAACCGCCGGTGCTTGCCAAACAGATGACCGACGCAGGGTTGACCGAGGTCGGCTACCGCACGTTCATGGGTGGCATCGTCGCGCTGCACCGCGGTCGGGTGGCGCAATAGGCGCCGTCGCGTCACGTGTCGCCGAGCGGCACATCCGTCCCTTCGCTCGGCACCTGACGGTCTGCGAAGCGCGCCTCGCCGAGATCGTGGCCGGCCACACGCCGCTGCTCTCGGACCCGGCGTCGGAGACCCTCGCCGCGGGTGGAAAGCGCCTGCGGCCGCTGCTCGTATTCTGCTCCGCACCGCGCGACGCGTTGGCGTACGACGCGCTCGTCAACGCCGCATGTTCGGTCGAGCTCGTCCACATGGCGACACTGGTGCACGACGACATCATCGATCGAGCCTCAATGCGTCGAGGGCGTCCCACCGTGGCGCAAGCGCAGGGGCCCGAGGCGGCGCTGCGCGTCGGCGACTTCCTCTTCGCGCGCGCCTTCTCGGAACTGGCGCGGGCAGGGGCGCCCCGTGCCGTCCAAGCGCTTGCGGAGTCGTCGTTGGACCTCTCCCGGGGCGAGCTTCTGCAACAGGCGGCCGAACATGACTTGGACCTGACCGAGGCCGCCTATACCGAGCGGTGCTGGGGCAAGACCGCCTCCCTGTTTGCCGTCGCGTGCCGCCTTGGTGCGATGGTGGGCGGAGCCGAGCGTGCGGTGGAAGATCGCGTCGCGGGCTTCGGCGAGCATGTGGGACTCGCGTTTCAGATCTTCGACGACATCCTGGACTTGACGGGCGACCCGGCCAAGACCGGCAAGCGCCGAGGTGCGGATCTGCGCGACGGCACGGTGACCCTCCCTGTGATCTTGGCGATGCAGGACGATCCATCGATGCGCCGGCGGGTGGCCGGGGTGGGCGACGACGACGCGTCGATCGACGAGTTGTGTGACGAACTTGCCGCACATGCCGGAACACGTGAGGCCCGTGAACGCGCGCTGGGATATGTGGCTGCCGCGCGCGAATCCGTGAGCGATGTCGACACGGTGGCCACGAAGGCATTGCTTGCCATCGCCGATGGAGTCGTCGACAGGTACGCATGAGCTCCTCGACGTCACCGCTGCGCGTCGGCCGCATCGTCGCGCTCAACATGTACCCGGTGTACCACCCGCTGGAGGCGGCGAACCTGTCGAACGTCGCATTCACCGACGGGCTTCCGACGACGCTGAACCGACTGGTGATCTCCGGTGAGCTCGACATGTCGGCGATGTCGAGCATCGAGTACGCCCGTCACGCCGACATGCTGGAGCTTTTGCCGGTGGGCAGCATCACCGCCGCGGGCGCGGTGGATTCCATCCAGGTGTTCTCACGCGTGCCGTTCGAGCAGATCCGAAGTGTGGCGGTGACCACGCATTCGGCGAGCTCGGTTGCCTTGCTTCGCGTGCTCGTCGGCCCGGACGTGGTGTTCACACCCCTCACCGGCACGGTGTGGGAGGAACTTTCAAGCGTCGACGGCGTGCTGTTGATCGCCGATGAGGCGTTGGCGGAGATGCGTCGGCCGAGTGCGTCGTATTCCACGGACCTCGGGGAGCGTTGGCGCGCCTTGACCGGTCTGCCGATGGTGTTCGCCGTGTGGGCGGTTCGGCGCGAGGTGGCGGACGCGCGTCGGCCCGAGCTGGACCAACTCGGTGCCATCATTCGTGAGGCGTCGCTTCGCCATCAACGTGACCCGGAGGGCGTGGTGGCGGCGGCCACGGAACGGTTCCCGTTTCCCCAGGACTTCATCCGTCACTATTTCACGCGATTGTCGTACGATTTCGGCGCATCCGAACGAGCGAGCCTTGAGCGCTTTTTCGAATTGGCTCATGATGCCGGTGAGCTTCCGCGCATTCCCGTTTTGCCCGACTGATCCACACACTGGAGCCACATGGCCACCACCGCACCCAACCGCACCATTCAAGAGATCATCGAACGCGTCGACGCCGGCGAGCGGCTCACGGAGACGGATGCCGTCACGCTGTGCGAGTCCGGAGATCTTGAGACGGTCGGCGCGGCGGCCAGGCGGGCACGGGAGCGGCGCACACCTGCCGATGAGGTCACGTTCATTATCGATCGCAACGTCAACTACACGAACGTCTGCGTCACCGACTGCGACTTCTGCGCCTTCTATCGCCATCCGCGAAGCGACGAGGCGTACACCCTTCCCAAGCATGTGATCTTCCGCAAGATCGAGGAGACGCTCGAACTCGGTGGCACCGCACTGCTGTTGCAGGGTGGCCATCACCCGAACCTGCGCATCGAGTGGTACGAGGACCTGTTTCAGGACATCAAGCGCCGCTACCCGATCCACCTGCACGCGCTGTCGCCGTCCGAGGTGCTCCACATCGGCAAGTACTCCAAACTGACTTTGGAGGAGACGCTTGATCGGTTGATCGCAGCCGGGCTCGACTCGATTCCCGGTGGTGGCGCGGAGATCCTGGTCGATCCGATCCGCGAAGTCATCGCCCCGCGCAAGACGACCTCGGCCGAGTGGCTTGGCGTGATGCGCGCCGCACACCTGAAGGGCCTGTCCTCATCGGCCACGATGATGTACGGCACCATCGACGGGTGGGCGGACCGGGTGGAGCATCTGCGCCGTCTGCGTGAGGTGCAGGACGAGGCCCCGGGCTTCCGTGCGTTCGTGTGTTGGAGCTACCAGGACGGCGGGGGAAGCGCACGCGGGGACAACCACGTGGAGACCGGCCCCGACGACTATCTGATGATGATCGCCGTCAGCCGCCTGTACATGGACAACTTCGACCACTTCCAAAGCTCCTGGGTGACGCAGGGGCTCGAGGTCGGCATCAAGGCGCTCGACTTCGGCTGTGACGACATGGGGTCGATCATGATCGAGGAGAATGTGGTGCGATCGGCCGGCACGGAATTCTGTGTGGGCACCGAGGAGATGGTGGAATTGATCGAGGCCACCGGCAAGCGCGCAGTCCAGCGCGATACTGCGTATCGAACGGTGAAACGGTTCTGAGGTGTCTGTCAGGTGTCTGTCAGGTGTCTGGCAGGTGTCTGGCACCAGAAGCACATGCCGTGACCGTGCGGCACCACTAGGTGCCTGACACCAGCTGTTAAAGCTGTTCAGCTGGCACCCACCAGCTGCTAAAAGCTGTTCATCCGGCACTCACCAGCTGATAAAGCTGTTCAGCCGGCACCACAAGCGGACTACGTCGGCGGTGCGCCCTCGTAGGGCAGCCCGGCCCGCGCCCACTCCAGGATGCCGCCCGTGCAGTTTGCGACCTCACCCCAGTCACCGAGGCTGCTGAGCAGATCGGCCACCTGGCCGCTGCGGTTGCCGCTGCGGCAGAAGATGACCAGGTCGCGCTCCTCGGGCAGCTCGTCAAGGCGCGCCTGAATCTCGCTCATCGGAATGTGCACCATGCCCGGCACGTGTTGCGTCGCGAGCTCGGCGTCCTCCCGCACGTCGATGACCACCGCGGCGTCCTGTGCCATCAACTCGTGGACCTCGGTGACCGTGAATTCCTTCATGCGGGGTGACCTCTGGGTGGTTGCTGCGTTCCGTCTGATGGTAGCGAGCCGGTGCCGTGGTGGGTCGTGCGGCTGCTTTGGTGGTGCGGCTTTTACGGCTTTACGGCCTACGGCTGGTGTCAGGCACCTTGTGGTGCTTGACGGTTACGCAGTGAGCTGCTGGTGCCAGACACCGAACGGCGAACGGCGAACTGCCTCTACGGCTCTACGGCTGGTGTCAGGCACCTTGTGGTGCCAGGTGATTTCGCAGCGAGCTGCTGGTGCCAGACACCGAACTCGAACCACGAACCCACGGCGCGAAGTGGTTCGTTAACCACACCGAGCGCCTTTCGGCGCTCGGTACAAACGGAAGATGAAGGCCCCACCTACCCATCTCGCCCCCGCAGGGGCGAGAGAGCTAGAAGTCCATCGGCTCGATCAGTCCGATGGCAAGCGCCTTCACGAAGCGCTCGATGTCCTCTTCCATGTTCACGCGGGCGAACGTGCGCAGGCTCTCGAGCAGCTGCTCGGTGCCGTCATTCAGGATCTCGTCGAACTCGTCCACGGCGTCGTCGGCGAACTCGCCGGTGTGCCACCACTCGCAATCGGGGCAGCGAAGCGTGATCTCCCACGACTCGCCGGTCCGCTCATCCCACCGCACAGGGTAAACGAGCTCGCCGCTGCACTCAGGGCACACATGCAGGTCGCGGGCGGTCTTCGTGTCAGACGTCATCTCGGTGGTGACGGTGGTGTGAGCCTCGTGATTGTTGCTGGACGCTTCGATGTTCTGGTCTCCGAACACGACAACCTCGATGAACTTTCCGCCTGGGAGCTCAATCTTTTTTGTCTGGTAGCTCTTCATTTGCCTTCATCCTGAAGTCCAGGGTCCCAGGTCGCTTCCGTGCTTCCTGTGGGTGATTCGGACCCGATTGATTGATGGTTGGGTTATCGGTTCCATGGCAACGAACTTGATCGGATTTCCGCTGGCTTACATTTTTTTGACAAGCCCGAGAAATCTCAGCATCCGCGCAGGATTCGGGGTGTTCAAATTGTGAGATTGTGACGTCGCGCACAATCTTGGTCACGCGCCGTGCGTGACGTGCGAATTGCCAAACCTCCAGAAGCTCATGGTCGGAGCTCCGAGATGGAAGCCCTCTACCTCGCGGGAGGGTGCTCTCTCCAGGCATTTGTGATCGGAAGACGCCGATCTCGGCCGAAATTTCGCGATGAGATCTTCGGTCCGGGTGGATACTGACGACGCTTGTATTCGGCGCGGTCGGTGAGCTGCAGCACGCGTTCGACAAGATCCGGCGCAAACCCGGCCGCGATCAGCGCCTCCGAGCCGAGGTCGTGTTCGATGTAGTCGTCAAGCACATCGTCGAGCACCGGATAGGGCGGCAGCGAGTCGGTGTCCTTTTGACCGGGACGAAGCTCCGCGGATGGTTCCTTGGTGATCGTGCCGGGTGGGATCGGCGGGGTCTCGCCACGGCGCGTCGCCTCGGCGTTGCGCCACTTGGCGAGCTCCCAGACCTGTGTCTTGAAGACGTCCTTGATCGGGGCGAACCCGCCGACCGCGTCCCCGTAAATCGTGGAATAGCCGACGGCGAGCTCGGACTTGTTGCCACACGCGAGCACCAGGTGGCCTTCCTGATTGGAGAGCCCCATCCAGATCACCGCCCGCAGACGCGCCTGCAGGTTTTCCAGGGCGAGGCCGTCGAGCGCGATGGCCGACTGGAACGCGTCGACCAGTGGGGCGATGGGCACGGTACGAAGGTTCAGCCCGGTCCGCTCCGCCTGATCGGCCGCATCGGAGCGCGAATGCTCGGTGGACCATGCGCTCGGGTTCGAGACGCCGTAGACATTTGCCGCCCCGATGGCGTCACATGCGAGGGCGGCGACCACCGTCGAGTCGATGCCGCCGGACATTCCAAGCAACACGGAGGTGAAGCCGTTCTTACGGACGTAGTCGCGCAATCCGGTGACGAGCGCGTCCCAGATCTCCGCGTGGTCGTGCAGCCGCGGTGCCTGGGTTCCCGCGACAGGCACGTACGCGGCGTTCTCGGCGGCCGAGAGCACGGTGTGGTGAACACGCAGTCCGCTGGCCGGGTCGACGTGTAGTTCAGCGGCGGGGCCCGCGGCGGGAAGGTCCAAGTCCGCGACGAGCAGTTCCTCGGTGAACTGGCCCGCACGGGCGATGGTCGCGCCGCCGGCATCGACGACGATGGAGTCGCCGTCGAACACGAGCTCGTCTTGCCCGCCGACCATGTTGACGTAGGCGAGCGCGCAGCCGGCCTCCGTGGCGCGGCGAGCGACGAGCTTCAGTCGGACATCGTCCTTGTTCGTTTCGTATGGGCTTCCGTTGATCACAAGCAACAGCCCCGCATTCGCCGACTGTGCTGCGGCGCTGGGGCCGTCCTGCCACAGGTCTTCACAGATGCAAAACGCGATGTCGGTGCCGCAAATGCGGGCAACCTCCGTGGTATCGCCGGACACGAAGTACCGTGCTTCGTCGAACACCCCGTAGTTCGGCAGGTGATGCTTGGCGTAGCGGATGCGCACCTGCCCGCGATGGAGGAATGCGGCGCAGTTTTGCGGCGATCCTTTGGGAACTCCAAGGCGGTCCGCGGACTCGACGACCTTGCCCAGGTAGCCGACCACGACCACCATTTCGCCGAGGCCGGCGGCGTCCAAGTCGGTCGCGAGTTGCTCAACCGCCGCACGCGACGCATCGACGAACGATCCGCGAAATGCCAGATCCTCGATCGGGTAGCCGGTGAGCATCATTTCCGGGAACGCCACGAGGTGGGCGCGGGCGTCGGCGGCTTTACGTGCCCACTCGTGAACCAAGCGGACGTTGCCGTCGATGTCACCGACGGTGGGGTTGACCTGGGCAAGGGCGATGCGGATCTGCGGCACCGGCCGAATCTAGTCGATCTGATGCCCCGCTTCCCGGCACGGGTCACGCCAAGTGGCGCAACGCGGAAGCGCCAAGTGGCGCATTTGCCGTCCATCGCACGAAAGGCCTGTAAACACGCCGGTGCCGCCCGTCGAAACTCTCGACGCCCAGACGCTGCGGAGAGAATTTCGACCGGAGCGCCCACGGAGGTCCCTGCGATTGCGATGCTGTAGCGATGTCGAGCACGAACTACGACGGACCGATTCGGTGGGGCGTCGTCGCCACCGGGGGAATCGCGGCACAGGCCGTCGCGGATCTCGCACTCCTTGAGGACGCGACCACGGTTGCGGTCGCCTCACGCACCCACGAGCGGGCGGTGGCCTTCGCGGCCGAACACGGGATTGCCCGCGCCTACGGCACCTACGAGGAGATCGTCCACGACCCCGAGGTCGACGCGATCTACGTCGCCACCCCACACGCCCAGCACTACACCATCTCCCGTCAGGCGATCGAAGCCGGCAAGCCGCTCCTCGTCGAGAAGGCGTTCACCTGCACCCATGCGGCGGCCGCGGATCTGGTCGGTCGTGCCCGCAAGAACACGGTATTCGTGATGGAAGCCATGTGGATGCGCTTTCAGCCCGGCGTTCATCAAATGCGGACCATGATCGAACAGGGCGTCATCGGGGACGTCCGGTGGATCCAGGGAGACCTGGGATTCGTCAACGACCTCGACCTGCCGCGCTTGATCGACCCCGCCGCGGGGGGTGGGGTTTTGCTCGACTGCGGCGTCTACCTGGTGCAGCTCGCGCAGTGGCTGCTCGGGCGTCCCTCCACGGTCACCGCCACCGGTCGTCTCGGCGAAACCGGTGTCGACGTTGAGGCCGGCGTCCTTCTGGGCTACGCCGATGGCGCGCACGCCGCCCTGTCGTGCAGTTTCACATCGGATTGCCCCGGGGCGGTCACGATCGTCGGGACCGAAGGGCACATCACGATCGAACCCCGCTTCCACCACACCTCCGGCATTCGTATCGCGCGTCGTGGCACCGCGGTGCAGGTCCTTGCCAACCCGCTGATCGGATCAGGCCTCGCCCACGAGTTCGACCACGTCGGCCAATGCCTACGCGCCGGACTCACCGAGTCGCCGATCATGCCGCTCGACGACACACTCGACGTGATGGCGATCCTCGACGTGGCCGTCGACATGGTCGGCTCCCCGCATGTCGACGAAGGCTTCACACCCGCCCGCTGAAGCGTCAGGCGCCAGGCGCGAACTGGTCGCGCGCGCGCTCCGCTGCCTGACGAACAACCTCGCCGATCTCCCGAAAACGTCGCTCCAGCGGACTTGATGCGCGCCATACCAGTCCGATCGTCCTCGTCGGCTGCGGCCGGGGGAATCGGACCACGTCGACATTCGCGCGTTCAGTCTCGATGCCCACCGCGATCTGCGGAATCAACGTGACCCCCATCCCCGCCGCCACCATCTGCACCAGCGTGGTCAGGGCGCTGGCATCGAGCACCTCCCGCGGATCTGCGGGGCGCAGGTCGCAAAACGACAGGGCCTGATCGCGAAAACAGTGCCCCTCCTCCAACAGCAGCAGTCGCATCTCACGCAGCTGCCGTCGGTTCGGAACCGGTTTGCCGGCGTCGTGCGACGGGCGGATCAGCACGAACTCTTCGGACAGCAGTTCCAGTGTGGTGAGGGCCGGATGGGCGACGGGCATGGCAAGCACCGCCACGTCCAGGCGGCTGTCACGGACATCGTCGATCAGGCGCGCCGTGACCGTTTCGCGGACACTCACCTGCAGATCCGGGAACCGCATGGCGAGGCCCGCCATCGCTGCGGGCAACAGATACGGAGCGATCGTCGGGATGACTCCCAGACGCAGCGTGCCGGTGAACGGGTCGCGTGCAGCGCGCGAGAGGTGTTCGAGCTCCGCGACGCCGCTCAAGATCGCGCGGGCACGGAGCACGAACGCGTGCCCGAACTCGGTCGGCTCCACCCGTCGACTCGAACGCTCGAACAGCGGGGTCCCGACGAGCTGCTCAAGCTCCTTGATCTGCATCGAGAGCGCCGGCTGCGATACGGCGCACTGTCGGGCGGCATTGCCGAAGTGCCCGTGCCGGGCGAGCGCATCCGCGTAGCGCAGATGGCGAAGTGTCATTCCGTTGACCATCATCAGTAGCGCTGATGCTAGCGATCAGCACTGCGAACTTCTGCTGATCTGTCCCCTGGGCTACGGTTGCGGCCCGCGGGGCCGCGACGCGAGATGCGCGCCCCAGGCGAAATGGAAATCGACGATCGGAGCGCAATGGATCAGATGGCTGGCGATGGGTGCCCAGTGGCACATCGGGTGGGATCGGTAACTGCGGTTTCAGGCCGCAGCAACCGCGATTGGTGGCCCGAGCAGCTCAACCTCGACATCCTGCATCAGGGTGGTGGCGCCTCGGATCCGATGGGCGAGCAGTTTGATTACGCGGCGGAGTTCGCCACGCTCGACCTGGCGGCAGTCAAGGCCGACTTGACCGCGCTCATGACCGACAGCCAGCCGTGGTGGCCCGCCGACTACGGCCACTACGGGCCGCTGTTCATCCGCATGGCGTGGCATAGCGCGGGCACGTACCGCACCGGCGATGGCCGCGGGGGCGCCACGTCGGGCACGCAACGCTTTGCGCCGCTCAACAGCTGGCCGGACAACGCCAACCTGGACAAGGCGCGCCGCTTGCTGTGGCCGGTCAAGCAGAAGTACGGTCGCAAGCTGTCGTGGGCCGACCTGATGATTCTGGCGGGCAACTGCGCCATCGAATCGATGGGTGGAACGGTGTTCGGCTTTGGCGGCGGCCGGGCCGACGTGTGGGAGCCCGAGAAGGACATCTACTGGGGTGCGGAGCACGAGTGGCTGGGCGACGCCAGGTATGCCGGTGATCGCGAGCTGGAAGACCCGCTCGCCGCAGTCCAGATGGGGCTGATCTACGTCAACCCCGAGGGACCGAACGGCACCCCCGACCCGGTGGCGTCGGGTCGCGACATCCGCGAGACCTTTGCGCGTATGGGAATGAACGACGAGGACACCGTCGCATTGACGGCCGGTGGCCACACGTTCGGCAAATGCCACGGCGCCGGCGACGCGGGACTGGTTGGGCGTGAGCCCGAAGGCGCCGATCTGGTGGAGCAGGGGTTCGGGTGGATCAGCACCTTCAAGAGCGGGGCGGGTGACGACACCATCACAAGCGGCATCGAAGGTGCATGGACGCCGAATCCCGTTCGCTGGGACGGCGGCTACTTCGACATGCTGTTCGGCCACGAGTGGGAGCTCACCACGAGCCCCGCCGGTGCGCATCAGTGGGTTCCGAAGGATGTTGCGGACGACAATCTGGCCCCGGCCGCCCATGACGGCTCGCGTCGAGAGACCACCATCATGACGACCGCCGACATGGCCATGCGCATGGATCCGATCTATGAGCCGATCGCGCGTCGCTTCCATCAGGACCACGAGGCGTTCACCGACGCGTTTGCGCGCGCCTGGTTCAAGCTCACCCATCGCGACATGGGCCCCAAGAGTCGCTACCTCGGCCCCGACGTGCCGGCGGAGGACCTCATTTGGCAGGACCCGCTGCCCGCGCCGTCGGGGCCGGTGGACGACGCTGACATCGCGGCGCTCAAGGCCGCCATTTTGGCATCCGGTCCGACGGTGTCGGACCTCGTGCAAACCGCGTGGGCCTCGGCGTCCACGTTCCGTGGATCGGACTGCCGCGGTGGTGCAAACGGCGCGCGCATTCGGCTGGAGCCCCAGCGCAGCTGGGATGTGAACCAGCCGCAGCAGCTCGCCCGTGTATTGGCGGCGCTTGAGACGGTGCAGTCGGACTTCGCAGCACGTACCGGTCGGACGGTCTCGCTGGCCGACCTGATCGTGCTCGGTGGGGCAGCCGCCATCGAGGTGGCCGCGAAGAACGCCGGCCACGATGTGGACGTGCCATTCGCCGCAGGTCGTGTGGACGCGGCGGCAGAGCAGACCGACGCCGAGTCGTTCGACGTGTTGGAACCCCGTGCCGACGGCTTCCGCAACTATCTGCAGACCGAGTTCTCGGTGCCCGCCGAACATCTGTTGGTGGATCGTGCGCAGCTCCTCGGATTGTCGGCGCCGCAGATGACCGTGCTGGTTGGCGGATTGCGTGTGCTCGGTGCCAACCATGGCGGCTCGTCGCATGGTGTCCTCACCGAGCGACCGGGGCAGCTCACCAACGACTTCTTCGTCAACCTGCTCGACATGGGGACGACATGGTCGCGTGAGGGCGACACGTATGTCGGGGTCGATCGGGCAACCGGTGCGAAGCGCTGGACGGCGACTCGTGTCGATTTGGTCTTCGGATCCAATTCCCAGCTTCGGGCAGTGGCCGAGGTATACGCCTCGGCCGATGCCGCGGGCACGTTCGTTCAGGACTTCGTCGCCGCATGGAACACGGTGATGAACGCCGATCGCTTCGACGTTCGCTGATGACACGCCGGACTCGTGTGCGGCAACC
>Ga0209023_10006605_pt1 | contig 12171 bp, 9 predicted proteins | sample LakOneMetagenome_FD_187468 | JGI IMG/M metagenome (GOLD analysis project Ga0209023, IMG submission 187468) | Freshwater and sediment microbial communities from Lake Erie, Canada (SPAdes) (version 2) | ecosystem: Environmental > Aquatic > Freshwater > Lentic | place: Lake Erie, Canada | collected... | reverse complement strand
TCCTCCCGGGCCACCGCGGCACGGTCACCGCCTCGTCGCCCGACGGCACCACCACGGTGGAGATCGACGGGCACCACGTGGGGGTCGGCTCGTTCGCCAGCGCCCGCATCCTCGTCACCGACGGCTGACGACTCGCCCGACGGTCGCACCGTTCTGAGGTCCTGGTCGTTCACCCGCGACCACGGAGGACCCTAGAACCGACGGCGGTCTCAGCCGCCCTTGGGTCCTTCGCCGGGACACCTCGACGCCACCTTCGAGACGCTGACCTCGGCGTCGAGGGCGATGGCCCGCACCACGCACGACACGCTCACCGTCTGGGTGGTGCCTCCCGTGGCCGCCGGGATCACCGCACCGGGCCAGGCATGGCCCCCGCCGGTGACGATCGTGAGGTCGACCGGCCCACCGTGGGCGCACGAGGTCCACGCCCGCACGGCCACGTCGGCGCCCACCTTGGTGTCGGCCGGCCCGCCGGTGCACCCCGCCCGCGCCGCCCAGGAGGCCACCGAGTCGGGGATGCTGGCCAGGGGGATCACACCTCCGTTGACCTGCTGGTTCCCGCCTTCGAACGCCACCACCGGGTCGGCCGTGCCGTTGACCACCAGCACGCGAGGCGTGTGGTCCTTGGGGCACACCGCCGGCGGCAAGCCCGACACCATCACCAGCGCCTCGACCCGGTCGGCCCGGCTGCACCCGTAGACCCCGGTCATGGCCGACCCAGCGCTGAACCCGGCCACGATGACCCGCTTGGGATCGACGCAGGAGGACGACGTGACCTGGGCGATCACGTCGTCGATGAACGTCTGGTCGGCATCGAACCCGTCGATGATCCCCCAGCTGGCCGGATCACCCGATGCCTGGGGCACGGCCACCACCACGCCGTGGCGCGGACCGGTGCCGAGCAGGCCGGTGGTGTCCTTCCCGAACTCGGTGGCGGAGCCGCCGAACCCGTGCAGGAGCAACACCATGGGCACCCGTCGGTCGTAGGAGGCGGGTGCCCCCACCTCGAAGGTGCGCGTCGTGCCATCGACCTCGATGGTCTGGTGACCGCTTGCCGGCGGGTCGCAGCGGAATGCCCGGGTGGTCGACGTGGTGTGGGGCGCGGTGGTGGCCGGCGAGGCCGAGTCCGACGAACCGGCGCAGGCGATCAGCCCGACGGCGAGGGCAACGGCCGAGACCAGCGCCAGCAGGGGGCGACCGGGCCGACGCATCCCGACGTCAGCCTCAGCCGACAGGTTGGGGCTGGTGATCCGAGGCCGGCGCCAAGACGTCGGGCAGGTCGCCCGGGTGCACCACGGTGAGCAGCTTGGTGGCTCGGGTGAGGGCCACGTACAGGGCCCGCAGCCCTTGGGCCTCCTCCTCCAAGATGCCGGCGGGATCGACCACCACGGTGGCATCCAGTTCCAGGCCCTTGACGATGCCGACGGGGACCACGGTGACCTGGTGGTTGAGGCCCTGCTCGATGGCCACGCCGTGCTCGATCCCCACCGCGGTCAGGGCGGCCGAGGCTTCATCCACCCGGGAGGCGGGACAGATGACGGCCACGTTGCCGTTGCCGACCGCCTCGATCTCCTCGCGAACGGCGCGGGCGATGGCCGGGCCCAGGGGTTCGTGCTCGTCCACCCGCTGCAGGCGCGGTGGCCGACCGTCTTGGCGCACCGACCGGGGCGGCCGCAGGTCTGGGGCCGACACCGCCAGCACCCGTGCCGCCAGCTCCATGTTCGGCCCCGGGATCCGGTAGCCGACGGTGAGCTCCTCACGACGAGCCGGGCGCTTCTGGGGCAGCAGGGCGACGATCTCGTTCCAGTCGGCGTGGGCCCAGGCACCAGTGGACTGGGCGATGTCGCCCACCACGGTCATGGAGCCGTTCAGCGACCGACGGGTGAGCATGCTGAGCTGCATGGGGCTCAGGTCTTGGGCCTCATCGATCACGATGTGCCCGTAGGTACGGATGTCGTCGTCCTCGCGCTTCTTGGCCCGGGGCTTGGGGCCGAGCAGGGCACGAGCTTCGTCGAGCAGGGGAACGTCGTCGTGGGTCCACACCACGTCGTGCACCGTCGCCGAACGGGGCCGGTGGAGCAGGGCGACGTCGGCGTCGGAAAGCACCCGTCGTCCGGCGAGACGGAGCAGGGCGCGGGACCCGAACAGGTCGTGGAGGAGCTGAGCCGGGGTGAGCACCGGCCACATGGACTCCAGGGCCTCGCGCACCGCAGGGTGGCGGCGGATCTGGCGCCAGAGCTCGTCGGGCTCGAGGGGCTGGCGGGCGGACTCGGCCAGGTGGAACGCCACCTCGCGCTCGACGAAGCGCCGACCGGCGTTGTGGTAGCGGTACCGACGACGGGCATCTCGGACGATGGCATCGGACTGGGCCACGGTGAGGGTGAGGGTCTGGAGCCCGACCCCGAGGCGCAGCGCGGTGCGCAGCGGCCGCTTGCGATCTCGTACCGCCTTGGCCAGGAGCTGGGTCATGACCTGGTGGCCCTTGAGCCGGGCGACCGCAGCGCGGTCGCGGCCCTTGATGTTCACGCCGTCCACCAGATCGGCCAGCACGGCGAGCTGCACGCCCGCCTCGCCCAGCGAGGGCAGCACCTGCTCGATGTAAGCCAGGAACAGGCGGTTCGGGCCGATCACCAACACGCCCTGGTCCTCCAGCGGGAACCGGTGGGTGTAGAGCAGGTAGGCCGCTCGATGCAGCGCCACCACGGTCTTGCCTGTGCCGGGGCCACCTTGCACCACCAGCACGCCGGGCAGCGGACTGCGGATGATCTCGTCCTGCTCGCCCTGGATGGTGGCGACGATGTCGCCCAGCCGACCCGAGCGGGCCGTCTCCAGCGCGGCGATCAACGTCCCCTGACCGGCCAGGCCTGCTCCCTCGCCCAGATCCAGGGCGTGCTCGCCGAACAGCTCGTCCTCGATGCCAAGGAGTTGACGGCCGCGGGTGGCGAAGTGGCGACGACGGGCCAGGCCCATGGTCTGGCGGCCGGTGGCCCGGTAGAACGGTTCCGCCACGGGAGCCCGCCAGTCCACCACCACGACCTCTTGGCCGGGGTCGGACACGGCGAGGCGGCCGATGTAGAAGGTCTCGCCTCCGTCGGCGGGATCGCGGTCGATGCGGCCGAAGAGCAGCGAGGCGTCGCCCAGGTGCAGCTGGGTGAGGCGGCTCAGCACGGTGTCGAAGATGACCTCCCGCTCGAAGCGGGCCTGCTCGGTGCCACCCTGGCCGACCTCGACCATGCCCTTGAGCCGGTTGGCCGAGGTGCGCGCTGCTTCCAGACAGGCGTACGCGTGATCGATGTAGGCCTGCTCGGCTTCCAGATCGGGGTGCATCGCCATCAGTTCGAGCCGGTGATCCTCGGTGAGACGGGCCTGGGGAGCGCCTACCCCGAATTCGGGGATTCGCCAGCTTAGCGCCAGCTTCGGCGCACCCCTCAGCCGGAGGCTCGGGCCAGGGCCCGGTCGAACCGGTCCGCCAGCGCGGCGGCTCCCTCGACGCTGACGTGGTTGGAGTCCCGCCACCAGAGCCGACCGTCACGGCGGGCGTCGCAGGGGTCACCCGGGCACAGATCGGGGAACGGATCGAGCACCGCGACCCCGGGGTGGGCGGCGGCCACCTTGGCGTCGGTGGCAACAGCGAGCGCTCGCCGGTGCTGCAGCGCGGCGACCGAGTCCGAGGTCGAACACGACCCTTCGTCGGCCAGGATCCGCACCACGGCGCAGTCCTGCGGGTTCCAGTCCACCCACTTGGCGATGGGATCGACGAGCACCACGTCGATGCCGGCGGCCTGCAGGCGCTCGACCACCCGGTTCGTGCCCTGCTCCCACAGCAAAGACTTCTGGGCAGGGGTGGTCGCTCGATGTCCGGCGTCGTCGCGCAGCTCGAACTCCGGCCCGTTGAGGTAGCCGTCGGTGGCCGCGGCCAGCATCACCGCATCGGGGCGAGCCGCCACCAGCTGGTCGATCATGTCGGACGCGAACTGCTTGCACGCCTTGTCGACGAACCCATGGCTCACGATCACCACGTCGACCACGGGGCAGACGTTGCGGGTCCGCACGGTGGCATCGCGGCCCTGCCGATGCGAAGCGGCCGCGAACACCTCGGTGAACTGGCCGGCGTTGGAGTCGCCCACCAGCACGTTGCCCATCCGGCCCGTCGTGGACCGGTGGGCAGCGTCGGTGGGAAGGGGCCAGGTGCACTCGGGGTCAGTGATGTCGGGCATCCCCTGATCGCAGCCTCGCACCGTGTCGGCGTGGAGCCGCACCTGGTGCTGGAAGGAGGCCACCGCGCCGGACCGTTCGACGGTGTGATCGACGTGCACCAGCACGGCCGCAGTGAGGATCGGCACGGCGATGCAGGTGAGCGCCAGGCGCGCCGTGCGCGCCGCGTCGGCCTTCCGCTGACGAATGGGCTGCTCGAGCCACCGGTACGAGGCGTAGGCCGGCACGATCGAGACCACGGCGGCCACCGCGAGCAGGCCCCCGGCGCGAGGCCACAGCGATCGGGCGAACACGATCACCGGCCAGTGCCAGAGGTACCAGGAGTACGAGCGGTCGCCGATCCAGGTCATCGGCCTCGAGCCCAGGAGCGCCGACCCTCGGCTGCGAGCGTGCACCCCCGCGGCGATGACGAGCGCCGCACCGAGCGTCGGCACCACCGCGGCCATGCCCGGGAACCGAGTGGCGTCGTCGTACGCGATGGCTGCCCAGGCCACGAGGGCCAGCCCGAGCCAGAACACCACCTCGGCAACGGCCCGACCCTTCGGCCAACGAGCCGCGACCAAGGCGAGCAGGGCGCCCACCCCGAACTGCCAGGCCCGCGTGGGTGCGGTGTAGAACGCGAACTCGGTGGTGAGCCGATCTGACGGGATGCGCTGGTTCGTGATGGCCCAGCAGAGCCCGAACGACACGATCGACACCGCCCCCACCGTCAGCGCGAGGGCCCGCCTTCGCAGACCCGGCCGCCGACGCACGGCCAGCGCCGCCACGAGGAGCAGGGCGGGGAAGAACAGATAGAACTGCTCCTCCAACGACAGCGACCAGGTGTGCAGGAGCGGGTTGGTCTGGGCCGCGGTGTGGAAGTAACCGCCCTTGCCCAGGGTGATCAGGTAGAGGTTGGCGACGAAGACCGACGCCGCCACGCCCGTCCCGAGGGTGCGCGATTGGGCCCCGAGCGGTGCCAGGAACACGCTGGCCACCAGCACGATCGTGAGCATGGTGGCCAGGGCCGGAAGCAGGCGTCGACTGCGCCGCAGGTAGAAGCTCCCCAGGGCCAGCCGACCGGTCCCCGACAGCTCCCGGGTCAACATCCCGGTGATCACGTACCCCGAGACCACGAAGAAGACGTCGACGCCGACGTAGCCGCCGGGCACCGGCGCCGAGGCGTGATAGAGCACCACGAGCAGGACCGCGACGGCGCGCAGGCCCTGGATGTCGGCTCGGTGGTGGGACGCGGAGGGTTGCGCCGACGCCGACGTGTCCAACGGTGCCCCCTCCGCAGCGACTGCGGTCATCAGCCGCCGGCGTCCTCGCCGACCTCGCGCAGCGCATCACGGATGGCGACGCGCAGACGACGGGCCTCCGATGGGAGCAGGTGAGCGATCAGGCCCTCACCCGCCTTGCCCAACTCGTCGACGGTGAGGACCACCCGGGGCTCGGTGTCGTCGTAGTCGTCGGAGATGGCGATGGCCCACGACACCGGGGTCAGATCGGGATCGTCGGCCACCACCGGATCGAGCAGCGGATCGAACGGGTGGTCATCGATCGAGCGGCGCATGCCCGCATCCAACCACGCCCGACGTGATCGAGCGCGGCGAACCCGCTGGGGCACCGCTGGCCCGACACGGCCATGGGCGGCAGCGTGACCCGCTGGCGGCCCGGATGGGGCGTGGCGGAGGGCCGTGGATAGCCTCGCCGCTGTGGTCAGCGCCGATGCTCCGTTCCTCCGTGCATGCCGTCGGGAGCCTCACGACACCGTCCCGATCTGGTTCATGCGCCAGGCCGGCCGGTCCCTCCCCGAGTACCGGGCCATCCGGGGCACCGGCTCCATCGTGGAAGCCATCCGCACCCCGGACCTGGCCACCGAGATCACCCTGCAGCCCGTCCGGCGCTATGGCACCGACGCCGCCATCTTGTACTCCGACATCGTCACGCCCATCGAGGCCATCGGCTTCGGGGTCGACGTGGTGCCCGGTGTCGGTCCGGTCATCCCCCATCCCTTCGAGTCGGCCACCGACCTCGATCGCATCCGGCCGCTCGACGCCGAGGCCGACACGCCGTATGTGCTGCAGACGGTGCGCAACCTGGTGGCCGAGCTGGGCGACGTGCCCCTCATCGGGTTCGCCGGCGCGCCGTTCACGGTGGCGTCGTACCTGGTAGAGGGCGGGCCCAGCCGCACCTACGAGAAGACCAAGCGGCTCATGTACGCCAACACCGAGCTGTGGTTCACCCTGCTGGACCGCCTGGCCGACCTGGCCCTGGCGTCACTGCAGAGCCAGGTCGCCAACGGCGCGTCGGCCATCCAGCTGTTCGACTCGTGGGCCGGCGCCCTGTCGCCCAGCGACTACCACCGCTACGTGATGCCGGCATCGCAGAAGGTGCTGCAGGGCATCGCCCCCACCGGTGTGCCGCGCATCCACTTCGGTGTTTCCACCGGCGAGCTCCTGCCGTTGATGCACCAGGCCGGGGCCGACGTGGTGGGCGTGGACTGGCGAGTGGACCTCGACGACGCCCGAGCCCGCTTGGGTGACGACGTCGCCCTGCAGGGGAACCTGGATCCGGTGGCCGTGCTGGCCGGACCCGACGTGGCCACCGAACGCGCCCGCGACGTCCTGCGTCGGGCCAACGGCCACCGCGGCCACATCTTCAACCTCGGCCACGGCGTCATGCCCGACACCGATCCCGACGTGTTGAAGCGGGTGGTGGACCTGGTCCATGCCGAGGGGAAGGTCCGGTGACCGACGCCCCGATCGGCGTGGTCGTGATGTCCTACGGCACCCCCGCCACGCCCGCGGATGTCGAGCCGTACTACACCCACATCCGCCGGGGCCGACCCCCCACGCCCGAGCAGCTGGCCAACCTGCAGATGCGCTACGACGCCCTCGGCGGCACGTCCACCCTCGCGGCCCGGACCGCCGACCAGATCGCCCGGCTCACCGCCGAGCTCGACGAGCGGGCGCCCGGCCGGTTCGTCGTCGCCCCCGGCCAGAAGCACGCCGCCCCGTTCATCGAGGACGGCGTGACCTCGCTGATCGACGCGGGGGTCTCGCACGTGATCGGCCTGGTGCTAGCGCCGCACTACTCCGCGTTCAGCGTCGGGCAGTACCAGGAGCGGGTGGCGGCCACCGTCGCCGAGGCCGGCATCGGCACCACGCCGATCCTGCAGTGGCACGACGAGCCCGCCTACCGCGCCTTCCTCGGTGCCGCGGTGCGTGATGGCCTGTCGGGCCTGCCCGAGAAGACCAAGGTGGTGTTCACGGCCCACAGCCTCCCCGAGCGGGTGCTGGCCGGCGATCCGTACCCCGACCAGCTGTGGGAGTCGGCCGAGGCCGTCGCCGTCGCCGTCGGCCTGAACCGCTGGGCGGGCTGGTCGATGGCGTGGCAGAGCGCGGGTGCGACCCCCGAACCCTGGCGTGGACCCGACATCCTCCAGGTGATCCGCGAGCTGGCCGACACCGGCCGTGCCGACGGCATCCTCGTCTGCCCGCAGGGCTTCGTGGCCGATCACCTCGAGGTGGCCTACGACCTGGACATCGAGGCCCAGAAGGTGGCCGACGACGTCGGCACCGCCTTCGCTCGCACCCGGGTCCTCAACGACGAGCCCACCGTCTTCGCCGCCCTGGCCGACCGGGTGATCGCAGCCGTGCCGGCGTGACCCGTCGGCCCGATCAGGTGGTGGTGGTCGGGGGTGGCCTGGCCGGGCTGACCGCGGCGTACCGGCTGTCGCAGGGCGGCACCGAGGTCACGGTGATCGAGCCCGATCGACTCGGCGGCAAGCTGCAGACCTCGGTGGTGGCGGGCCGGGCGGTCGACGAGTCGGCCGATGCCTTCCTGCTCCGCGTGCCGTGGGCCGCCGCGCTGTGCCGCGACCTCGACATCGAAGGCGAGCTCATCTCCCCCGCCGCTCGGGCCGCCGAGGTGTTCGTCGACGGCACCCGTCACCGGCTGCCCACCGGCCACGTGCTGGGCGTGCCCACCGACCTGGATGCCCTGGCCCGCAGCGGCCTCGTCTCCGCCGCCGGCGTGTCCCGGGCCGCCGAGGACCTCGTCGCTCCGTCATCTCCCGAGGATCCGGCTCGGCTGGGCGACGACGTGGCCATCGGCCCGTACCTCCGCCGCCGCATGGGCGACGAGGTGGTGGACCACCTGATCGACCCGCTCATCGGCGGCATCAACGCCGGCGATACCGGCTCGCTCAGCCTGGCCGCGGTGGTGCCGCAGCTCGACGCCGCCGCCCGCTCTGGAGACCCCAGCCTGATCCGCTCGTGCCTCGACCAGAAGGCGCGGGCCACGCTCCCTCCCGAGGCGCCCATCTTCGCCACCCCCATCGGTGGCACGGCTCGGATCATCGATGCCCTGCTCGCCCTGATGCCTGGCGTCGAGATGCGGGTCGGTCGCCGGGTGGTCGGCATCGAGCTCATCGGGCCCAGCTCGGTTCGGGTGGCGGTGGACGACGGGTCGGTGATCGACGCCGACGCCGTGGTGGTGGCCAGCCCAGCTCACGCCGCCGGTCCGCTGCTCGCTTCGGCTGCCCCCGTCGCCAGCCAGATCCTGGGCGCCATCGGCCACGCGTCGGTCTCCATGGTGACCCTGGCGTTCGAGCCCGGCGCGCTGGCTCCCGACCCCGAGTGCAGCGGCTGCCTGATCCCCCGAGACCAGGGCACCCTCACCACCGCGGTGTCCTACGCCACCAACAAGTGGGCCCAGCTCCGAGACCCGGAGCGAGACGACGTGATCCTGCGGGCGTCAGCCGGTCGGTTCGGCGACGATCGCCACCTCGACCTGGACGACAAGGACCTGGTGGCCCGCATGCTGACCGACCTCGACCGGGTGGTCGGCCTGCGCTCCGCCCCCACCGAGGTCCGGGTGAACCGCTGGCCGCGGTCGTTCCCGCAGTACGCGCCGGGCCATCTGGGCCGCATGGACGTGCTCGACGGATCCTTGGCCGCTCTGCCCGTCGCCGTGGCCGGCATGGCCCTCCGCGGCGTCGGGATCCCGGCCACCATCCGCAGCGCCGAACTCGCCGCCGCCTCACTCGGCGCCGTCTGGCCCACTCGCACCTGACCACCACCGGCAGGCTGACCAGGGCCGACGGCACCGGATCGGCCAGACTCTCCGGCTGATGTCCGAGACCACCACCCTCGACGACGACGCCGGGTCCGCCGAGGCGCCGGTGGACCAGCGCACGGCTGGTGGTGCGCTGTCCGCGGTGCGTCGATTCTTCGCCCGGCCGCTGGTCCGGGCGCTGATCGTGGGCCTCCTGCTGGCCGGCTCGCTGCCACCCTGGGGCTGGTGGCCGCTGGCATTCATCGCCATCGCCCTGCTCGATCGCCTCCTGGCCGACGCACCATGGAGGAGCCGCCTCGGCCGGGGCACGCTCGTCGGCTTCGCTCTGTTCGCCCCCACGGTGTCGTGGATCACCCAGCTGACCGCGCCGGGCTACGTCGTCTGCATCGTGGTCTTCTCCTTCATCACCGGGCTGTTCTGCCTGCTGGTGCCGCCCGGAGCGGGCCGCCGTCCCGGACTGATCGCGGCGTGGATGCTGTCCGAGTCGCTGCGCATGGCGTGGCCGTTCGGTGGTGTGCCCCTGTCGCTGCTCGCCGTCGGGCAGGTGGGCGGTCCGCTGGCCGCCATCGCCCGCGTCGGCGGGGTGCTGGGCATCGGCCTGGCCACCCTGTGCATCGGCATCGCCATCTCGGCCGCCTTCGCCCGCCAGGCCAAGGTGGCCGGCGCGGCCGCCCTCGCCGTGGTCCTCATCGTGGCCCTCGCCCTGGTCGCGCCACAGGGTCACGCCACCGGACGCCGACTCGACATCGCCTTCGTGCAGGGCGGTGGCGAGCAGGGCACCCGCGCCATCAACACCGACAGCCGCAAGGTCTTCCTGCGCCACCTCGACGCCAGCGCCAAGGTGCCGCCCGGCATGGATCTGGTGCTGTGGCCCGAGAACGTGGTGGACACCGAGTTCGACGTGCAGCACAGCCAGGAGGGCACCGAGCTCCAGGACCTGGCCGAGCACCTGAAGTCGCCCGTGCTGGTGGGCACGGTGGAAGGCGTCAACGACAAGCACTTCCGGAACTCCCAACAGGTGATGCGGGCCGACGGCACCTGGGGCGACCGGTACGTGAAGGTCCAGCGGGTGCCGTTCGGCGAGTGGGTGCCCTTCCGCTCGTTCATCGAGCACTTCGCACCCGACACGCTCGCCCACCGAGACGCCACCATCTCGCACCAGTCCGGCCTGCTGCGCACCAAGCCCGCTCCCATCGCCACCGTCATCTCGTGGGAGGTGTTCTTCGGCCACCGAGCCCGCGCTGCGGTGAAGGCCGGCGGCCAGCTCCTCTACAACCCCACCAACGGCTCCACCTACACCGGCACCCTGGTGCAGACCCAGCAGGTGGCGTCGTCACGGCTGCGGGCCATCGAGACCGGGCGCTGGATGGTGCAGGTGGCCCCCACCGGGTTCAGCGCCTTCATCAGCCCCGAGGGCAAGGTCCACCAACGCACCGGCACCCGTGAGCAGGCCGTGCGCGTCCGCCGAGGCGTGGCCCTGCGCACCGGCCTCACCTGGTACGTCCGCTGGGGCGACCTCCCCGCTCGCGTGCTTGCCGTCGTGCTGCTGGTGATCGCCTGGGTGCTCGACCGCAGGTACCGCACCGATCAGAAGGTCACAGCTCCAGCAGCAGCGTGACCGGCCCGTCGTTCACCAGCGCCACGGCCATGTCGGCCCGGAACCGGCCCGTGGCCACCGTCGCCCCCAACGCTCGGAGCTCGTCGACCACTGCGTCGATCAGCGGTTCGGCCTGCTCGGGCGGCGCGGCGTCAACCCACGACGGTCGACGCCCCTTTCGGGTGTCGCCGTAAAGCGTGAACTGGGACACGATCAGCACCTCGCCACCGACGTCGGCCACCGGCAGGTCCATCCGGCCGTCGGCTCCCTCGAACACGCGCAGGTTCCAGATCTTCGCCGCCAGTGCCGCTGCCGTGGCCGCGTCGTCGCGGTGGGTCACGCCCACCAACACGCACAGACCCCGGCCGATGGACCCGATCACGGCGCCATCGACGGTGACCGAAGCCCGACTCACCCGCTGCACCAGCCCACGCATGGGTGGGTTTCTAGCGGCCGACCGTCGGCGCGTTGCGCGGAAAACCACCTCAGAGGTGGGTGTGCGCGCACAGAACCCGACACGTCGGTGGAATCGCAGCCGATCAGCCCGAGCGGGCGGCTACCAGCAGAAGTGGGACAGCGAACCGCCGGGGAGCGGGCGGCTGATGCAAGTGGTGGGCGGCGAGGTGGGGTACGGCCGAAGGGTGACCGGCGGATGGGTCGTGGGGGGACGGGTGGTGGGCGGCTGGGTCGTGGCCGGGCGCGTTCCGCCGCCCATGGAAGCCCCGTGGTGCGAACTGCTCGTGGTTCCCCCACCCGCCGCCACCAGCGGGGCGGCCGGCCGGGCCGGCGCGGTCTGGGGCACCCAGTAGACGATGGTGGCGTCGGCCGCGGGTGCCTGAGGCGGAACGGTCTCGCCTGGCACCAGCCAGGACCCGTTGGAGATGACGAGGGCGACCTTGGTGCCCCTCGGCCGCTTGGTTCCGGGGGCCGGCGACTGACGCAGGATCGTTCCCGCCGGCCGGTCGCTGATCTCGCCGCTGGCGGTGAAGCCCAGCCCGGCCCGCTGCAGGAGCGTCAGTGCGCCCTCGGTGGGATACCCGACCAGCCGAGGCACGGAGGTCTGGGTCGGGCCCAGAGACAAGGCGAGTTGCACGACGGAGCCCTTGACCGCCTTCTTTCCCGCGCCCGGCACCTGGTTGGCGATCTTGCCCAAGCCCACCTTGTCATCGGCTCGAGACACGCTGATGGTGGACTTGAATCCTGCGTTGGCCAGCACCTTGGTGGCCTCGGCCTGGGTCAGACCCACCACCGAGGGCACCGCCACGCCCGGGCCAACGGCCCCCGGGCCAGCGGCGGCG
>Ga0209023_10006604_pt1 | contig 12173 bp, 8 predicted proteins | sample LakOneMetagenome_FD_187468 | JGI IMG/M metagenome (GOLD analysis project Ga0209023, IMG submission 187468) | Freshwater and sediment microbial communities from Lake Erie, Canada (SPAdes) (version 2) | ecosystem: Environmental > Aquatic > Freshwater > Lentic | place: Lake Erie, Canada | collected... | reverse complement strand
ATTTGGCGGTGAGAGAGGGATTCGAACCCTCGATACGGTATTAGCGCATACACACTTTCCAGGCGTGCTCCTTCAGCCACTCGGACACCTCACCAAGGGGCGGTAGTCTAACGAAAAACCGCACTAAAGCCAATCTGAATTTTTAAAGCGTTAAATGCGCTGATGATTCATTCGATGTTACCATGTGCGTTATTAGAACAAATTGGATTAGTTGTATGCAGGACTCTCAACAGCGCCCAGCGATGTCTGCTGTGACTCTCGCCGCATTGGGTATTGTTTTTGGTGATATCGGCACGAGTCCGCTTTATGCGTTGAAAGAATGCTTCCATGTATCACACGGAATCGCACTGACCTATAGCAACGTTCTGGGTATTTTGTCGTTGATTTTCTGGTCACTGATGATCGTCGTCTCGATTAAATATGTCGCCATCATCATGCGCGCCAATAACAATGGTGAAGGCGGCATCATGGCGTTGTTAGCGCTAAGCTTGCGTAACAAAAAAATAGGTTCAAGATCACGAGCAATCCTCATCGCAATTGGTCTGTTTGGAGCCGCACTGTTCTTTGGCGATGGCATTATTACGCCTGCAGTATCCGTGCTGTCTGCGGTTGAAGGCTTGTCGATTGCAACTCCTGTATTCACCCCTTTTATCATTCCAATCACAATTGCGGTGCTGATTGGGCTCTTTATGATTCAACGTAAAGGCACTGGCTCGGTTGGACGCTTTTTTGGTCCCATTACCTTACTGTGGTTTGTGGCATTAGGTGTGTTAGGTGTCATTAGCATTGCCCAAAACCCCGTTATTCTCAATATGGTCAATCCCTATTGGGCCGGTCTATTCGTCATCAATCATCCTGCAGGTTCATTTTTGACCATGAGCGCGGTCGTTTTGACGATTACCGGCGGCGAAGCACTGTATGCGGATATGGGGCATTTTGGTCGTAAACCCATTCAATTGGCTTGGTTTTTTGTGGTCTTGCCGTCATTGCTGTTGAATTATGCAGGTCAAGGCGCATTGCTACTTCGCGAGCCGAGCGCTATTGAGAATCCGTTCTTTAAACTGGTGCCTGAAATGGCACTTTACCCAATGATTGCATTAGCAACGATTGCCACCGTTATCGCATCACAAGCAGTGATTTCTGGTGTATTTTCTATCGCCAGACAAGCGATGCAATTGGGTTATTTACCGCGTTTCACTGTGCTACACACCTCTGAATCTGAAATCGGTCAAATTTATATTCCATTTTTAAATTGGTTATTACTTGCCGCGATTATTGTGCTGGTGGTGATGTTCAAATCAAGTTCAAATCTGGCTTCGGCTTACGGACTTGCGGTGACCATGACGATGATGTGCGATACGCTATTAGTCAGCTTTGTCATGTTTAGCCTGTGGCGCTGGTCGCCACTCAAAGTGTGCTTGGTGGTGTTGCCATTTTTCATCCTTGATCTGATTTTCTTCGGCGCAAGTTCACTGAAAATTCTGGCTGGTGGCTGGTTCCCGTTGTTGGTTGGTGCCATTGCTTTTACCATTATGATGACTTGGAAACGGGGTCGCCAACTGTTGCTCGCCAAACTACAGACCGAAACATTGCCTCTCGAGTTGTTTATCAACAACGTGACCAATTCCGCACATACGGTTGTTGGCACTGCAGTGTTCATGACGGCCAGTAAAACGGTTGTTCCTCATGCGCTATTGCACAACCTTAAACACAATAAAATATTGCATGAAACCAATATTTTAATGACAGTCATCACTGAAGATGTGCCTTATATCGACGAAGAAACACGGATTACCGTCGAACGACTGAACGATAAATTCTATCGACTGGTGGCACGTTATGGCTTTAAAGAACAACCGAATGTCCCTGTTGCAGTCGAACAGGGTTTAAAACTGCTTGAACTGCCTTTTGATATGATGATGATTAGCTTCTTTGTCTCTCGCGAACGCATTCTACATAGCGTTGGCGACGGCATGGCACCATGGCGTGAGAAGCTGTTTATTTCGATGTCGCGCAATACAAGTGCGGTCAGTGACTTCTTCCAAATTCCGACCAATCGTGTGGTGGAAATGGGTAGTCAGATCGAGATCTAAGCGTAAATGATGTTCATCAAAAAAAGACAAAGTTGAATATTCAGCTTTGTCTTTTTAATTTTTACTTTCTATTTTTTGATTATTCAGTAAAAGAGTTCCAATGTTTTTTTATCGCAGCAAGATCGTTATCGCCACACTATTCACTTTATTACTCAGCGTTCATCATGCAGTTCATGCGGAAATTGCAACCGCTTACGCCGACAGTTATTCAGAATCAGCGACTGACGATGCAGCGTGTAGCCAAAATTATTTTCAGGGCGACGCACCAAACTTCACCAACCAAGCCTTAACGCACAATACGCAGGAGCTGTGTTTTGATGGCTTCACTGTGATGTATTCTGGGATTACGCGCACACCTCTGTGGTCGGCAGAACACTTAACGAAAGATCGCTTAGAACGCGCCGTTAAGCTGGATCGACAAAACAATTTCCATGAAGAAGAGCAGCTTCCTCGTAGCGAACGTGCGACATTAGAGGATTATAAAGGCAGCGGTTTTGATCGCGGACACATGTCACCCAATGGCGATATGGGCAGTCGCGCACAGCAATTTAATAGCTTTTCTCTAGCGAATATCGTGCCGCAAAATAGTTATAACAATCAAAATCCTTGGCGGCTTTTGGAAGAAGTGACTCGCGAATTAGTCAAGCAAGAAGGTGAAGCGTATGTCATTACTGGTGCGGCGTTTCGCGGCGGAAATCTGCGCAAAATCGGTAATGTGCTCGTACCGTCAGATGTGTATAAAGTGGTTTATTTTCCGAAGCGTAAAGCGGCTGGCGTGTATTTCTCACCGAACGATGCATCAGGTCAGGTCAATGTCATTTCACTGGCCGAATTAAATACTCAAATTGGCTTAGATTTATTACCGAGCTTGCCTGAAAGCGTTAAAAAGCATCGTGTTGATATGCCACTGACTACTAAAATAGCGATTCGTCATGGCGATATTTCCAGTCACTCAAACAGCTTTTCAGCGAGTAAAAATAATCAACCGATTGATTATGGCGTGTCAATGAGCTCACAGCTGAAACCTGCCGAACGAAGATTATTAAACCGTATGTGGCGTGCGTTATGGCAGACTCAGTAGCACTGTCCAGCAGCAATGTTCATAAGCAATAGCATTTAGACCTGATAGGCGCGAATAAAGCGTTTGACGACTTCGCGCACATAGCTGTCACGGGTATTGGTCTCTTCACGACCAACACCTAAAATCTTTTGTAGATGCGAGCAGCCTGTAAACGACGATAAAAAGTACTCAGCAGCAAGCATCGGTTCAGGGATCTCTAATTTTCCTTGCTGGTGCGCCTGTTCCAATAAGCGTGCCATTTCATTATGCGTCCGTTGCGGACCCGCATCATAAAATAACCGTGTTCGTTCAGGATGTTGCACAGCAATCGTCACCATGAGCCGATACCACTCAATCGCCTCCTGACTATTGATCATGCTCTGAAAGCGATGTGCCACTTGATTTAAGACATCCATAATGGGCATAGATTCTGGCAAATCAAAGATTGAAGTGGGCAATTGATTCACGCAATGCGACGCAATCGATGCGGCAAATAAACTTTCTTTGTCATTAAAATGGCTATACACCGTCAACTTCGACACTTTGGCTTCAGCCGCAATCGCATCCATGCTACTGCCTTCGTAGCCCAGTCGCAAAAACAAGTCTTTCGCCGCCTGCAGAATTGCGGCTCGTTTCACCAAATCTTTTGGACGACCAACAGTCGTTAAAGCATTCGACAAGGGCGCTAAGTGTGTGGTCATATATCCTTCAATCAGTCTAAAAATTTATGAACAACAAATAATGACCCAAGATTCATCTTAATATTGAACTTGGGGGTTTACTAAATATACTATACTGCATAGTATACCAATAAATGAGCAATATCGACGATTTTCAGACCAACCGACATCAGTCCCTCCGTAAAGCCTGAATATGCGAAAAGTCATGAAAATAGTCCCCAGACTTGCCCTACCCACATTTAATTGCCCAATATGCATCAATGCTTAAAAATATAAGGAAGATGTCATGAATCAGCAACTTGCCATACGTTCGATTCTAATACTCACGGTTTTAAGCCTCGGTGCTTGCCACAAAACAGAACCCGCCAAGCCCGAAATCTACGCAGCAATGGTCGTTCAACCGAGCAGTGCGGATGCATTGCTCAATAGTTACACTGGTGACGTCACAGCACGCTTCCAACCGATTCTGTCGTTTCGTGTCGGCGGCAAAGTGATTAAACGTTTGGTGGATGTCGGCGATACGGTGAAGAAAGGTCAGATTTTAGCTGAACTCGATCCACAAGATGCTCAGTTACAACGCTCAAACGCGCAGGCGCAGCTCACCACTGCAGAATCTGCTGAGCGCATTGCCAAAGCAGAACTCGCACGTTACACACAACTCCTCGCACCGAATGCCATCAGCCGTTCGCAATACGATCAAGTTGAAAATCAATACAAAGCCGCTGCCGCAGCGCTGGCGCAAGCTAAATCACAATTTAATCTCGCCAGTAACCAAACCGACTACAACACACTGCGTGCACCGCAAGATGGTAAGATTATTCAGCGTTTAATTGAAGCTGGACAAGTCGTTGCCGCAGGGCAAACCGCCTATACGCTCGCTGCGCAAGGTGAGCGCGAAGTGCTGATTGGTCTACCTGAAAAAGATGTACAGCACTTTCACACAGGTCAAGCGGTGACCGTTACCGTTTGGACGCAACCAAATGCACGCTTCCCTGCACATATCCGCGAAATTTCACCTGCCGCAGATGAATCTCGCACTTATGCAGCACGGATTGCGTTTGATCAAGCCAACCCTGCCGTCGATATCGGTCAAAGCGCGCGCGTCTTTGCCAATGGCGTACAGGCAGCATCCACCTTATCACTGCCGTTATCCGCAGTGACCGCTGAGCAAGGCGCAGCTTATGTGTGGGTATTAGATACATCAACCTCGCGCATCAAACGAATCCCGATTCAAATCGGCGTTTATGGAAGGGATAATGCATCGGTATTGTCGGGTCTCAAACCCTCAGATTGGGTGGTGGTTGCTGGGGTTCAACTCTTGCATGATGGACAACAAGTTAACGCTGTAGATCGACAGAATCGCCCAGTTCAAGCTTCGGCTTCGCTTCCAACTAAGCAGGGTTAAGCTCATGAATTTTAATCTCTCAGAATGGGCGCTCAAAAATCGGCAACTGGTGCTGTATTTCATGATCTTGCTCGGCATTGCTGGCGCGATTTCGTACACCAAATTGGGTCAAAGCGAAGATCCGCCTTTTACTTTTAAAGTCATGGTCGTCCAGACACTGTGGCCAGGAGCAAGCGCGGAAGAGGTGGCGAAACTGGTCACCGATCCGATCGAAAAGAAGCTGATGGAAACGGGCAGTTACGACAAGATTGTTTCGTATTCACGTCCAGGCGAATCGATGGTCACTTTTGTTGCACGTGATTCAATGCATTCAAGTGATATTCCTGAACTTTGGTATCAAGTCCGCAAAAAAATTGGCGATATGAAGCAAACGCTTCCCGCAGGTGTCCAAGGGCCGTTCCTCAATGATGAGTTCGGCGACACCTATGGCAACATTTACGCGCTCACGGGCAAAGGCTTCGACTACGCCATTCTCAAAGATTACGCGGATCGCATTCAGCTGCAACTCGAACATGTGCCGGATGTCAGTAAAGTCAATTTACTCGGCTTACAAGACGAAAAAATCTGGATTGAAGTTTCGAATACCAAAATCGCCAGCCTCGGCTTGCCGCTGCAAACCGTGCAAAAAGCTTTAGAAGCCCAAAACTCCATCACCCCTGCGGGTTTCTTTGAAACGCCGACCGATCGTATTCGCTTACGTGTCAGTGGTCGCTTCAAATCGGTCGATGAGATTCGTAATTTCCCGATTAAAATATCTGGGCGCAGCTTCATTCTGAATGATGTTGCCGATGTGTTTCGCGGCTTTAGTGACCCAGCCCAACCGCGCATGCGTTTTATGGGTAAGGACGCCATTGGCATTGAAGTGTCCATGAAAGCAGGCGGCGACATTCTGAATTTAGGCAAAAATCTGCAAACAGATTTCTCTCAAATTCAGAAAAGCTTGCCGATTGGCATGCAACTCAGCAAAGTCTCTGATCAACCTGCTGCCGTCAAAGCTGGTGTCAGTGAATTTGTCGATGCATTGGCTGAAGCCGTGGTAATTGTGCTGTTAGTTAGCTTCTTTTCACTGGGTTTTCGGACAGGCATGGTCGTTGCGCTCGCCATTCCCCTAGTGCTGGCGATGACATTTGCCGCAATGCATTACTTTAATATTGGCTTGCACAAAATCTCACTCGGCGCACTGGTGCTGGCACTCGGACTCCTCGTCGATGATGCGATTATTGCCGTCGAGATGATGCTCATCAAAATGGAACAAGGCTTTAGTCGTATCCAAGCAGCTGGTTTTGCATGGACTTCGACCGCATTTCCAATGCTCACAGGGACACTCATCACCGCCGCAGGTTTTCTCCCGATTGCCACAGCACAATCGGGTACAGGCGAATACACTCGCTCTATTTTTGAAGTGGTGACGATTGCTTTATTATTATCATGGTTGGCGGCTGTTATTTTTGTACCGTATCTGGGTGATTTATTGCTGCCCGACTTTTCTAAAAAGAAGCAAAACTCTCAAGAAAATACCGAGCAAACAGCATCAACACAGCCAGCCCATGAACACAAGCATGTACAACACGACCCTTACGCCACAAAGTTTTATCAACGCTTTCGCGTGATCGTGGAATGGTGCATCCAATATCGTAAAACCGTGATTGGGATTACTGTCGGTGCATTTATCGGCTCAATCGTGTTGTTTGGCTTTGTACAGCAACAGTTTTTCCCCGACTCTAACCGCTTAGAACTCATGGTTGATATGAAGCTTGCCGAAGGCGCGTCGCTCACAGCAACTGAAGCACAGGCGAAGAAACTCGAAGCTCTGCTGAAAACGCACAAAGGCATTGATAATTATGTCGCGTATATTGGGACGGGTTCACCGCGCTTTTATTTACCGCTCGATCAACAGTTGCCACAAGCCAGCCTCGCTCAATTCGTGATTTTGGCAAAGACGCTCGAAGATCGTGAAGAGATTCGCACGTGGCTGATTCAAACGCTGAATCAATCCTTCCCAGACATTCGTACAAGGGTGTCTCGCCTTGAGAATGGCCCACCCGTTGGCTATCCAATTCAATTCCGCGTGTCGGGTGAAAACATTCAAGATGTCCGCGCGATCGCTCGTCAAGTGGCGGCAAAAGTCCGCGAAAATTCACATGTCGTCAATGTGCATCTTGATTGGGAAGAGCCGAGTAAAACCATTTTCTTGAATATTGACCAAGACCGTGCGCGTGCACTCGGCGTCAATAGTCAAGAATTGGCGAACTTTCTGCAAAGCGCATTAACAGGCGTCACTGTCAGTCAATATCGTGAAAATATTTCACTGATCGATATTCAACTACGCGGCGCAGCACTTGATCGCCACGAAGTGAGCTCATTAACCAGCCTTGCTATACCTTCTGAGAATGGCGGGACTGTGCCGCTCTCACAAATCGCCACGCTGGAATATGGCTTTGAAGAAGGGGTGATTTGGAAACGTGATCGCCTGCCAACCGTCACGGTTCGCGCAGACATTTACGACAAGAGCCAACCACTGACCTTGGTCAATCAAATCCTGCCAACGCTCGAAGGTGTCCGCGCTAAATTACCACTGGGTTATACCTTGAATGTCGGCGGTACGATCGAAGACTCAGCACGCGGACAAAATTCGGTGAATGCGGGTGTTCCGCTGTTCCTCGTCGTAGTGATTACGTTGCTCATGCTGCAATTACGCAGTATTTCCCGCTCGATCATTGTCTTCTTGACCGCACCGCTGGGCTTGATCGGTGTTGCATTTTTCCTCTTGTTATTCCAGCAACCCTTTGGCTTTGTGGCGATGCTCGGTACGATTGCGCTCTCAGGAATGATTATGCGCAACTCATTGATCTTGATTGATCAAATTGAGCAAGACATCAGCGCGGGCCATTCATCATGGGACGCCATTATTGAGGCAACCGTTCGCCGTTTGCGGCCAATTGTCCTTACTGCCCTCGCCGCAGTACTCGCGATGATTCCACTGACGCGTAGCGTGTTCTTTGGGCCTATGGCAGTTGCCATCATGGGTGGACTGATTGTCGCCACCGCCTTAACGCTGTTATTCCTCCCAGCGCTCTATGCCGCATGGTTTCGAGTAAAGAAAGACGAGGTAAAATAAGCATTGATAGGCGTTATATGAAATAAAAAACACTCTACATTTGTGGGGTGTTTTTTATTTCCATGACATATTTTTGATATTGAAATCAAACATAAATAGATGACCCAACACAACTTAAAAAATGATAAACAATACAGTGCCATCTAGATGTATGGTGTTTGACTTACTTAAAACATATTAAATTCGGCTCAAAAAGAATAATTTAAGAGACCCAGTTATCACATCTTGCCGATTAATCAGAAGACTTGTAGACTCGGTCCATAGCGTACGACAGGATGTCGAACTCAGCGAATAACTCAAACCTATGACTCAATTAACAATTCCACGTTAATTTGATCGCATGAGTTTTAGTTGTGTTACTCATGGAGAGAACAGGTTTCATGCCTAATGTCACAGAGCGATCGAATTTTTTAAGATTTCTCATCGAACCAGAACCCGTCCTCATTAAAAAATGGGACGATCTGCGTTATTTTTGCTCACTCATGTTTGTCATGCCCGCTCTAGTTGGTGTCTCGCACTGGGTCTGGGACTATGTGACCGATCCGATTGGTGCGCGCGATACCGTTTGGTTACGATTACTCTTTTTATCCAGTCTCGCTTTTCCATTTGCCTTTAAATACATTAAAAATCGTCACCTATTAACCTTTGCCTCTGTTGCTTTAGGCTTCGCTGGAATTTTTGTCTTCACCCTGATTTTGAATCGAATCCATAATGGTATGACCTATGGTATTGGTGGATTTACCTTTTTTTTATTTTTGCCATTACTCATGTTTCAAGGATTTTCTGTCCGCGTTAATATCTTAAGCACCTTCATCTATGCAGCATTTCCACAACTCCTTGCGGTCTTCGGTATTGCGCACGGCTTCCAACATGCCCAATACGCGGTTTTAATTTGGCCTGCGGCGATCGCAATGATGCTGGCGCACTATGCCTTCGCGCACAATTATCGCCTGCGTTACGAATCAGATATCAATCTTCAGTTAATCTCGCACACCGACCCGCTGACAGGCGTCAGCAATCGTCGACATTTTATGCCCACCCTTCGTAAAGAGATTGATCGCAGCCAACGCTTCCAACACCCAATTTCATTGATCGTCTTAGATATTGATAATTTCAAGACAATTAATGATGTTTTCGGGCACTCCGCAGGTGACGCCGCGATCTGTATGCTGGCGAATACTTGTCGAACGATGGCACGTCAAATTGATATTGTCGCCCGTTTGGGCGGTGATGAGTTTGCCATCCTTCTCTTAGAGGTGAATCTTGAAAATGCACTCACCATTGCCGAGCGGATTAGATCAACGATCGCAAATACACCCATTAAAGGTTTTGGCTCCAAGGAAATCAACTTCACGATCAGTGTCGGCGTTGCAGAACAACCGCAGAATCAAACGTCTGAAGAGTGGCTGATTGAACGTGCTGACGTCGCCATGTATCAAGCAAAAGTCGCAGGTAGAAACTGCATCATGGCTTCAGACCCACCCAGCCAGCACACATCGACAGAACCACAACGCGTACTCTAAGCAAAAATAGACAACAAAAAAGCCCTAGAGCGTATTGCTCTAGGGCTTTTTTCTACCGCGAACGGTAGTGAAACATATATGGTGCGCTGGGAGGGAGTCGAACCCCCGACCCTCAAGTTCGTAGCCTGATGCTCTATCCAGCTGAGCTACCAGCGCAAAATGCATACAACTTTCATTGTAAGCGTACAACATAATATTGTTTTAAATCAATTACATTGCTAATCGCAACATTACATCATCAAACAACACTACATCGAGGAGGCGTATTATATAGAAGCTATCTACTCTACGTCAACTCTTTTATAATATATTTTTCATTTCAATATTAAATACCACATTGAAATCGTAAAACATACTACAAATTAATGGCGGTGAGGGAGGGATTCGAACCCTCGGTAGGGGTTAACCTACTCTCCCTTAGCAGGGGAGTACCTTAAGCCACTCGGCCACCTCACCACGAGGCGGTCATATTACAAAAACAAAAGCAAAATCACAAGACTAATTATCACAAATGTTGATGACAGCTCAGGAAATCACCACCACACCAAACTAAACCACATGAAACAAACAACCGTTTGGCGTGGTTTAAACCACTTTGATTCCCTTAAACTGCATGAATCTTGTCTTTACTTCTTGGAATTTACATCATCCAACAAGCCATCTTCTTCTTTAACACGTTGTTTATTATCCGCTTTATAATAATCAGCTGGATGTTTTTCAACTTCCTGCTGTTTAATCGCCTGCTCTTCTGGCGTCAGAGTTTGTTCTACAACACTCGCCTCTACTTTCGACTCTTGTGCCTTATGTTTATTACATGCGGTCGCACCGAATAGAACAGTTAATGCAAACACACCCACTTGTAGCTGACGATATTGACTTTGTTTCACCTTCCGCGCTCCTTGCAATCTCATTAGACATAAAATCAATTAATATGATATTCATCAATTATTTAAGATTTCGTTAAAAAACCCACCCGTTTTTATACAGGTGCGCAGATAATATACCATTACTTACTTTCATTTTTCCAACAGAATAACAGAGCAATAACATTGTTAAATCACTCATGTCTCGCACACTGCGACTTACCAAATACTGGCGCATAACCATATGTCTCGATCAACCACCATTTCCACTGCATCTCTCCAGCGTATGTTATTGCCCATTTTACTAGGTGTTTTGGTTTTCTTCAGTTTCTTAGTTTTCAAGATATTTCTGGTTCCTGTCGCATGGGCAGCCGTGTTGGTTTATGTGACATGGCCTCTTTATCAATGGACACTACATAAACTATCTGGCCGTGAAAATACTGCCGCAGGCATCGTGACCATTGGTTTAATGGTGGTGGTTGGCGTACCGATTGGACTCGGAATTCTGGCGCTCGAACACCAAATGGTTCATTGGTACCATCAATTTCACAACCAACTCAATGCTGGAGAATTGGTGCTGCCGCCTTCATTACAGCATCTACCGTGGATTGGAAATTATTTACAAGATCTCGTCTTACAACTGAATGATGACCCTAGCGCTCTTGAATCACAAATGCGCGCGGTCCTGCATGAGCAAGTCGGTAAAGGCGCGCGCTTCGTTGGTAATGTTGCGGAACATCTCGCTTCAGTCGGTTTTTGTTTGCTCACGATGTTTTTCTTTTATAAAGACGGTGCGCGCATCATGGTGCAAATCAAATCTGCACTCGAACGCATCATCGGTCGTCGTGGGGATCATTACCTTGCAGCAATTGCAGTCACCACACGAGCAGTCGTATATGGCAACGTAATGACTGCCGTGGCGCAAGGTGTCCTCGCAGGCATCGGCTACAGCATTGCAGGCGTGCCTGGTGCGTTGGTTTTCGCAATGATCACCGCACTGCTCGCCATGATTCCATTTGCATCCCCAATTGCATGGGGTTTAGCGGTCGCATGGCTTGCACTGACTGGATTTCCACTGGAGGCAGCGTGTCTCGCGGTGTGGGCTGGCATTGTCATTTTTGTGATTGATAATATTTTCCGTCCGATGGTCATTTCAAGCGCGACAGAGATTCCATTCCTCGTGGTTTTATTTGGTGTTCTTGGCGGCTTAACCGCATTCGGCATGATTGGTTTATTTATTGGACCAGTCATCTTAGCAATGCTGCTGGCGGTTTGGCATGAATGGCTGACCCATGAACGCGAGCAAAGCGACGTAACAAATTCACTGTCCGAGATCACATCAACGGCAACAGATACCGACACATCAATCCGCTAACTGACTCAAATAGCACGCATAAAAAAAGCCCAAATCAATCAGACTTGGGCTTTTTT
>Ga0209023_10006603_pt1 | contig 12173 bp, 8 predicted proteins | sample LakOneMetagenome_FD_187468 | JGI IMG/M metagenome (GOLD analysis project Ga0209023, IMG submission 187468) | Freshwater and sediment microbial communities from Lake Erie, Canada (SPAdes) (version 2) | ecosystem: Environmental > Aquatic > Freshwater > Lentic | place: Lake Erie, Canada | collected... | reverse complement strand
CCGACTTCTGGACCGACCGAAGCGTGCTGGTCACCGGTGGCGTTGGCTTCCTCGGCCGCGCCGTGGTAGCTCGGCTGCAAGCGGCCGGCGCGGGGTCGATCATCGTCCCTCGGAGCGCCGATGCCGACCTCCGGGACCGCTCGGCCACCGCCGAGCTCTTTGCCGAAACCCGCCCTGACCTGGTGATCCACCTGGCCGCCCTCGTCGGCGGCATCGGGTACAACCAGATCCACCCGGCCGAGCTCTACCTCGACAACCTCCTCATGGGCACCTACGTGATCGAGGAGGCCCGGGCCCACGACGTGGCCAAGACCGTGGTGGTGGGCACGGTGTGCTCGTACCCCAAGGAGCCCCCGGTCCCGTTCCACGAGGAGTCGCTCTGGGGCGGCTACCCCGAGGAGACCAACGCGCCCTACGGCATCGCCAAGCTGGCCCAGCTGGTGCACGCCCAGACCGTGCGAGCCCAATACGGCCAGAACGTGATCTACCTGATCCCCACCAACCTCTACGGCCCCGGAGACAAGTTCAACTCGCTGGTGAGCCACGTCATCCCCGCCCTGGTGAAGAAGTGCGTCGACGCGGTGGAGGCAGGCGACGATCACATCGAGCTGTGGGGCACCGGATCGGCCAGCCGCGAGTTCCTCTACGTCGACGACGCCGCCGCCGGCATCGTGGCCGCCGCCGAGCGCTACGACGATGGCGACCCGGTCAACCTCGGCACCGACCACGAGATGCCCATCCGGGAGCTGGTCGGGCACGTGGCCGAAGCCACGGGGTTCACCGGGGAGCTGCGCTGGGACGACACCAAGCCCGACGGGCAGCCCCGCCGACGGGTGGACAACAGCCGGGCGCGTGATCGCTTCGGGTTCGAGGCCACCACCTCGTTCGCCGACGGGCTCCGGGCCACCGTCGACTGGTACCTGGCCAACCGCACCGACGCCGAGTCCCGGGACCACTGACCCGATGCGCATCCGAGCCGGAGTCGCCGCCACCCTCGTCGTCGTCGCCCTGATCGTCACCGGGTGCTCCGGCTCGTCGGACACGTCGTCGCCCACCACCACCCTCCACGGCACCACCACGTCGAAGTCCGGCACGTCGACGGCCAGCGCCGCGACGCCGGTGAACTTCACCAGCGGCGACTTCTACGCCGTGCCGAAGACGCTGCCCAAGGGACCCCACGGCACCCTGATTCGCTACCAGGAGGTCAGCCCGGCAGTGATCAAGGGGGCCACCACCTACCGGGTCATGTACACCTCGACCTCCATGGAAGGCGAGCCCATCGCCGTGACCGGCACGGTGCTCGTGCCCGACGCCAAGGCCCCCACGGGCGGCCGGCCGTTGCTGACCATCGCCCACGGCACCACCGGCATCGCAGATGCGTGCGCCCCCTCCAAGGACCCCGGCGGCGAGCTCAGCCTGCTCCGCGAGCCCATCGATCGCGGCTGGCTCGTGGCCGAGACCGACTACGAGGGCCTCGGCACCCCCGGGCGCCACCCCTACCTGGTGGGTGAGAGCGAGGGCCGCAGCACGCTCGACGCCATCGTCGCGGCCGGTCAGCTCCCCAACGCCGACCCCAGCGACCAACTCGCGATCGCCGGCTACTCCCAGGGTGGGCATGGCGCCCTCTGGGCCAACCAGATGGCCCCAGAGGTGACACCCGAGCTCCACGTCGTCGGCACCTTCGCCGGTGCGCCCGCCACCGAGATGCAGGTCATCCTGCGCGCCGCACCCGGGGGCTTCAAGGCCCTGATGGTGGCCGGCTACGCCGCGGCGTACCCCAACCTCGACCCCGCCACCTTCTTCACCCCCGCGGCCCTCGCCCAGCTCGGTTCGGTCGACACCGGCTGCACCCGCGACGTGTTCAAGGCCATGGCATCGGTGCCGGGCGACCAGCTCACCCGACCCGACGCCTTCGATGGCCCCTGGGCGGCCGTCGCCGACGCCAACGACCCCGGCAGGGTGAAGACCGCCGATCCCATCCTCATCATCCACAGCCAGCAGGACGACACCGTGCCGGTGACGCTCTCGAAGTTCCTGCTCGAACGGATGTGCAAGAGCGGCCAGGTGGTGGAGCGACGGGTCCTGCCCAACGGTGGCGGCCACGTCGCCGCGGCCTCGGTGGCCTATCCGCAGGCCATCGCGTGGCTCGTGGGCCGCTTCGCCGAGAAGCCGACCCAACCGGTGAACTCCTGCACCAGCTGATCAGCTGCTGGCGAGCACCTGACGGAAGTAGGCCGCGGTCTTCTCGATCCCGGTGTGCAGGTCGATCTCCGGCTTCCAGCCGAGGTGCCCCGATGCCCGGGTGATGTCGGGCTTGCGCTGCATGGGATCGTCCACCGGTAACGGCTCGAACACGATCTCCGACGACGAGCCGGTGACCTCGATCACCGTCTGGGCCAGCTCGAGGATCGTGTACTCGTTCGGATTGCCGATGTTGGTCGGTCCCACCAGGTCAGAGTCGAGGAGGGCGAGGAAGCCCCGCACCTCGTCGTCGACGTAGCAGAAGCTGCGGGTCTGCTTGCCATCGCCGTAGACCGTGATCGGGCGGCCCTCGAGGGCCTGCACGATGAAGTTGGAGACCGACCGGCCGTCGTCAGGGCGCATCTGTGGTCCGAAGGTGTTGAAGATGCGCACGATGCGGACGTCGAGCCCGTGGTGGCGGTGGTACGCCATGGTGATCGCCTCGGCGAAGCGCTTGGCCTCGTCGTACACGCCACGAGGGCCGATGGGGTTGACGTTGCCCCAGTAGGTCTCCGGCTGCGGGTGCACCTGCGGATCGCCGTAGACCTCGCTGGTGGAGGCCAGGAAGAACTTGGCACCCTTCGCCTTGGCCAGGCCCAGCGTGTTGTGGGTGCCGAGGCTGCCCACCTTGAGGATCTGGATCGGGATGCGCTCGAAGTCGATCGGCGAGGCCGGGCTGGCGAAGTGCAGGACGGCATCGACGTCGCCCTCCACCCACGTGAAGGTGCTGACGTCGTGCTCCAGGAAGGTGAAGCTGGGCCGGCCGAACAGCGGCTCGATGTTCGACAGCGAGCCGGTGATCAGGTTGTCGACGCACACGACCTGGTCGCCACGCTCGAGCAGGCGCTGGCAGAGGTGCGACCCGAGGAAGCCTGCGCCGCCGGTGACCACGATGCGGCCCATCTCAGCTGCGCCCGATGCCCTCGTAGGTGAACCCGCGGCGGACGAGGCCGGTGCGGTCCACCAGGTTGCGGCCGTCCATGACCCGCTTCTCGGCCATGTTCTCGCCGACCTTGTCGAAGTCGAGCCACTTGAACTCGTCCCACTCGGTGAGGATGGCCAGCACCTGAGCGCCGGCCACCGCGCCGTAGGGATCCGACGAGACCTCGATGTCGGCCAGCCGGGGATCTTGTCCCCCGTCGGTGACCGACGGGTCGTACGCCTGGATGGTGGCGCCCTTGGCCCGCAGACGACGCACGATCTCCAGGGCGGGCGAGTCCCGCAGGTCGTCGGTGCGGGCCTTGAAGGTGAGGCCCCACACGGCCACGATCTTGCCGTCGACGGAGCCCCCCGCCATGTTCTCGATCTTCTCGGCGACCCGGCGGAACTGGTCCTCGTTGACGTCGATCACGCCCTTGAGCAGGCCGAAGTCGTACCCGGCGTCCTCGGCGATGCGCACCAGGGCGTGGGAGTCCTTGGGGAAGCAGCTGCCGCCCCAGCCCGGGCCGGGCCGCAGGAAGGCGTTTCCGATGCGCTTGTCGTAGCCCATGCCCAGCACGACGTCGTTGACGTCGGCGCCCACCGCTTCGCACACCGCGGCGATGGCGTTGACGAAGCTGATCTTGGTGGCGAGGAAGGCGTTCGACGCGTACTTGATGGTCTCGGCCGACGCCGGATCGGTGACCTGCAGCGGGGCGGCCAATCCGAGGTACAGCCCGGCGACGCGGATGGCCGTCCCCTGGTCGTCGGCGCCGATGACCACCCGGTCGGGGTTCAAGAAGTCGTGTACTGCCGATCCCTCACGGAGGAACTCGGGGTTGGACACCACGAAGATGTCGTCTCGGCCCAGGGCCTTCTCGACCACCCGGGTCGACCCGACGGGGACGGTCGACTTGTTGATGACCACCGCCTCGGGGAGCAGGAACGGCGCGATCTCGGCGGCCGCGTCCTGGATGTAGGAGAGATCAGCCGAACCGTCCTCGCCCTGCGGTGTGGGCACGCACAGGTAGACGAACTCGGCCTCGGCGACGGCGTTCTTGGCCCCGAGTACGAAGGTGAGCTGCGCCGATCGGATGCCCTCCTGGACCAGATCGTCGAGGCCGGCCTCCAGGATCGGGATCTCGCCCCGGTTGAGGGCATCGACCTTCTCCGGCACGACGTCGGCACACACCACGGTGTGCCCGAGGTGCGCCAGACAGGCGCCGGTGGTGAGCCCCACGTAGCCCGTACCGATGATGGCGATCTTGCTTCCCATCGGCCAGATGCTACTGGCGGGCGGTTAGTCGCACGATTCCCCCGGAGGCGGCGTGCCGGGCAGGTAACCGACACGGTCGGGGCCGGTGGTGCTGGTCGTGCCCTCGCCCGATCCGGATGCTCCCGGGGTGGTGGTGGCCTGGCCGGGAGCGGTGGTCGAGGCGACCGTGGTGGAGGTGGTCGTGGTGGTCGGGGCGGTGGCTACCGCGTCGGCCGGGCGGGGCGTGTCGAGGACCGTGGTGAACTCCGGGCCGGTGATGACGGTGACCTCGTTGACCGTGTCGTCCTGGGTGAGCAGCGGGTCCTGCGGGAGGTACCGGGCCACCAGGACCGCGGCGGCCTCGTCGCCCGAGTGGTACCGGACGACGGTCTTGAGCGGCTGGTCGACGCTGTCCGCGCCGGGCGAGACGACCTTGAAGCCGCGGATGGCGAACAGGTCGGTGGTGTCGGCCCCCTGGTTGAGCTTGCCGGTGCCGTTGACCACGCGCACCGTGACCGCGGTGGGGTCGAGGTCGGTGGTGCCCGCCCCGCCGGCACCGGTGCCGCGGTACTGGGCCAGGATGGGCTCGGCCCCGGATTCCTGCAGATCGAGCACTGCGGCCCCGCCCCGCACCGCGTCGGTGACCGGCAGGGTCTCGGTGTCGAGGGCCTGAGGGTCGAAGTTCTTGAACGCGTGGCCCAGGTTGATCAGGTCCTGGGGGGTGGTGAACGGGTCGATGGCGATGCCGCTGGAGGTCGCGGTGTTGACCATGCGAGCCAAGGTGGCCGGGTTGCGGGCCCCCTTCTCGATGGCCCGGTTCAGGACCCGGCGGGTGAAGTCCTGCTGGCGCTTGATGCGGCTGAGGTCCGAGTCGGGGTCCTTGCGCCACTTGCCCGTGGCGTCCTGGTACTGCATGTGGCGGCTGCGGGCGTAGGCCAGGGCCTGGCCGGAGTCGAGCAGGTTGCAACCGGCGTTGGGCTGGAACAGGCCGGAGTTCCCATCACGCAACGGGGCGTTGAGGTACACCTTCACGCCGCCCATCTGATCCACGATGCTCTTGAACGAGGCGAAGTCGACCTGCACGTAGTGATTGATGTCGATGCCGAAGTTGGCCTTGATGGTCTGCATCAGCAGGCTGGGGCCGCCGTCCGCGCCGTAGGCCATGGCGGCGTTGATCCGCGACTTGCCGTGGCCGGGGATGTCCACCCACAGATCACGGGGGAGCGAGAGGATGCGCGCCTGGGTCTCACCGGGGTCGATCCGGACCACCATGATCGTGTCCGAGCGCAGGCCGACGGCCTTCTCGGCGCCCTTGTCCCGGCCGTCACGCACCGGATCGTCGGCCGCCAGGTTCTCGTCGGAGTCGACGCCGACGATCAGGAAGTTCTGCGGCGAGCCAGGCGGGAGCTCATCGGCGGCGGTGATGGCCTGGCGATCCAGGATCACCCTGGGGATCTGGGCCACGGTCCGCTTGGCGTAGGCGACCGCTCCTGCGCCCACCAGGGCGACCACGATGCAGCAGATGTTGAAGCAGATGAGCAGTCGTTGGGGCCACGTGCGCCGCAGCCGACTGCCAGCGGAGCGGGCGGGCATGGGGGGTGACGCTACCAGCGCGCTCTTCGGGGAGATCTGCAGGTCCGGTGTGGATTCCGTGCAGGAGGGCGCATGGGTCTGACCGGCTGACTCGTCAGACGGGCAGGCCGAGGTCGCGAGCGATGATGAGGCGCTGCACCTCGGACGTGCCCTCGCCGATCTCGAGGATCTTCGAGTCGCGATAGTGCCGAGCGACGAGGGTCTCGTCCATGAAGCCGTAGCCGCCGAAGATCTGGGTGGCTTCGCGCGTGGCGGTGACGGCGGCTTCGGTGGCGTAGAGCTTGGCCATGGCGGCCTCGCGCTTGAAGGGTCGGCCCATGTCCTTGAGCCAGGCGGCGTGATAGGTGAGGTCCCGTGCGGTCTCGGCCATCACGGCCAGGTCGGCGCACTTGAAGGCGACGGCCTGGTTGGAGCCGATGGGCTTGCCGAACGCGTTGCGATCCTTGGCGTACTGGACGCTGTGATCCAGGCACGACTGGATGACTCCGACGGCGAGGGCAGCGATGGCGACACGACCATCGTCGAGGATGGCCAGGAAGTTGGCGAACCCGCGGCCCCGCTCACCCAGGAGGTGGTCGGCGGGCACCCGACAGTCGGTGAACGTGAGGCCGTGGGTGTCCGAGGCGTGCCAGCCCATCTTGCGATAGGGGGGCTGGACCTCGAACCCGGGCGTCCCGGCGGGCACGACGATGGTGCTGATCTCGGGCTTTCCGGCGGTGCCGGGCGGGTCGGTACGGGCCGTGACGGTGACGACCGAGGTGATGTCGGTGCCCGAGTTGGTGATGAAGGCCTTCTCGCCGTTGAGCACCCACTCGCCCGCGGACTCGTCGAACACGGCGCGGGTGCGGGTGCCACCTGCATCGCTGCCGGCCTCGGGCTCGGTGAGGCCGAAGCCCCCGAGCGCACGCCCGGCGCACAGGTCTGGCAGCCAACGCTGGCGCTGTGCTTCGGTGCCGAACTGGAAGATGGGGTTGGCACCGAGACCGACGCCCGCTTCGAGCGTGATGCTGACCGACTGGTCCACCCGCGCCAGTTCCTCGATCGCGACGCACAGGGTGGTGAAGTCCGATCCCGAGCCGCCGTACTCCTCGGGGAACGGGAGCCCGAACAGCCCGAGCTCGCCCATGGCCAGCACCACGTCGGTGGGGAAGGTGTGGTCTCGGTCCCAGGCCTCGGCGTACGGGGCCACAGCAGTCTCGGCGAAGTCTCGAACGACCTTGCGGAACTGCTCGGTCTCGTCGTTGAAGTCGAAGTTCATCGGCCGGCACCCTACCGAAGGGGCTACGGACGGGCCGGCCCTACGCTGCGGCCATGGTCGCTGTCCGCCGGGTTGCTCCCCTCGCCGTGGTGGGCGATCGGCTGCTGACGGGGCTGCGAGACGTGACGTCGGACGTGACGGCGCTGGACGGGTCGGGGTTCTGGGCCGTGGTGCTGCCCTTCTCGGGCTCGCCGATCTGCGCCCGGTTCGATCAGGTCCGGCCGGCCCGGCCGTGGCGGGGCCGGCCATGGGTGGGGGTGGCACCGGACCAGTGGCGGTCGTCGCTCGATCGGGCCGCCTTCTGCGCGGGGGTGGAGACGGTGCGCTCGGCCATCGGTCGGGGCGACGTCTACCAGGTGAACCTCACTCGGGTGCTGGCTGCTCCGCTTCCCCCCGACGCCGACGTCGCAGCGTTGGGCGCGGCACTGGCCGAGGGGAACCCGGCACCGTTCTCCGCGGTGATCCGACTGCCCGAGCAAGGGGTCCACGTGGCGTCGGCGTCGCCCGAGCGGTTCCTCGAGCGCGACGGGAACCGGGTGTGGTCGTCGCCCATCAAGGGAACCGCGGCCACGTCCGATCGGTTCCTACCCAAGGACCGGGCCGAGAACGTGATGATCGTGGACCTCGTCCGCAACGACCTGGGCCAGGTGTGCGAGTGGGGATCGGTCGAGGTGCCGGCGCTGTGCGCGGTGGAGGAGCATCCAGGGTTGGCCCACCTGGTGTCGACGGTGTCGGGGCGACTGCGGCCGGGGCTCGGGTGGGCCGATGCGATCGGGGCGACGTTCCCGCCTGGCTCGGTCACCGGGGCGCCGAAGGTGGCGGCGCTGTCGCACATCGCCTCGCTCGAGCCGGTGGAGCGCGAGGTGTACTGCGGAGCGGTCGGATGGGTGGACGCCGACCGTCGGCGAGGGGCGCTCAACGTGGCGATCCGGACGTTCTGGTTCGCCGATGGCGAGATCCGCTTCGGTACGGGCGGTGGGATCACCTGGGACTCGGATCCGGGTGGCGAGTGGGAGGAGACCGAACTGAAGGCGAGACGGCTGCTCCGGGTGGCCGCAGGTGACCTGGCGGCCGACGGGCTCATGGCTGGAAAGGTGGGGCGATGAGCACGTGGGTGTGGGTGGATGGCGAGGTGCTGCCAGCGGACGTTGCCCGCGTGAGCGCCTTGGACCGAGGGCTGCTGTCCGGCGAGGGGGTGTACGAGACGTGCAAGGTCTCCGAGGGGTCGCCGTTCGCGCTGACCCGCCACCTCGCTCGGCTGCGGGCGTCGGCCGCCGTGGTCGGGATGGAACTGCCTTGGGGGGACAGCCACGTGCGCGCCGCCTGCGCCAAGGCGGTGGGGGCCGCCCTGGTGGATGCTGCCGCTGAGGATGAGCCGGTGGGTCGGCTCCGGATCACCGTGACCGCCGGTGCTGGCGCCCTGGGGCCGATTCGGGGACCGGCTGAGCCGACCCTGCTGGTGGCGGCGGGGCCCTCGCACCGGTGGGCACCGACGGCTGTCGTGGCGACGGTGCCGTGGCAGCGCAACGAGCACAGCCCGGCGGTCGGGGCCAAGGCGACGTCGTCGCTCGACAACGTGCTGGCCCTTCGGTCTGCCCGGGAACGAGGGGCCGATGAGGCCGTGCTGGCCAACACCGCCGGGTTCCTGGCGGAGGGGACGTCGTCGAACGTGTTCGTCGTGGTCGACGGCGTGCTGTGCACGCCTTCGCTGTCCACCGGGTGCCTCGCGGGCGTCACTCGTGCCCTGATCTGCGAGCAGGTCCCGGTGGTGGAGCGCGACGACCTCACCCTGGATGATCTCCGTCGCTCGCCCGAGGCGTTCCTCACCTCGTCCACTCGCGACGTGCACCCCATCGGTCGGCTCGACGGCCGGTCCCTTCCGGCAGCACCGGGGCCGATCACCAAGGCGGCAGCTGCCGCCTTCGCCGACCTCCAGGCCGAGACCATCGATCCCTGATGGATCGGCCCATGCCGGGTCGTGGAAGCCGAGGTTGCCGCGATGGTGGGGCTGGTCGCTCGCGATCCACGGGTCGACCAGCGGGGGTTCGCCTCTGAGCGAGGTGCGGGTGGTCCCGCCGGGTGCGATCTCGTACACGGCGCGGCGCAGGCGGGTCGCTCGGCCGGCGCGGACCTCGTAGCCCAGGGCATCAGCGAGGGTCTTGCCGGGGTGCGGCGAGTCGATGGCGTAGCCGTAGTGGTGGAGCACGGCATGGATCGTGCGAAGGGTGGACGCGCCGTGACGGCGGAGGATGCCGCGCGCTGCTCCCCGCAGGGCGACCCCGGAGATCGGTCGGGCGTCGGGTTGGATCGGCGGTAGCGGTAGCTCGCCGATCGCTGCCGGGCGGCGGCCCTTCTGGCCGGGAACGACGGGCCACAGCTCCTCGCGCAGGTCGTCTGCTTCTCGAAGCGCTGCCAGGCGGGCACGGGTGATGGCGTCGATCTCGTCCTCTCGGGACGACACGGTGTGGAGGAGCTCATCCCTCCTCACCTGCTTGGCCAGCCGGCTCGACCGGCTGAGCTGCGACCACCGGCGGTTGGGCGACAGACCTCGCCCGGCGATCGGTGGGGTCAAGGTACCTCGAGGCCGGCGGGCGGCGTCCCCCATGGCTCGGGCGAAACCGTGGATGTGCGTTCCGGGCCACGGTTCCGGGGCTTCGGGGACGGTCGAGTTCTGGGCCGCTGGCGGCCGGTCTGCGGCCTCGGATGACTCGGGTTCCGACGTGTCCATCTGGTTCGCTCCATGGCGGGGGCCTCGTGGGTTCCCTCCCGGTGGGAACGAACCGATGCCGGTTGCGAAGCGAACCGGAGCTTGTCCACATCATGGTCTGCCCCCCTGACAGTCGGGCTCGACGCCCGCACACCAACAAGGCGCCGCCCCTCCTTCGACCCAGCCACCCCGCCCACCGGCGCGCCCGCCAGCCCCGCCACTCACCTGTGCGCCCTTGGCACAGATTCTGTGCAGAATCTGTGCCAAGGAGTCCCGACACGGGGGCTCGGGGCCGCCGGCTTGGGGCCGGCGGGTGGGCAGCAAACCTCGCAACCGGCGTTGACCCGGCCGCTCAGACGAGCAGGGCTTCTCTGAACTGCTGCGAGCGGGTCTTCCACGTCCCGACCGGCGCTGGGGTCGGTGCACCCGGAGAGAAGAGCACGACACCGTCGGCGGGGAGCATGCCGAGCGCCGTCCGCACCCCGCCCGCCACGTCGCCAACCGCGGCCAACAGATCCACGCCGATTCGACCAGCCAGGTCGGCACCACTGTCGGGCAGCGCCACCGCGCTGAGCAGACCAGGGGCCCAGCGCCCCACCTCCTCGGTGAGCGGACCTGGATCGACCCCACGGTCGGCCCCACCGAGCAACACGACCGTCGGCCGGTCAAGCGACCGAACCCAGGCCAACCCTGCAGCCGCCGCCGACGGGTTCGAGGCCAGCGCGTCATCGAGGCAGAGCACGCCCGCCGGACCAGGGCAGGCATCGAGCCGGCCAGGCAGGCTCGAACGAGCCGCATCGACCACGTCGGCATCGCTCAGCTCAGGCGCGCCCAACCCCGCCAGCACCGCGGCCGCCAGCGCCGCGTTCTGCAACCGGTGGGTCGGAACCGACGCGGGTCCGAACGGAGGCCTCACAACCTCGGCGGCCAGCCCATGCTCGGCCAGCACCTGGTCCACCCGGCCACCCGAGGCCGGGACGAGGATCCGGCCCGCGGTGCCCGACTCGTTGCGGAGCAACCGGAGCTTGTCGGCGACGTAGCGCTCCACCCCGCCGTGCCACGTGAGGTGGTCTTCGGACAGGTAGGTCAGCACGGCGAGGTCGGGGACCTGATGCAGGTCCGCCGCTTGGTAGCTCGACACCTCGAGCACGACGACGGGAGCGTCACGGTCCCAACCGGGATCGAACACCGGTACACCGACGTTTCCCGCCACCCCGACCCGCAGACCGGCCGCGACAGCGAGCGACCCGACCAGCTCCGTGACGGTGGACTTCCCCTTCGTCCCAGTGATGCCGACGACGGTCCGGCCCGCACCGAAGGTGCCCCACCAGAGATCGATCGGTGTGGTCATCCGCGCCCCGCGGGCCAGCGCTCCCTGGAGCTCCGGCTGGTATCGCGGGAACCCGGGCGACCGGAGGAACACCTCAGCGGCCGCCGCACCGTCGGCCAGGGCCACCCCCCGGAGCCCCTGAGCCGCGAGCTCCGGAGGGACACCGGCACCACCTTCCTCGACCACGAGCACCTCGGACGGACGGGCGGCCAAAACGTCGGGAACGGCCGCGAGCACATCGGCCCCCAACCCGAGCAGTACGACCCGACGGCCGGTCAGGTCATCGAGGCGCATGGGCAAGACCGGGCACGGAGGCCAGGTCCGGGGCCAGCGCTGCCACCACCTCGCGGTAGGTCTCGGGGAGCATGTCGACCGGGCCGAGCTCCAGGTAGGACCCCGCGTCCACGTCGGCTGTGGCCAGTAGACCCGCCGCCTCGTCGGCCAGGGCCGCCACCACCGCCTGGTCGCGCCACCCGTCGGTCCGAGCCAACAGGACCACGGCAGCGGCCGACTCCAACCGCTCCCCCACGCAGTCGAACGGCTTCTCGTCAGACCACAGCTCCCGCACGCCCGGCACGTGGTCGAGTTCGTCGAGCAGCGGCCGCCCGTACTGCGCCGCCACCTCAGCAGGCGTCGACGACGGCGCCACCATGAGCGCGGTGAACAGGCACTTGGCGCACTCGCCGCACGGACGCTGATCCTCGCTCGACGTGTTGGGGTTCCAGATGGTGAACACCCGGTTGCACGACACGATGTCGGCGGCCAGACCACGGCGCGCCACACCGGCGCCGATGGCCAACTCGGTCAGGGGCCGCAGCAGCGACAGGTACCGCACGCCCGTGGGGGCGAACGCCTCCCGCAACAGCTGCTC
>Ga0209023_10006602_pt1 | contig 12174 bp, 9 predicted proteins | sample LakOneMetagenome_FD_187468 | JGI IMG/M metagenome (GOLD analysis project Ga0209023, IMG submission 187468) | Freshwater and sediment microbial communities from Lake Erie, Canada (SPAdes) (version 2) | ecosystem: Environmental > Aquatic > Freshwater > Lentic | place: Lake Erie, Canada | collected... | reverse complement strand
CATGGCGGCCTGGAAGCGCTGTGGCGGGCTGGAGCCGCACAAGGACAAGCTCCGTGCCGGGATGCTCGCGCGTGGCTACAGCGAAACCTATGCCGAGCACCTGTTCCAGCAGATCAAGGGCTTCGGCCATTACGGTTTCCCCGAGAGCCACGCCGCGAGCTTCGCCCTGATCACCTACGCGAGTTGCTGGCTGAAGTGCCACGAGGCGGCGGCGTTCGCCGTCAGCCTGATCAACAGCCAGCCGATGGGGTTCTATAGCCCCGACCAGATCCTGCAGGACGCGCGCCGACACGGCATCGGCGTGCTTCCGGTCGATGTCAGGCACAGCGACTGGGACTGCACCCTGGAATTTCCGCGCGACGACACGTCGGAAAACCCGGAGATACGTCTCGGGCTACGGATGATCGGCGGGTTCCGAGAGAACGTTGCCGCGGCAATGGTCGATGCGCGGCAACAGCGACCTTACGAGGACGTGGCCGACCTTGTGCGCCGAACGAGGATGGACCGCCGCCATCAGGCACTCCTGGCCGACGCCGGGGCACTGAAAGGGTTGGTGGGAGACCGCCACAGCGCGCGCTGGGCGCTGTCAGGCGTCGAACGCTCGCTGCCCCTGTTCGAGATGATCCCGGACACGCGCGAAGCCCAGGTTCCGATCCCGGAGCCATCCGAAGGCGAGGACCTGCTGGCCGACTACGCGCTGCTGGGCACGACGCTGGGTCGGCACCCGCTGGCGATGCTGCGCGATCAGCTTCGAGCCCGACGCTGCCGGCGATCTTCGGAACTGGCAGATGTCCCACATGGGCGGAATATCCGTTTCGCGGGGCTGGTGACGCTGAGGCAGCGGCCGGAGACGGCAAGTGGGGTGACCTTCATTACCCTCGAGGACGAGGATGGGCTCGTCAATGCGCTCGCCTGGGAGCATGTGGCGGCTCAACAGCGACGGGTGTTGCTGGGGTCACGGCTGCTGGCGATCGATGCTCGGCTGGAGCGTGTGGATGGGGTGCAGCACCTGATTATCCAGCGCATGCAGGACTACAGCCCGCTCTTGGCCGGGCTGCAGCCGAAGAGCCGGGATTTTCATTGAAGATCAACTTTGCCCGCTCGAGATCTGCAAACTAGAAGTCAACGCGACAAGATACACAGCCATCGGCGTGAATGTCTGGTGCACATCGTCGAAGCGTTAGAATTCCACAGCCATGGCAGAAAAGATCAGCCAAGAAACGCGCTCCAGAATGATGTCAGGTATTCGTGGGCGTGACACGGAACCAGAACGGCTTATTCGCTCTCACCTGCATCGACAGGGGCTACGCTTCCGCTTGCACAAGAAACACCTTCCTGGCCGTCCCGACATTGTCCTGACACGTTGGATGGTTACAGTTTTCGTCAATGGATGCTTCTGGCATGGACACAACGGATGCAGATATTTCCGCATTCCGAAAACCAGACCCGATTTCTGGTCCGAGAAGATTCTGCAGAACTCCCTCCGGGACGCGACGGCAATCCAGAGGCTTCTTTCTGCCGGGTGGCGCGTCGCAGTGGTATGGGAGTGTGCATTGCGCGATGAGCCGGAATGGGCGCTCGATACCCTGGTGCAATTCATTCGTTCCAACGACGAGTTAGTCGATATCGCATCGCCCAAGACGGCTAGATCAGGATCTGCTTGATGACCTTTGCGATCTGATGTCCCAGCCACGGAGGAACGGCGTTGCCCACTTGTTTCCTTTGGCTTCCCGGCGGCCCCTCGAAGAAGTAGTTGTCGGGGAAGGTCTGCAGGCGGGCTGCTTCCCGCACCGTTAGGCTACGCACCTGGAGAGGATCTGGGTGGATGAAATAGTGTCCGTCCTTGGCGAGGTGGCTGGTGATTGTCGATGAAGGCGCGCCAGCACGCTGGACTTTGAATCGGTCGACAAATCTGTCGGAACGTTTCCAGCTCTTGTGATTTGGATGAAGCTCCTGCGGGAATTCCGCTGCGCCTCGGGGAGAATGGCCATGCACATGCGCAAACGCAGCGGCGTATGCGTAGCGCATCAGATCACTAGTCATGTGGCTTCGCGCTTGGTGTTGTATTACACCGTTTAGCCGGGAGTCCCGCATGAAGCCATCAAGATGTGCAGGAAGCTTGCCCTTGGGTTTTCCGGGCATCCAGGGGGCGCCAGAGTCCAATTCGTCCCCAGATCGAGCAATGGATGCGAGCTGGCGCAGATATCTTGCTGTTTCCGCATCGATGCAACGTGCCAGACGGGCACAGTCGGTCAGTATCCGGGGCGAGAATGCCCTCCACGAACGGATGTCCTCGTCCGTTGAACAGCTCCGAATGTCCGGCAGGCTGTAGATCATATCGGCGACGGTTGGAGCATCCCCCGTTTCAGCAATCCTTTGGAAGTCGGTTAACAGTCCTTCAAGGACGCCGACCAGAATTACCCTGTGCCTGGTTTGCGGCAGCCCTAGTCGCTCAGATCGGACGATGAAGTCCTTGGGGTGCCTGGCCCCTGAGTGCTGGGAAGACTGCAAAATAGGCACGATGCGGTAGCGGGGGCCTTTGCGTCCTCCTGGGTGTTGGAGGCTGTCAAAAATTTCCTCGAAGATATTGCTGCCGTCGATCTGCGACGACAACATGCCCTTGACGTTCTCGAGAACGAACGCGGCAGGACGGTGTCGAGAAAGGATGTGCAGGTAATGCTCATAGAGGTAGTGGCGGTCGTCCTCTTCGGGAACATAGCCTGCAATGCCACGGTTACGGGCCCGGCCCACAAGGGAGAACGCTTGGCAAGGCGGCCCCCCGATCAAGACCCATGGAAGATCCTTCTTGCGCGCTCCAGATGCGATCTTTCCGATCCGCTCGTCCAGTATGCGGTCGTCGTTGGGGTCGCCCAGAGTCAGCTGCCAGACGCGGCCTGTTGCCTGGCGCCAAATCTGTTCGGTCTCCGAAGTCCATGGTTCGGCTCTCTGTCCTGCCAGATACTCGTAGTAACTCTTGGGCACCTCGCGTGCCGCAAAGCTCCGGTAGAAAGCGCGGGTGCGTAGGGTGTTCACCGCGTGCCTGTCCATCTCGGCCGACATCGCCACGTGGAAGGGGCCTGAAGCTTCTTGGCCCCGGGCAAAAGCGTCAAATCCCTCTCCCAGCCCTCCCGCGCCCGCAAAAATGTCTACAACGGGGATCGGCGTGGGGGACACAGCAGCCTGACTGATGGTTTAGAGGGTGCCAGGATCGCAGGCCCATAGCTTGGTTGTCAAAGATCTCAGCGGCCGAGACCGGGCTGAAGCAGATTGTGGCCCGGCTACTGGGCTACCTTTATCCAGTGAGACGTTCTACCCCGTGGAAACCAAAGCGGGTTGGGATGGATGTGATCCAAGTTAAGGTTGTCGGCCAAGGGGGGGGGAGAGGTGGAAGAAGTCAGGAGTGAAATCACGTTGCGGCCGAGTGCGGCCCGACTCCTTGAGTCGATGCGGGACATCGGCTATTCGTTCGAGAGCGCACTTGCAGACATCGTGGACAACAGCATCTCTGCGGGAGCATCCCGCATCGAGATCACAAACGATGTCCATCCTGGGTCGGGCCCTTACTTGGCGATCTTGGACGATGGCAAAGGGATGTCGCCGGGGGAACTGACTCAGGCGATGCAGCACGGGAGCCGTAGTCCGCGCGAGAATCGTGCTCAGGGTGACCTTGGGCGGTTTGGTTTGGGAATGAAGACCGCTTCCTTCTCGCAATGCCGACGTCTCACCGTTGTTTCGCGGAAAGACGGCGAACTGGCTGCTCGTTGCTGGGATCTCGATCTGGTAGTCGAGAAGGATGAGTGGATCCTGAGATTGCTTGATGAGGACCAAGTGGGCCTGTTGCCGCTTGTGGATCGGATCGGGCCATCGGGAACGCTAGTGCTGTGGCAGAAGCTAGATCGCTTGGATGTTCTTGATGATCACCCCGACCAGGCCTACGCCGCGCTCAACCAGATGTTCAGCAGTGCGCGCTCGCACCTTGCGCTGACTTTTCACCGCTTCATCGCTCCCGACCCGAGTGATCCCCCCGGGGGCATTGCAATGTTCATCAATGGTGCGGAAGTGGAGCCGAGCGATCCGTTTGCCCGACATATGTCGCCGCACTCCGATGCGCATGCGATCGAAATCCTGCGCATGGGTGATGGGGACATCGTCGTTCAAGGATTTACGTTACCGCATCATCAAAACCTGACACTCGATCAGCATCATGCCTTGGAGCTTGGATCGAGTTTGATCGAGACACAAGGTCTGTATGTGTATCGTGCCAGGCGCTTGGTCTCGGCTGGCACTTGGCTTGGGATGGCTCGCCGGGCTGAACTCACCAAGCTTCTGCGTGTGCGCGTAGACGTGCCTACATCACTTGACTTCGAGTGGAGTATCGATGTTCGGAAATCCCGGATGCGTATTCCATCTGCAGCAAGAACGCGGCTGCGTCCGCTCGTGGAGAGGATGACCGAGTCAGCTCGGCGCCCCTATACCTATCGCGGGAACCGGCAGGCAGCAGCTTCGGGACTTCCGTTGTGGGAACGTGTCGAGGAGCGAAGCAAGTTGCGCTACGAGATCCGGCGCGATCATCCCCTTATTGAGGATCTACAGCGAGCGACCGGGACACGGGCAAGCGTGGATGCGGTCTTGCTCGCGATCGAGTCGACTCTCCCGCTTGAGTCGCTCTTCTCCGATGTCGCCGGCACACCGCAGGCGATGCGGCAGGGGGAAATAGATGCCCAGGAACTCCAGCAACTGCTAGCGGCATTTGTTGAGGCAATAGCGCCAGGGAAAGACACGCTGCCATCGTCTGTCGCAGAGACGATCCTGGCGACACCAGTCTTTGCGGGGCAACCCGCGGCGCGAACCCTGCTTTCAGGCCTGCGCCGTATCGAAAATTAAGGCATATCTGATGACCCATCAACAACTACTCGGGCTTGCGCGAATGGCGATGGCGCAGAGGGCAGCCCAGACCCCGGCTCAGATCATGGAGGTCGTGCGCGACTTGGCGGCGCTTCCGTTCATGGACCCCGCCACGACCAAAGACGACATCGTCGAAGTCGCCAAGCAACTTGAGCGCGAGTTCGAGGTCGTGCTTGGGCCCGCACACACAATTCAGGCCAGCGGACACAAGCCTTGGCTTCGCGGTCGCGCGCATGAGATCAACTTCCGCTATTGGCAGCGATATCGTGACTACCTCATCGCAGGCGGCATGTCGGAGCATGTTGTCAATGCCGTGGCGAACGTTACTGACACCATTGTCGACCTTGCAGGCGATCCGACGACCGAAGGCTCTTGGTCGCGCCGTGGATTGGTAGTGGGTCACGTCCAGAGCGGAAAGACAGCGAACTACTTGGGCGTGATCAACAAAGCTGCAGATGCCGGCTACCGTGTAGTGATTCTGATCGCGGGTGTGCACAATAATTTGCGATCACAGACGCAGGAGCGTGTCGATCAAGGCTTTGTTGGACGTGACAGCGACCAGATACTGAGCCGTCAGGCCAATGTCGATCGGGTGGGTGTCGGTCTCCTAAATCCCGGGTTCACTGCAACGGCCTACACCAGCCGTGCTCACGATTTCAGCCGCGTGAAAGCTGAGAGTCTCGGCAATCCGCTACAGAACAGTGCAGAGCCGGTCATTCTTGTCATCAAGAAGAATACGTCGATCTTAAACAACTTGATCGACTGGATCCGGGGAACGAGTGCATCGCACGGAGGGTTGACGCTTCCGATGCTCGTGATCGACGATGAGGCTGACAACGCATCCGTAGACACATCGAAGGACCCGGAGGCGCCTCGAACGATCAACCGCCTGATCCGTGAACTCCTTAGCCTGTCGACCCGCAATGCCTACATCGGCTATACGGCGACACCATTTGCCAACATCTTCATCGATCCGGAAAGCGAGAATGCGGGCCAGGGCAAGGATCTGTTTCCGAGAGACTTCATTGTCGGTCTGGACGCGCCGTCGAACTACATCGGCGCACATGAGTTCTTCCTCTCTGAGGATGCAGAAGACCTCACGGTTGATCTGACGGATACTGAGGAATGGCTGCCGATCAAGCACAAAATCGACTGGCCGGTAGACGACCTGCATTCGAGCCTTGTCGAGGCCATTGACTGTTTCGTGCTTTCCAAGGCGATCCGCATCCTGCGGGGTCAGGGCGATCACCATCATTCCATGCTGGTCAATGTCTCCCGCTTTACCTGCGTGCAGGGGGATGTCGCCAGGGAGATATCACAACACTTGGTCGGCGTGCAGTCGGCCATACAGAACCGTTATGCGATGCCGATGGATGCGGCACTGGGTGATCCCGCCATGCGTTCACTCCATGAAACGTGGAAGAATCACTACGCAGGAGGCAAGGAGCAATGGACAGCCGTCCAGCACGAGCTGCACCGTGCCGCGGCGGGGATGTCGGTGGTTCAGATCAATGCATCGAAAGCTTCTGGGAAGCTTGACTACCGCGCCCATGCAGAGACGGGGCTAAACGTCATTGCAGTCGGTGGCAACTCACTCTCGCGCGGATTTACCCTCGAGGGCCTGACCATAAGCTACTTTCTGCGCAATACGCAGATGTATGACACGCTCATGCAGATGGGCCGATGGTTCGGATACCGAGATGGTTTCAAGGATCTATGCCGGCTTTTCCTGCGTCCCGATGCGAGCGACTGGTATGGCTTCATCGCTGATGCGACGGAGGAGCTTCGAGACGAAATCCGGAGGATGGAGATCCACGGTCTCACGCCCATGGATTTTGGCTTGGCGGTTCGGAGTCATCCCGGAACCCTGATGGTTACGGCACGCGACAAGATGCGCAACACCGAGCAAATTGTTCGTGAGGTTGGACTTTCAGGAAGGCTTGTCGAGACGTCCGTGCTTATTGACTCGGATGTGGCCAAGAGGCGCAATATTGAAGCAATCCACAGGTTGGTTGGAAAAATGCTGCGCGAGAGTGGAAAGCCGGAATCCGTGGATGTGGATGGCGCACTGTCCAGCCACTTATTCCGCGGGGTGAGGGCCGAGAACGTTCTGGATTTTGTCTCAATGTTCGGCACGCACCCAGGGCAACTCGAGATGCAGGCGGCCCCACTCAGCAACTACATCCGCAATCGTGGATTGGAAGAATGGGACGTCGTGATGGTGTCCAGTTCGCGCGCAAAGGCTGAGCTCGGTGACGTGGAGGATGTCAACGGGCTTGCGGTTGGTCTCCAGGAGCGTATTGTCGAGAAGCGGAACACGGCACGTTTCGGGACAGCACTGCTGGTGTCCGGAACCAAGCGCCGAGTCGCGTCACGCGGGACGGAACGCATCGGTTTGTCGAACGAAGAGCTCCAGGCGGCGCGCGCTGCCCACGGCGACTCGAAGAAGAATATTCCAGACCATCTGTTCCGTGAGCAGAGAACCCGCCCTCTGCTGATGCTTCATCTACTGAGAACCAAGACCAAGGTTGACGAACATGATGTGCGTGGGGACATCCATGCCGCCTACGGCCTCAGCTTCCCGGGGTTGGCCACTGGTGAGAACGAACGGCTGGTGCGCTACACCGCCAATCTAATCGCTTACCGAGAGCTCTATGGCGGGGCCGACGAGGAACAGGACGACGAGGAGACGTCTGGCGATGAGTAGGGATCCGGACCCGTGGTCGGGGATTGAGCCTTCCCCGCAGCGCCTCGTAGGGCTGCGGATCGAGCGGGCACATCCGCTGGATGTCTATTGGACTCGGGCAGGTGATGGTTCGCCGGGTCTCCTACTCCGGGGCGTGGATCCAGCGTGCATCCCGGATCGTCTTCCAAAACCGCGTGGCCTAGCACTGGAGGTGGAGGAGGGGCCGGAAGGTTTCGAAGCGCGGATGTTCCTTCGTGAGCCCAACGAGCGGGATGTGTTTCGGATGCTGTGCTACGACGTGATCGCCTATTCCGGATCGGAAGGCTCGGCGTCAGCAGCAACCGCCAGCGTGTTCCGGCGGCTGTCGCACTGGCACTCACTCATGGCACGTGCGCGCACAACCGCCATGGAACCTCACAAGATCCGTGGCTTGATTGGTGAACTCTGTATCCTCGAGCGTCTAATCAAGCAACACGGGTTTGATGCAGCTATCCGATCATGGGTGTCGCCGGATGATCATCCCCAGGATTTCGCATTTGATACTCGCATCATCGAGATCAAGACCAAGGTTGCTGGGGCGCGCCAGCATGTGCAGATTTCCTCACTTGAACAGCTTGAGTCCGCTCACTTACCGCTGTCGCTTATGGTTGTCGAACTTGCCCACTCAGATGCAGCCGACGCTATATCTCTGAACGGAATTTGCGATCGCATTGCGTTACTTGCACAAGAGCACGGGATCGCGCAGGAAGAGGCACTTCAGATATCCCTCCTCAATCGGGGCTACATACGCCAAGACGCCTACGACGACGATTCCTATCGAGTTGTCGGCGTCGTCGCGTTTGATGTGCGTGAAGGATTCCCGCGGCTGATGCGCGCGGACGTGGATACGCGAATACCCAAGGCGAACTACACGCTGGATCTGGCGCACCTTGGAGCGTTCGAAATGGCTGTCGAGACAGTGTTCGTTTGACAGGTTTGAGGGGGGACGATGGACGAGGAAGTTGCGCGCTACCGCGAAACCATGCTTGGGGAAATTGGGTCAGGGTCCGCTGCCGGTGGCGGATATACGAGCACTCTGTTTGTGGACCGTGCCTGCGCCCTGCTGGAGAGCGCGGAGGAGTTCACCGAGTTCAATGTATGCCGGGTTTCCGGTCAGACCCAGCGCGGCTTGCCTGTGCAATTGGATGCCTACAGCTTTTCGGCTGTTGATGGCATCCTGAACCTGATCGTTTCCATTTATTCTGGGGCGCAGGATCCTGAGCCGTTACTGACGGAAGAGGTCAAGCGCACAGTTTCTGCGGCCTATCGGTTCCTCGAAGGGAGTGTGCACGAGTCGCTGGCGAACTCGTGGGACGAGAGCCATGAGGCTCACGCGGTGTGCAAGGAAATCTTTTCGTTCGCGACCAGCGGAGAGATGACCAAGGCATGCATCTATCTGATTTCCGATCGGCCCGTCAGCCCAATGCTTGGCAAGATGCCGGAAATGGCGCTTGGAACCAAGGAGATCGAACTCCACCTGTGGGACATCGCGCGAATGGCGCGTGTGGAGGCCTCAGCCAAGGGGCGCGAAGACATCGTCATCGATTTCCTTTCTGAGTATGGGGAAGGAATACCCGCATTGCCCGCCGGATTGGATGGGGCGGCGCGCTACGACTCCTACATGTGCGTGATGCCGGGCGGGATCTTGGCCGGCCTTTACGACCGTTTCGGCGGTCGTATCCTGGAGCAGAACGTCCGCGCCTTTCTGGGCGACAACCGCAAGGTCAACAAGGGGATTCGTGAAACGCTGCGCATCGAACCCGGGATGTTCTTTGCGTTCAACAATGGCCTGACGGTCACTGTCGCCGATCTCATCACCAATATTCACGAAATGGGGCATACCGAGATCATCGAGGTGAAGGGGCTTCAGATCGTCAATGGCGGCCAGACGACCGCGTCGCTCTACTGGGCGCGGAAAGCTGGAATCGACTTGTCCCATGTCAGAGTGCAGATGAAGCTCTCGCGCCTACCGGAAGATGGGTTTGAGGACGCTGTCCACAACATTGCCCGGTTCGCCAATGCCCAGAATGCGGTGTCGGCATCGGATCTCTTCGCTGGGCATCCATATTTCAAGCGGCTGGAAGGCATTTCCAGACAGACGCTTGCGCCACCCGGCAAGCCAGGCGAGACGCCGAGCTACTGGTATTTCGAGCGCACCACGGGCAGCTACAAGGTTGAGCTGAAGCGCAAGAGTGGTCTTGCAGCCAAGACGTGGCAATTGCTCAATCCCAAGAAGCAGATACTGACCAAGACTGACGTGGCCCGCTACGACACCACCTTCGAAGGCGGGCCACACTTGGTAAGCTCCGGTGCCCAGAAGAACATCGCAGCATTCGGCAAAATCGTTACACAGGCGTGGAATGCCGATCCGACGGACTTTGGCATGGCCTATTACCAACGCCTGATTGGTCGCGCGATCCTGACCCGTGCAGTAGATGCCGCGATCCCCGCACAGGCTTGGTATCCGGGATCCATCCTGCGCCCGCTGACAACCTACACCCTTGCGCTTATGAGCGCCCGGATGCAGGCCGAGAACCTGCGACCAGACTATGACGCCATCTGGAAGATGCAGAAGGCTCCGGACTCATTCATGAGGGAGGCTATGCGCATCGCCGAGCGATTGCTGCCCTTACTCCAGGAGATCCCGGAGGAGCAGGTCCGCAATCGACTCATCACCGAATGGGTGAAGCGGGAAGCCTGCTGGGATCGAGTCGAAGGCAGCAACATCCAACTCTCTGCGGAATTCTCGGGAACCCTGGTTCCCGAAACCCGGATCGTTCGGCGTCGTGAGGACTGGCGCACAAAGGCAGCCCTTCTGTGGCATTCAGGGGACTGGAAGCGCCTGAATGAATGGAACAAGCAGGCCGAAATCCTGACAGAGGGTGAGGCGGATATTGTGGGTTGGGCGGCTATTACCTCGCAGTTCCACCCTCGTGGGCACCGCCTGACCAAGCTGAAGGAGGCTTGGGAGCGGGCGGTGGAGCATGGCTTCGTGTAGTGCGAGGCAACAGTGCTGTTCGATCTGATCCCTGCAGCCCGCGCGTCTGGGCTACCCCCTTCCCAAGTGAGAAGGGTCGCACGTCGCCGACCTGTAAAGTGCCGACTTCACGTCCACTGAGTAGTCAGCGGTTTACGCACTCGCAAAAAGGATATTCCGATTGGTGCCCAAGACGCTTACTTGAACCGGGACTCGGCCTGGGCTTCGAGTTCGGTCACTACGCGGCGTTGCTCTGCTGGACTAAGGGCCGCAAACGCCTTGATGGCGCGCGCCATAACTTCGCTTTCTGCGTAGAGCGATGCCAAGGGCACACCTAACGCTTCGGCGATCTTCTGTGCCGTCGATTGATCGGCGTCGTGGACGGCCCGCTCATACCGGTTGACTCGAGTCCGTGCCACGTCAGCCGGGATCCCCGCTTGAATGCCCAATGATTCCTGCGTAAGTCCGGCGGCCAGCCGCGCCTGCTTGAGGCGTGCGGCGAAGACGGCGCGGGCGTCGGACTTGGACAAGGCATCCAGCAGGTTGGAGAGCCCGAAGAGGATGCATGCTCAATTCCGTCATGTAAGCTACGATAAACGTAACAGATAATCCGCAAAACAGGGGATATGCATGACCGCTGCCTTAAACCGCAGATCATTGATGCTCGAAAGCGCCGAATACGATGCTGTTTCCGCACTCGCGAAGAAGGCTAGGACGCCACGGGCATTTGTAGTCCAGGCACTTCTTGCGGTCGCCGATGAGGACGCAGTCCTGGCAAAGATCCAGGAGCTTCGGGTCGCTCACAAGGTTCAGGCACAAGAAGAACGGAAGAAGCGTCAGCGTCTGGCTGAGCTTGCGAGTGGTCTCGACCTAGATGCGATCGAACGGCTGATTGCCCAAGTCGAAGCGAGCGCCATTGTTAGCTCCGGCGAAGAAGTGAGCGCGGGATCGACCGACGCAGACGTGGACGAATTCGCGGTCGAACAAGATTGAAGGCGATCGTCATTGCAGAGCCGTGGATCTCGTTGATTCTTGCCGGCACCAAGACATGGGAGATGCGCGGTCGGCCGTGTAGGCACCGCGGGCCCGTTGCGCTGATCCGCAAAGGCAGCGGGCAGGTAGTTGGCTTGGCAGATCTGGCGGATAGCAGGCCTGCCTTGACCGACGGCAAACTGTCCGACGCCTTTGCCTTCCACCAGGTGCCGCATAGTCAGTTCTTCTGCCGCGGAAGGGCTCGTTGGCGTTGCCCGTGGATTTTGGAGAAGTTTGTTTCACTGGAGCCCGTCAGCTACTCGCATCCCAAGGGTGCGGTGATCTGGGTCAACCTAGATCCGGCCGTGGCCGATGCGATCTCGTCGCAGCTAGAATCCATGTCGCGGTAAAAGAACGGGGGCCAAGCTGACGGGATTGACCCCTGAGCTTGACCCCCGCTAGTTTGTAAATCCCTGAAACTTAAGGACCTACTGTTTTGGTGGAGGTGGCGGGAATCGAACCCGCGTCCGAAGGCACTCCATCCCCGGCACTACATGCTTAGCGCTCCGTTAGGTCTCGTCCCCCGACAGCACGG
>Ga0209023_10006601_pt1 | contig 12176 bp, 12 predicted proteins | sample LakOneMetagenome_FD_187468 | JGI IMG/M metagenome (GOLD analysis project Ga0209023, IMG submission 187468) | Freshwater and sediment microbial communities from Lake Erie, Canada (SPAdes) (version 2) | ecosystem: Environmental > Aquatic > Freshwater > Lentic | place: Lake Erie, Canada... | reverse complement strand
AACGGACCACCGGGTTGGGCAGCGGCGAGACGTACGTCAGCGTGAACGGGTGCTTGTCCAGCCCGGGCTGCCTGCCGCAGACGGCGGCGTTCGAGTGGGTGTAGGTGCCGTTGAGCGACGTGTCGAACTGATACAGCTCTTCGCTGGCGGCGGTACTGCCGTCGGGGCATCGGGTGCCGGCCAGCAGCGGGGTGTGGTAGGTCCAGCGACCGTTGGCCAGCCGGTAGGAACCGGCCTGTCCCGGTGGGCCGTCGCTCTCCACCTGCAGTCGGCAGCCGACCGCCAGGTGCAACGGCACCCGGCCGTCGCCCACCGTCGGGACGCACAGCGGGTAGATCTTCCACCTGGCGGTGATGCCGTTTCCGTTGTAGGTGTAGACGCCCTCCAGCGTGCCCTCGGGCAGCGCGTCGTCATCGTCGGCGCCGGCCTCGACGGCCAGCCCGACACTCGCCGCCATCGCGAGGGCGAAGGCCGCCAGACCACGAACGAGTTTCCTCATGGCGCACATCCTCTCAGCTAGATCGGCGCGATATTGCTGATCAGCCACTGGCGGTCGACCTTGCGGAAGTCGACCCGCAGGCGGCTGCCCTCGTAGAACTTCTCCTTGGACTTGCCCGTCACGGTGCGGTTCACGAAGACCAGCACCGAACCGGAGGTCCGCTTGGCGTCCAGGGCGCCGACACCGACGACGTCGACCTGGTTCACCAGCTGCTTCTCCCGGGCCTGCGGAATGATGTCGTTGACGGCGCGGGCTTCGAACTCACGGCGGTAGTCCGGAGTGAACATGGGGTAGGTCTCGGTGAGGCTGCGTTCCACCGTCGTGTACTCGTAGCCGAGCACTTTGGGGATCTCATCGGCCGTCAGCTTCGCCAGCTCGACGCGGGTCAACTGTTCGCCATGCGACTCGACCCGGCTCCAGTACAGCGAGCCTGCCATGGCGCCCAGACCCACGAACACGCCGAGGATCACCACCAGGGCGGCCGGCACCGACCAGCGGCGGCTCATCGGCTGCCGTCCGGCCACTTGAGGTCGTAGGCGGTCATGTTGCCTGCGTCGTCCTCGTGCACGACGATCCGCAGTGCGTACGGCTGCGAGGGCTTGTTGACGCCGTCGGCATCGGTGGCGGTGGCCCGCATCGCCACCAGCACCGTGGCGTTGCCGGGCACCTCATCGACGTTCTCCAGGGCCGCGGCGTTCACGACGGCCTCCGAGCTGTGCTTGGTCTCCCGCAGCAGCGCCTTGAGGTTCTCGGCGTTGGCGGCCATGGTGTCGCGCAGCGGGCCGCTGGTGCCCGCGACGAACCGGTTCACCTGGTCGTTGATGGTGTCCGGGGTGTAGGTGTACATGTTCAAAATCGTCTGCACGGCGGTGTCGACGAACCGCTGGTCTCGACTGTCCGACGCGACGGCGTGCCGGTGCTGGACCAGCAGCAGCGCGACCAGCGCGCCCAGCACGATGCTCGCCGCCAGACCGGTGCCACCCGCCACCCGCGCAGCCTGCCGCGCATTGGGCAGACGCCGCGGCGGCGGACCGAGCGGGCGCAGCTCCCGCGCGGTGGCCCGACTGGGCACGCTCACCCGCACGGCGGTCACCTCTGCGGCATCACCTGCCGGGCCGACATCCCGCGATGCGCGGCGACGAACCTTGGCATCCTCCGGACCGGTCACGTCTGCCTCGGCTCGAGCATCAGGTCAGCCCAGTTCTCGGCGGGCAGCCACTTGTCACCGCCGGAGACGAACACTCCGGTTCCGCCCGCCGGGTCGACGAACTTTCCGGTGCGCTGGTCGTAGCTGCTGTAGGCCACCCCATTGGCCTGAGCCTCGGCCGGCAGTGGCCCGGCGGCCGGTCCCGGCGCCGGGTCCCGGTTGTACGGGGGCAGGCCGCCGTTGCCGCCGGGGCTGGTCGGCATGTTCTGGTCCGGCGGGGCGTAGAACGGCCACGGCGCCGGCTTCTCCGGTCCGAGCGCGTTCGGCGGGTACGGCAGCGGGTAGGGCGGGTTGGGCGCCGGTCCCGGGCCCGCGGGCACACCCGGTGGCAGCGCGACCACCGGGGGACCGGGGTCGTAGTCGGAGTTCGGCGGAATGTAGGGGAACTTGTTCATCGGCCGCTGCATCCGCGGGTCGGTGATCGGAGTGTCATACGGGACAGGCGGACCGCGCCACGCGTTCGACCCGATCGGGATGAAGCCCTTCGGGTCGCGGCAGAGCTGGATGGTCGGGGCACGCTTGCCCGGGTACTCCATACACGGATAGTTGCGGGCACCGCGGACCGCGGTCGCATCATTCTGTGCCGCTTTGCAGTACAGGTCCTTCGGCAGTTCGCGCACGGTCTCGTCGGCGGATGAGCGCATCTCGGTGAACGGCAGGAAGCCGACCGTGCACGGCGGCGGGTCGTGCATGTCGATCTTGAAGTCCAGCTTGACGCCCTCTTCCATCGGCACACCACCGGCAACGGTGAGCAGTGCGGCCATCAGCGCGGGGAACACCACCAGCACATGCTCGATGGAGTTGCGGTAGATCACCCCGACCCGGCCGAAGTTGGCCATGCTGGCCGCCAGGGTCGGGAACGATGCGCGGATTCCGCTGAAAGTGGTGTTGGCCTCATCGGTGACACCGGGCAGGGTCTGCAGCACGTCACGTAGCTGCGGGTCGGCGTTGCGCACCTCGGTGGTGACCGCCGCCAGGGATTTGGTCAGCTTCCTGATGTCGTCGCCGCTGCGGATCTGGGCGTCCAGGAACGGCTGGACCTGATCGATCAGGCCGGCGGTCGCGTCGAAGTTGGCATTGGCCTCGTCGACCAGTTGCCGCGACGACGCGATCATCCGGGCCAGTTCCGGCCCCGAACCGTTGAACCCGTCGAACGCGCTGCGCAGCAGGTCGCGAAGGCGGCTGTTGGCGACGCTGTTGACCAGCGACTGGGCCTGGTCGAGCAGTCCGGCGATGTCCTGGCCGATGGCGGTGCGGTCCTGGCCGATGCGCGCACCGTTGTGCAGCACCCCGGCGGCGGCGACCTCCTTCGGTGGGACCAGGTCGATGTACTGCTCACCGATCGCGGACATGCTCTTGACGGTGGCGGTGACGTTCCCCGGAACCTTGGTGCCGCTGTTGAGCCGCATCTCGGCGTCAATCCCGTGGTCGGTGAGCTGTACGTTGTCGACCCGGCCCACCGTGACGCCACGATAGGTGACGTTGGCGCTCTTGTAGATTCCGCCGCCGCCGATGAAGTCGGCCGTCACCTTGTAGGTGCCGATACCCAGCCGGCTCGGGGCGTGCAGGTACAGGATCGCGATCGCGCCCACGGCAATCACGGTGACCACCGCGAAGATCCCGAGTTGAATACGAACCAGACGAGTCAGCATTGATCAGTCCCCATAGTTGGCAGCCGTGCCGGGCGGGATCTTGAACGGGTCGGCGGCCTGCCCGGACAGGTTGGCCATCTGTCCGATCAGGAAGTCGGGCGGGTTGAGGACGTCGTGCATGTGGGGCATGTTCGGGTCGAAGGCGCCGGTGGTGAACACCGACTCGCCGAACCGGCGCAGCGTCAGGTCGAACGTGACGTAGACGTTGAGGAAGTCGCCGCGCACCGCGTTGCGCAGGTACATCGACGGGAACGGGAACGTCGGGATGAACGGGAACGCCGTCACCAGCTCATTGGCGTTGTCGGCGAAGGCCTTGACGACCGGGTAAAGGTCCTTGATGTCGGCGGTGAAGTCCTCTTTGGTCTCGGTCATGATCCGCGACCCGACCGTCGCCAACCGCCCCAGTGCCCCGAACGCGTCAACGATGCTGGACCGGTTGTCGTTGAGCACCGCCAATGCGGCCGGCATGGTCTCCAGCGCCCGCGCCACGCTGGGTGCGCTGCGGGCCAGCGTCGACCCGACCCGGTTCAGGCCCTCGGCGGCGGCGATGATGTCGTGGGCCTGGCGGTCCAGCGACGCAGTGAGTTCGGCCAGCCGGGGCACCAGTCCGGCAAGCGTGCCGGCCCGGCCGGCGACCGCCGCATACGCCTCCTCGGTGATGTCCTGCAGCGCACCGAGATTGCCCTGATTGACCACGACACCCAACGACGACAGCACCTCCTCGGTGCTGGGGTAGCGACCGGTCCGGCTGAGCGGGATCTGGTCACCCGCGGCAAGTCTGCCGACCGGGGTTTCGTCGTGCGGTTCGGAGAGCTCGATGTGCTGGGATCCCAGCAGCGAGGTCTGCGCGACCTTCGCGATGGCGTTCGCAGGAAGCTGCACATTTCCGTCCAGCGACAGCTTGACCGCCGCGTAGAAGCTGCCGTCGGGCTGCTGCACGGCCTGAATGCCCGAGACGCTGCCCACGGTGACGTCGTTGACCATCACCGGCGAGTTCTGCGGCAGTGTGGTCACATCCGGCAGTTGCACCGTGACGCTGTAGGAGCCCCGGCCATGGCCCGCGGTACCCGGCATGTTCAGCGAGTTGAGCCCGCCGAACTGGCACCCGGACAGCACCAGCGCCCCGGCGCCCAGTGCCGCACCTCGCCGGCCGGCCCGTCGAACCACGCCGGCAACAGACTTCACGCTCATCCGCCCTCCCGCGGTGCGCCCGCCCCCGGTTGCTGCGGGCCGGTCGGTCCTGGTGCCGCGCCCAGCTGCCCCGGATCCGGCGGTAGGAACAGTTTGGCGACGTCGTCGGTGCTCGGGGGGGTCACGCCCGGAGCCGGCATCCACTTCAGATACGGCACCGGAGTCTCGGCCTTGGCCTCGGTCGCCGGGGTGTCATAGATGATCTGCCCCTTGTAGGCGGTGATCGAGTTGATCGGGTGGAACAGGAACGGCAGGAAGTTCATCGACCAGCGCCGCATGACCGGGGCCATCCGCTCCTTGCAGATCTCCGCTCGTTTGAAGTTGTCCGGCGCCGAACCCACATCGAAGACGCCGCCGCAGATGAACTGCACCGGGTTGGCGAAGTCGGGCAGCGACAGCAGGCCGCTCAACGTGCCCTGCGCGGGGTTGTAGATGTTGTAGAAGTTGGTCAGGCCGTGCGGGGTGATGTGCAGAACCTGCTCGAACTTCTCACTGTTGTCACTGAGGACCTTGGTGAAGTCCGCCAACTTGTTGACCTGGGCGATCAACGCGTCGTTGTTGTCGTGCAGGAAACCGCGGACGTCGCGCAGCGCCTGATTCAGCGTGCCCAGCGTGACATCCAGGTCGGCGGAGCTCTCGGCCAGCACCGCCGAGACCGCCGCGACGTGGTCGGTGAACTGCACCAGCTGTTCGTTGCTGCCCGAGAGCGCATTGACCAGCACCTGCAGGTTCTTCACGGTGCCGAACAGGTCGGTGCGCGAGTCCCCGAGCCGGCCGGTGGTCGCCGAGAGTTCACGCAGTGCGTTGCGGAACGAGTCGCCGTTGCCGTCGAAGGTGTCGGCGGCCTGGTTGACGAACGCGCTCAGCGTGCCGTTGAGTTTGCCTTGCTCGGGCGCCAGTTGCGCGCTGAGCTGGGTGAGTTCCTGCTTGACCTCGTCCCACTCGACCGGCACCGCGGTGCGGTCTTCGCCGAGCACCGCGCCGTCGGCCAGCCGATCGCCGCCGGTGTAGGCCGGAGCCAGCTGGATCACCCGCGCCGAGACGATGTTCGGCGCCATCAACACCGCGTGCACGTCGGCCGGCAGCGGCACGTCGTTGTTCACCTTCATGGTGATCTTGACGTTCTCCGCGCGCGGTTCGATGGACTCGATCCGGCCGACCGGAACCCCGACCACCCGGACGTCGTCGCCGGGGTACAGGCCCACCGCCGAGGCAAAGTAGCCGGTGATCCGGTAGCCGCGCTGCGCGGGCAGCACCACATACACACCGGCGGCCAGCAACGCGGCCAGCGCCCCGGCGAGCAGGATTCGCAACGTCGGGCGCGTCATGGCGACTTCGGCTTAATCACGGTGCGGTCGCTGATCATTCCCCGCAGGTAGTCGGCCAGGCTGTCCGGGATCTTGCCGGGCTGGAAGTAGATGTCGAGCAGCACCTCCGACAGCGTGGGTGGTGGCAGGCCGTAGAGGTTGATCTGGAAGCCGGGTCCCGAGGCCACCACCTCGCCCAGCGTGGTGGCGTATCCGGGCAACCGGTCCAGCGCGCCGGTGATGCGGTCTTTGCGCTCGATCAAGTTGTCCAGCACCAGATTGAGCTTCTTCAGGGTCGGACCGACGTTCTTCTGGTTGTCGGTGACGACGCCCGAAAGCTGTTGCGACACATCGTCGATACCGCCGATCAGCGCACCGAGCGCCTGCCGGCGTTCGTCGAGTGCGCCGAAGAGCTGGTTGCCGTCGAGCACCAGCCGGTTGACCTGCTCGGCTCGTTGGTTGAGCACACCGGTGACCGTCTTGGCGTGGGTCAGCAGCTGGGCCAGCGCCTCGTCCCGGCTGTTGAGGCTGCGAGACAGCGCCGACACCCCGTCCAGCGCCCCCCGCAATTGCGGGGTCGCCTCGCGCATCGAGTCGGAGAGCACACCCAGCGCCTCTTCGAACCGCGGCTTGTCCAGTTCTTGGACGTTGCCGCCGAGGTCCTGCAGCGCGTTGTTGAGCGTGTACGGAGACCGGGTGCGTTCCAGCGGGATCACCGTGACCGAGCCCGCACCGGCGGGGCTGATCGACAGCGTCTTCTCACCCAGCACGGTGTCGGTGCGGATCGCGGCCAGCGACTGATCGCCCACCCGGACATTGCGGTCGACAGTGAAACTCACCTTTGCACTGGCTCCGGCCAGCGCCACCTCGGAGACCTTGCCGACCCGGATGCCGGACACCGTCACGTCATTGCCGGGTATGACGCCACCGGCGTCGGCGAAGTAGCCCTGATAGGCCTTGCCCTGCGGCCAGAACGGCAGGCTGGTGTAGCCGAAGGACACGAATACCAGGCATGCGATCAGCACGATGCCCAGAGTTCCGGTGCGAACCGGGTTTACGCCGTCAATTCTTGACAGGAGAGCACCTCCCCTTGCTGGTGTCGGCCTGTCCGCCCATCGGCAGCGTGATGTCGCTGCCGGCGGGCCCGTTGAACTTCATCGAGACCGTGCAGTAGTTGATGTTGAAGAACGAGCCGTAGGCTCCGAGGGCGTTGAGCCGCAGGTAGTTCTCCTCCAGCGGATCGATGACCGCGTTGAGTTCGTCCTTACGCCGGTCCAGCACGGTGGCGAACGGGCGGACGTTCTCGATCAGGCCCTGGATCGGCCGCCGGGTGCGGCGCAGGGTGTCGGTGAGGTCGGTCTCGACGCTGGCCAGCGGACCGATCGCACCCGCGATCGCATCCTTGCCCTGCGCCAGACCGGTGATGAGCTGTTGCAGCCGGTCGACGGTGGCGTCGAACTGCGTGCTCTTGTCGTCGACGGTGGCCAGCACCGTGTTGAGGTTGTTGATCACGTCGCCGATCAGCTGGTCGCGGGAGGCCAACGTGGTGGTGAACGAGCTGGTGCTGGCCAGCATCTGCGACAGTGCACCGCCCTGGCCCTGCAGCATCTCGATGATCGCGTTGCTGATCTCGTTGATCTTGCCGCCGTCGAGACCCTTGAGCACCGGGCGCATCCCGCCCAGCAGCGCGTCCAGGTCCAGCGCCGGCTGGGTGTGGTCCCGCACAATCGTGGCCCCAGGCGGCAGCTTGCGCATTTCGCCGTCGCCGGAGGCGATCTCCAGATAGCGGTCGCCGACCAGGTTCTCGTACCGGATCAGGGCACGCGTCGAGTCATACATCTGGTAGCGCTTGTCGAGGTCGAACGTGACGTCGACACTGTTGTCCGGCTTCAGTTTCACCGATTTCACCGTGCCCACCGGAATCCCGGCGATCCGCACATCCTCGCCGCCCTTGAGCCGGGAGGCGGTGGCGAAATCGGCGTGATAGGTGTGGTTGGACGCGAACCGGAACTCACCGAAGATCACCACCAGGCCCGCCGACACCAGCAGCATCGCGACGGTGAAGATCGCCACCTTGATCAACGTCCCGCGAGTGTTCATCAGTACTCGTCCCGTTCAGCGTAGGCACCGTTGAAGAGGAACTGTGCGGTCGAGGGTGCGTCGAACTGCACCTCGGTGTTCGGCTGGAACGGAATGTAGGAGTTGTCGGTCACCAGGAACGGCGCTCGGAACCAGGAGCCGCCGAACTGCTTGCTCGGGATATCCGGCAAACCACGACAGTTAGGTCCACCGCTCGCGTTGGCCACCGGCAGGCTCTCGGGGTAGGTGTAGGCCGGGGCACCCGGAAGGAAGTTGGAGTGGGTGTACAGCGCCGGCTTGGTGCCGCCGATCGACGGACCGAACTTCTCCTTCGCCCCCTTGATGCCCTTGAACAGGCAGCCGAACTCCGGGGAGTATTCGGCCAGCAGATCAGCCAGCGCCCGGAATCGCTGGATCCCGGCGATGAAGTCATCGGCGCCCGGCGCAATGGTGTCGTAGCCGTTGTTGGCCAGCCCGGTGGTCGCCAGCAGCGCCTTGTTCAGGTTGTCGCGCTGGTCGACCAGCGTCTTGCTGATCGTCGGGACGTTGTCGAACGTCGTCGCCAGGTCGGGGGCGGCGTCGCCGTAGATGTTGCCGACGACCGCGGTCTTGGCGAAACCCTTCTGCAGCTGCGGCAGCAGCGGATTGAACTTCTCCAGGTAGCCGTTCAGCCCGGACAGCAGCGCACCCAGATTGTCGCCGTTGCCCCGCAGCCCTTCGGCCAGCGCGGTGATCGATCCGTTGAGCTGAACCGGGTCGATCTTGTCCAGCAGGTCGGTGAGCTTCTGGAACAGCGTGTTGACTTCCAGCTGCACGTCGGACGCCTGGACGTTGGCACCGCCGCGCAACGCCTTGCCCGACGGCGTCGGCGGCGGGACGAACTCCACCGACTTGGCTCCGAAGATGGTGTTGCTGGCGATGTGTACAGCAGCATTCGACGGGATGTAGTGCATCGCCGAGCTGTCGATGGCCAGCGTCAGCTTGGCCTGGTCGCCCTGGTACTTGATCTCCTTGACCTTGCCGATCTGGATGCCGCGGTACTTGACCTTGGCGTCCTGTTCCATCACCAGGCCGGCTCGCGGCGAGGTGACGGTGACCTTGTCGGTGGAGCTGAACACCGAGATATAGGCGAGGTAGGTGAACGCGGTGGCGGCGAACAGGATCGCACCCAGGACTGCCGCGGCAATCCGCCCCTGGGTACGCCTCGATCCGGTATCCACCTGCATTCCCTTGCTATCCCGAGAGGTTGAAGTTTCCGGACCCGCCGTAAACGGCAAGTGAGACGAACAACGTAATGACTACCACAACCACCAGCGACGTCCGCACCGCTTGACCGACCGCGATACCCACGCCCACCGGGCCGCCGGCCGCGTTGAAGCCGTAGTAGGTGTGCACCAGCATCACCGCGATCGACATGATGATCGCCTGCAGGAAGGACCACAGCAGGTCGGTCGGGATCAGGAAGGTGTCGAAGTAGTGGTCGTAGAGGCCCGGGGACTGCGAATTGATGAACACCGTGGTGGACCGGGCCGCGAAGAACGCCGCCAGCACCGACAGTGAGTACAGCGGAATGATCGCGATCAGACCCGCCACCAACCGGGTGGACACCAAGTAGGACACCGCGTGCACCGCCATCGATTCGACGGCGTCGATCTCCTCGGCGACCCGCATGGCGCCGAGTTGCGCGGTGGTGCCGGCGCCGATGGTGGCGGCCAGGGCGATCCCGGCCACCACGGGCGCCACGATCCGCACGTTGAGGAAGGCCGACAGGAAGCCGGTCAGGGCCTCGATGCCGATGTTGCCCAGCGATGAGAAGCCCTGCACCGCGAGGACCCCACCGGAGGCCAAGGTCAGGAAGGTGGCCACGCCGACCGTGCCACCGATGATCGCCAGCGCACCGGTACCCATGGTGATCTCGGCGATCAGCCGGATCGTCTCCTTGCGGTACTTGGTCAGCGCGTTGGGGACAAAGCGGATCGATTCGGCGTAGAACAATGCCTGCTCGCCGAAGTTGTCGACAGCCTTGGGCAGCTCGCGGAACATCCGCCGAAACCGCAGCGTGGCGTCATAACTCATTTGACCAGCACCCGCACGCTGATCGCGGTCATGACGACGTTGATGACGAACAGGCAGATGAAGGCGTAGACGACGGTCTCGTTGACCGCGTTGCCGACGCCCTGCGGCCCGCCCTTGGCGGTCAACCCGCGGTAGCACCCGATGAGTCCGGCGGCCGTACCGAACAGCAGCGCCTTGATCTCGGCCATGATCAATTCCCCGAGCCCGGTCAGCACGGTCAGCCCGTTGATGAACGCGCCGGGGTTCACGCCCTGCAGGAAGACGGAGAACACGTATCCGCCGGTAATGCCGATCGCGCACACCAGCCCGTTGAGCAGCAGCGCGACGAACGTCGACGCCAGCGCCCGCGGCACCACCAGCCGCTGGATCGGGTCGATGCCGAGCACGCGCATCGCATCGATCTCTTCGCGGATGGTGCGGGCGCCCAGGTCGGCACAGATGGCGGTGGCGCCGGCGCCGGCCACCACCAGCACGGTGACGACCGGACCCAGCTGGGTGATGGTGCCGAACGCGGTCCCGGCGCCGGACAGGTCGGCGGCACCGATCTCGCGCAGCAGGATGTTCAAGGTGAACGCCACCAGGACGGTGAACGGGATGGCAACCAGCAGGGTGGGCACCAGCGAGACCCGGGCGATCATCCAGGTCTGGTCGAGGAACTCGCGGTACTGGAACGGCCGGCGGAACATCGCCCGGAAAGTGTCCAGTGACATCTCGACGAAGCCACCCACGGCCCGGGCCGGAACCGTGAGCTGTTCGATCAAGGCACGTCCTTCCCTCAGGTTGGGCAGCCTGGCCGCCAGGTGGTCGCAAAACTGTATCCGGCCACAGCGTTCATGGGGCGTCGTTCGCGCGATTCAGACGCCGCCTCGCGTGAGCCGGATCATACTAACTAGAACATGTTCGCAGTGTCAAAGGACACGTTTCACGGAAATTGACGCCTTATTTTTCCTGGTCAGGCCAATTGTGACCCAGGCCTCGCTGAAACGCGTTCTAATCGGTGTCCATCAGCTCCGAGGCGGAGAAGGTCCGCTTCGGATCGCGGCCGGAGAAGTAATTCGCCAGGGTGTCGGACAAGCCGGCCGGGTCCCATGCCTGCCCGTCGGCGCTGAACCTGGTTTCGACCGTTGGCGCGGCCATCAGCGTCACCTCAGGTCCGTAGACCACGAAGACCTGTCCACTGACCGACGCCGACGCCGGCGCCGCCAGGAACCGGACCAGGGTCACCACATGCTCGGGCGACAACGGGTCGACCTCGCCTTCGCCGACCTTCGCCTCGCCGAACACGCCGGCGGTCATCGCTGTGCGGGCCCGCGGGCAGATCGCGTTGGCCGTGACGCCGTAGCGACTCAGCGCCCGGCTCGCCGACAGTGTCAGTGCGGTGATGCCCGCCTTGGCCGCGCCGTAGTTGGCCTGCCCGACCGGGCCCATCAGGGCGGCCTCCGAGGAGGTGTTGATGATCCGGCCATAAACAGTCCCGCCGGTTCCCTCTGCTTCTTTAGCCTTCTGCCTGAAGTAGGCGGCGGCGTTGCGGGTCAGCAGGAAGTGTCCGCGCAGGTGCACCGCTATCACGGCGTCGAAGTCCTCGTCGGACATGTTGAACAGCATCCGGTCCCGGGTGATGCCGGCGTTGTTGACGACGATGTTCAACCCGCCCAGACCGTCGGCCGTGCTGACCAGGTCGTCGGCGGTGGACCGCTGGCTGATGTCACCCGCGACCGGCACGCCCTTACCGCCGGCCGCGGCGATCTCGTCGATCACGTCGGAGGACTCCAGCGCCGGCGCGATGTCGTTGACCACGACCGTCGCCCCGGAACGGGCCAGCCCGATCGCCTCTGCCCGGCCCAACCCGGCGGCCGCGCCGGTGACCACCGCGACCTTTCCGGACAGATCGATCGAGTTGTCAGTCATGTGCGCCGCTCCTTCATGAATACCTCTAGTTGTTGCCCCGTGGCAGGCTAGTCCTCGACGCGGCGCAACGCCGCCCGCGGGCATTCCGCGATGGCCTGCTCGGCGTGCGCTTCGCGGTCGGCGGGGACGGGCGCGATCTTGACGACGGCCTGCTCGTCGTCGTTCAGTTCGAACAGGTCGGGGTCGATTCCGACGCAAATCGCGTTGCCTTCGCAGCGATCCAGATCCACCTCAACTCGCATCACTATCTCCCTTAG
>Ga0209023_10006599_pt1 | contig 12177 bp, 9 predicted proteins | sample LakOneMetagenome_FD_187468 | JGI IMG/M metagenome (GOLD analysis project Ga0209023, IMG submission 187468) | Freshwater and sediment microbial communities from Lake Erie, Canada (SPAdes) (version 2) | ecosystem: Environmental > Aquatic > Freshwater > Lentic | place: Lake Erie, Canada | collected... | reverse complement strand
GATCGGGCATGAAATATTATTACAGTCGGGCGACAGTACATCACGGGTGCTTCCGGTAAAAAAGATTGACAGAAATGAATTCCAGATCAGTTTTGAGAATGCCTTTAGTTTTCAACCCAACTTATTGATCAATACTACCCGGCGTTTGTTAGCCGAAGATCCGCTCTTAAGTGATTACGTTGTGAATGTACTGAACTGTTCCAATGGCAGTGTAGCTTATGGATATGCGATTTCAAAAAATAAGAAAGATGATATTGTTACCTGTATAGGAAGAACACAACCCAAAGCATGTTACCTGGTTAACATTAAATTTAAACCGGCGGGGAATCCTATTGCAAAGAATGGATACTTTTTTGGCGCCCTTTTTCTTTTAGCATTAGGTGGATTTATTTTTTGGAGATCTGCTAAACCAAGAAAGGTCATTCCTGAATCATCTGACTTAGCTGAAAGCCGGAATACTGATATGATCACTTTGGGGGCCATGGCTTTTGACGTTGAGGCCCGTAAGCTCATAATAAATAATGAGACCATCGAACTGACCAAAACTGAAACCCGTGTACTACGCATTTTCGCGTTGTCTCCCAACGAGGCTATAGAGCGAAGCCGGCTACAAAAAGAGATATGGGAAGATGAAGGTGTTATAGTAGGCCGCAGCCTGGATATGTTCATATCAAAACTTAGAAAAAAACTGGAACCTGATCCAAATATCAAAATTGCTGTTATACGCGGCAAAGGTTATAAACTTGAAATTAGCTCTTAAGAAAATCTTCCCGCTCCAAAATGATGTTATCAGCATTCTACGCCGGGGTTCGTGTCATCACGAACCTTTTTCAACTGATTCCGGTTCGTGAGACACGAACCGGGGCTTTAGAGCGCTATTTAATTTTAATATCATTTCATACTACCGGCTGGTGAAAACACCAGGCCGGGGCTTAGGGGCATGGATTATCAACCCTGAATCTGGAAGTCCCAAAATCTTACGCACATTCCCGCAACTATTGTGGATAATTCCCTAAATGTAAAAATCAGCACATTCATTTATATTCGCAGCACTGAAAACTGCTGAAATTGGCTGAAACAGTACAAGTGAGCCCCGATGATATCGGGATTGAATGACACATTGATCTTGCAATAGCAGCAATGCCTCTTATAAAATCCATATCATCAGGCCACTCCGGGTTAAATAATTCGAAATAAATTATGGCAGAAAAAGACCTTTTTGATTATACTGAAGACAGTATCCGCAGCCTCGACTGGCGTGAACACATCCGCCTTAGGCCGGGTATGTATATCGGGAAACTAGGCGATGGCAGCAGTCCCGATGACGGCGTATATGTACTTATTAAAGAAGTAATAGATAACTGCATCGATGAACACATGATGGGTTATGGAAAACACATTGATGTAACCATCGACGGAAAAACTATTACCGTTAGGGATTATGGCCGCGGTATCCCGTTGGGAAAAGTGGTGGACGTGGTGAGCAAAATAAATACCGGCGCCAAGTACGACAGCAAGGCATTTCAGAAAAGTGTGGGGCTGAACGGTGTTGGTACAAAAGCCGTGAACGCACTAAGTAATTATTTTAAAGTAACGGCTTACAGGGAAGGAAGGGAGAAAACAGCAGAATTTGAAAAAGGTATCCTGTTGAAAGAATCAAAGGAAGCTGCAACCAAAGAAGAGAACGGAACATTTGTAACTTTTATACCAGATGATTCAGTATTTAAGAACTTCCATTTTGTTCAGGAATACCTTGATAACCAGTTCTGGAATTATTGTTACCTGAATGCAGGCCTGGTAATGAACCTGAATGGAAAAAGATATGTAAGCAAGAACGGTTTGCTCGACCTGTTGCAACGCAAGACCAATGAAGATGAGATCCGTTACCCGATCATTCATTTGAAAGGTGAAGATATTGAAATAGCCATGACGCATGAGAATGCCTATGGTGAAGAATATTACAGTTTCGTGAACGGCCAGTTCACCACACAGGGAGGAACGCATCTTGCGGCTTTCAGGGAAGGTTATGTAAAAACGATCCGTGAATTTTATAAAAAGGATTATGATGCTGCCGATATCAGGGGAAGCATTTGTGCTGCCATTGCGGTAAGGGTACAGGAACCTGTATTTGAAAGCCAGACGAAAACGAAGCTTGGTTCGCAGTCTGTTTCAGAAGGCGGGCAAAGCATGAAGAATTTTGTGGGCGATTTCTTAATGAAGGAACTGGATAATTTCCTTCACCGCAATCCCGCTACCGCAGAAGCATTGAAGAAGCGCATTGAGCAAAATGAGCGTGAAAGAAAAGAACTGGCTGGTATTAAAAAACTGGCAAATGAAAGGGCGAAGAAAGCAAACCTTCACAACAAAAAATTAAGGGATTGCAAATTTCATTATAATGATGAACCAACCGGCAAAGACAAGGACAGCATCATTGAAAAACAAAAAGAGAGTACCATTTTTATAACAGAAGGTGATAGTGCCAGTGGTTCCATTACAAAATCAAGAAGCGTAAATACACAGGCAGTATTCAGTTTGCGTGGTAAGCCCTTGAACTGTTATTCGCTTACTAAAAAAGTAGTGTATGAAAATGAGGAATTCAATCTGCTGCAACATGCATTGAATATTGAAGAAGGGTATGAGGGCTTGCGTTATAATAATATTGTGATTGCCACAGATGCCGATGTGGATGGTATGCACATCCGTTTGCTGCTGATGACTTTCTTCCTTCAATTCTTTCCTGATCTGGTAAAGAACGGCCATGTGTATATTTTACAAACACCGTTGTTCCGTGTAAGAAACAAGCAGGAAACCATTTATTGTTATGATGAAAATGAAAAGCAGGCAGCTGTAAAAAAACTGGGAAGCAAGCCCGAGATCACGAGGTTCAAAGGTTTGGGTGAGATCAGCCCGGAAGAATTTGCACGTTTTATCGGCCCTGAAATGCGTGTTGATCCTGTGATCATGGAAGCAGGCGAGCACGTTCAGCAATTACTTGAATATTACATGGGTAAGAATACGCCACAGCGCCAGGATTTTATTATAGATAACCTGAGGGTTGATCTTGATTTCTTAGAAGAAGCAGAAGCTGTAAAATAAAAAGCTTTGTGCTGCTTAGAGACTTAGTGTCTTTGTGGCATAAAAGAATTAGCCACCACGACACAAAAACACAAAGATTCACAAAGAAAAAAGAAAAGATGATTCATATTGTATTTAATGAGGCTGATGTAAAAGTTTTAGAAGAAGCCATCACATTAGACGAAACACTTGCCGGGAATGTTGTACAGATAAAAGATGATTATGCTGTAGGCCCATTGGAAAATATTTATGTTGGTGAAGGTATTGAAGCACGTAAACAATGGTGGCGTGATGTGCTTGTTGGCGGCGATTATCATGGTAAAGTTGATAGCGGTGAAGTGGATGATTACCAAACAGCCGCTGAACTTGTTGGAACCATGCGCCGTAATGAAGAAGAAGTGATCTGGATATGGGCAGCACAAAACAAACACGATGTGTGTGGTTATTACTGGCTGCTTAATTATATGAAAGAATTCCAGGGAAGGGTTATGATCCTTTACCTGAACAACCTTCCGTTCTTTAACGACAAGGGGCATATCTTTTATCCGAACTGGCTGCATGAAATCCCTGCAAAAGAATATATCAAAGCAAAAAAACTTGCAAGGGAAATTACGTTGAGTGAGTTTGAAGTTGATCCTGATGAATGGACGAAAATATGCAATGAAAATAAAGGGGTGCGTTTACTCGAAGGAGGGAAAAAGATCGTGAGTGAAGATTATCATTTTTATGATGCCGAACTGAAAAAATACATTACAGCCGATTGGCAGAAAGCATCCAAGATTATTCACCAGTTCCTGTCAAAAGCAAAACACACAACAGGAGATGCTTATTTATTATGGCGTTTAAAAGTTATGATCGCACAGGATATGTTTGATTTTCAGGGGAAGCTTGAGAATATGAAAGATTTTGAAATAAAACAAAAATCATAAACTAAAATTCACAATGAAGGATATTTTAAAGCTGGAAGAACTAGGTATGTTCATACTCGCAATATTTGGTTTATTCTGGTTGCATTGCGCCTGGTGGTATTACCTCTTAATGGTCTTAGCACCCGATCTGAGCATGCTCGGATACTGGGCAGGAAAAAAAGTTGGCGCTGCATCATATAATTTTTTTCATCATAAAGGAATAGCAACAGCCGTTTTTATTGCAGGATTTGAAATGAAAATAAGTTTGCTGATGATTACAGGAATTATTCTTTTTGGTCATTCCAGCATGGACAGGATAATGGGTTACGGTTTAAAGACTGAAAAAGGATTTAAATTTACTCACCTAGGAAAAATAGGGGACTGATGCTGATAAAAAAAATACATCACGTGGCGATCCTTACAGATGATTATGAAAAGAGTAAAGAATTTTACGTTGATATATTGGGTTTTACAATTCTATCAGAAACATACAGGAAAGAAAGAAGTTCATACAAATTAGATCTTGCTGTTAACGGTGAATATCAAATAGAGTTATTTTCTTTTCCTGAATACAAAGAAAGAGCATCGTTTCCCGAGGCAAAGGGGTTAAGGCACCTTGCATTTGCAGTGGATGATATTGTAAGTTCAGTGAATGAATTAATAAATAAAGGAGTGGAAGTGCAGGGAATAAGAACAGATGAACTTACCAATAAAAGGTTTTGTTTTTTTAACGATCCCAATGGACAGCCTTTGGAATTGTATGAAATTTAAAATACCTGAATAAGAAATAAGAAAGTTGAAATAAGGAATTAGAAAGTATGGCTAAAAAAATAAAAGAAGAATATTCCCACAGTGATACCGGTGTAAGCGGCCAGTATAAGAACTGGTTCCTGGATTATGCCAGTTATGTAATACTGGAACGTGCAGTGCCTGCCATTGAAGATGGATTGAAACCGGTTCAGCGCCGTATACTTCATGCCATGAAGGAAATGGATGATGGCCGTTTTAATAAAGTGGCAAATATCATTGGGCAAAGCATGCAATACCATCCACATGGCGATGCCAGTATTGGTGATGCGTTGGTAAACCTGGGGCAAAAAGATCTTTTAATAGAAACCCAGGGTAACTGGGGAGATGTGCGCACAGGCGATGAAGCCGCAGCCCCACGTTATATTGAAGCAAGGCTTAGCAAATTTGCACTGGAAGTTGCATTCAATGCAAAAACTACCAATTGGCAATTGAGTTATGACGGAAGAAAGAATGAACCCGTAACCTTACCGATGAAATTCCCGTTGTTGCTGGCCCAAGGTGCAGAAGGAATTGCGGTTGGACTTGCTACTAAAATCCTCCCTCATAATTTCTGTGAATTGATCGAGGCCTCCATTAAATACCTGCGTGGAAAGAAATTCGAGATACTTCCCGATTTTCAGACAGGCGGTACAATGGATGCCACCAATTACAATGAAGGAAAGCGTGGCGGCAAGATAAGGGTTAGGGCTGCTATTGAGGAACAGGATAAAAAAACACTGGTTATAAGAAGTGTACCCTTTGGGGTTACTACAACGCAATTAATGGAAAGTATTGTAAAAGCAAATGACCAGGGAAAGATAAAGATCAAGAAAGTTACTGATCATACAGCGGCTGATATAGAAATAATCATTGAACTGGCACCCGGCATTTCTCCTGATATCACGATCGATGCGTTGTATGCCTTCACTGATTGTGAAGTGAGTATTTCTCCCAATGCATGCGTTATTGTAAATAAGAAACCACAGTTCTTATCAGTAAAAGAATTACTGTCAATTGCAACCGACAACACAAAGGACCTGTTAAAACGTGAGCTTGAAATAAAGCTTGCCGAGTTGCAGGAAAAATGGCATTACACTTCTCTTGAAAAAATATTCTTTGAAGAAAAGATATACAAGGAACTGGAGAAGAAACATGAAACATGGGATAAAGTACTTGAAGCGATCGATAAAGCATTCGGCCCTTTTAAGAAGCAGTTGAAACGTGAAATTACCAGGGAAGATATCATCAAGCTTACTGAAAAACCGGTTCGCCGTATTTACCGGCTTGATATTGATGAACTGAATGAGCAGATAAAGAACCTGGAGGCTGAGATCAAAAAGGTGAAACATGATATTGCTAACCTGGTTGATTTTGCAGTTGACTATTATGAGAACCTGTTGAAGAAATACGGTAAAGGCAGGGAACGCAAAACCGAGATAAAATTATTCGACGTAATACAGGCCAAGAGCGTGGCCATTGCCAATACAAAACTATATGCAAATTATGCTGATGGTTTTATAGGTACAGGTTTGAAGAAGGATGAACTCGTTGCAGAAGTTTCTGACCTGGATGATATCATTGCCTTTACAAAAGGTGGTATCATGAAAGTGGTGAAGGTTTCTGATAAAACATTCATAGGAAAGGATATCCTTCATGTGGCCGTTTTTCAAAAGGGAGATGAACGCACTACTTATAACATGATATATGTTGACGGTAAAACGGGCGTTAGTTATGCAAAGCGTTTCAACGTGACCGGTATTACAAGAGATAAAGAGTATGATCTCACCAAAGGATCGGAAAGAAGCAGGGTGCATTATCTTACGGTGAATGCAAATGGTGAAGCTGAAGTGGTCAAAATAGTATTGAGCCCTAACTGCAGCGCCAAGAAAAAAGAACTGGAGTTTTATTTTGAAGAACTGGAAATTAAGAACCGCGGAAGCCTGGGCAACCAGGTAACAAAATATCCGATCAAATCGGTAAAATTCAAAGAAGCGGGCAGGTCAACATTGGATGCAAAGAAACTGTGGTTCGACAGTAAGTTCGGAAGGCTGAATACAGAAGAAAAAGGTGAGTACCTCGGTAAGTTTGAAGCAGAAGACAGGTTGCTGGTAATTTATGGCGATGGTAACTACGAGATACTTGACCAGGAACTAACACAGCGCTTTGATGCCGATAAGATGCTGCTGATAGAAAAATATGATCCAAATAAAGTGATCACAGCGGTTTACCTTGACAGTGAAAAACTGCAGTACAATATCAAGCGTTTTAAAATAGAAACCACTACACTCAACAGTAAGTTCTATTTTATCAAGGAAGGAAAAGACAACAGGCTGGAAACTGTAAGTACAGATGCTGAACCGGTTTTAAAAGTCCAGACGGGCCGTGGTGCACAGATCAACAAAGCTAAATTCAAAGTAGCGAAATTGGTGGAAGTGATGGGCTGGAAAGCAGTAGGGGCCAAGCTTGTTGATTATTCAAAATCAGTAGAAATGGAGTGGGAGATCAATGAAAAGGATACAGCACAGGCAGAATTATTTGATTAAAGGTCATTGTTGTAACCAATCGAGGAAATCGGGCATGTTGTTCTTGTTGATAATTATTTCATGGTCTGTTTCAATATCAAGCGACAGGAATAATTTCCTGTGACCATAATGAATAACTTCTTTGATACTCTTTTTATTGACCAGGTATTGCCTGTTTGCACGGTAAAACATATTGCCGGTTGTATTTTCTAACTCATCTAGTGTATTGTGAACAGTGTATTTTGCATTGCCGGCAGTTACCAGGTTCACTGATTTATTTTCAATAAAGAAATACGCCACTTCAGATATTTTAACAGGGATGATCCGGTTTTTATAATTCACGAGGAGTGTTGGAAGTTGTTGTTTCGGCATGCTGATACTTTTCAACAGGAGATCATAATTAACCGGTGAAGAAAATGTATGTTGAAAATACCTGCATTTATCCAACGCTTCCTTTATATTCTTATTTGAATATGGTTTCAGTATGTAAGCTATGCCATTGTGGTTAAATGCTTCAAGTGCATGATGATCGTGAGCTGTGCAGTAAACTACCGGGACATGCTGCTGCAGTTCTTTAAATATTTCAAAACTATATCCATCACCCAACTGGATATCACTGAATATCAGTTGCGGCAAAGTATTCTCACTGAAATAGGTTATTGCTTCATTTACAGAAAATAATATTTTTTTTACCGTGATATCTTCACCAATATGTGTTAAGATATTTGCAAGGTCATTGGCTACCAATTGCTCATCTTCTATAATTACTATATCCATAATGTAGTTATAATACTTTTATTGTTACAATAAATTCATTGTTGGCATGTGAGACCCGTATTTCCTCATTGCTTAATAACCTATAGCGTTCTGCTAAATTTACAAGCCCGATCTTACTGGTAGCTTCCGCAATTTTTTTTGGAAAAGTTTTATTGCTTACAGTTATTTCCTTTGCTGTTTCGTTATAACCGATAAATATTTCTAATGGGATCTCATTTGTGAGTGCATTATGTTTTATTGCATTTTCTGCTAATAGCTGGAGGGAATAAGCAGGTAATTTTCCTTCAGCCATATATATTGTTTCATTTAAAATGGTAAAATGCAGCATGTCTCCAAACCGTACCTTTTGCATTTCCAGGTAAGTGATGCAAAGCTTTAATTCTTCAGAAACACTTGTTAACGTTTCAAAAGCGGACTGAGTTGAATAGCGGAGAATGGAGGAAAGTTTTAAAAGATAATCTTCTGCCTGGTCGGCATTCCGATGCAATAAAAGCCGAAGGGTATTAAGCGAGTTAAAAAGAAAATGTGGCTGCAACTGCATTTTTAACTGGTTATTCCTTGCCTCCATATTTTTTTGTTTAAGGCTTAGGTTTTCGCTTTCAACTTTTTCCTTTCTATAATATAACAGAACAAGCTCGCAAAGAATAAGGATGATGAGGTCGATTGTAAGTGAATGCAGCATCATCGGAAAGAAAAAGAAATGTGATTTTTTGTGTACAGGAAATGGAAACATCTGTGGTTGCCTGTTTGATACATCCGTATTGCGTTCTGAAATACCTGCCTCTATTCCTATAGCTGGAGGCTTCGGTAAATAGTTCATGTCAATTGGCCTGTTTGCAAAGACCACTTTAGGCGGTGGATTTATTTTTTGAAAATAATGAAACAACCCGAGCGATAAGGGAAGGCCTGTAATAATGCTTATAAAACCACGAAATAATATATTCTTTAAAGAAAAATATTTGCCGGCGAGTGTAAGCAGTAAAATATGAATGACCCAAAAGATAAGTGTGATCAAAGAGATAAGTAAGGATGTAAAATAAAAATGCTTTACCTGTACAGGTGAGAAAGTTAGAAAAGGCGTGCCTCCCAATAATCCGAATAATATTATGGTGATAAGCGCCAGCCAGGTTAATGTAATGACTACTTTTCTTTCTGTGAGCATATTTAATTTTGGCAGATGATATGCAAATATCTTTATGCAATCCTTTCTTATATTTCAATTACCATCTTTTTAACCTATGGTAATGTTAAAAATGATCTGGCTCTGCCATTAATTTTCAGCGTTGATTCCCACTCTTTATTTTAGAAAGATTATTGTCCACTTCAGAACTCATTTTGTCCAAATGGTAGCCTTTAACTTTTTTTTTATTCATTAAGAAGGAAGTTTTGCAATGAAAAAAAATTACAATGAGAAAAATCAAGATCAGTTTTATTATCGTCTTACTATCAATCATCAGTATTTCATTTTCTTCCTGCACCAAGAGCAGCGTCACTTCAACAGATCTTGTAGGAGACTGGAAACGAAGTGCAGAATTTGATGGCGTTGGAAGAACAGAAGCGGTGAGTTTTATTATCGGTGATAAAGTTTATATGGGAAGTGGTTATGATGGAACAACACGCCTTGTTGATTTTTGGGAATACAACCAGGCAAATGGTACATGGATACGCAAGGCCGACATGCCTGCTGTTGCCAGAAACAGTGCTGTAGCTTTTTCGGTAAATGGAAAAGGATATGTGGGAACAGGGTTCGATGGCGTGAATAAACTAAAAGATTTCTGGGAGTATGATCCTGCAACAGATACATGGACACAAAAAGCAGATTTTGCTGGCACAGCCAGGTATGGATCGGTCGCATTTTCCATAGGAGATAAAGGTTATATAAGTACCGGCTACGATGGTAATTATCTTAAAGATCTTTGGGAGTATGATCCGGCAACAAATGCGTGGACCCAAAAAGCAGGTCTTGGAGGAAGCAAAAGATCAGATGCTGTCGCTTTTGTATATGACAACAAAGCCTATGTTGTCACCGGTGTAAATAACGGAAGTTATTTGAATGATTTTTGGGTTTATGATCCTTCAACAGATAGCTGGACAGAAAAAAGAAAGATCAGCAGTGTAAGTGATGAAACTTATGATGATGATTATGGCACTGATATTACCCGCAGCAATGCTGTCATTTTTGTGATGAATGCAAAAGCTTATCTGTCTCTTGGAACAAGAAGCGGAGTGATCGGAACAACCTGGGAATATGATATTGCAAATGATACCTGGGCTCAAAAAACAGCTTTTGAAGGCACTGTAAGAGAAGGTGGTATTGGTTTTTCGCTGAACAACCGGGGCTATACAACGACAGGGAATACCAGCAGTTCAAGATTTGATGACCTTTGGGAATTTTTTCCCGACCAGGCTGTAAGTAGTTCCGATAATTAATAAAATCTTCCGGTCAGTTTTTTTCATTACCATAAATTCATGCAGTTGCTTAATAAAAATTTATTTTGGTGTGCCGCAATCTGTTTCTTTATGTTCATCTTTTCGTCTTGCGATAAGGTAGATGTGACATTAGATGACAGCAATAGTGCGGTTGATCCAAATGTTACTTATTTTGAGAATTATAAAGTAGAAATAGCTACATATAAGCCAGACTCATTTCTTACATCTCCACATGAAATCTTTGCTATTGGCAAGCATAATGATCCTGTATTCGGAAAAGTATCTGCCAGTTCATATGCTGAGTTAGCGCTGCCATTAAAAAATAATGTTCTTGACAAGGACGTTCAATTTGATTCTTTGGAATTGATACTGAAACCAACCGGTCAGTTTTATGGAGACAGTACGCTTTTGTTTGGCATAAAAGCATACCAGTTAACAACCCAGGTTACAAATAGTGATTTGGGAAACGTCTTTTACAATACATCTTCATTCAGCTATAACCCTGTTGTGATCGGGCAGCAGACATTCAGCCTGTCAGGTAAAACAGGTGAGTTATTGCATATCCGTTTACCAGACAATATGGGGAATGATCTTTTAACAAAGTTTCAGGCGGGGGAAGATGTTGTAAGCACACAGGAAAATTTTGCAGATTACTTTAAGGGGATCGTATTGATGCCGGATGATAATACTGACCATGCAATTGGGTATTTCAAAGCAGGAACCGATACAGCATTGCTCCGTTTGCATTATCATAAAAATGTGGTGTTTTCTGATCCTGGGTATCTCGATTTTAATTTTAGGAAGGAACGGCAATTCAATCATATCTCATTTGATCATACAGGTACAATCCTGTCGCCTGTGTTTATTCCCAATAAAAAGCAGCTTATTCCAAGTACAGATACTTACGGGCAATGTTATCTGAACAGCAATCTCGGTTCAATGATAAAAATATCTTTCCCTACATTACTTAATTTAAAAGAACTGCATCCATACATTCAGGTTATTAAGGCTGAGCTGGTAATAAGGCCCGATAAAAAGTCGCAGGTAATCCCATATTCACTGCCAAAGGTACTGAACCTCTATACAACTGATGATAACAATAATCCTATTGGTTTAATAACTGACCCTTCAACAGGTATCACTGAACAGGGAAATCTCGTCATTGATTATTTATATGGAGAGAATACTGCGTATAGTTTTGATATTACGGCTTTTATTAACAGTAAGATCAAAGAAGGTCAGTTTTCAACTTCAGCATTGATGCTCGAAAATACGCAGGAATTCAACGATGGCAGTATTCAACGCCTGATCATCAATGACCAGTCGAATAATAAAAGTATTCAACTGAAACTTTATTTACTTGGTCTTTAATCAAGATTTATGAAATGCTTATCAAGGATATCTTTTTTGATCATATTGCTGATGGGAACCAACCATTCGTTTTCACAGAATGTTACTTCTCCGTATTCTATTTTGGGAATAGGCGATATTGAGACTGATGATTACGGAAGATACACTGCCACGGGCAGCGCTGCTGTTGCCAGGAGGGCTATCGGATTTTATAATTTTTCAAATCCGGCCTCTCTTACGGTAATGCCACATAAATCCATAAACCTTGATCTTGCAACCAGGGGAAGAGTAACAAGTTTTAAAACACCAGGTTCAGATACTTCCAC
>Ga0209023_10006598_pt1 | contig 12181 bp, 11 predicted proteins | sample LakOneMetagenome_FD_187468 | JGI IMG/M metagenome (GOLD analysis project Ga0209023, IMG submission 187468) | Freshwater and sediment microbial communities from Lake Erie, Canada (SPAdes) (version 2) | ecosystem: Environmental > Aquatic > Freshwater > Lentic | place: Lake Erie, Canada... | reverse complement strand
CGGTGTATGCGATCGGGTCCGTGCCGACGTACAACCCGCGCGAGCTGCTCGGTCCGTTCGACAGCGAGGAGGCGTTCCGCACGAAGTTCATCGATGCACCGGACAAGCCGCTCTTCGATCGTTCGATCACCGGCCTCTACCCGGTCGGCTCGACCTTCAAGCCGGTCACCGCTCTCGCGGCGCTCGGCGCCAACATCACGACGCCCGGCGAGCTCTACAACGACGCCGGCTGCATCAAGACCGGTAAGCGCGACGTCGACGTGGCCTGCAACGCCGGCAAGGTCGCGCACGGCCCCGTTGACCTCGTCCGTGCGCTCGAGGTGTCCTCCGACACCTACTTCTACAACCTGGCGCTGCGGATGTTCGCGAAGGGCAATTGGTCGATCCAGGAGTGGGCGAAGAAGCTCGGCTTCGGACGCTCGACCCAGATTGATCTGCCGGGCGCCGCCGCAGGCAGCGTGCCGAGCCCGGAGACCTACAAGCAGATCACCAAGGCCGAGCTGGCCTGTCGCAAGAAGAAGAAGGTGCCGAGCTGCGGCATCGGTTCCGGCGATCCGACGTTCCGCGGCGGCGACCTCGTCAACCTCGCAGTCGGGCAGGGCGGACTGCAGGCCTCGCCGCTCCAGCTCGCCGTCGCCTACTCGACGATTGCCAACGGCGGTCTCGTCCCGACACCCCATGTCGGCAAACAGATCGATGACAGCCGCGGCTTCGTCAAACGCATCGATCCGCCGCCCGCGCGCCGGATCACGATCGATCCAGCCGCGCGGACCGCGATCATGGACGGCCTGTTCCAGGCGGCCAACGGATCCGGTGGTACGTCGACCCCGGTCTGGAAGGGCGGTACGAAGGCGTGGCCAACCGCGAAGTTCCCGATCTTCGGCAAGACCGGAACGGCCGAGACGCCGCAGGGTGATCAGTCCTGGTACGTCGCCTACTCCTACCGCGGCACACCGGAGCGGGATCCGATCGTCGTCGTCACGACGGTGGAGCGCGGCGGTTTCGGTGCCGAGCGGGCGGCCCCGATCGCCCGGCTGATCCTCTCGCAGTACTTTGGCCAGCGACCAGAATTCGTCAGCGGGAGCTCCCGCGACCGATGAGCATGACGGCACGCACGCCATTGCGACCGGTTGACGCCGCGCCACCGAACCCGCGAGCGGGCTCTGAGGCGACGACCAAGATGCGCTTGCCGTTCGACGCCTGGCTGCTTGCCGGGATCGCGGGCCTGGGCGTCTGCTCGGTGATGATGCTTGGTGCCGTGGCAAGCCCTGACGGCACGGCGTCCGGCTACTACGTCAAACGGCAGATCGTCTTCTTCATCGTCGGCGGCATCCTTGCCGCGCTGCTCGCCCGCTTCGACTACACGGTGCTGCGTCAGCAGTACTGGCGTCTCTGGGGCATCCTTCTGGGCCTGATTCTGCTGGTGTCGGTCTTCGGCCAGACGACGCGCGGCTCGAAGCTGTCGATCCCGACCCCGTTCTTCGAGGTCCAGGCCTCGGAACTCGGCAAGGTCCTGCTCTGCGTGCTGCTCGCCGGCCTCGTCACCGACCGTGCCCGTGAGATGGGGCTCTGGCGCACCACGGCGCTCGTCGCCGGTGTGGGTCTGCTGCCGGCGGGCCTGGTGATCCTCCAGGACCTCGGCTCCGGCATGGTCTACGTCGGCATCCTGATGATGATCCTGTTCGTCGGCGGCTCGCCCGGGCGCCAGCTCGGGGCGCTGACCGCGGCGGGGCTGGCCGTGGTGCTGCTGGCGACCGTGATCGCGCCCTCGGCCGGCGTCCAGGTGATCAAGCCGTACCAGGTCGACCGACTCACCTCCTTCCTTCACCCTTCCAACGATCCGGCCGATGCCGGGTATCAGCAGAACCAGTCGCAAACGGCGATCGGTGCTGGCGGAAAGACGGGCCGCGGTGACGCCGCGACCCAAACCAAACTGCAGTTCCTTCCAGAGCCCCGCACGGACTTCGCGTTCGCCACGTTTGGCGAGCGCTATGGCTTCACCGGCGCGGGGCTTGTTCTCTCGTTGTATGCCCTTGTTCTCTGGCGTGCGCTACGGATCCTGTCCATAGCGCGGGACCTCTTCGGAGCGCTGATCGCGGCGGGAATCGTCGCGATGTTGCTCCTGCAGGTCTTCGAAAACGTCGGCATGAACATCGGCATCATGCCGATCACCGGTATTCCACTTCCGCTGTTCAGTTATGGCGGATCGTCGGTGATCTCCACCCTTTTGGCCGTCGGCCTCCTGCAAGCGATCTACGCCCGAGGGCGTGCGCTGCAGGGCAAGGCGCGACTACAGAGCGGCCTATGACCCACGTTTGTGGAGGTACCTCATGAAGAAGCAAGTACTCGTCAGTGTCGACCGCGGAGAAACGCGCGTCGCGCTCATGGAGACCGACGACGCCCAGCAGAAGAACGGCGCCAAACCCTCCGGCAAGCCGGGCGATGGCTGGCGCGTCGCCGAGTTGTATCTCGAGCGGCGCGGCGCCCGCTCGATCGTCGGCAACATCTACAAGGGCCGCGTCGACAACGTGCTGCCGGGGCTCGAGGCGGCGTTCGTCGACATCGGCCTCGACAAGAACGGCTTCCTGCACGTCGATGAGATCGTGATCCCCGGCGTCGAGGTGGCCCGCCGTGGCCGCCCCGGCTCGAAGGGCAAGACGATCGGCGAGGTGCTGAAGCCCGGTCAGGAGGTCATCGTGCAGGTCGTCAAGGACCCGCTCAAGACCAAGGGCGCGCGCCTGTCGATGGATCTGACGATTGCCGGCCGCTACATGGTCTTCACGCCGACCGGCGAAGGAATCGGAGTGTCTAAGCGGCTCGAGGACAAGGAGCGCACGCGGCTGCGCAAGGAGGTCAAGGGTCTGGAACTGCACGGCGGTGGCGCGATCGTCCGCACCGCCGCCCACGGCGCCGTCCGCGCCGACTTCGAGCGTGAGCTGCAGTACCTCTTCAAGCTCAACGAGGTGCTCGAGCGCCGCGGCGCGGAGATGAGCGCGCCGGCCACGGTCTTCCAGGAGGCCGACCTGTCGGTGCGCGTTGTCCGCGACATCTTCAGCGCCGATTTCGAGAAGGCGATCGTCGATGATGAGCAGCAGTTCCAGCGGCTCGTCTCGTTCTTCACGCGCACCGCCCCCGAGCTGGTCGACCGCGTGGAACTGTGGCAGGGGTCGACGCCGCTGATCGCCGCCTACGAGGTCGACAAGGTGATCGACGGCCTGATGAGCAAGCGCGTCGATCTGCCATCTGGCGGCTATCTGCTGATCGACTACGCCGAGGCGCTGACCGTGATCGACGTCAACACCGGGTCATTCGTCGGCCGCGGCAAGCAGGCGCGGCTCGAGGACACAATCACGCGCACCAACCTCGAGGCCGCCGACGAGGTGGTCCGTCAGCTGCGCTTGCGGGACATCGGCGGCATCATCGTCATCGACTTCATCGACATGGCGCGGGCGAAGAACCGCGACGCCGTGCTGAAGACGCTGCGCAAGGCGCTCGACGAGGACCGGACGAAGACGTTCACGGCCGAGATCTCACGCCTCGGTCTTGTCGAGATGACGCGGCAGAACGTGACCGAGGGCGTGCGCGAGATCATGAGCCGGCCGTGCCCGACCTGTCACGGCGACGGCGTGATCAAGTCGGAGGAGACGATCGCGATCGACGTCGAGCGTGAGCTGCGCGAACTGGCATCGCGTGCTCCGGGGTCGACGGAGGCGTTCCTCGTGCAGCTGAACCCGCGCGTCAGCTCCAAGTTCACCGGCAACGGTGCCGCGGTGCTGCACCAGCTGGAAGCCGAGACCGGCAAGCAGTTCCACTTCCAGGGCTCCGAGAGCCTGCCGCTGTCGCACTTCTCGATCGTGATGGAGGGCGCGGGCAGCGAGGTCGAGGAGCGAGCGATTCCGTTCCGCGCCGGCGATGAGGTGCTGGTCGAGATCGTCGAGCCGCACATGTACGAGGTCGATGACGCGGTCGCGAAGATCGACGGTTACATCATCTCGGTCGTCGGCGGCGGTCGATTCGTCGGCAGCAAGCTGCTCGTGCGGATCGAAGAGGCCGGTCGTACGGCCGCAACCGCGGTGCTCGTGGATGCTGAGGCAGCCGAAGAGTCGCTAAGCTCCGATGCTCCGCGGCGCCGTAGCCGACGGGGTGGCCGGCGCCGTACCACTGCTGCCGTTACTTCGTCAAGCGACCCGGACACCTCCGAATCGCGCCCTGAAACCGAAGAAGACTCCTGACCATGTCCTACGCAATTGTCAAAACCGGCGGTAAGCAATACCGCGTTGAAGAGGGTCAGACCCTGCTCGTGGAGAAACTCGAAGGCGAGGCCGGCGACGCCGTGACGCTCGAGCCGATCATGCTCGGCGGCGACAAGACCGTCTTCGGTGACGACGCCTCGAAGATCAAGGTTGCGGCCGAGATCGTCGAGCAGGCCAAGGGGCCGAAGCTTCGCGTCAACAAGTTCAAGCCCAAGCGCGGCTACCGCCGCCGGGCCGGTCATCGTCAGCAGCTCACGCGGATTCGCGTGACCAAGATCAGCGGATAAGGAAGCCCAAGACTCATGGCACATAAGAAGGGCCTCGGCTCCTCCAAGAACGGTCGCGACTCCAACGCTCAGCGCCTCGGCGTGAAGGTGTTCGCCGGCCAGGTCGTCACCGGCGGCGAGATCATCGTGCGCCAGCGCGGCTCGCGCTTCAAGTGCGGCGAGGGCGTCGGCATGGGCAAGGACGACACGATCTTCGCCAAGTCCGCCGGCGTCGTGGATTTCAGCGTCGGCCGCCGTGGCCGCATCATCTCGGTGCTTCCGGCCGACGACGTCACCGCGTAGCCGTGCGCCGGATCATCGCGTTGGTTGCCATCGCGCTCGTGGGCTTGAGCGCCGGTGTTGCTGCCGGCTGCGGTGACAAGACCAAGGTCGTCACGGACACCGGCAAGAACGGTCAGACGACGGTCAAGACCGTCGCCGATGTGTCGTTTGCGAAGACGAAGTTCGTGCTGCACATGGGCCTGGCGTACGGTGCGTTCAGCCGCTACATCAAGAATCCCTACCAGCGTGGCGCCTTCAAGAAGGGCGCGCCGAAGCGCAAGCGGGCGATCGTCAAGGCCGCCCTGGCCGGTGCGTTCAGCTACCGGGAGTTGAAGCTCGCGCGTCGCGCAGCGGAATCCTCGGAGGTCCTGCGGACGAAGCTGCTCGGCCCGTTCGACACGGTGCTCGATCAGTTCGGCGGTGCGCTTGCGGGCCTCAAGGACGGGAAGCTGCCGACCGATCTCGGCTCGCTGATTGGTGGTATGGCGGGTCTGAAGACGATCGCGTCCGGCGCAGGATTCGACTTCAGCGAGAAGAACGCCCCGATCCCGGGCCTCTGAGCCCGGAAGAGCAGATCAGACCGGCTGAGCGATCGGCCGGATCAGGATCTCGTTGATGTCGACGTTGGCCGGCTGCTGCAGCGCGTACAGCACCGCGCGGGCCACATCGTCGGGATCGAGCGCGAACTCCGGCGGATTGTCGAAGAACGCGGTGTGCACAGCACCCGGCTCGATCACCAGCGTGCGTACACCGCTCTCGTGCAGCTCCGCGCGCAGCGACTCGCCCATCCCGGTGACGGCCCACTTCGTGGCGGAGTAGAGGCTGCCCGGTAGCGCCTTGCGGCCGGCGATCGAGCCGGTCAGGACGAGGTGCCCGCGTGATTCCTTGAGCGCCGGGATCGCCGCGCGCGCGGTGTATGCGGCGCCGAGGACATTGGTCAGCACCATCGCGCGCCAGTGCTCAGGCGATTCGTTGAGCCAGCCGCGCGTTGCGCCGAAGCCGGCGTTGGCGTACACGACGTCGAGCCGGCCGAAGTGCTCGAGCGCCCTGGCAACGGCGCGCTCGTTGTCCGCCCACTCGGTCACGTCGCAGATAACTGCGAGCGCGTGGTCGGGGCCGCCGAGCTCGGCGGCGAGCGCCTCGAGCGCGTCGAGCGAGCGCGCCGCGAGGACGACGCGGTAGCCGGCCTCGATCGCGCGCTTGGCGGTGGCCGCGCCGATGCCGCTCGACGCGCCGGTGATCAGCAAGACAGGGGATTCGGGCATGAGGTCAGGCTACGGTGTCCGCTAGCGATGCTCTCCGACAAAGCACGAATCTTCGTCGCCGCCGGCGGTGGCGGCAACGGTTGCATGAGCTTCCGTCGCGAGGCGCACGTGCCGAAGGGCGGGCCGGACGGCGGCGATGGCGGCAATGGCGGTGACGTCGTGCTGCTGTGCGACGACTCCTACCGCGATCTGCAGACCTTCAAGCGCAAGGCGCACTACACCGCGCAGCGCGGCCGGCACGGCGAGGGTGCACAGCGTCATGGTGCAGACGGCGAGTCGCTGATCGTGCGGGTTCCGCCAGGCACGCAGGTCACCGATGAGGCTGGCGTCAAGCACGATCTCGTGGTTCCCGGCCAACGGATCGTCGTCGCGCGCGGCGGGCAGGGCGGCAAGGGCAACCGGCGATTCGCCGGCGCCACTCATCAGGCACCACGGTTTGCCGAGAACGGACTCCCGGGCACGGAGACCTGGTTGGAGCTGCAACTGAAGCTGCTGGCAGATGTCGGGCTCGTGGGCCTGCCCAATGCCGGCAAGTCGTCGCTGTTGTCGCGCATGACGCGCGCCGCGCCGAAGATCGCCAACTACCCGTTCACGACGCTGGAGCCGGTCCTCGGCACGCTCGACGGGGACGAGCGACAGCTCGTCGTCGCCGACATCCCCGGTCTGATCGAGGGTGCCGCCGAAGGTCACGGCCTCGGCCATGACTTTCTCGCGCACGTGGAGCGCACCCGCCTGCTCGTGCACGTGCTGGATCTGGCGCCGGTCGACGGTAGCGACCCCGAGACGAACTTCGCGGTGATCGAGCAGGAGCTCGCCGAGTACGACCCACGGCTTGCGACACTGCCGCGGATCCTCGTGCTCTCGAAGGCCGATCTGGTCTCGCCGGAGGTTGCCGCCGAGGCGCAGGCTGCATGGCGGGCGCGTTTTCAGACCGAGCTGCCGCCGCGCGAGGAATGGGAGCCCGAGCCCGAGTCGACGACCGTGCTGATCACGTCCTCGGCCACGCAGACCGGGCTCGACGAGCTGCGCGCCGAACTGTTCCGCCGGGTCGCGCCGCATGATCCGAGCGTGCTGACCGACGCCGATGAGGACCAGCTGGCGGAGCACCGCGTGTTCCGGCCCGGCGCCCAGACCCGTGATCGCAACCGACTCGTGATCGAACGCGACGAGGAGGGGGTCTGGGTGGTGCACAGCGCAGAGGCCGACAAGCTGATCGCGCGCCACGATCTCGGCAACGTTGATGCGCTCGCGCACGTCGAGCACCGGCTGAGCAAGATGGGCGTGCTGCGCGCGCTCGACGACGCCGGTTATGAACACGGCGACGACGTGGAAATCGGTGGCGTGCTGTTTGATCTGGACGTGGGATGACGACTGAGCGAGGGCCGGTCCGCATCCTGGTCGTCCAGCACGAGGACGACGCAGGCCCGGGCCTGGTCGGCGAGCGGTTGCAGGCAGCGGGCTGCGCGGTCACCGTTGTCGCCCCGGCCGGGGTGCTGCGCGAGGCGGCGGAGGTTCCCGGCAGTGCCGACGGCTTCGACGGTGTCGTCGTGCTCGGTGGGACGCCCGGGCCCGCCGATGACAGCAGTGCTCCCTGGCTGCCGCAGGTTCGGCAACTGATCGCCGATTGCCTCGACCGTGACGTGCCGCTGCTCGGCATCTGTCTCGGCGCCCAGCTGCTGGCTCATGTCGCGGGCGGCGCGGTGCTGCCGCTGCCCGCTGGCCCGGAGATCGGCATCGCGCCGCTGTGGCTCAGCGACGCGGCCTTCAGCGATGCCCTGATGAGCGGGCTGGAGCCGCCGCTTCAGGCCGTGCAATGGCATGAGCTCGAAGTCGCTGAACTCCCGCCCGGTGCCCGTCTGCTCTGCCGCGGTGAGGAATGCGCGCACCAGGCCTTCCGCGTCGGACGCAGCGCCTGGGGCCTGCAGTTCCACATGGAGGTGCTCGCCGACAGTGTCGTGGCCTGGGCGCGGAGCGGAGCCGATGAGCTCGCCGGCGCCGGGATTCGCGGCGCCGACCTCGTTGCTGACGTCCAGGCTGCTGAGCGCGGGCTGCGCAGCATGTGGGCGCCGGTGGCGGACCGCTGGATCGGTGTCTGCATCGCGCGTCGCGACTCGGGCGCGGACGCGTAGCCTTCGGTCCGCCCATGACGCGCCACGTGCTCAAACTCGGATCAGGCATCGTCGCCGCAGCAGACGGTGCGTTGCGCGCTGACGTGTTGGCGGCGATCTGCGACGAGGTTGCCGCGCGCCGGGCCGCAGGCGACGACATCGTGATCGTGACGAGCGGCGCGATCGCCCGCGGCATCGAGATCATGGGTCTTGCGGCCCGTCCGACCGCGATCGAGGACCTGCAGGCCGCCAGCGCGGTCGGACAGGGTCGGCTCTACCGCGTCTACGACGAGCTGCTCAGCGCCGCCGGCGTGCAGTCGGCGCAGGTGCTGCTCACGTTCTTCGACCTCAGCGACCGGACCAACTACCTCAACGCACGCCAGACGCTGGGCCGCCTGCTCGACTGGGGCGTCGTGCCGGTCATCAACGAGAACGACACGACCGCAACGGACGAGATCACGTTCGGCGACAACGACTTCCTCGCCGCGCAGGTCGCGATTCTGGTGGACGCCGACGATCTGGTCCTGCTGACGGGCGTCGACGGCGTGATGACGGCGGACCCCGGCAGCGACCCGACGGCCACCGTGATCGCGGAGGTGACCGATTTCGAGGCGCTCGCGGCCGCCGCCACGATCACCAGCGCGACGTCCAGCCTTGGTTCGGGCGGTATGCGCTCGAAGGTCGTTGCCGCCGAGATGGCGACGGCCGCCGGCATTCCGGTCGTGATCTGCAACGGACTGCGGCGCGATGCGGTCCAGGCGGTGCTGGCGGGCGAAGCGGGCGAGGGCACCCGCTTTCCGGCTCGTGATCTCGGCTACTCGTCGTTCAAACTCTGGCTCCGCTATGCCAAGCCGGCTCACGGCACGCTCACCGTGGACGCGGGGGCGGCCCGTGCGCTGCGTGACGGCGGCACCTCGCTGCTGCCGGTCGGCATCGCCGCTGTCAGCGGCGATTTTCGCGCCGGGGACGCCGTCGACGTTGTGGCTGATGACGGCGCGAGCCTCGGCAAGGGCATCGTTAATTACGACGCCGCGGATCTGACGAGCATCGCCGGGCTGCAATCTGCCGAAGCGAGGCTCATCTTGCCGTGGGGGGCCGAGGAGGCCGTGCACCGCGATTACTTCGTGCGCGCGTAGCGTCACGGCTCAAGAGTGCTGCCGTCTGGACGATCGATCAGAGGGAATGGACGACGTCCAGGAACCTGTGCCACGCATCTGGCGTGACGAGATCGACGCCGCTGCTGCCAAGCGGTGCGAATCGGCGATCGATGAGATCGGTCAGCTGCCGGTGTTCGACGGCACGGTGCAGAAGATTCTCAAGGCCGTCGAGGACACCGAAACCTCGAATGAGCAGCTGATCGCGGCGATGGAGAGCGACGCGACGTTCGCGGCGAACCTGCTCCGGTTTGCCAACTCCGCCGGCCGCTCGCATCCGATCCGTGCACGGTCGGTGCGCCAGGCCGTGATGTTCGTCGGCCGCGACGCGCTGCGTCGGCTGACGCTCGAAACTGCAACCTTCCGCTTCCTCGAGCGCCTCAAGGGCAATGGCCGTGCCGCGGCCGGCCAGATGCATCTGCACTCGCTCGCCGTCGCGCTCGCCGCCGCCAGCGCCGCCGAGCAGGGTGGCAATGAGGCTGACGTCGCCCACCTGTCCGGTCTGCTGCATGACGTCGGCAAGCTGGTGCTGCCGGTCGCCTACGGCAACGCCGAGCTCGATGACATCTCGACCCGTCAATCATCCGGCCTTGCCCGCATCGCGCTGGAACGTGAACGGCTCGGCATCGACCACGCCCAAGCGGGCGCCCTGTTGGCAGAACGCTGGGGCATGGCCGACACGATCGTTGACGCGATCGCCTGGCACCACGGGGGAGCTGATGGCGGCTACTGCCCGTCACCCGAGGTCGCCTGCGTGCAGCTCGCAAACGTGATCGCCGCGATGCTGTCCAGTGGCGCCGCCGACCAGACACTGCTGCGGGACGCGCTGGAGAACAGCGGCCTGCACGTCGAGTCCCTTGATGAACTTGCGACGCAGGCTGCCGCCGCCTCAGCCCTGCTGACCGACTCCGGCACCGCGCAGCGGATCGCGCACCTCGAGCGCCTCGCGCAGCGTGACGACCTCACCGGCATCGCCAACCGCCGCCGTTGGAACCACGTCGTCCGCGGCAAGCTGGAGGACAACGAGTACGGGACGATGGTGGTCGTCGACATCGACTACTTCAAGCAGATCAACGACGAGTACGGCCACCAGGCCGGTGACCTCGTCCTCGGCGAAGTCGCCCACCAGCTCAACGAGATGGGCTATGCCGGGCGGCTCGGCGGTGACGAGTTCGGCGTCTGGCTGCCGATGCCGGTCAAGCCGGCGCTCGCCAAGGTGCAGGACCTGCTGCTCAACGTCGGTCCCTCGATCCAGCGGATCGGTGATCTGCCCGAGGTCGGGCTGTCGATCGGCATCGCCGGCACGCCGTACGAGCCGACGACGCTCGATGACCTGTTCGGGATCGCTGACGCCGCGCTGTATGAGGCCAAGCGCGCCGGTCGCGGCCAGGTCGTGATCTCGCCGAACAGCGGTCCCGGCGAGGCTCCGCCCGTCGTCGAAGTCGCCTAGTCGTTTCAGCGCCTCGAAGCTACGCTGTGGCGCGATGTCCAGCATCGTCGACACGCACTCCTCCGTCATCGCCCAATGTCGCGCGGCACGCAACGCCGCACGGTCGCTCGCAGCACTGCCGTCGGCCGAGAAGGACGCCGCGCTGGAGGCGATCGCGAACGGACTGGAGGCGCGCGTCGACGAGATCCTCGCCGCCAATGCCCTGGACCTCGCCGCAGGCCGCGAGGCCGGTCTCAGCGATGCGCTGATCGACCGCCTGATGCTCGACCCGCAACGCGTCGCGGCGATCGCGGCACAGGTCCGCGACATCGCTGCCTTGCCGGATCCGGTCGGCGAGGTGATCGATGGCGGGCGCCGTCCGAATGGCCTCGAGATCAGCAAGGTGCGGACGCCGATCGGTGTCATCGCGGTCGTCTATGAGGCGCGCCCGAACGTCACGATCGATGCTGCCGCCCTCTGTCTGAAGTCCGGCAACGCCTGCGTGCTGCGCGGCTCGTCGTCGGCGGAGCATTCCAATGCGATCCTCGCCGAGATCGCTGCCGCGGCGGCCCCGACAGGCGCGATCCAGCTGATCGCCGGCGGCGGCCGCGAGGAGCTGGCGGAGCTGGCGACACAGGACGAGCTCGTCGACCTGATCATCCCGCGCGGCGGGGAGGGCCTGAAGAAGGCGCTGACGGCGGTCGCGACGGTGCCGATGATCTTCGCCGCGTCCGGCAACTGCCACGTGTACGTGGATGCCGATGCGGACCTGACGATGGCCGAGGCGATCATCGTCAACGCCAAGTGTCAGCGGCCCGGCGTCTGCAACGCGGCAGAGACCCTGCTCGTGCACCGCGAGATCGCGGCCGCCTGGTTGCCGCTGATCGCCGAGCGGCTCGCCGCCGAGGGGGTGGAGCTGCGCGGCTCGGCTGCGGCCCGCGCGATCGAGCCGAGCATGACCGAGGCGACCGAGCAGGACTTCGCCGAGGAGGCCCTGGCGCTGATCCTTGCCGTGGACGTGGTCGACGACGTTGCGGCCGCGATCACGCACATCGCCGCGCACGGCTCGGGACACTCCGAGGCGATCGTCACCGACTCCTACGAGACCGCGCGGGCGTTCGAGCTGGGCGTCGACGCGGCGTGTGTCTACGTCAACGCGTCGACGCGGTTCACCGATGGCGGCGAATTCGGGTTCGGCGCCGAGATCGGCAACGCGACGCAGAAGCTGCACGCGCGTGGCCCGATCGGCCTGCGCGAGCTCTGCTCGTTCAAGTACGTCGTACGGGGAGCCGGCCACGTCCGCTAGCCCGTCACGGATCGGGGTGTTCGGCGGCACCTTCAACCCGCCGCATCTCGGGCATCTGCTCTGCGCGCAGGCCGCGGCAGACGCCCTCGAGCTCGATAAGGTGCTGTTCGTCCCGAGA
>Ga0209023_10006594_pt1 | contig 12188 bp, 10 predicted proteins | sample LakOneMetagenome_FD_187468 | JGI IMG/M metagenome (GOLD analysis project Ga0209023, IMG submission 187468) | Freshwater and sediment microbial communities from Lake Erie, Canada (SPAdes) (version 2) | ecosystem: Environmental > Aquatic > Freshwater > Lentic | place: Lake Erie, Canada... | reverse complement strand
CCACCAGCGGCTGCGCATCGCGAAAGCGGGCATCGCTTCGCTGACTGGAATAGCGCCGCCGCGCGGATCAACGAGCCAGCGATAGCCAACCCATTGGCCCGAGCCTTCCATTGTGAGCCAAAGATCCTCGGCTTCGTTGTAGTAAGCTTTGTCGGCCACGAACCAGCGCACGGCGCGCGCTTTCATCATGTCGCGGGCTTGGCGGGCAAGGCGTAGTGCTTCAGTGCGATCGGTCGCGGCGGCGGCTTGGAAGAAGAGCTCGGTTTCGCGGGTGATCGACGCCGAAAATTCCGCGTCGGATTCGAAATCGCGCTGCAGGCTGTCGTCGTTGAATGAGTCGGGCAAACTGTAGCGCTGCGAGAGAGCAGTGATGCGCGCGCCGTAGGTGTGCGACTGAGCGATGTGTGACGCTTCGTGCAGCATCACCGCGACCATCAGCGTATCGAGACCCATCGGGCCGGGCGGCACATTGCCGGCGCGCCAAACGCTGGGCGTGGACATGACGAAGTAGGACGCGTTCCCCTCGCCGCGCGTGAACGATGTCACGCCGGAGAGAATATCCTGACCATCCGGCAACGTGACGGTATCGGCGTGCGGTGCGGCGGACCACGCCACGGCGTGCGGGTTTCGCGCCGTCAGTGCGTTGGGGCTGGTGAAGGCGCAATCGGCGTCGAAGAACACGGCTTGGCTGTTCGCGGGAACATGGATGTCGGCGATTTCACGCCGGGCGAAGCGCCAAGCCTCGAGCGCGCGATCTCTCCAAGCCTGGTCGCTCATTGCATCAAGGCCGGCTACGCACACGGCTGGCGGCTCGTCGCGCAGCGGATCGGTGGCGCAGGCGCTCAGCGTGAGTGCGGCGAACAAGATCAGACTTCGCATCACATCCCTCCCCGACGAGATGCGCGCCACGAACAGCCTAGATGCAAACGAAAACGGCCGGCGCTTCGTAGAACGCCGGCCGTCTCGACAACCTCACATGAGGTTATTGTTTACTTTGCGTCGTGACGCGTCCGCTCTTAGCGGCCGCCCATCACTTGCGCCTTCATCACCGCCGATTGGCGGAAGGCGAGCTTCTTCGACGCCTTGATCTTCACCGGCTCACCCGTTTGCGGGTTGCGGCCCATACGGGCCTTGCGGTGGCGGATCATCACCATGCCGATGTCGCCAATCTTCACTTTGGCGCCCTTCATGACGTAGGCCTTCACGACATCCGTGTAGCCTTCGACCATGGTCTTGGCTTCCGACTTCTTCACGCCGAGATGGTCGGCGATGGTTTGGAGCAGCGCGCTCGCCGTAACCGCCTTGCCGGCGACCGCGGTGACCTTCACGGCCTTCGGGGCCGGAGCCGCCGCCTTCTTCGCCGCCTTACGAGCCGGCGCCTTCTTCGTTGCTTTTTTCACTGCCTTGCGTGCCATGTTCAATTTCCCTCTTCAAAGGTTGTCATGCGTTAAACTCAACGAACTGGCCGTAAAACGTGGGTTTTTCCCACTGCTTCCGACCAGCACCACTGAGTGATGCCATTCAATTCTTGATGGAGCGTGACCGCACCTCCCGAGAAAATCGCTCAAAACCCGCGAAAAACGCGGCTTTTCGCGAAAGCGGCGCAAATCCCTGGCATTTCACGCAGAGAGTCGCAACGCAAAAAAGCTGATTTAGAGGGGTTTCTGCGACAATATGCACAGCGGGGTGTCTTGGCGGTCAGCCAAAACACCCCGTTTTCCTGCAAATTCGCAAGGTTGCGCTAGCGAAGGCCCATGCGGATAGCGCCGTCGATGCGCACGTCTTCGCCGTTGAAGTACGGATTGCGAATCATTTCGAGCGCCAAGGACGCATATTCCTCGGGGTTCCCGAGCCGCTTCGGGAACGGCACGCTCGCCGCCAACGCTTCCTTCACCTTCTGCGGCGCGCCCAGCATGAGCGGCGTCTCGAAGATGCCCGGCAGAATGGTGTTGATGCGAATGCCCTCGCCCGAGAGATCGCGGGCGATCGGCAGCGTCATGCCGACAACGCCGCCTTTCGAGGCGGAATATGCGGCTTGGCCCATTTGGCCATCTTCCGCCGCAACCGACGCCGTCATCACCATGGCGCCGCGCTCGCCGCCATCGAGCGGCTCCAGCGTCAGCATGCCGGCGGCGGATTTCGCCACGCAACGAAACGTGCCGATGAGATTGATCTGGATGGTCAGCTCAAAGATGTTCAGCGGGAAATGCTTGATCTCTCCGGTGTCCTTTGAGCGGCCGGCTGTCTTGGTCGCCGAGCCGATGCCGGCGCAATTCACCAGGATGCGCTCCTGACCGTTGACCTTGCGCGCCGCGGCGAAACCCGCATCGACGCTGTCGTCGCTGGTCACATCGACCTTGCAGAACGTCGCGCCCAGTTCTTCAGCGGTAGCCCGACCGCGCTCTTCGTCACGATCGAACAGCGCCACCTTCACGCCTTCGGCGCGCAACTTGGCCGCGGTCGCCTTGCCCAAACCTGACGCGCCACCTGTGACGACCGCCGCGATATCCGATGAAAGCTGCATCGTTTCCTCCTTGGAATTTCAGCGATTGTCTTAACTGGGGCGTGGGCGAACGCAAATGTCGCGCTTTTCTTGCCGATGCGGTTTGCTTTAACGTCCGGGAAACTTGGACGGCCACGGAGGGTCTCATGCGCGTCTTGATTTGCGCGGCGGTGTTGGCGCTCAGCGCTTGCGGGCAAAGCACGGCCCCGCCCTCCTCCGCGCACGTGGTGACAGCGCCTGCCCCGCCGCCCGATCTGCATAGCGCCATCATCGGTGTCGGCGACAACCCAGTCTGGCGGCTGGAGGCCGACCCAACCGGCAGCGTGGTGCTGACAATCGGCGATCACGAGAGCTACAGCGGCCATTACGCGGAGCCCCATCGCAGCGAAGACGGCGGCTTCACCATGGACGCCGGCAATGTGACACTCGATCTGGCGGTCGAGCCATGCACCATTGGCGGCGTGGCGTATCCTCTCCGCGCCGTCGCGCAGCCACATCGTCAGGCGGCAGTAGAAGGCTGCGCTTACGTGCGCTGGGATCAGAACTTGGTCTCTCTGATGCCACAGATCGACGCGTGCATCGCGGCGTCCCCGGCAACGCGGCGCGTGACGTTCGCGGGACCGTATCAGGGCGGCACGCTGGTGCGCTTAGCCGCCGACGCGCAAGTCGATTGCCGCGTCACAAGCGGACGCGCAACGGTCGCGGCGCGTGACGCGAACCTGCACGTGCTGGGCGACGGCGACGCGATTTTCGTGCGCGCGCAAGCTGGGCCTGATCCGGGCCCGAACCCGGGCGGCGAATGCTTCACCGCGCCGGAGGTGAAGGCCGCGGACGGGACGCTGCTCGGCTGGATGGACGATCCGCAGGGCTGCTAGCGGAAGGCGCCCTGCTCGATCAGTCCGCGCACGCGCGCGATGTCGCCGGCGAGAGAGCGATCTGTTTCCATGAAAGCTGAGACGCTGCGGATTTTCTCGTGTGCGCGTTGCAGGATAGCGGAAGTTTTCAGCGGCGCTTGGAAATCGACGCCTTGCGCGGCGGCGAGGAGCTCGATGGCGATGACATGCGCGGCGTTGGTCGCGATGTCGCCCGCTTTGCGGCCGGCGAAGGTGGCCATGGAGACGTGATCTTCCTGGTTCGCTGAGGTTGGGAGCGAGTCCACGCTGGCAGGGTGCGCCAGTGTCTTGTTTTCCGACACAAGCGCGGCGGCGCTGACGTGGAGGATCATGAAGCCGGAGTTGAGGCCGCCGTCGCGCGTGAGGAATGGGGGCAGACCGGAGAGCGCGGGATCGATCAGCAGCGCGATGCGGCGTTCGCTGATCGAGGCGATTTCGCTCACCGCCATGGAGATCATGTCGGCGGCGAAGGCGACGGGCTCGGCATGGAAGTTGCCGCCGGAAAGCACGCTGCTGTCCTCCGCGAAAACCAGCGGATTGTCGGTGACGGCGTTGGCTTCGATTTCGAGCGTCGCGGCGGCGTTGTTCAGCACATCGAGGCAAGCGCCCATGACTTGCGGCTGGCAACGCAGTGAATACGGATCTTGCACCCGTTCATCGCTTTCGGCTGAACGATGGCTTTCCCGAATGGCGCTCCCGTCCATCAATCCACGCAAGCGTGCCGCAACTTCGATCTGACCTTTCTGGCCGCGCGCAAGGTGAATGCGTTCGTCGAACGGGGCGTCGGTGCCTTTGAGCGCATCGGTTGACATGGCGCCGGCGACCAGCGCGGCATCGAACACATCTTGCGCGCGGAAAAGCGCGTCGAGGGCGAGCGCGGTAGAGATTTGCGTGCCGTTAATGAGGGCGAGGCCCTCTTTGGGTCCGAGCACGACGGGTTCAAGGCCGATGCGCTGCAGCGCGTCGCGCGCGTCGAGTGTTTCGCCTCTATGCGTCACCTGTCCTTCGCCGAGCAACGGGCACGCCATGTGTGCGAGCGGCGCGAGGTCACCGGACGCACCGACCGAGCCTTGGCTTGGAATGATCGGCAGCGCGCCGCTGGTGAGGAGTTTCAGCAAGCCATCGGCGACGACGCGGCGCACGCCGGAGCGGCCTTGTGCAAGGCAGATGATCTTGATCGCGAGCGCCAGGCGCGTGACGCGCTCTGAGAGTGCGGGGCCAACGCCGACGGCGTGCGAGAGAATAAGATTGCGCTGGAGTTGCGCGAGTTTGTCGTCGTCGATGCGCGTGGAGGCGAGTTTGCCGAAGCCGGTGTTGATGCCGTAGAGCGCAGCGCCCGTGGCCAGAGCTTTGGCGACGGTGGCGGCGGAGGCTTCTATGCGTTGATAGTCGGCGGCGTCGAGCGTGACGCTGCTCTCCCCTGCCCAGATGGCGCGGAGCTGCGTGAGCGTGAGCTTCTTCATCAACGCGTCTCCAGCGACGGCAGATCGAGCTTTTGCTCTTTCGCGCACTGGATCGCTTCTTCGTAGCCGGCGTCGGCGTGGCGCATAACGCCGGTGCCGGGATCGTTCCACAGCACGCGGGCGATGCGTTTTGCCGCGGCTTCGGTGCCGTCGCAGACAATGACGACGCCGCTGTGCTGCGAATAGCCCATGCCGACGCCGCCACCATGATGCAGCGACACCCATGTCGCGCCAGACGCGGTGTTGAGCAGCGCGTTGAGCAGCGGCCAGTCGCTCACCGCGTCGCTACCGTCGCGCATTTTTTCGGTTTCGCGGTTTGGTGAAGCGACGGAGCCCGAGTCCAAATGATCGCGGCCGATCACGACGGGGCCGATCTCGCCGCGCGCAACCATTTCGTTGAACGCGAGCCCGAGGCGGTGACGTTGGCCGAGGCCGACCCAGCAAATGCGCGCCGGCAAACCTTGGAACGCGATGCGCTCCTTCGCCATGTCGAGCCAGCGATGCAGGTGCGCGTCGTTCGGGATCAGCTCTTTCACCTTCGCATCAGTCTTGACGATGTCGTCCGGGTTGCCAGTGAGGGCGGCCCAGCGGAACGGTCCAACGCCGCGGCAGAACAGCGGACGCACATAGGCCGGCACAAAGCCTGGATACGCGAAGGCGTCGTCCACGCCGTTGTCTTTGGCGACCTGGCGGATGTTGTTGCCGTAGTCGACGGTGGGGATGCCTTGCTTGTGGAAGTCCAGCATGGCGCGCACGTGGGTGACAATCGACGCCGCAGCGGCTTCGCGCACCGCTTCCGGATTTTGCGCACGCGTGGCGAGCCAGCGTTCAACCGTCCAGCCTACAGGCAAGTAGCCGTTCACGAGATCATGCGCGGAGGTTTGATCGGTGACCGCGTTCGGCTTGATGCCGCGCTTGACCATCTCCGGCAGAATCTCCGCTGCGTTGCCAAGCAAGCCGACGGAGATCGCTTCCTTCTTCGCGCAGGCTTCGTTGATGAGCTTCAGCGCTTCGTCCAGCGTTTCTGCGCGCTTATCGAGATAGCGCGTTTGCAAGCGCTTCTCGATGCGATCGCTTTGACATTCGATCGCCAGGCAGCAGGCGCCGGCCATCACTGCCGCAAGCGGTTGCGCGCCGCCCATGCCGCCGAGGCCGGCCGTCAAAATCCATTTGCCGGACCAATCGCCGCCGTAATGTTTGCGACCCATTTCAGCAAAGGTTTCGTACGTGCCCTGCACGATGCCTTGCGTGCCGATATAGATCCACGACCCGGCCGTCATCTGGCCGTACATCATGAGACCTTTGCGATCGAGTTCGTCGAAATGCTCCCAGGTCGCCCAACGCGGCACCAGGTTGGAGTTGGCGAGCAACACCCGCGGCGCATCGGCGTGGGTTTTGAAAACGCCGACAGGCTTGCCGGATTGGATCAGCAGCGTTTCGTCGGCTTCCAGGCGGCGCAGCGTCTCAACGATCTTGTCGTACGCCACCCAATCACGCGCGGCGCGGCCGATGCCGCCGTAAACGACAAGCTCTTCTGGATGTTCGGCGACATCTGGGTCGAGATTGTTCATCAGCATGCGAAGCGGCGCTTCGGTAAGCCAGCTCTTGCAAGAAAGCGTCGTGCCATGGGGCGCGCGGATGACCCGCGATTTATCAAGCCGTGAATTCATGCGGCGCGTGGTAGCGCGAAGCCGCGCTTGCGTCCAATTCTGTCGATGCGGGATTGTGGGCGCCCGCGCGGGGCCGCTATGACGAAGCGCCTTCTGGGAGACGCAACGCATGACCCGCTTCGATCACACCCGCCGCCACTTGCTGATCGGCGCAGCTGCAATGGGCGGCTTGACCCTCACGCCGTCGTTCGCACACGCGGCGGAAGACGAGCAGCGCGATGTGCCGCTCAGCAATGGCCGCGTGATGAAGCTCAGCATTTGGCGGCCGCAAACGGTGCGCGCGGCTGTGGTGTTCGGTCACGGCAGTGGCGGACAGCCGCAGAACTACCCGGCGCTTCTGGACGCGTTTCGCGCTGCGGGCTTATTGGTCGTCGCGCCGCTGCATGTGGATTCACTGCAGCACCCGCAACATGATCAGTTCGACCGCGTCGCACGCTTCCGTGCACGGCACGAAGACATGGTTGCGTCGCTGGGCGTGTTGCAGACGATGGCGCCTGATGCGCCGCAGGCTGTGGCGGGACATTCGTTCGGTGGCTTGATGGCGTTCGTCGCCGGCGCCGGCTTTCCGCCGATGAGCTTGGCGCCCCTGCCCTCCGTCAAAGCCGTGGTGGCATTTTCCGATGCGGGCGTCATTCCGAACGTCACCAACGAACAAAGCTACGCGGCGCTGAACGTGCCGGCGCTGACTGTGACGGGCGACCAAGATCTTGTCGAAGGCGTCGTCACCGATTGGCACGATCACCTCTATGCGTACGAGCACAGCCCGGCGGGCGACAAGATGGCGCTCGTTTATGCAGGCGGGACGCACAATCTGATCGGCGGCGGACAAGCCGCAGGCGCGAGTGCGCCGGATGCCATCGCCAACGGCGCGGATTTTATCTTGGCGTACGCTGCGCGGGATGCAGGTGCGATGACGCGAGTGTCAGCGCTGCAGTCGAACGCCGTGCGGCAGGTGATGCGGCGCTAAACGCTCAGGCCAGCGAAAACGCGTTCACGCAACAGCGGCGCGCCGAGCCAGTAGCTGAGTTCGGCGGGATGCTTCATGTCCCAGATGGCGAGGTCGGCGGCTTTGCCGGCTTCGAGCGTGCCGATTTCATGGAGCAAACCCAACGCACGCGCGCCTTCGCGGGTGATGCCGGCGAGCGCTTCCTCCGGCGTCAGGCGGAAGAGCGTGCAGGCCATGTTGAGCGCGGCGAGCGGCGAGGTCATGGGCGACGTGCCGGGATTGCAATCGCTGGCCACGGCCATCGCGACACCGGCTTTGCGGAGTGCGTCGATGGGCGGGAGTTGTTTTTCGCGTAGAAAGTAGAACGCGCCGGGCAGCAACACCGCGACAGTCCCCGCTTGCGCCATCGCGGCGATGCCGGCGTCGTCGAGATATTCGAGGTGATCGGCGCTGAGTGCGTGGTGGCGCGCTGCGAGCGCGGAGCCGTGCTGATTGCTGAGCTGTTCAGCGTGGAGCTTCACGTCGAAGCCTGCGGCGCGTGCGGCAGAGAAGACGTAATCCACCTCCTCTGCGGTGAAGCCGATGTTTTCGCAGAACGCGTCGACAGCATCCGCGGCGCTGGCTGCGGCGATCGCGGGGATCATCACGTCGGCGACGAGTTGCACATAAGCGGCGCGATCATGTTTGAACTCGGACGGCAGCGCGTGCAGGCCGAGGAAGGTGCGGCGTACGCGAACGTCGCAAATGTCGGCGAGGTCGGCGGCGGCTTCGAGTTGCTTCAGTTCGTTTTCGAGATCGAGGCCGTAACCGGACTTGATCTCGACCGTGGTGACGCCTTCACGCGTAAGGCCGCCTAAGCGCGCGGCGGCGCTTTGGATCAGCTCTTCCTTCGTAGCCGCTCGCGTGGCGGCGACGGTGGAGACGATGCCGCCGCCGGCGCGGGCGATGTCTTCGTAGCTCTTGCCCTGCAAGCGCATCTCGAATTCGCGCGCGCGGTCTCCGCCGAAGACGAGATGCGTGTGGCAATCGACCAAGCCCGGCGTGATCCAGGCGCCGCCAAGTTTGCGTATTTCCTTGGCTTGCGACGCAGCATCAGCGGGCAGGTCGGCGCGCTTGCCGATCCAGGCGATGCGACCATCCTTCGCGGCGATGGCGCCGTCTTCGATCGCGCCATAGGGCGCGCCGCCGGGCGTCATCGTCGCGAGATGGCAGTCGAGCCAAAGCGTGTCCCACATAATTTGCCTCTACACGCCCCCTCCCCTCAAAGCGAGAGGCGGCGTAGAGATCGCTTATGACCGCTTCTGACTCCGACTGCCGCTCCTGGTTTTCCGCGGCGGACTTGCTCACCAATGACACGAGTGCGCGGGTCGCATTGCTCGGCGCGCCGCTGGGATTGGGTTCAATCACGCCTGGGCGTTGCGATGAAGCGCCGGGCGTTGTGCGCGCGGCGATGAAGCGGATGAGCGTCTATGATTTGGAAAGCGAGACAGACCTATCGACGTTGCGGGTGTTCGACGCCGGTGATGTCGGCTTACAATCGTTGCAGCCGGCGGAATGTTTGGCGCCGATTGTTGAGAAGCTGACACCGCTCACGCAGAAGCACAAGCTGACCATGGTGCTCGGCGGCAATAACGCAGTGACGCGGCCGTGCGTGCATGCGCTTGATCCGACGTTGCAAAAAGTTGGTCTGCTGACGCTCGATGCGCATTTCGATTTGCGCGACACCGATTGTGGTTTGACCAACGGCAATCCGGTTTGGGCGTTGCTGCAGGATGGCCTGCCCGGCGCGCATGTCGCGCAAATCGGGTTGTTGCCGTTCGCGAATACGAAGAAGGCGCATCAGAAGGCGAAAGACGCGGGAATTTACGTCGCCAGCGCTGCGGTGTGCCGCGCGAGAGGCATGGCGGCGATCGCTGAGAACGCGCTACAGAAGCTCTCGGCGCGGTGCGACGTGATCCATGTCGACTTCGACATTGATGTGATCGAACGCGGTCTGATGCCTGGTGCACCGGGCGCGCGGCCGGGCGGTGTGTCGCCGCAGGATTTCTTTGACGCGACGCGGTTGATTTGCGCGCATCCGAAAGTGCGCAGCGTGGATTTGACGGAGTTTGATCCTTCGCTCGATGTTGCGTCGATCTCGGCGCTGACGGCGGCGCGGTGGACGTGTGAAGTGCTGGCGGGGTTCCTGAAGCGATGACATCACTATCAAAGGATAGCACGCTCGACATTGCACCGATCGCGGTGATCGCGGCCTGCCTCAGTATGGTGGCGCACGAAGCGGTCGGCCATGGCGTTGCGTGTGTGGCGTCTGGCGGGCGTGTCACGCTGTTGAGCTCGGTCTATTTCCAATGCGCGCCGCCGCAATATTTCATCGACGGCGCGGGACCGGGCTTCAATCTCCTCTGGGCGCTTATCGCTGGCGCTATTGCGATGAGCACGCACGGGCGATTGAGATTTCTATTCGCACTGACCGCGCTCATCAGCGTGTGCTGGGAGGCAGGCTATCTGCTCTCCTCCGCCGCGTTGAACGATGGCGACTCGATCTTTTTCGTGCGCGGCTTCGTACCGTACGCGACGCCGCTCATTCGCGGCGTCATGTTTGCGCTTGGAATTGCACTTTATTGGATTGGACTCAAAGCTGGCCGATCGCTGATGAAGCCGTTTGCAAGCGAACCCGGACGCTTGCGCCGTACGATGCGCATCGCGTGGTTGTCCGCGGTCATCGCGGGCGTCGCCGCAGCGTTGCTCTACGCGCCTGACCGCGGCGGCGCAGTGGGGCAGGCAGCGCTCGAAACCGGCGCATCTGGTTTGCCGTTATTGTTGTTGCATCGCGGCCTTGCTGGCGGCGACGAGCCACCGCTTCAACGCAGCAATCTTTGGCTCGGCGCGGCCGCCGCGATTTACGCCGCGTTTGCACTCACGATGGGCCGGGGCATGAGTTTCTAGCGCCCGCGCCCTATTCCATCGTGATGACGAGCTTGCCCTGCGCTTTGCGATCCATCAGCGCACGGATGGCCTGGCCGCCGTCTTTTAGTTTGTAGCGCTTCGAAACGCGCGGCTTGATCTTGCCTTCGCTGTAAAGCTTGAAGAGATCGCGGACATTGCCTTTGTGCAGCTCCGGCTCACGCGCGACGCTGGCGCCCCAGAACACCCCAACGATGGATGAGCTTTTCAGCAGCGTGAGATTAAGTGGCGGCGCGGGAATGCCCGCCGGGAAGCCGATCACCAGATAGCGACTGTTCCAATTCATCGCCCGCAATGCCGGTTCGCAGTATGCGCCGCCGACAGAGTCATAGACGACATCGGCGCCGCCGCCGCAGACGCGCTTGAAATCTTCCGCCAGCTTCTTGCTTTGATCCTTGGTGAGATCGCCGGTCGGATAAATAATCGCGTCATCCGCGCCGGCTTCGCGCGCGAACGCGGCTTTGTCTTCGCTTGAAACGCCGGCGATCACGCGCGCGCCCATGGCTTTGCCGAGTTCAATTGCAGCGATGCCGACGCCGCCAGCGGCGCCGAGCACCAGCAACACTTCGCCAGCCTTCAACACGCCGCGATCTTTCAAAGCGTAGTACGAGGTACCGTAGGTGAGGATGAAGGCGCTGGCTTCGTCGAAGGGCATCGCATCCGGGATCGGCAGCACGCGCGCGGCTTGCGTCTTGGCTTTCTCCGCGAAGCCGTTCCAACCAAGCGAGCCTATGACCCGTTGCCCGACCTTCACATGCGTGACGCCCGCGCCAACGCTTTCGATTACACCGGCGACTTCGCCGCCGGGGGCAAACGGGCGCTCGGGTTTGAACTGGTATTTGTCTTCGATGATGAGCGCGTCGGGAAAGTTCACGCCTGCAGCTTTCACCGCGATCACCACTTCGCCCTCGCCTGCAACCGGGTCGGGCGCGTCGGCATATTCAAGTGCTTCCGGCGGACCGATTTTGGTGGAGAGCAGAGCTTTCATGGCGCGTCATATCCTCGACAGAGACGTGACGCACAAAGCGCGTTTGGGTGCGCGCGGGCAAGATGAAAAAGCAAAGTCCCGCTACGTTAACGGCGCGGATCGAGGCTGAGCCCATTCATATCCGCGAACGCGGCAGCCGCGGCCCAGCCACCGCCACCGACAGCGGCGCCGCCTTGGCCCTCATAGACCACAAACACGATGTCGTTGTCGCCGCGTCGCAGCTGCATGTTCAGCGAACTCCAGAAGCCGACGATGCCAAGGAACCGATAGTCGCGGCTATTCTGCGTGTCGTCGCCTTCATAGAGCAGCGTTCCGTTGAGATAGATGTGCACGCGATCACTGAAAGCGAAACGCATCAACGCCGCGCGGTCGCGGGCAGCGTGGATCCGGAAGTGCGCGAGCACAGTCGTGTTGGTTTCGGTGAGGCTGCCCAGCCTGCCGATGTTCAGGATGCCGTTGGTCTCGACGGGCAGCACAGTGGAATTCGAAAGGCGATTGGCGGCGGCCGCCGTCATTGCGTCCGCTTCCGGCATGGAATCGGTCACCATCCAACGACGCACCAGGCCGTCAGGCAGATCGAATGCGGGTTCCGGCGACGCATCTGGTTGCGGACCGCGCGTGATGTTGATGTTGCTGTAGTAGGTGCCGGCGCTGCCCGTCAGCAGAACATAACCGGCCGCTTCTTGGCGCTTCAGATCGTGGATCACCAAAGTCGGCTGATCGGAGTTGATATAGAAACGCGCGGAATCGGCGGCGACTTC
>Ga0209023_10006593_pt1 | contig 12189 bp, 10 predicted proteins | sample LakOneMetagenome_FD_187468 | JGI IMG/M metagenome (GOLD analysis project Ga0209023, IMG submission 187468) | Freshwater and sediment microbial communities from Lake Erie, Canada (SPAdes) (version 2) | ecosystem: Environmental > Aquatic > Freshwater > Lentic | place: Lake Erie, Canada... | reverse complement strand
CGCATGACGCACTGGTATACCGTCGCGCCGAAGATATAGGCCGCCGCGATCCCGCATGCGGCGGCGATCCAGAGATTGCCGCCCGAGGCGACGAGGCCTTGGTAGAATGCAAATGCCCCGAACACCATGAGATCGCCATGCGCCAGATTAAGAACGCGCGTCGCTCTGTAGATCAGCACGTAGCCAAGGCCGAGCAGCGCATAGAAAGCTGCCTGGATGGCGATCACGAGAAGCAGAGACATGCCGCGCGCCCTTGCTGTCAGCGCATTTTCACGCTGGCTAGATCGCCGGCCTTCACGCGCGACCATTCCGTGATGCGCCGAACCGACTGGCTGGCGGCATCCCAGGCATAGGCCGTGAAGCTGGCCTCGCGGATGTGGCTGTCCTTGGTCCAGCGGACGGGATCAGGGTAGATCGAATTGGTCTGCACGTTGATCTTGAGCAGCGCGTCGGCCAGCGACTCTCGGGTGCAGCCCGCGCCGCATTCCTTGAGCGCAGCCTCGAGCACCATTCCGCTCGCCCAGCCCAGCGCCAGCGAATCCGAAGGCACGGTCACGCCATATTTCTTGGCCGCGGTCTGCATCTCGTCGAACACCGGCAGCTTCTCAACAGAAAATGCATATTCCGGGCTCATCACGAGCTTCGGATCCTTGAGCTGACGCAGCGTCTCTTCCGCTTCGGCGCTGTGATTATGGATGTACCAGCCCGTCCAGCCTTGGCGCCGCAGGGCCCCGAGCATCTGGACGGCAGTCGTGACCGGCGACCAACTCGTCACATAGTTGGCGCCGCTGGCGATGATGCGGGCGGCAGCGCCGCTAACGTCGGCTGCGCCGGGCGGTATGGCTTGCTTGTCGACGACAGAAATGCCGATCTTGCCTGCAATCTGCTCCATCGTATCAACGCCCTGGCGGCTGATCGGAATGTCGGCCGCGACAAGCGCGAGTTTGAGCGTGTCCTTGTTTTGATCAGCAATCGCTTTAACGAGCGGCACCTGCCAATAGGCCGCCGTATTCGGGTCGGACGTGCTGCCGGCGCAGAAGACCAGCGGATTCATTTGCGGGCCCGCAGCGGTGGCCGGGCAGACCGCCTGTCCAAGGAGCAGGACGGGCGTTTTGGTGCGGGTCGCCGCCTGGAACATCGGCGCATAGGTCGACGACAGGCTCATCAGGCCGACAGCCAGCGCCTGCTCGTCATCCATGAGGCGCTTTGCGTTGGAGGCGGCCTCGGTCGGAAACGCCTTGTCATCGAGAATGACGAGATCGACCTTCTTGCCGGCGACGCCATCCTTGTCGTTCAGCTGGCGCACATAGGTGCGGATGCCTTCGATGTGCGGCAGGTAGCTCGGCGACGCCGGGCCGGTCGCCGCCCCCGAGATACCGATCTTGAACGCATCCTGCGCGAGCGCGGGAAGCGCCACGCTCACAGTCATCGCTGCGATCAGCGGCAGTGCAAGTCTCTTGTGAATGCTCATGAGAGTCCCCTCCGATTATTGTTTCATTTGCCGCGCAATCCGCGTTTCCTCGTCGTCGCTGTACATCTGGTCGATCAAATGACCGAAGTGCTTGTGCAACAGGCTCCGCTTGATCTTGCGCGTCGCCGTGACCGCCTCGCCTTCCATTTCCGGATCGAGTTCGCGATCGAGAATGCGGAAAGCCTTCACCTGCTCGACCCGCCCGAGCAAACCGTTGCCCTTCTCCACCTCTTCCGCGATCAGTTCAAAAATCCTGGCGTTCGTGACGAGGGATTCGTAGGTCGTGTAGGAAACCGAGTGCGCGCGCGCCCATTCGGACACGCTCTCGTAGTCAATCTCGACGAGCGCGGTGAGATATTTGCGTCCTTCGCCGACCACGCTCGCCTCGCTCACGTAGGGGCTCGACTTGAGTGCGGTTTCGATCCGGCTCGGGCTCACGTTCTTGCCGCCCGCGGTGATGACGATGTCCTTCTTGCGATCAATGATGAGCAGATCGCCATTTTCGTCGAACGAACCGACGTCGCCTGTCAGGATGACCGAGCCATCCATCGCCTCTGCGGTCGTCGCCTCGTCGCGCCAGTAGCCGGCAAATGCGCCTGGCGTCGCGACGGTGATTTCTTGGTCATCCTCAATGCGGATGGTGACGCCCGGATAGGGCTTCCCCACGGAACCCGGTCGGGGAAAGCTTTCGAGCTGGGCGGTCACGACGCCGCCTTCCGTTTGTCCATAGAGGTTCTTGAGATTGACGCCCCAGACCTGCCAAAGCCCCTGAACTTCCGGCGGAAGTGGCGCGCCGGCCGACAGCGCAATGCGGACGCGGTGGAGGCCGATCTTCTTGAGCATGCGATCGAACACCAGCAATCGCGCCAGTGCGTAAAGCGGTCCGTAGAAGGACGCCGGTTCGTTCGCCCACAGCCTGCGACGATACTCCTGACCGACCTTCATGGAGGCGCGATAGCTCGCTTGCTTGAGGCGTGATGCGCTCTCGATGCCGACGATCACGCGCGACGCGATCTTCGACCAATAGCGCGGCACAGAGGCCAGATGCTGCGGCGCTACGTCCGCGAATGTATCGATGAAGCGATCGGCCTCCTCGCCGAAATGCGGCACGATGTTCTTTACGAGCATGCCGAGCGGCGTATTCATCCGCTCATAAAGATGGTTCAGCGGCAGATGGACCACGCTTCGCACATCCGCGCTGTCGACCAACTCCGGAAATGCGAAGAACTGGTGGCCTTGCGCGACCAGGGCACGATGGCGATAGAGCGCGCCCTTGGGGTTGGCACTGGTTCCGGACGTGTAGACGATGGTGGCCGGGTCGTCTGGCTTTACCGCACGGCACAGGTCACGAAAATGCCGGGCGTCGCTTTTCCGGCCGAGCGCGACGAGTTCGTCGAGCGACATCAAGGCCGGGTGGTCGTAGCCGAACATGTTGCTTGCGTCGATCACCACGATCTTCTTCAGATATGGGAGACGCTCGACCAGTGGCAATACCTTGTCGACATGCTCCTGATCTTCGGCGATCAGGATGCTGGCGCCACCATGCTTGAGCGTGAATTCGAACTCGTTCGGCGATGATGTCGGATATAAGCCGAAACTAATGGCGCCGATGCATTGCGTCGCGAAATCGCTCAGGAGCCAGTCGGCCAGCGGATCGCCGACGATGGCGACGCGATCGCCAGGGTTTACCCCTAGCGCATGTAGGCCCAGGCCGATGGCCGCCACCCGTTCGAAGACATCACTCCATGACATCTCCCGGTAGATGCCGAGCGATTTCACTCTGAGCGCAACGCTCCGTCCCCGACGGTAGACGACGTCCAGAAGCATGCCCGGAATCGTCATTTTTTCGTCCGATGGCAGGTCGAGCTTTGGACCCTCGCTTGCGCGCAAGGCGGCAGCGCGCCCGTAGGCGTCGCTTGCTTCCTCCCGACCGAGTGCTTGGACCGCCTGCCTCACCGCGTCGTTCCGTCCCGTACGTTTCCACTTGCTTCTATCTATTGATCGATAGAAAATAGGACCATGTCGAAGCCGGATGCAAGAGAAAATCGCTGGGAGCCAACCGAACGCTGGGAGCGCCGCTATCAGGAGGTGCTCGACGCCGCAGCCATCGAATTCGCCGACAAGGGCTATCTCGGCGCAAGCACGAAGGACATTGCCGACCGGTTGAGCATCCGCCAGGCCAGCCTCTACTACTATCTTCCTTCTAAGGAAGCGGCGTTGGCGGCCGTTTGCGAGCGCGGTGTGCGCGCCTTCATCGGCAACCTTCGCTCAATCTTGGAGAGCAGCGATGCGCCATTTGCCGAACGCATTCGCGCCGCTGTCGCCAACCATCTTCGGCCGCTCGCCGAACAACCCTATGCCGATTACATCCGGGTTTTTCTGCGTCACCGCCACGAACTGCCGCCAGAACCTCGTGCCGTCGTGGCCCGTCTCGCGCGTGAATATCAGGGGTTGATCGAGCGCCTGTTCAAGGATGGCGTGGCTCGCGGCGAATTGCGGGGCGAACTCGACACGCATCTCGCCACGCTCGCCTTCCTCGGACTCTGTAATTCCGTCATTAGCAATCGGTCACTTCCGCAATCCTCCACGATCGATCAGATCATCGACGAATATGCCGGCATTCTCTCGAGGGGCATGCTGCAAGCCGACACGCGACAGAGGCGCAAATGAGCCATCCGAAGACTGGTCCGCTGCTGCCGCACACGGCGATCCCCCTCGACCGCAAGGTGCCGACCTTCACGCGGTTCGGCTCTTATTTTGAACCGTGGGAGTTCACTGACTGGCTCGACGAGAGCATGTCGTGGAAGGACACATGCTACATCGGCGACTGGTCGCCGCTTCAGAAGATGCGCGTGCAGGGCCCAGACGCACTGACGTTCTTCTCCTCCATCGCAGTCAACAGCTTCGCGAAATTCGACATCGGCCAAGCCAAGCACATCATCCTCTGCAATGGCTCCGGCAAGATTATGGGCGAAGGCATTCTCATGCGCTTCGGTGAGGATGATTTTGAATTCATCAGCGGCCCTGGAGTGCCCTGGGCGCTCTATCAATTCCGTAAGGGCGAGTTCGTTTCCAAACTCTCGCATCCGCAGGAATTTCTGTTTCAGGTACAGGGCCCAAAGGCTGTCTTCACGACCGAGATCGCTGTGGGAGAATCGTTACGCGACATCGGATTCATGCGTTTCCGCGACATCGTGATCGCCGGCGTACCCTGCCGCGCCCTGCGTCAAGGCATGGCCGGCGAGCTTGGCTACGAGATCCAGGGACCGATCGAACAAGGTCCCGCTGTGTTCGAGGCCATCATGGCGGCGGGCCGCGAATTTGGTATCCGGCGATTAGGTGGCCGGACCAAGATGGTCAATCATGTCGAGGCGTGCTTTCCCACGCCGTCTGTCGACTACATTCCGGCAATGTACGGTCCCGAAGAACAGGACTTCGCGTTGACCTTTTCGGCGAACGCGCGCGACGTTTATCGCACGACCGACGGCAGCTACGAATATGCTGATATCAGCGAGCTCTATCGCAGTCCCGCCGAGCTCGGCTGGAAGAAGAATGTTCGGTTCGATCACGACTTCATAGGCCGGTCTGCGCTTGAGGTCGAGCATGCGAGCGCGCACCGAACCATTGTTACGCTTGTCTGGAACGCCGAGGACGTCATCGACGTGTACGCCTCCATGTTCCGCAAGGATCCGAACTATCTCTTCATGGAAATGCCGCGGAACATCCTCAGTTGCCTGTTTGCGGATCAGGTGACGGCGTCGGACGGCTCGACGATCGGCATCAGTACATCGCGCTGCTACAGTTACTTCTTTCGGGAAATGCTCTCGCTCTGTGTCATCGACCGGCAGCATGCGATGCCCGGAACAGGCGTAAATGTTGTCTGGGGCCGCCCGGGGCAAAAGCAGAAAACTGTTAGAGCAGTTGTAGCGCCCGCTCCTTACAAGCGAGACAACCGGCGCGCTGACGTGGAGACTGCAACTTCATGAGCAGCACATTCCGGCAGCGCGTTGGCGACTTGTAGGTGAGGGATGACAATCAGCCCCAGGCACGCATCTGCTATAATGCAGGCTCTTGAGGTCGCAGCGGAACGCTGTAATGACTTGTCGCCACTCGTCTATGAGAATCTCTTTCAGAGGCGCCCGGAATTGCAAAAGCTGTTCCGAGAGAACCCTCGAATCGTCCAAGGTGAGATGCTCGCTCTCACCATCGAGGGCATCCTGGACTTCGTAGGCCCTCGTCAATTTTCTCATTTTTGGTTTGCGAACGAAGGCGTCCGTCACGAGGCCAACATAGACAAAGCAACTTTTGTTCTGTTCTTTGAGGTCATCGCCGAGACTCTGCGGGACACTATCGGAGCTGCTTGGACGACCGACATGAGTACCGGCTGGCGTGAAATGATTGCCGATATCGCGCGCTATGTCGAAGAGGGCAACATGTGAGCGACAGTTGGCCGCGTGCGCGCCGCTGACGCCAGCAAACCTGACCCAATCAAGCCGTTCAGGTCCGCGATTTGCAGTTCGATGCGACGCACCACATGGCGCGTAACGCGCCGTAGATTGCAAGATTAGTCGGCTACGGTCGGCACCTGCCGGCAGCCAGTACCGGATGCCCCATTCGATCAGGCCGGCGCGAAGGTCCGGAAGGCGGCTGCAGGTCCATGACTGCTTTTGGCGCAAGGGAGCCGGCAAGCGGCCGTCCTCGGTTCGGCCGTTACCGGTCGACAGCAGCATTTTGTGACATGCTCGAATGCGGACATTCAGCGTCACTATCTGACAATCGGCGTTTATCAGATATCGCCCTGCCCTCGTCGGAAGCGCCGACGTGAGCACGATCGCCGCCTCACCGACCTGACCTTGAAACGCATCTTTCGCGCGAAATTTTCGCGAGCGGCGCTGCGCCTTCAATCCCCTGCTCCGCGCGTCGCGCCTTTCGATCGTCGAGCGAGAGGAGCGCGCCATGACCGATCGCGTCGCAACGTTTCTGCTGCCGGCGCTGCCGCTCGTCGCGGCCTCCGGCCCAAAGGCGCAAGCGTGCTTCTGGGAGTACTTCGTCGCCCAGATCCGCAACTCGCATACCCGGCGCGCCTATGGCCGCGCCGTGCGCGCGTTTCTGGCCTGGTGCACACCGCAGGGCGTCACATCGGTCGCTCGCGTGAAACCGCTGCATATCGGCGTCTATCTCGAGAGCCTGAACGGGCGGCTCAGTCCGCCGACGATCAAACTGCCGCTCGCCGCGATCCGCGCGATGTTCGAGTGGCTCGTGCTCGGCCATGTCATCAGGACCAATCCCGCCGCCAATGTCCACGGTCCCAGATATTCGGCGCAAGTCGGCAAGACGCCAGTGCTCGACGCAAGCGAGGCGCGCAAGTTGCTCGACAGCATCGACATCACCACGCCGATCGGCCTGCGCGATCGCGCGCTGATCGCGCTGATGGTCTATTCGTTCGCGCGGATCGGCGCGGCGCTCACAATGAGGGTCGAGGACGTGTTCGTCGAGCAGCGCCGTCTGTGGGTGCGCCTGCGTGAAAAAGGCGGCAAGCGGCATCAGATGCCCTGCCATCACAATCTCGAGGCCTACCTCTGCGACTACATCGAGCGCTGCGGCCTGGCGGCCGATCCCGCACGACCGCTGTTCTGCACCATCAGTCGCCAGACACGCAGGTTGTCCACCACGCCCCTGCCCCAGGCCAACGCCTACCAGATGCTTAGGCGGCGCGCGGCGGCGGCACGGATCGCGACCAAGATTGGGAATAATAGTTTTCGGGCGACGGGCATCACAACCTATCTGCAGAACGGCGGCACGCTCGAAAAGGCGGCAGTCATGGCGAACCACGCCTCGATACGGACGACGCAGCTTTACGATCGTCGACGGTTCGCCGTCAGCCTCGACGAAGTCGAGCGGGTGGTTATCTAAAGGACGCGACTCTGCGGTTTGACATGCACCAAGCCTGACTATTTTCGTAACGCGTAACGATCGCGACCAAGTCGTGGGAAACGCAGGCGCAGATCGACCATCATTGCGGGCCGGAAAACTGTCGGAAGCAGTGACGGAAGCGTTCTCGTATGCGCGGCTAGCATCGACCTCTCGGGACGGCTATCAGCAAGCCCACGGCAAAGGCCCGGTAGGCACCCCCGACCAGCATTCGCCCGAGTGGGCGGACGCAGTGGGCAAGGCATTTCGCGCCGCCGTGACGTCCGAACGCAATTTGCTTCTGTACGGTTCGGTCCTCGACGGCTTCACCGCCGCGCATCCCATCGATGCGCACGAGGAAAGCTGTGTTCAGGCGAAAACGCAACCCCCGTAGAGAGCTCCCTGAGACACTCAATACGCAGGCGCTCGTCGCGTCCGCAGAGAATCCACCCTGGGCAGCGTCGACCTGCGCCTTCGTATCCTTGACGCACAATGCGCGACGCCTCGAAGAAGTCAGGCTGGTCAATGCGCTATGAATGAGACATGCACGTCGCTCAAATACTTGACGAGAACATATCCAATTGGCACGATGGCTCGTTAATCTGAGGGGACTGCTATGGCTCGCAAACCCGCCAAGACGCCAACGATCAGCCTGATCGCCTCTGAAGAAAAGGACGTGAAAGTCAAGGTCCGCCCGGGCGCCAAACTGCATGTCGTAAAGGTCGAAACAGTTACGCCAGATCTAAAGAAAGCCGGCCGCGTCGGGGCTCGACTCTGCGGTTACGGTAGCAACGTGTGTCTTGCGATCATCGACGTGGACCCGTGACGGCGCAGCGCCGGCGCCTGCAATCGTCGCGCTACAATTTCTTCGTTCCGATTGCAGGAGATGGGATTCTCTATAACGCTGCAAGCGGGGCGTCGATGCGTCTAGCGGGGGATGACACGTCGACGCTCGCGCACATCCTTTGCGGTGCCCCGCAGAAGATAAAGGCGAGCCTGTTTCCGCGTTCCATCTTGAACTCGCTCCGCCGTGGCGGCTTTCTGGTCGAGAACGACGCTGACGAACTAACGGCGATCAGGGCCCGCTATTGGCGAGCACGCGGGCAAACGCCCATGGTTCTAACGGTCACCACGACCCAAGACTGCAATCTCGGCTGTTACTATTGCTACGAATCTCGTTCTGACGACAGGCTTGAACAATCCGACCTGCCAGCGCTTCTGAATTGGACCCGCCAACGCCTGTCGGAAACAGGAAAACGCAGCTTGCATGTTGACTGGTACGGAGGCGAGCCACTCCTCAATGTGGAATTCCTCGAAACTGCCTCTCAGCAATTTCAAGACCTGGCTCTGGACCTTGGAGTTGCATATTCCGCCTCGATCATATCGAACGGGACGTGCTGGCCACACGACGCCGCGGCCTTCATCGGTCGTCACAAGATCCGCCAAGTTCAAATTTCGTTTGACGGCCTGAAATCGCATCATGACAAGAGACGGCGTTATCGAAAGCAATACTCGCCAGATCGTACGACCTCATCGTTCGAACAAGCTGCTGCACTTGTCGATGATCTTCTGGAGGTCGTCCGCGTGGACATCAGGTTCAATGCGGACAGCGGCAATTTCGAAGACCTGGAAGGCTTCCTCGCTCTTTGTATCAGCAGCGGATGGTTTGATCGACCGCATCCCTGCGTCTTTCAACTAGCAAGAATTTCCGACTTCTCCACGCGAGCCAATTTCCTTGGCCGTACAAAGCTGACGGAAGATCAATTCGAGCGTTTGCGAGAGACGGCTCGCCGACTGGTTCCCGACGAGGTCATGCTGGATGAGACGACCACAAGGTCGATCTATCCTATGCCGCGTACGTCTGTATGCGCAGCGCTAGCCAACGATTCGATCGTCATCGGCGCGGATGGGAACCATTATCGATGCGGGCTTCAGGTCGGTGAGCGAGACCGTTCTGTTCTGTTGCGTCGCGCAAACGAAGACGCTGTCGCAGGAAGCGACGCAAAGTGGTGGAACGAATTCGATCCAACCCTCCAACCAAATTGCAGCCAATGCTCGTTTCTCCCGGTATGTTGGGGTGGTTGCCCCAAGAAGCACCTGGAACAGGACACAAGGTCGCTAGACGAACAAAGCTTATATTGGCGCAAGGCGCTGCCGCAGAAAATCGCGTGGCGTTTCGGCGTCGTGCTCAAGGAATGCGATTTCAGTTTCACTGAGAGCGATCAGTTTCGACTGCCCACAGGACAGGCCAGCGAGTGATTATCACTCGAGGTGACACGGATGCCACTCAGACCGTGCCGCAAGGGCGGACCGGTTGTACTATCGGTTCATTTGGAGGGGACATTGGCTCAGCTGTTCCTACTAGCGTCCCTCTTGTTTGGCCTCATGTACTCGCCACATGCCCGCGAGGATACTCCTATGCCTGCCCGGCCCTCAGTATGTGATGGGGCATCAATGATCACTGCAGCCAATCTCGACACGAAGGCTCAACAACTCAATAAGTCCATCTCGGAGTTGAAGCTCCGTCTGTCGACAGCGTCCGATCCAGTCGAGATCGCCAAATTGACGCACCAGCTTGAGGAACTCCAAAAAGAGCTCCTCGATCTCATTTTCGCTCAGGAGTGCGTGAGAACTGACTATTCAATCCAAATCCTGCGCGGCCCAGGCGACACCGCGCCTCCCTGGGTGGAAATTACGACCTTCTTTGCGACCAATCGCGCCGCTACTGGGAGCACCGCCCCTGACAACTACTTCGGCGCCGAACGTCAGCAGCTTCTCCAGTTCGGGAAAACCGTCGTGTCAATCCCGACGAACCGCAAACCCGGAACCTTGGACTTACCGAGTCTCTGGAAATTCGAGCTCACTGCAGACCCAAAAAAACATTTCATTTTCAAGGAGATCATACCCCTTCAGGCCGATGCCGCTCACACCGAAATGTCTAAAATCATCGCAGCAAGCGGCAAGAAGTCGCTCCTCATATTCGTACACGGGTTCAACGTAACCTTTTCCGACGCTGCCCTGCGAACCGCCCAACTTGCTCACGACCTCGCCTTTCCAGGAACAGCGGTGTTCTTCAGCTGGCCGTCGGTCGGCGAGGCGCGCAGCTACTGGCGAGACGAAGAGGTCGTGCAGCTCTCGCAGGCGGCGTTCGACCAGTTTCTGGATCAGGTCTCAAACATTGGAGCTACTGAAATCTACCTCATCGCTCACAGCATGGGGAATAGACTTGTCACGACCGTCTTGAAAGACCGAGCAGCCAAAGGAAAGCTCATCCCCAATCTCAAAGAGCTATTCCTGGCCGCCCCAGACATCAACGCGGAGATATTCCAGGAAATTATCGTACCCGGTCTTGCGAGCCTTCAAGGCGTACATCGGACGATTTATGCGTCAAGCACCGATCTCGCATTGCGAGCATCAAAGGTTGTGCACGACTATCGACGCGTCGGCGACACTGATGGAGGAGTGTTTACCTTCGACGGCTTCGAGACGATTGATGCATCCTCGGTCGCTCCAGTCCTGAGAGCGTTCGGCCATTCTTACGTGGTCGACAGCACAAAGGTGATTGGAGACATCTCCGAAACTCTGACAATGCATTTCACAGCCGATCAACGAAGTCTGCAACGCCTCGGAAGCGCCCCACGCATTTGGTGGACGCTCGAGTAGGCCGAGTCATTCTATGATTGCTTGCCGTCGTCACATACTTTGCCTGGTAGCCGTGCTGATACCGATCCTATCGATAATCGACGTCGTCCACGCTGATGCTCTTTCAAAGGCGCGCACGCTACTCGACAGAGGCGCATTTTCCGATGCACTCGCTGCGTTGCCGCAGGACTCAGTCGCATTCGATTCAGCTTCAAGAGCAGATCTCCAAGCAATTCGTGCCGAAGCGCTGATTGGCGAAGGGGCATTCAAAGACGCGAAGAGCGCCGCAATCAGCGCCGTTGAGTTGGCAAGCACTCTGGATGATGGCCGCATTGCCGACGCTGCTCTCCTGTTAGCGCGCGTCGATATGTTACTCGGCGATACCGCTCAGACAGCCGATTTGGAACGAGCATTGTCGACAGCGATCAAGGTCGATGGCAATAGTGGGCTGCGCACTCTCAAGGTGAGGGACCGCCTTGCCCTTACGTTCTCAGTTGCCGGAGAACTCCCGGAGGCCGAGCAGCTTATCCGCAACACCATCGAATGGGGGAAGGATCTGCCTGCCGGAGCTGAAAGAGATAGGCTCCGATTTACAAATACCCTCGGCATCGTGCTGCTACGCCGATCTCAGTTCCACCTTTCGCGTGAAGCATTCGAAGCAGCCTTTGCGGGGCGTCGCGAACTTCTCTCAAACGAGCATCCTGAGACGCTCGAAAGCGAGCACAATTTGGGGGTTGCACTGCGACGGCTCGGCCTTCGCACCGAGGCGGATGCGCGGTTTTCCGAAGTCCTCAACCTGCGGACCAAGGTGCTTGGCGCGGCACACCCGGATACCCTTATTACCCGGACAATGATCGTTCGCCAGTTGATCGACGCCTCGCAGTTTGATGCGGCGATCGGAGAGGCCAGAGCAATCACGGCCCTTCTGACCGACCGTGTCGGACCACGCGATCTCCGGACGATCGAAGCCACGGGCGATCTTGCGTCGGCACTGGCAAGAGCAGGCTACATCACCGAAGGCGTCGCAACGTACGCACAAGCATTCCGGCTCGCAGTCGATACGATGGGTGAATCAAATCCGCTGGCTATGAACACCGGCCACCAGTATGCCGGCCTTCTGTACCAGTCCGGTCGCCTAGCCGAAGCGCTTGCGATCTACCAACGCA
>Ga0209023_10006592_pt1 | contig 12191 bp, 11 predicted proteins | sample LakOneMetagenome_FD_187468 | JGI IMG/M metagenome (GOLD analysis project Ga0209023, IMG submission 187468) | Freshwater and sediment microbial communities from Lake Erie, Canada (SPAdes) (version 2) | ecosystem: Environmental > Aquatic > Freshwater > Lentic | place: Lake Erie, Canada... | reverse complement strand
GTGACCGGCAAACGGCTCGAAGACCTGGTCGGAAGAGAACGCGCCTTCAGTAGCGATGCCTCCCACCAGCTGCGAACTCCGGTCGCGGGAATCAAGGCAGCCCTCGAGACCGAGCTGCGATTTCCCCGAGCAGACCCCACCCTGGTTCTGCATGAAGCACTCGAGGATGTGGACCGTCTCACACTCACCATCACCGAGCTGCTCACCATCGCCAGGGCACCTCAGGTCAGCAACTCAACGGTGGCCCTGAGCGACGTGCTCGGCGAGACACTCCCTGTCTGGGGCTCGCGGCTCTCCAGCGAAGGAAGATCACTATCCCTTCAAGGAGCCGACAACCTGCCACCGGTGCACGGCAACGCAGCCATGCTCAAACAGGTGCTCGACGTCCTCCTCGACAACGCTCGAGCACACGGCGCCGGTCAGGTGCGTGTCGTGATCACCACACACCTCGACGCGGTCACCGTGAAGATCAGCGACCAGGGTCCTGGCTTCACCACCACGGCTGGCCCGCCGGAGCAGGTTACGTCGGCCACCGCCTCCACCCACGGACTTGGACTCCCCCTTGCCAAGCGGTACGCCGAAGCGATGGGCGGAATGCTGGTCATTGCCCGCTCTGATGCCTCCCCACAGATCGAACTCGTGCTTCGTCGCGAACGAAACTGAAGTTCTGGCCGTCCGCTGGCCGTGAGCCAGCCGGACGCTGGCCCGCGCCCTCCTAACGTCGGATTCATCGACCACAACCAGGAGGAAGCGATGGCCGCCCCCGCGATCGAGCTTCAAGCACTGAGCCACCGCTACGACACCGAACCGGTCCTGCGCGACATCGATCTCACCATCGAACCCGGAGAGATCTTCGGCTTCCTCGGCCACAACGGCGCCGGTAAGACCACCGCAATCAACATCCTGACCACCCTCCTCGAACCCACGTCGGGCTCAGCCCGGGTGTGCGGTCACGACGTAGTCGCCGAGCGCGGCGCGGTCACCGCCTGCATCGGTTACCTGCCTGCCGAAGTACGCATGTACGGGCACCTCACCGCCGCCGAGAACCTCACCTTCTTCGCAACGCTGTCTGGGGTGCCCGATCCTCGCCGAGCGGCCGCCGAGACACTGGACTACCTCGACTGCGCCGACCTGGCCAAGCGTCGAGTCAGCACCTTCTCCTCCGGCATGCGCCAACGCATCGGCATCGCCCAGGCCATCGTGCACCGCCCCCAGGTGCTCTTCCTCGACGAGCCCGCCACCGGCCTCGACCCGTTCGGCGTCCGGCAACTGCGGGAGACCATCTTGCAGCTCAACGCCGACCTGGGGATGACGGTCTTCATGAACACCCACCTGCTCAGTGAAGTCTCCAAGGTGTGTACCACCATCGGTGTGCTCAACCACGGCGAGCTGATCTACAAAGACTCCATCCAGGAGACCACCCGGCGATTCCCTGACGAAGCCTCGTTGGAGGACATCTACGTCCGCATGGGAAGTGCGCCAGCGTGACGGGGACCATCGCCACCTACCAACTGCTGGCACTGCGGCGACAACGCGTCTTCGCAGCGTTGCTCGGATCCTTCGTCGTGGTCAGCGCCCTCGCCGGCCTCCTCGGCTGGTCCAGCAACCACACCATCGTCAGGGTCTACAACCAGGCCGCCCACCTGATGGCCGCCACCGGGCAGCCGCCACCGCCCAACCCGTTCCTGCTGAAGCCTGACCTCTCGCTGCTGTCCAACATGGTCGTCTACGTCCCCCTGGTCGGCGCCCTGTTCGCGCTGGTCCTGGGACACCTCAGCATCGTTGAGGACGAGGCCAACGGGCTCGGCCGGTTGCTGTTCTCGCGCCCTGTCTCTCGTACCCAGTACGCGATGGGCAAGGTCGTCGCCGCGGCGACGGTCCTGGCCGTCGCGCTGTCCGCGAGCCTCGGCGTCAGCATCGTGTCCCTGCTCATCGTAAACAAGGGAATGGCGGCCGCCGACGTCGGCCGACTCGGGTCCTTCTACGCTTTGTCGTGGGTATACCTGATGGGTTTCGTCCTGATCGGCATGATCGCCGTCCTGGTCACCCACCGAAGGCCGTTGGCCCTCCTGAGCGCCATGGGCGCCTGGCTGGTGATCACCTTCGTCGTTCCCCAGTTCACCTCGGGCCTGCGGCCCACTCAGTCGCTCAACCCCATCATCGAGCCGATCGGCACATCACAACGGTTCTTCCAGGTCACCGCACACGCCCAACCCTTCTCGGTGGTCGAGCAGTACAAGGCTGCCGCTGCGGTCATTCTCAACACGGCCCCGTCCGAGTCGATCGGCCAGCTCGGACTCCGGCTGCTGCCCATCGCACTTCTCGCCGGCATCTTGCTGCTGGTCACTCTCACACTCGTCCAGCGCCACGACTTCTCAAGGAGCGCCAGCAATGAGTAGCCAGCCGCACCCGGTGCGCGTGGCGGGCGCACGGCGCGCCAGAGTGCTCACCATCGCCAAGCACGAGTACCGAGCCGCAGTGCGCAGCAGGATCCTGCTCATCCTGGTCGTCCTGCTCATCGCCGTCACCGCAGCGTCGGTCTACATCGCTTCCGCCGGGTATGCGGCCAAGCTGGCGGAGTACGAGACCTATCGTGCAGCCGCGCAGGCGCAAGGACTCACGCGCATCGCACCGACTCCACTCGCCGCCCTCTCTCTGCTCCGGGGCCCCCTGGAGTACCTCGAGATCATCGGCGCGGTGATCGCCATCTCCCTGGGGTACCTCAGCGTCTCGCGAGAACGCGTCAACCGAACGCTGCCCCTGATTCGCACCCGTCCCATCACGGCCGGAGAGCAGGCCACCGGAACCCTGCTGGGCGCCACCGGCGTGTTCGCCACCCTCGTCGCGACCACCCTGGCGGTCGGCATCATCTGCGTCGGCCTCCTCGGACGTGACTGGGTCAGTCCAGGCGAGCTGCTGCAGATCGCGTTGGCCTCGATCGCCGCGTTGCTCTACCTCAGTGCCTTCTACTGCCTCGGCGCGATAGCCACCGCCAAGTCACGTTTCGCGGCCAACGGACTCATGATCGCCCTCGGCATCTGGCTGGTCGTCGTCCTCGTCCTCCCCCAGATCGGCGACACCATGGACGCCGACAACCAGCTCCCGGGAGGTCTGTTCCAAGCCCTCGGACTCGACCACGACGGCGAAGTCGCCGTGCTCACGCACTTCACCGGCTACGAACGCATCAGGACCGGAATCGAAGAGGCCTCCCTGTCCAAACACTTCGAACGGTTCGCCTTCGCCATGAGCGACGTCAAGGAACGCTACCGGCCCTACGACCTGCCATGGCTGCTCAACGAGACCCGCAACGACATCGGCTGGCTCCTCGCCTACGCCCTCACCCTGTTCGCGGGCCTGCGCCGCACCTTCAGGACACAACCAACCATCCCGCCGGGAGGCACCTCATGAGAACCGTCAACCCGTTCGTGACAACTCGCCGTTCACGGGTGGCCATCCTGGGGGCAAGCCTCGCGACCACGGTGGTCATCCTGACCGGCTGCTCAGGAAGCACCACCCCGACCGGCAGCACTTCGACCGCCAGCCAAACGGCGGGATCCGGGGAGTCGGCAGCAGCCGGCCCACCCATATTGCCCGTCACCACAGACCCGATCTCCAACAGCTCCACCGTCCAGGCCCTCAAGATCGACTCGGTGCTGGTGGAGAACAACGTCGACAGCGCGGGCAAAGCCACCTCCGACCACCTCGAGGTCGCCCTCACCAACACCGGGACCACTGCCCTCACCGCCTTCGAGGTCTACTACACCTTCACCGACCCCAAGACCGCGGTCACCGAGAGCTACTACGTCAAGCTCCCCGACACCTTCACCATCCCAGCCGGCGGCAACCGGGTCGCCCACTTCGACAACACCGGCGCCGCCGACCACTTCGCGGTCAACGACTTCAGCCTCTACTACACCGACACCAACGCTCTCGACGTCGTTGTCGAGGTCAGCGCCGTCGACACGACCACCCAAACCGCCACGACCAAGAAGGACGCCGGTGGAGCCGAAGCCGCAGACTGACGCCATGAGACAACCGACGTCCGTCATGAGCCGTCGACCTCCCACCAGGTATCGGCGCAGGTCACTGGTCCTGGGTGCCTGGCTCGCCGCGACAGCTCTGGCCGCAACGGCGTGCGGGGCCTCCACCACCGCACCTGCCCAACACCCGCCACGCCTGATGCCCTCCGAGCCAACCCGGGCAGACGGATCCGTCCGAATCGCCGCAGTCGGCGACATCGCCTGCCCACCAGGAGAGCCCACAACCGCAGCGACCTGCCAACAAGCCGCCACCGCCCGACTGGCAGCATCCCTCAACCCCGATGCGGTGATCGCCCTGGGCGACCTCCAGTACGAATCTGGATCCACGACAGCGTTCACAGAGTCCTACGAACCCACCTGGGGTGCGCTGCGCGCCGTCACCCGCCCCCTGCCAGGCAACCACGAGTACCGAACAACAGACGCGGCCGGCTACTTCGCCTCGGTCGACGCCAGCGACCCCTGGTACGCCTGGGACGCAGGAGAATGGCGCATCTACATGCTGAACTCCAACTGCGACTACATCGACTGCAAGGCCGAACTGAACTGGCTCAAGGACGACCTCACCAAGAACCCGCGATCCTGCTCCGCGATCGCCATGCACCACCCCCGCTACTCCTCAGGCCCCCACCACTCAGATGAGTCCATGACCGCCTTCTGGCAAATCGCCTACGACCAGCACGTCGACCTCGCGCTCGCCGCCCACGACCACGACTACGAGCGATTCGAGGCCATGGACCCAGACGGAAATCTGGCCCCCGGACGTGGCATCACGTCCTTTGTCTCCGGGACAGGCGGAAAATCGCTGTACAAGATGGGCCGACCCGTCACCGGATCGGCGTACTTCCAGTCGACCCAATTCGGCGTCCTCTACCTGACGCTGGGGCCAGACAGCTACTCGTGGAAGTTCCACTCCACCGACCGTGCCGTGCTAGACCAAGGCTCCACACCCTGCGTCTAGTTCACCGCGCCTGGCATCGGTTGATCTCTCGGGCGGAGTCTCCGGGTTCGACGCCGCAGCGCAGCCACACCCGGGCGAGCCGATCGACCTCGAGGTCGTGGTGCATGCCGCACACGGGGGACCTCCGCACGACAGGTCGAGGTGGGGTTCGCGGGTGACGTGGATGCGCTTGCCCGGTGCGTAGTCGGCGGTCCCGGCACGAGAAGGCGGCGGAGCCGATGCTCGATGACGCTCTGTTGGAGTGGCGCGGGGGTGTCGTTTGTGCGGCGCGGGTTCGTCGTTGACCCACTCACCGTCGCCTCATCTGGGCCACCTAGCTTTCAGGGCCATCGACGAAGGGAAACCACGATGAACATCGAACTGACCAAGACCAAGGCCGCCCTCGTGCTGGGCGGGGCCGTGGTGCTAGGGCTGTCGGCCTCGGGCGTGGCATTGGCATCCAGTGACGACGACGCCTCCGAGACGCCGATCACCGGCTCCCCGCTGGACCGGGCGAGCCAAGCAGCCCTCGCCGAAACCGGCGGCGGCAAGGTCACCGGGACCGAGATCGGGGACGAAGAGAGCCTCTATGAGGTCGAGGTCACCTTGACCAACGGCGATCAAGTCGACGTCCAGCTGAACGCGGAGTTCCAAGTGGTCGGCTCTGCTGTGGACCATGAGGACGGCCAATCCTGATGCCCCTTGCCACAGGCCGTGGCCGGGACCCGTCGGCGATGACGCGCCCCGCTGGGGCGCCAGGCACCGGTGATCCGAGGCACGGCACTGGCAAGGACCAAGCCGCCAAAGGCGGGGGTCGGCACACTGCCGCACCACGTTGTCCATGCAGGGCGTGGATCGCGAGGCTCAATCGCCGATCAGCTCTGGTGCCCTGTCAATTCGCAAAGGCGAGCGGATTCGTGAGAACCAGATGGCCGTCCCGGTCCTACCGCCTGCTCTGCGTGCTTCTGGTCGCGGCGCTGCTGGGGTCCACGGCGGGGTGCACGGGGTCGCCGGCCCCGACCAAGCTAAGCCTGGATCCGGACTTCGAGGGCACCAAGGTCGAGTTCGACCCGGCGAACTTCGTCGACCCGACCCTTGACACGAATCCGTTCCACCCGTTGAAGCCGGGCATGCAATGGGTGCGCGGCGGCACGACCGAGGTTGGCTCCCGGGTCGTGCCGCACGAGATCGTCACCACGATGACCGATGTCATCCGCGTCATCGACGGGGTGCCGACCATCGCCATGCTCGATGAGTCGACGGACTCAAGCGAGGTCTCGCAGGTCGGCATGGACTATCTGGCGCTCGACAAGGACGGCAACGTCTGGATCCTCGGCGGCTACACCGAGGAGTACGAAGGCGGCCGATACACCAACACCGAGAGCGCATGGCTCGGCGCGGCCGACGCGGCCCCGGGGATCCTCTCCCCAGCCACGGTGACCATGGATACCCCACGCTGGTTCATCGGGGCGGCTCCGGAGGAGAAGGCGTCGGTCGGGGAGCCGGTCGAGGTCGGAATCCGCTCGTGCGTCGCGTTCGGCTGCTACACCGACGTCCGCGTGGTCCAGGAGGGCAACGTGGGGGCGCCGGACAACGAGAACAAGTACTACGCACCGGGCGTCGGGGTCATCAACAACATCCCGCTCGATGCCAGCCTGCACCAGGACACCTTCGAGCTGCTCAACTTCATCGAGCTGACCCCCGCCGGCCTCGCCGAGGCCAGCCAGACCGTCCTTCAACTCGAGCGACATGCGCGCAAGACCTCTCCAGACATCTACGGCCAGGCACCCCAGTCGACACGAGCCTCGTCATGACGACGCCGATCGTTCACATGCAGGGCGTCTCGAAGTCCTACGTGGGCTCGGGCGAGACCGACGCCGTCCTGCATCGACTCGATCTCACCCTGCTGCCGGGCGAGAAGGCCAGCCTGATCGGCCCCTCGGGGTGTGGCAAGTCGACCTTGTTGTTGCTGATCGCGGGTCTCCTCCGGCCGGATGCGGGCACCATCTCGATCGATGCGGTGGCCATGAGCGACCTTGGCGACCTGGCGCGGGCGGAGGTCCGGGCCAGTCGGATCGGGATCGCCTTGCAGTCGGACAACCTGATCCCCTTCCTCAGCGCTGTGGAGAATGTCGAGCTCGCGGTGGCCTTCGGCCCGCGCCGCCGCCGCGGCTACGCCCGCGCCAGGGCGTTCGACCTGCTGGAACGGTTCGGCGTGGCCCACCGTGCACACCAGCGACCCCGCCAACTGTCCGGTGGCGAGGCCCAGCGGGTCGCCCTGGCGGTGTCCCTGGCCAACGATCCCGGCCTGCTGCTTGCAGACGAGGTGGTTGCCCAGCTCGACGAGGAGACCGCGGCCGACGTGATCACCCAAGTCCTCCATGGCGACTTCGCCGTCCTGTACGTGACCCACGAGGTCGCGATCGCGGATCTTGCCGACCAGCGTTATGCCATGTCCGAGCGCGGGGTGAGTCTGCGATGACCAGTCAGAACACCCAACTCCCGGGCCGCGACGCCGGCAACGACATCGACGCCCGTGACCTCGTGGTGGATCATCCCACCGAGGCGGGGGCCATCCGGGCCTTGGCGTGCAAGCGGCTGGAGGTCGCCGGAGGTACCAGCCTGGCCGTCATGGGCCCCAGCGGCTGTGGGAAGTCGACGCTGCTCGGGCTGCTGGCGGGGCTCGCGGTGCCCACGCAGGGCACCGTGCGGATCGGCGCCGAGACGATCTCCCAGCTGCCCGAACGGGACCGGGTGAGGTTCCGCCGGCAATCGCTGGGGATGGTCTACCAGGCCGACAACCTGTTGCCTCACCTCACGGTGGAGGAGAACCTCGGCCTCCAGCTCGCCATCTGCCGAGGTGACGCGACGGCGGGATCGCGCTCCGATCCGGGCGCCCTGCTCGAGCGGCTCGGCCTCGCGGCACTCGCTAGACGCTTCCCCGACCAGCTGTCCGGGGGGCAGCGGCAACGGGTCGCGGTAGCCCGCGCCATCGTCCACCGCCCCACCGTCATCCTGGCCGACGAGCCGACCGGCGCCCTCGACGGCGCCAACGCCCGGATTGTGATCAAGCTGCTCGTCGAGGTCCAGCGAGCCCTGGGCGCCACCATGGTCCTGGTCACCCATGACCCGGAGATCTCCGGCCACCTGGACCGGGTCGTCCTCCTCGCCGGGCACGAAACGCGGGAGCGAACCCATGCTGGCTAGATACGTGTACGCCGACCTCGTCCGGAACCCGCGCCGCACCCTGTCGACGATGGTCGGGGTGATCCTGGGCGTGGGCCTGTTCTGCGCCATCCTGTTCTTTGTCGACGGGCTCTCGGCATCGATGACGCAACGCGCTGTGGCCCCGCTCCCGATCGACATGCAGCGCATCGTCACCGAGCGCGTCGGGGGCGCGCTCACCCTCGACCAGGACTTCGACACTCCCGGCACCGTGATCCCTGGCGACCGAGCACAGGTGTTCCTCAAGGTCCGCAACACCAGCGGGGTCGCCGCCAACGACGTCGTCATCCGCTCCGTGCCAGATGCCGCCCTGCGTTTCGTGCCCGGCTCGGCCACCATGGACGGGGCTCCGCTAGCCCTGGTCGACGACAACCCCTTCGCACATGGCCCCGGCGTGATCGGGCTCAACATCGGCACGGTCCCCCCCGGAGATGTCCGACGTCTGTCCTACCGCGTCGAGGCCACCGCCGAGACCACTCTGAGCAACACCACCGTCGGCGCGTCGTACTCCAGCCGGGAGTCCGTGCGACCCCGTGCCGCCAACGAGCGGTCGGCCGTCCCGCTGGAAGACCTGACCCGCCAGATCGCCGTCCTCGACGGGGTCGCCCACGCCAGCCAGTTGTCCTTCGCAGACCTCGGGGTCGACACGCTTTCCTCGAACGGCACCGTGGCCGACGGCGCGGCGAAGATCTTCGGCTTCGACCAGGACTACGCCAGGTGGGACACCACGGTGCGGATCATCGAGGGGCAGTTGAGTGCTACGGGTGCGGTGGTGAGCGCCGAGGGCGCCCGGGCGCTGGGCACCTCGGTCGGCGACCCGATCACACTGACCCTGCCAGACGGCTCGAAGCTCGACCTCACCGTCAGCGGCATCAGCGACCTGAGCCGGGCACGGTCGCTCTTCTCCAGCCGCCGGGGTGGTGACCTCGAGACTTTCGTCTACACCAGCAACTCCGTGATCGTCTCACCCGAGATCTTCGCCGGAGCGGTCCAACCCGCCTACGAGCGAGCCGCCTCCGCGCGCGGGCAGCGGCTGAAGTCCCCACCGGTCCGCGAGGTCGACATCACGCTGGACCGCGACCGCCTCGACGCTGACCCGGCCACGGCGCTACTCCAGACGCAGAAGATCAACGCCCAGGTGGGCGGCATCGCGGCCCACCAGGACTACCTGCTGGACAACATCTCCAACACGCTCGCGGTCGCCTCGTCCGATGCCAGGGTTGCCAAGCATCTGTTCATCTTCCTGGGTGTGCCCGGTGGACTGCTCGCAGCGTTCCTCGCTTCCTACGCGGGCAGCGTGCTGGCCCAAGGCCAGCGTCGCGAACAAGCGACCCTGCAGGTCCGGGGCGCCAGCCGACGGCACCTGCTGCGGATGCTCGCCCTACGCACCGCCGCGCTCACCGGCACCGGGGCAGTCCTCGGGCTCGGCATCGGATACCTGGCTGCGCTGGTGATCCTGGGCCAGGAGTCCCTCACCAGGGCCAGCACACCGAGCCTCGTCCTCTCCTCGCTGGTCGGGACCCTGGGCGGCTTCCTGGCGACGGGCGCTGCGCTCTACCTCACCGGTCGGCGCTCGGTCAATCAAGAGATCAACGAAGACCGGGCCCGCCTTGCCGTCCGGCCCCCGCTGTGGCGACGGCTCAGGCTCGACCTGATCGGCGTCGCCCTCGTGGCGGTCGGGACCGTGGCTGCTCTACGCGTACGCGCCTTTGACGGCGCCTCAGGCTCGGTCTACTTCGGCCGTGCGGTCAACCTCAACCTCATGCTCCTCGCGCTGCCGGTCGCCGTCTGGATCAGCGGAAGCCTGCTCGCGGCCCGCGTCTTCGGGAGCGTGCTCGGCCGCAGCCAACCGCGGTCGACCAGCGACGTGGGACGACCGTTGCCCAGTCTCTACAGACTCAGCATCGGCAGACGGCCGTGGTCCATCGCCAACGGCGCGGTCGTGGTCTCACTCATCGTCGCGGTGGCCATCAGCCTCGCCGCCTTCACCGCCTCCTACGACGCCGCGAAGGTCAACGACGCCCGCTTCGCGACGGGTTCGGACCTGCGGATCACGCCGGGACCTGCGTCGACACGTACCTACACAGCGGACGACTCGAACGCGTTCAGCACCTCCGGAGTCGCCGCCACCACCCCCGTGATCTACGCGGTGAGCAACGTGATCCTGCGCAGTGCGCGCACTTCGGACCCGGTCAACCTCGCCGCGATCGACCCAGTCAGCTACCAGCAGGTCGCCCCCGTCACCGACGTGCAGTTCACCTCCGGGGACTCCGCCGGCGAACTCGAGAAGCTCGAGAAGGATCCCACCGCAGTGCTAGTGAGCGAGGAGATGGCCGCCTTCCTCAAGGCGGAGGTCGGCGACACGCTCTACGCGCTCCTGGTCCGCGCAACCAGCGCACAGACCGAGGTCAAGCTGCACATCACCGGGACGTTCGAGCGGCTGCCCGGGTTCCCCGAAGGGGCCGACGCGGTGATGTCGATCGCCGCGCACACGACCGCGGTCCCCTCGAAGAACCCCGACTTCTTCCTTGCCTCGACCACCGGCCGCGACGACGCGGCCCTGCAGCGCGCGTTCACCTCGCTACGCGAAGGTCCCGGCAGGCTGGACCACCTCCAGATCGATACCCGCAAGACCACCCTCGCGCGAGACCAATCCAGCCTCGCGGCCCTGAACATCGCCGGCCTGGTCCTCCTCGACCAGACATTCGCACTCGTCATGGCCGCGATCGCCATGGGGATCTTCGTCTTCGGCCTGCTGCTGCAGCGACGACGCGAGTACATCACCATGCGCGCCCAAGGCCTGGCTCCCCGCACCATCAGGACGCTCATCGCCCTCGAGGCCGGCACCGTCGCTCTGGGCGGCGCCGCCGCCGGCCTGCTGGTCGGCGCCACAATGGGCTACTACTTCATCAACGTCCTGCGGCCACTCTTCGTCCTCACCCCCAGCTACCGCCTTTCGACCCTCGACGCCCTCACCCCGATCACACTCGTCCTCCTCGCAACCCTCCTCGCCACCGCTGCGGCCTCCCGGCTAGTCAACCAACTCGAGCCCACCGAACTACTCCGTGACGAATAGGCGAACACAGCACGCGCCCGATCCGCTGGGACGGCCCGAGGGGTTCGGCTGAACGCGGCAACGCAGCCCACGCGTACGTTCTTCGAGATTGATTGCCCGAGCGTCCCCGCGCTCTCTGGGGCGTGCTGCCAGGCCCTGTGCGGCGCCCCACCTTGTCGCTGGACCAATGGGCCGCTCGCTGGATACAAACCTGGTACAAATGGCGCCGCCGGGAGCTGCGGACGAACCACACACCCTGAGCCGCGCTTTCACCCGCCGGTCACCACAGTCGGATCAAGTTGTCTGGCGCCGCTGCTCAAGCTGCAAGCCGCCGCACCTTGGTTCGCGTCCCCCCGCCTTGCCTGGACACGTCGACTCGCACGAAAGAACTACGAGTTCCGCTGGCGCGCCATCGGCGCGTCCCATATTGGCCGCAGCGATGTGATCGCTCCCGACCACTTGCCGCACTTTGGTGCCCATAGAGCAAACGTCCGCCAACGCCGCGAGGAGGGGCCGAATGATGGCGAGCAACTCGAACACATCGGCTGCAGAACCCAGAGTCTTTGGACCGCGCCGCCGGGCCGCCAACGGCAAGGCCCCGAAGCTGGTCGACGCGCAGGAGCTGTGGGACATCGACGACGTCGCCGCCTATCTCGGCGTGACCAAACAGACCATCTACTCCTGGCGGACGACGGGTTACGGCCCGGCTGGCTTCCGTGTCGGCAAGCATCTCCGCTGGAGGGCGGCAACGGTCATCGCCTGGACTGTGGGGCTCGAGGAGGCGCAGTGAACCCTCGCTGCTCATCGCAGGTCCACAACCGGCCCAAACGCCTACTGGTGCAGTCACCAGCGCTCTGGAGCGAACGCGGCCTTCGAATCCCCGGCGGTGGGGCCATGGCCAGCGTTAGCACCGGGCGCGCCGCCGAGGACGGCA
>Ga0209023_10006591_pt1 | contig 12191 bp, 7 predicted proteins | sample LakOneMetagenome_FD_187468 | JGI IMG/M metagenome (GOLD analysis project Ga0209023, IMG submission 187468) | Freshwater and sediment microbial communities from Lake Erie, Canada (SPAdes) (version 2) | ecosystem: Environmental > Aquatic > Freshwater > Lentic | place: Lake Erie, Canada | collected... | reverse complement strand
GTCGCCGGTCGAGCCCGAGCCGCCTGCGCCGCCGGTGCCGGCGCCGCTGGCGCCAGCCGCGCCGCCGTTGCCGCCAGCGACGTTACCGTTGTTGCCACCTGCGCCGCCGAGGCCGCCTGCGCCGCCTTCCGCGCCCGAGCCGGACGTTGCCGAGCCGGTTGCGCCGCCTGCGCCGCCTGCGCCGCCGGTAGCGCCGCCAGCCATCGCGTCGGCGTTGCCGGTGCTGCCGGTGGTGGCGTTACCGCCGGTCGAACCCGAAGCAGCCTGGCCGCCCGAGCCGGTGGCGCCGTTGCCGCCGTCGCCGCTGGCGTTGCCGCCCCATGCGCCTGCACCGGCGCCGCCGGTTGCGCCGGCGCCGTTCGCGCTGCCGCTGTTGTTGGCGACGTTACCGATGTTCTGGATGTTGTTGCCCGAGACGGTGCCGCTCAGCGAGCTGGTGGCGGTAGCGCTCGAGGTGTTGAACGAACCCGAGATCGACGACGACGAGGTGCCGCCGTTGTTGGCTGCCGAAGCGCCCATGCCGCCGGCTGCCGACGAGCCGCTGCTGCGGTTCTGGCCCGAGCTGTCGCGGGTCGACGAGTCGTTGTTCTGGTTCGAGTTGTCGGCGGTGCGCGACGACGAGTCGTTGTTCTGGTTCGAGTTGTCGCGCGACGAATTGTCGTTGCCCTGGTTCGAGTTGTCGGCCGTGTTGTTCGTGGTCTGGGTATTGGTGTTCGAGTGGGTCGACGAATTGTTGCCCTGGTTCGAGTTGTCGCGCGTCGAGTTGTCGTTACCCTGGTTGGTGTTGTCGGCCGTCTGGGTGTTGGTGTTGGTGTTCGTGTTGGTCGACGAGTTGTTGCCCTGGTTCGAGCTGTCGGAAGTGTTCGTCGTGGTGTTGGTCGACGAGTTGTTACCCTGGTTCGAGCTGTCGGAAGTGTTGGTCGACGAGTTGTTGCCCTGGTTCGAGTTGTCGCGGGTCGAGCTGTCGGTCCAGGTCGAGGTGCCGCCGTCGTTGGCGTTGATTCCGCTACCGTCCTGGCTGACGTTGGTCGACGAGTTGGTGGATGGGTCCGTCGTTTGTGCTTGGGCATTCAGGCCGAAAGCGAGCGACAGGGCGGTAACGAGCAAGGTCTTGTTCATGCTTAAATTCCCCTAGGGTGTGTGGTTGAGTTCCGACTGGCAGTCGTACCAGTGCAGGCCACTTATGCAAGACCAATGCCAGGCGAGTTGAAACATGCTCAAGCTGTTGAAAACACAGCATAAGTCCACTAGGAAACAAGAAAATTGCGAATAGGCATTGTTGTTAGGAATTTAATGCATGCTGGGTGTATCGAAAATGGCACAGTTGTGTGCCTTTTTGTTGAGTAAGCAGTGGACACTCCTGCGACAGAGTGTTCACCCATGCTGCATAGAAACTGTGACAGTTCGCTCTGACGACTACCCTTCATGCATTCCTACGACAATGACGGAGCCAGGCTGGCAAGCAGGCGGGAAACGGCTGGGCACGCACCGGAGCGGTGCCGAGGGCGGGAAAACGCGCGGGAAGTAGGACAAAAAAAACAAGGCGCTGTCACCGTTCGCTATGGATGAGCCCGATTGCAAGGCGAAACAATTGATCGACAGAAGTTATTTTTCCGCCATCGAGCATCCGGCGCCAGCCCAGGTAGTTCGGCAGCCAGCGCGACGCGACACCGTGGAAGGGCCCCAGCCACTCGCGCAAACGCTGGTGGTAAGCATTCACATTTTGTACGTGAATGGCGCCATGGAAACCCGGGCGGACACGCTCGCCCGCGCTGGCATTGACGGCCTGGTGCGCCAAGCCGTGGGCGCGGGCGAATGCCCGGTAGGCCGCGTTCGCATCGGTCACGAGCAGCACGTCCTTGTCCAAAAACGGCAGCAGGTGGCGCTCCAGCTGGACTTTGCTAACGGGGCCGCGGCCGGTGACGGCATCGATGGTCTGCTTGTTGCGGTCGCGCGCCACGAGGATGCAGTCGAGCTCGCGTGAGATGCCGCGCCTGCTGGCGACGCCGCCGCGCTTGCGCGCCGGCCGGTCGAGCTTGCGCGACCCTTTCTGCGACTCCAGGATGAACATTTCGTCGGCCTCAACGATACCGTTCAGGCATTCCGGCCGGTCTGCTTTCACCCGATCCAGGAAGCGATGGCGCCAGCGGAAGGCGGTGTTACGGTGCACGTTGACGTCGCCGGCCGCCGCGCGCACCGGGCGCGACGCAAGCAACGCATCGAGATAAGCGAGCCATTTCCCGCGCAGGCGCAGGCGCGCCAACGGGGTGCCGGTCAAATCGTTGAAGGTACGCCGGCATGAGAAACAGCGGTAGCGCTGCAGGTCGTTGGCGTGGCCATGCCGGTGCCAGCGTTCGCACTGGCAATGGGGGCAGCGGCGTCCGGCCGATCTGCATAGTCCGATCAGCGCGAGTACCTGGTGCAGCCCGGCGGCCGGACGCAAGGCGTCGAGGACGCGCAGCCGCTGGGGTTGGTTCAGTGCGGGCAGTGCCGCAAACCACTGCGTGAAGCGCGGCGCTTTCATGGTCGACCCGTGTCGATGGCGAGACGGGTTGGACCACGAATGAACTCAACAGTTCACCGCTCATCCATAGCTAACGGTGACAGCGCCAAAAACAATGCCGGCACAGGCCGGCATTCGTCGAGGCAAGAACGGCTGGGCAGGTCGACCCGGCCGTGGAAGGCGCTCAGGGCCGCATATTGTGCTTGGCCAGCAGCCGGTACATGGTCGTGCGCGAGACCCCGAGGTCGCGCGCGGCGCGGCTGACGTTCTGGCCGCTGCGGTCGAGGCAGGCACGGATCGCCAGGCGTTCCGAGCTGCAGCGCGCATCGTCGAGCACGGCCTCGATCGGCGGCGAGGGCATCACCAGGTCGAGGTCGTCGGGCTCGATCCACTTGCCGTCGGCCATCACCATGGCGCGGCGCACACGGTTGATGAGTTCGCGCACATTGCCCGGCCAGTTGTGGGCGGCGATCGCCGCGATGGCGCGGCTGCTGAAGCCCTTCAGGCCGGGCGCGCGGTCGGCCGCATGCTGGTGGAAGAAGTGCTCGGCCAGCTCGACCAGGTCGTCGCGCCGTTCGCGCAGCGGCGGCACCGTCACCGGCAGCACCGACAGGCGGTAGTACAGGTCTTCGCGGAAGTCGCCGCGCGCCACCGCCTGCTGCAAATTCACGTGCGAGGCCGAGATCACGCGCACATCCACCGGGATCGCGCGCGTGGCGCCGAGCCGGATAATGGTCTTCTCCTGCAAAAAGCGCAGCAGGTTCGCCTGCAGGTCCTTCGGCAAATCGCCGATCTCGTCGAGGAACAGGGTGCCGCCATTGGCCGATTCGATCAGGCCGACCTTGTCGCGGTTGGCGCCGGTGAACGCGCCGCGCTCGTAGCCGAACAGTTCGGAATGGATCAGGTTGGGGGCGATGGCGCCGCAGTTGATCGGCACCAGCGGCCCCGTGCTGCGCAGCGACTGGCGGTGGATGGCCTGGGCCGTGAGCTCCTTGCCGCTGCCGCTTTCTCCCCAGATCAGCACCGGCGCATCGACCTTGGCCACGCGCTCGACCTGGCCGCGCAGGCGCTGCATCGCGTCGCAGCTGCCGATCAGCGAAGACGGCGAAGCGCCGGGACGCGGACGCGGACGGCGCAGCTGGGCATGCCCGTGCACGTGGCCGAGGGTGTGGGCGAGGCGCTGCAAATCGACCGGCGCCGTGTGGTAGTCGCACAGGTAATCGGCCACCAGATCGCGGCTGGCCGGCGCGGCCAGGGTCTCGGTGCGGAATACGCCGACCCACTGGACCTGGCTGTGCTGGCGCAGGAAGCGGTCGATCTCGCCGTGCGGCCTGGAGCCGATCACATGCATCAGCAAGCCGACCAGGTAGGCCTGCTGGCGCAGTTCGGACCTGGCTTCATCCAGGCTGCCGACGCTGCGAATGTCCCAGTCGGGCATGGCATCGCGCAGCATGGCGGCGGAGTCAGGGCTGTCGGGGGCAATGCAAAGCAATCGTTTCGGCGTCATCCACTCTCCTGAATCCGGTCTGCCGGCCCCGCGTCGATGCGGGCTCCGGCTCATGCCATTTTGACATTGGCTTGTTCCAGATCCAAGCATACCGCATGATGCGAGTTGTACGGCAGACAATTGAAATTGTCGTGAGTCGTTAGCAACGCGACAATATCCGGCACTTGACGGACGCCTGCGGCTGGTGCAGGCCGCCATTTTTACGGTCGCACCAGGGCGTTGCGTGAAGGCGACGGCCATGGCGCCGATGACGGCTGTTTCCTTTGCCAACGAGGCAAGTCTTGCCTGGGTACCGACCGATCTCGCGTACAATCGCCCCTTTTAAATTGCTGTAGAGCAAAAAAAGGAGCGCCGTGCGTACCAATCTGCCCATCACCGGCATCGAATACCGGATGCAGGAAGGCCAGTCCATCGTGTCGACGACCGACACCAAGGGCCGGATCACCTATGTCAACCCGAGCTTCGTCGAGGTGAGCGGGTTCTCCGAGGCCGAGCTGCTGGGCAAGGCGCACAACATCGTGCGCCATCCCGACATGCCGCCAGAGGCGTTCGCCGACTTGTGGCAGACCCTGCAGGCCGGCCGGCCCTGGACCGGCATGGTCAAGAACCGCCGCAAGAACGGTGATTTTTATTGGGTGGTGGCGAACGTGGTGCCGGTGCGCGAGAACGGCGCCGTGTCGGGCTACATGTCGGTGCGCACAACGCCCACGCGCGAGCAGGCCGCCGCCGCCGAAGCCTTGTACGCGCGCTTCCGCGCCGGCGAACAGGGCCGGCTGGCGATCCGCGGCGGACGCGCCGTGAAGACCGGCGTCCTGGCGCGCCTGGGCGCCTTGCGCCGCATGCCGCTGGGCCGCCGCCTCGGTGCGATCATGGGTGCGCAGGCGCTGCTGCTGGCCGTGCTGGGCTTTGCCACCGAAGGCATCGCCCTGCGCGTGCTCGCGGCCCTGGGCGTGCTCGGCACGCTGGCGGCCTGGGCGCAATTGCAGCGCAGCCTGGTCGCGCCGCTGCGCGCGGCCACAGGCAGCGTGCACGCGCTGGCCGGCGGCGACCTGTCGCACGCCTGCCAGGCCGGCGGCGACGACGAGCTGGGCCAGCTGCTGCTGGCGCTGCGCCAGATGAACATCAACCTGCGCGCGATCGTCGGCGACGTGCGCAGCAACGTCGGCTCGATCGAGCGCGCCACGCGCGACATCGCCGCCGGCAACAGCGACCTGGCCGGCCGCACCGAGGCCCAGGCGGCCAGCCTGGAAGCGAGCGTCGCCAGCCTCGGGCAGATCGCCGCGGCGGCGGTGCGCAATGCCGAGAGCGCCCAGCGTGCGGACAGCCTGGTCGACGCGGCCGCCGGCGTCGCCGGGCGCGGCGGTGCGGCGGTCGAGCGGGTCGGCGGCACCATGGAGCAGATCAGCAGCTCGGCCACGCGCATCGTCGACATCATCGGCCTGATCGACGGCATCGCCTTCCAGACCAACATCCTGGCCCTGAATGCGGCGGTGGAAGCGGCGCGCGCCGGCGAGCAGGGGCGCGGCTTTGCCGTCGTCGCCGGCGAGGTGCGCAGCCTGGCCCAACGCTCGGCCGGCGCCGCGAGGGAAATCAAGGCCCTGATCGACGACTCGGTGCGCAAGGTCGCGCAGGGCGACGCGCTGGTGGGCGAAGCCGGCCAGACCATGCGCGAGGTGGTGGGTTCGGTGCAGCAGGCGGCGGCCATCATGCACGACATCACGCTCGCCAGCCGCGCCCAGGGCGGCGGCATCGCCGAGGTCAGCACGGCCATGGCCGGGCTGGATGCGATCACGCGCCAGAACGCGGCGCTGGTGGAGCAATCGGCCAGCGCCTCGGCGAACGTGGCGGAAGAGGCGGCGCAGCTGGCACAGGCGTTATCGGTGTTCAGGCTGGGAAGCCGGCGAGGCTGAGCCTTGCCGCGCGCGGCGCCGGTTCCAGGCGCGTCCTGAGAGACAGGCGCCTGGCCCGGGCCGGCCGGGTCTGCACCGGCAGCGGCCCAGCTGCGCATCCCGGCGCCTGGCGCTAGTGCAGGTCGAGCAGATCGGCGCGCGGATAGCCCCATTGCGGCACGGGCGACGGGCAGGGCGTGCCGGCCTGGCTGGCGTAGGGCAGGGTCGAGAAGTTGTGGCTGCCGTGCGGGCCATAGCGCACGTCGGTGGCAAAGCCATTCGCCAGCGACGGCATGCGCGCGAAGCGCAGCCAGGCGTCGACCCGGCAGTCGGACGCGCGCAATGCCTGCAAACGCGCCTTCGCGCCGCGTTCTTCCCAGGTCCAGGCCAGGTCTTTCGGCTCCTTGCCCACGTATTCGCCGTGGATCATGAAGGGGCACGCGGCAACCGGCGTGATGCCGGGCGCCAGGCTCAACACGCCGCGGCGGACCCGGTAGCCATCGCCGTCGCCCTTGTCGCCGGACACGCTGATCACGGTCCAGCACAGCGGATTGGCCGGGAAGGCCGACAAGGCGGTGTCGACGATGCGCAGGTCCGGATCGGCGCGGCGCAGGTCGGCCGCCACTTGCGCGTGCGCCAGGCTGGCGCCGTAGGCCTGGACCAGCACGAAGCCGAGCACGACGGCCACGCCCGCCATTAGGGCCGTGCGCTCGCCCTGGCGCCGGGTCAGCGCCAGCGCCAGCAGCCAGATGGCGCCCAGGCCGGCCAGCGAGCCCCATTGCAGGAAGCCGCCCAGGGTGAACAGCAGCGGCACCGCCAGCAGCAGCGCCAGGAAGGTCCGGCGCAGCCAGGGCCGCGCCACGTGCGCCGCGAGCGGCGTGCCGAGCGCCAGCCAGAACACCGGCTCGACAATGAAGATCATGTCGCCGTAGAACCAGCGCGGATCGAAAGGCGCGAACGGGTGCACGCCGTAGACATTCATTGCGTCCATGCCCAGGTGCAGCAGCAGGCCGAGCACGGTGGTGACGCACAGGCCCAGGCGCGCGGCGCTGCTCGTGCGCAGCAGGGTGCGCGCCGCCGGCCACAGCAGCCAGATCGCGGCCAGCATCAGCAGGGCCTGGGGCAGGGCATACAACAGCGTGTGCGTGTGGCCGCGGTGGTGCAGCAGGTAGCCCAGCGGTTCCGGGGCCAGCTTCGTGAAGACCAGGTCGAGGTCGGGGAAGTTGCTGGCCACCGCTGCGCTGGTGAGCAGCAGCCGGCGCCGGGTGCTGGCGCGTTGCGGATCCGGTTCGGCGGGAAGCAGGCGGTGCGTGAGTTCGCCGAGCGCGAGGCCGGCCAGGGTGTGGGTGAGATTATCCATTAGGCAATATTAGCATCCTGAGCCATCGCCGGGCGGTGACGCCGTTTCTCGTAGCCTGTTACTCCTCGTGAAGGCTGATACTTGATGTACGTCAAGGATTTTGCTGAGCTTAGTCAATAGACTCCTACCATCAAGTTGAGCCGCAGCCCGCGGCCGGCAGGCAGCAGGAGTCCCACATGCTTCACCAGCACATCCCCGTCAGCGCGCTCCGCCGCGCGGCAATCCCGGTCGCCAGGACCGTCGACTTCGATCCCGAACTGGTCCAGCGCCTCGGCAAGAATGGCCCGCGCTACACCTCCTACCCAACCGCCGACCGCTTCGGCGACAGCTTTGCCTACCGCGACTACCTGCACGCCGTCGCCTCGGTACGCACCCGCGGTGGCGCGCGCCCCCTGTCGCTCTACCTGCACATCCCGTTCTGCGACACGGTCTGCTACTACTGCGCCTGCAACAAGATCGTCACGAAAAACCGTGAGAAGGCCGCCACCTACCTCGGCTACCTGAAGCGCGAGATCACGATGCAGGCCGCGCTCTTCGCCGGCATGAACGAGGTCGAACAGCTGCACTTCGGCGGCGGCACGCCGACTTACCTGAGCGACGAACAGATGGGCGAACTGATGGCCCACCTGCGCCGCAGCTTCAAATTCGCGCCCGACGACATCGGCGAGTATTCGATCGAGGTCGACCCGCGTACCGTTTCGCGGGAGCGCGTGCACAGCCTGCGCCGCCAGGGTTTCAACCGCATCAGCCTGGGCGTGCAGGACTTCAATCCGGCAGTGCAGAAAGCCGTCAACCGCGTCCAGCCCGAAAGCGAAACGCGCGCCATCATCGCCGCCGCGCGCGAGGCCGGCTTCCGCTCGATCAGCATCGACTTGATCTACGGCCTGCCCAGGCAAAACCTGGCGACCATGACGGCCACCATCGAAAAGGTGATCGCCGCCAGTCCCGACCGCATCTCGATCTACCACTATGCCCACCTGCCGCACGTATTCAAGCCGCAGCGGCGCATCCTCGAAGCCGACATGCCGTCGTCAAGCGAGAAGCTGGCGATGCTGGCCCTGTGCATCGAGCGCCTGACCGGGGCCGGCTACGTGTACATCGGCATGGACCATTTCGCCAAGCCCGGCGACGACCTCGCCATCGCCCAGCGCCAGGGCCGCCTGCACCGCAACTTCCAGGGCTATTCGACCCATGCCGACACCGACCTGATTTCCTGCGGCGTCTCGGCCATCAGTGCGGTCGGCGCCACCTACAGCCAGAACGCCAAGACGCTCGACGACTACTACGAAGCGCTCGACAACAACGAGCTGCCGGTCACGCGCGGCATCGCGCTCGGCATGGACGATCTGCTGCGCCGCACCGTGATCGGCAAGCTGATGTGCCAGTTCGAGCTGTCGATCTCCGCCATCGAACAGGCTTTCCCGATCGCTTTCGGCCAGTACTTCGCCGACGAACTGGTGGCCCTGCGCCAGCTCGAATACGACGGCCTGGTCACCATCGAGGGCGACTGGATCTCGGTGGCGATGCGCGGGCGCCTCCTGATCCGCAACGTCTGCATGGTGTTCGACCGCTACCTGGCGGCGCCATTGACCGTTCCGCGCTACTCGCGCACCGTGTAAACAGATGAACCTCAGCCTGTTCCCGGTCTTCGTGGTGGGCCTGCTCGGCAGCGTCCACTGCGGCGCCATGTGCGGCGGGATCGTCGGCGCGCTCTCATTCGGACCATCGTTGACGCCGCCGCGCACGCGTGCAGGCGTGGTGGTGATCGCGCTGCGTCCGGCCATCTCGGACCGCGCCGGCTCGCACGTCGCCGCCTACAACCTGGGGCGCATTGCCAGCTACATGACGGCAGGTGCGCTGGCCGGCGGCGCGGCGCAGGGCGCAGGCACCTTGTCCGCGCTGCCGCACTTGCAGGCGGCGGCCTACTGGCTGGCGAACGGCATGCTGGTCGCTCTCGGCCTGCACCTGATGAACGCCTGGACCGGCATCGCCCACCTGGAAAAGGCAGGGCAACTGGTGTGGCGCCATGTGCGTCCACAACTGGCCAGGATCGGCCCGCCCGACACGCCTGGCCGCATGTTCGCGGCCGGCGCCCTGTGGGGCTGGCTGCCCTGCGCCATGGTGTACAGCGTGCTGGTCACGGCGATGCTGAGCGGGTCCATGGTGTCGGGTGCGCTGACCATGCTGGCCTTCGGCCTGGGCACGCTGCCGATGATGCTGGCCCTCGGCCTGGCCGGTGCGCGCCTACGCGGCTGGCTGCGCTTGCCGCCGGTGCGCATCGTGTGCGGCGCGCTGGTGCTGGCTTTCGGTATCGCCGGCCTGCTGCGCGCCTCTGGCGGGCTGCCGCCAAGCTGGCTGCACCTGCTGTGCATTGCACCCGCATCCGCAACATGAACGATGGCAGCCATGCGACCGGCCCGGAGGATGACCTCGGCGCGATGAACCCACCCGCACCTGACGGCTGTTTCCACTGCGGCCTGCCGCTGCCGGCGCAGGTAAGCTGGCGCGCCCGCGTCGATGGCGCCGAGCGCGCCATGTGCTGCCCGGGCTGCGCCGCCGCGGCCCAGGCCATCGTCGATGCCGGTTGCGCCGACTATTACGCGACCCGCAGCGGCTACGGCGCCACCGTCGACAGCGGCGCTGCGCCCGGGCTGGCGTTGTTCGACACGGCCGACAACACCGGCGAGGGCAGCTTCACCGTCGAAGGCATCCGCTGCGCGGCCTGCGTCTGGCTGATCGAACGCCGCATCGACGCGCTGCCGGGCGTGATCGAATCCCTGCTCAACGTCAGCAGCGAGCGCCTGCATGTGCGCTGGGACCCGGCCGCGTGCAAGGTCAGCGACATCCTGCGCGCGCTGCGCGCCATCGGCTACACCGCCTATCCCTACGACAGCAAACGCCACGGCGAACAGCTGGAACGGGCGCGCCGCAAACTGTTCCGCCAGCTGTTCGTGGCCGGCCTGTCGATGATGCAGGTGATGATGTACGCGGTGCCGGTCTACCTGGCCGACGACGGCACCATGGATGCCGACATGGCGGCCCTGATGGGCTGGGCCTCCTTCGTGCTGACCTTGCCGGCGCTGCTGTATTCGGCGCGGCCGTTCTTCGGCGGCGCCTGGCGCGACCTGCGCCGCGGCCTGCCCGGCATGGACGTGCCGGTGGCGCTCGGCATCGCTGCCGCCTTCATCGGCAGCACGGTGGCCCTGGTCCACGGCGCCGGCGAGGTCTGGTTCGACTCGATCACGATGTTCATCTTCCTGCTGCTGGGCAGCCGCTACCTGGAACTCACGGCGCGGCGCCGCGCCGCACGCGCGCTCGAGACGCTGCAAGAGGGCATGCCGGCATCCGCCGCACGCATGCCCGGCTATCCCGCCGCGCGCAGCACCGAGCTGGTGGGGGCGGCCAGCCTGCAGCCGGGCGACGTGGTGCTGGTGGCGGCGGGCCAGGCGGCGCCGGCCGACGGCGTGATCCTCGAGGGCGAGACCGAGGCCGACCTGTCGCTGCTGACCGGCGAAAGCAAGACGCGGCGCCTGGCCCCGGGGGGCCTGCTGCCGGGCGGCGCCGTCAACGTGGCCCAGGCCGTGGTGCTGCGGGTGGAGGCGGCCGCGCGCGACAGCACGCTGGCGCTGCTGGTGCGCCTGGTCGACAAGGCCGGGCAGGGCAAGCCGGCGCTGGCCTTGTGGGCCGACCGTGTCGCCGCCTGGTCGGTGGCGGCCCTGCTGGTGCTGACCGTGGTCGTGTTCGCGGCCTGGCAACTGATCGACCCGGCGCGTGCCTGGCCGGCGGCGATCGCGGTGCTGGTCGTGACCTGCCCCTGCGCGCTGTCGCTGGCCACGCCGACCGCGCTGGCGGCAGCCACCGACCGCCTGCTGCGGCGCGGCGTGCTGGCCGTGCAGCCGCATGCGCTCGAAACGCTGGAGCGCGCCACCCACGTCGTCTTCGACAAGACCGGCACCCTGACGCTGGGCCGGCCCGTCGTGCGCGATACGCGCAGCTTCAACGGGATCGCGCCCGGGACCGCGCTCGCCACCGCGGCGTCGCTGGAGGCCGGCAGCGCGCACCCGCTGGCGCAGGCGATCCGCAACGCCGCGTCCGCGCCCATCGTCGACGCCGATAACACCAGCTACACCGTCGGCCAGGGGATCGAGGGCAGCATCGCGGGCGAGCGCTACCGCCTCGGCAGCGCCGCCTTTGTCGGCGCACTGGTCGAGCGGCGCACGCCGGTGGCGCCGGATAGCGAAGGCAGCGCGGTCTGGCTCGGCCGGCAGGGCGCCTGGCTGGCGCGTTTCGACATCGCCGACGCCTTGCGGCCAGAGGCGCTGGACGTCGTGCGCCGTTTCGAAGCGGCGGGGAAAACCGTGGTCCTGCTCAGCGGCGACGAATCGCGCGCCGCGCAGCAGGTGGCCACGCGTCTGGGCATCCGCCTGGCGGCCGGCGACCAGCTGCCGCAGCAGAAGCTCGACTTCGTGCGCGAGCTGCAGGCGCAGGGCGCAACAGTCGCGATGGTCGGCGACGGCATCAACGACGCCGCCGTGCTGCGCGGCGCCGACGTGTCGTTCGCGATGGGCGGCGGCGCCGCGCTGGCCCAGCTGCATGCCGACTGCGTGCTGCTCGGCGACAGCCTGCTGCCCTTGTGCGAAGCGGCCGACACCGCGCGCCGTACCTCCCGCATCATCCGCCAGAACCTGGCCTGGGCCAGCATCTATAACCTGTGCGCGATCCCGCTGGCGGCGACCGGGCTGCTGAGTCCATGGCTGTCCGGGGCCGGCATGGCGGCCAGTTCGGCGGTCGTGGTGCTGAATGCCCTGAGGTTGAGAAAATAAGTTGAGGAAATGAGATGGAAGCACTGTACCTGTTGATTCCTCTGAGCCTGGTGCTGGTGGCTGTGGCGATCTGGGTTTTCTTCGGCGCCGCCGACAGCGGCCAGTTCGA
>Ga0209023_10006590_pt1 | contig 12194 bp, 9 predicted proteins | sample LakOneMetagenome_FD_187468 | JGI IMG/M metagenome (GOLD analysis project Ga0209023, IMG submission 187468) | Freshwater and sediment microbial communities from Lake Erie, Canada (SPAdes) (version 2) | ecosystem: Environmental > Aquatic > Freshwater > Lentic | place: Lake Erie, Canada | collected... | reverse complement strand
CGCATCACCACCGCGTTCAGCTTGAGCGGACGAAGGGATGATCTCCGGGCAGCTTCGATTCCGGCCAGAACGTCGATCAGCCGGTCGCGGCGCGTGAGCTCCAGGAAACGCTCGGGGTCAAGGGTGTCGATGCTGACATTCAGCCGGGAAAGACCGGCTTCCTCGAGGCCGGGCAGGAATTCCGGCAGCCGGATTCCGTTGGTCGTCATGGCGACCCTGACCGGCCCCGACGGACCCTCGATCGCGGACAGCCGTCGGACGATCTCGATCAGGTTCGGACTGATCAACGGTTCTCCGCCGGTCAGGCGGACCGTCTCGATGCCCTCGGCGGCGGCCACGCGAACCACCCGCTCGATCTCATCCGGAGTGAGAACCGACTGCTTGGGAATCCAGGGCACCCCCTCCACGGGCATGCAGTAGGTGCAGCGCAGCGAGCACTTGTCGGTGAGCGAAATACGGAGATCCCGATGGGCCCGCCCGAACCTGTCGACCAGCCCGGCTTTCATTTCAGACCTTGCCAGTTGTGGCTGCCATCGATCTCGACCTGTCGCTTCCAGACCGGTAGTTCAGCCTTGATGCGCTCGACCAGATCGCGATTCACTTCGAAGGCCAGAGCCCGATGGGCCGAGGCGACACAGGAGATCAAAGCCGGCTCACCGACCTGGACCGGGCCCAGGCGATGACTCACTGCGACGCAAGTTCCGGGACGGGCCGCCTCCGCCGCGATCCGCTCGAGGATGCTCTGAGCGTCAGGGTGAGCCGAGTACTCAAGCCGCTGAACAGGTCCAGCGGCTTCGGGATCGTGATCCCTGATCTGGCCGATGAAGCTGGCAATCGCGCCGTAACCCGTGCCCGAAACGGCATCGAGATGCCGTTCCAGGTCCAGGCTGCGCTCGGTCACCTCGACCAGTCCGACAATCCCCGCTTTCAACTCGTCCATCAGTGATCACCGCCCCGCAGTTGATCGATCAGGTGAGGCAGGACCGGAGCAAGAAACTCGACTCCGTCCCGGGCGCCTCCGGTTGAACCGGGGAGATTGACAATCACCGAACGGTGACCGTCCGGACCAGGTCTGCTGATTCCGGCCAGTCCTCTCGACAGGACCGCGGTCGGAGTTGCAATCGCGCCAGCCCGACGAAGGCCTTCCGGAATCCCAGGCAGTTCCTGTTCAATGCGTGGTCGGCTGCCTTCCGGAGTCTGGTCCCGCGGACCCACCCCGGTTCCTCCCAGGGTGAGAATGACGTCCGCGCCGGCTTCGATCGCGTCTCCGATCGCGCTCTCGACCACCTCGCGACCATCCGGAATCAACGCAGCCCTGATTGAAGCGAAACCTGCCTCACGCAAAGCTTCCATCGCCACCGGCCCCGATCGATCCACCCGCTCACCCCGCGCGCAGCGGTCGGAGATGGTGAGTACGACCACGGCGACATCGGCGGCATCGAGATGGGAACCCTGCGGATCGGGAGAGTCTTTCGGGGACGGGAGCCTCAACTCTGGTTTCCGGAATCGGCAGGTGCCGTCCGTCCTTCAAAAGCGAGGCCGGCACAAAGCCAGGCGAAGGCGACCAGGAGCACAAAAGCGAGAACGAAATCTCCTGTCGCATCCTTCACGACGCCAAGGAACAGGGGCGGAAAGAATCCGCCAAGTCCGCCGGCCGCCCCGACTATGCCGGTTGCGGCACCGGTCGCTTTCGGAAAGTCCAGGGACACCAGCTTGAAGACAGCGCCGCTCCCGAGTCCGAGGAACATCGCCATGGTCAGGCAGAAGAAGGTCGTGAGAGCCATGTTAGGAGACGAAGCCTGCCATGAAAGCCCGATTGCGTCGACCCCGACTCCTAGAAAGGCGAAGGCCAGCACCCGGTTACCCCCGATCCGGTCCGAGAGGATGCCACCGACCGGACGGCTGACTGTGGCCAGCAAGGTAAACCCGGCAGCCCGAAGTCCGGCATCGGTCAGCGACAGGTCGAACCAGTCGACAAGCAGCTTCGGCAGGTAGAGAGCCATCGCCACAAAACCGCCGAAGGTCACGAAGTAAAAGAGCGCGAGTCGCCAGAGTTTCCAACCCGAACGAAGAACCTCGCCGTAACGCGTCGGGGGACCCTTCTCGACCGGCGCCTGCCGGGCAAACGACATCCAGATCAGCGCATATGCGGCAATCACGGCACCAAAGACCAGACCCGCCGCTTCCTGGCCGGCCGAGTCGCGGATCGCGGGAACCGAGAAAGCAGCGACCGCAGTGCCGATGTTGCCCATGCCGTAAACCCCGATTGCGAATCCCTGCCGCTCTGGCGGGTACCACTGGGCGACGAAGGGGACGCCGACCGCAAAGGACGCACCGGCTGCTCCGAGCAGAAAGCCGGCACCCAGCAAGGTGGCGTAGGTGGAGGCAAAGCCGACCAGAACAGCGGCTCCGGCCGAGTAGAAGAGCATCGCGGTGAAGACGACCCGGCCGCCGACCCGGTCGGTCAGAAGTCCGAGCGGAATGCGTAACAATGATCCGAGGACGACCGGGATCGAGATCATGATCGAGGTCTGGATGTTGCTCAGATCCAGTTCCTTCTGAATGTCCGGCGCGATTGGCGCCAGCATCCCCCAAGCCGAGAAGCATGCTGCGAAGGCGATCGTCGCAAATGCCAGATTTCGACCTGAACCGGCAGTAGCTTCAGTTTCCATCGGATTCTCCTGTGGTCATTGGACGGTAGACACTTCGGTTCCCGGTCACTCCCCCCGGGCAACTCGCGAGCGACCGGCCGTGGACCCGGTCGCCTGCGGCTCAGAGGAGATGCTGGGCTTGTAATCCGGCTTGCCGCTGCCATATCGTCTGGCTCTTGCGGCGGCGGTCCGGGGATTGCGCGGGCGGTAGATGATCGGACTGCGGAACGGATAGTTGACCGGAACCGTGAACGCGTGGATCAACCGGCTGAACGGCCAGGCCGCGTAAAGGAACCAGACCGCGATCACATGCACCTGGAAAATCGTGGCGACACCGTCTCCGGTCATCAGTGAAGGATCCGGCTGAAAAGTGAAGATCTGGCGGAAGTAAGGCGCCACTGACTCCCGGTAATTGACCGAATCGGGAATGTTGAAGATGGTGGCGGCCATCCCCGTGGCAATCCCGACAGCCAGCAGCCCGAAGATCACCAGATCCATGTCGGTGGTCGTGACCCGGACCCGCGGGTTGGTGAACCGCCGGTACATCAGCGCGAGAAAGCCGACCACGACGGCGATCCCGGCCGAGATGCCGCCGGCGACCGCCAACAGGTGGTAGACGTGATCCGAGATCCCGACGGCTTCAGTCCAGGATGCGGGGATCAGGATGCCGAGCACGTGACCGCCGATCGCCATCAATACCCCGACGTGGAAGACCACGCTGGCGAAACGGAGGATCCGGCCCTCGAGAAGCTCGGTTGACCGGGCGGTCCAGCCGAAGCTGTCAGTGCGCCGACGCCAGATCAGTCCGCTGATCCCGATCGCAAGGGCGACATAAGGCAAAACCACGTATGCGGCGGTGGCCGGAGCGCTGGTTGCGAACAAGCTCAACCTCTGCCTCCGATCAGGGGCAGGGGCACCTCGCCTGCATGGTTCGGCATTACCTCGGGGGGAGCGAAAGGTTCCATGCCGACTTCCTCGCTTGGCGGCCCTTCCTCGGCCAGTCGCTTGATCCGGTTGACCTGGCGCCGGGTGAGCCCGGGCATCCCGTCGCGGACAACGTCAAAAAGGCCGGCCCATGGACTTTCAGCGTCCTTCAGCCCGGCCCGGATCAGTTCAAGTGACTCCCGGTAGCGGTCGAGCAACTCCCTGCCAGCCGGGGCTGGAGCGAGTACTGCGAACTCGAGCATGAGCGGCAGGTAGTCGGGCAGCTCGCCCTCCGCCGGGACCAGTCCCGCGTCGCGGTAGACGTTCTTGATCTTCAGCAGGGCCAGACCGCGCTGGCGGCTGTCGCCATGTAGCTGGTAAGTCAGGTGCAGGCTGTGACGCCGGTCGAAATCGAAGTTGTCGACGTAGGATTCGCGCAATTGATCGAGGCTCTGCGCCCGGTACCACTCGAGAAAGCTTCCAAGGTTCGCCCGGCCATCGGCCGAGATGGGGCCGATGTCATCCTGGTCGAGACCCCGGAGTGCCTCGACCTCGGCCTGCTGCGGATACTGAAGCAGCAGGGAAACCACCTTCAGAGGATGGACTTTTTCAGACATTTCCACGCCCCGCATCCGGCTTTCCGAGTCTGCCTTTGCGCCGGATGAGCAGATCTCTGAGATCGAAATCCGGGTCGGGTTCCTCGACTGCGAGCGCCCCGGAGGTAGGTACTTCGCCATCACGGGCTGCTGCCAGAGCGCCGGTGAAAGGATCCGGAGCATTGACGCCGGTCATGTCCCCCAGGCCAGGCACGGGGGCACCGTTGGCAAATTTGATTCCGCATGAACCCTGCTCTACGAAGGCGCCCTCGGATACTTCTCCGTGACGCTTCGGAATCACGTAGCGGTCGTCGTAATCAGCGATCGCAACCATCCGGAACATCGCCTCCAGCTCCTCGGGTTCCATGCCGGCTTCAGTTGCGATCTCGGGTCGGGGATCGTCGCCCAGGTTCAGATCCCGCATGTAACGCCGCATCGCGAGCAGGCGTTCCAGTGATTGCCGGACCGGGCCGACATCGCCGGCAGTCAGGATCGAAGCCAGGTAGTCCATCGGAATGCGCATCTGGTCGATCGCGGCAAAGATGTTCGCGGCGTCATCGTCATCACCCTCTCGGACCAGGGCCTTGCCGACCGATTCCATCGGCGAAAGTGGCGGCACGTACCAGACCATCGGCATCGTCCGGTACTCGGGATGAAGCGGCAAAGCGATCCTCCACTTCTTCGCCATCGCGTAAACCGGCGAGCAGGAAGCGGCGTCAATCCAGTCGGACGGAATTCCGTCCCTGAGCGCCTGCTCGCGAACCTCCGGGTCGTCCGGATCCAGCATCAGATCGAGCTGCGCTTCGAGCAGATCCTTTTCGTCTTTGACGGAGGCGGCCGCCTCGACCCGGTCGGTGTCGATCAGCACCACCCCGAGGTGACGCAGCCTCCCGACGCAGGTCTCCGAGCAGATGGTCGGCATCCCGGCCTCGATCCGGGGAAAACAGAAATTGCATTTCTCGGCTTTGCCGGTATTCCAGTTGAAATAGACCTTCTTGTAAGGGCAACCGGAAACACAGAACCGCCATGAGCGGCAGGCGTCCTGATCGACCAGAACGATCCCGTCCTCTTCCCGCTTGTACATCGCTCCTGACGGACAGGAAGCCACGCAGGAGGGGTTCACGCAGTGCTCGCAGATTCGCGGCAGATACATCATGAAGCTGTCTTCGAAGCCCTGCCTGACTTCTTCCTGGATGTTCCGGAAGTTGGGATCGAGGGCGGCATGCTCGGCCGAGCCGGCCAGATCGTCTTCCCAGTTCGGACCCCACTGAATATCCAGATCTCCCCCGGTGACTTGCGACTTGGGACGGGCCACAGGTTGATGCTCGGCCGACGGCGAGGAAATCAGCTTGTCGTAGTCATAGGTCCAGGGGTCGTAGTAGTCGTCCAGTTCAGGGAGATCCGGGTTCGAAAAGATGTTGGCCAGCTTGTGAAGTGGTCCACCGGCTTTCAGTTTCAGTTTCCCGCGGCGGTCCAGCTTCCAGCCGCCGTTCCATTTGGACTGGTCCTCATAGTCGACCGGGAAACCCCGGCCGGGCTTGGTTTCAACATTGTTGAACCAGACGTATTCGGTGCCACGACGATTGGTCCAGACGTTCTTGCAGGTGACCGAACAGGTGTGACAACCGATGCATTTGTCGAGGTTCATGACCATGCCCATCTGGGCCCTGACCTTCACTGGTACCGCACCTCCTCCTGCCGTTTGCGGATCATGATCAGCTGGTCCCGCTGGGTACCGCATGGTCCGTAGTAATTGAAGCCGTATGAAAGTTGCGCGTAGCCCCCGATCATGTGGGTCGGCTTCATCGAGATGCGGGTCAGAGAGTTGTCGGTGCCACCGCGCTGACCGGTGACCTCGGAGATCGGGACGTTCACATGCCGGTCCTGGGAGTGGTAGAAGAGCGCGATTCCGCTGGGTACTCGTGATGAGACGACCGCCCGGCAGGAAACGGCACCGTGAGAGTTGTAGACCTCGAGCCAGTCGTTGTCCCTGACTCCAACCCGTCCGGCGTCTTCCTCGGAAATCCACATGACCGGCCCGCCCCGGAAGAGAGTGAGCATGTGAAGGTTGTCCTGGAACTCGGAGTGAATCGACCACTTCGAATGCGGGGTCAGGAACCGGACCGTGATCTCGAGCGGATCCTCGGGAGAGCGTTCCCCTTCTCTCCTGACGACCTGGGCCGACCGGACCGGTGGACGGTAAGCCGGAAGTCCCTCACCCATGTCGAGCATCCATGCATGGTCAACGTAGAAGCTCTGCCGACCGGTCAGGGTCCGGAAGGGGATCAGGTGCTCGATGTTGGAAGTGAACGGCGAGTAGCGGCGCTCACGTGACTCGGATCCCGACCACTCGGCCGAGGCATGAACCTTGCGCGGCTGAATACCAAGGTCATTGAAGTTGATCCGTTGGTCGATGTGCTCTTCCGAGATCACCGTCAGGTCCTTGCCGGTCCTGGTGCCGAGTGCCTTGAACGATTCGTTCGCGATTCGTCCGTTCGTCGTTCCCGAGAGCGCAAGAATCACCTCGGCTGCGTCGATGTCGGTGTTGATCGCCGGCCGGTCCTTGCCCGCACCTTCAGACACTTTCCCGTTTCTCCGGCCAAGTTCCTCAACCTCGATTCCCGGCTTCCATGCCACCCCCTTGGCGCCAATTCCGAGGTTTTCCACGAGAGGACCGAGAGCGTTCATCTTTTCGCCGACCGCGGTGAAGTCGCGCTCGACCTCGATCAGCTTCGGCATCGTCTCGCCTGGTATCGGCTCACATTCGCCGAGCCGCCAGTCGCGGACCACCCCGCCCGGCTGGGCGAGCTCTTCCGGCGTGTCGTGAAGCAACGGTGCGGTGACGATGTCGGTCCGGGTGCCGAGATGAGTTTCGGCCAGCTCCGAGAACCGTCTTGCGATCAGATTGAAGATGTCCCAGTCGGTTTTCGTCTCCCAGGGCGGGGGGATCGCCGCGTTGAAGGGATGGACGAATGGATGCAGGTCGGTTGACGAGATGTCGTGCTTTTCATACCAGGTGGCCGCGGGCAAAACGATGTCGGAGTAGAGACACGATCCATTCATCCGGAAGTCGATCGTCGTGAACAGATCGACCTTGCCCTCAGGCGCTTCGTCACGCCACTTGACGTCCTTCGGGCGGTCCTCGGGAGCGCATTCCGCCGACCGGACAGCACTGTCGGTACCGAGCAGGTGCTTGAGGAAATACTCGTGACCCTTGCTTGACGAGCCGAGCAGATTCGCTCGCCAGAGGTTGAGAACCCGGGGGAAGTTGACCGGATTGTCGGGATCCTCGCACGCGAATCCGAGACGACCGGACTTCAGTTCCCCGACGACGTAATCGGCCGGACTCTTGCCAGCCGCTTTTGCCTCGTCAGCCAGATCAAGCGGGTTCCGGTCGAGTGCCGGGGCCGAAGGTGTCCAGCCCAGCCGGACAGCCTTTGCGTTGGCATCGACGATATGGCTGTGCTCGAACTCGCCCGTACCGGCGGGGGAGACGAACTCGTCCGGGCGACGCGTTTCGTAGCGCCACTGGTCGGTGGCGAGGTACCAGAAAGGGGTCGCAGCCTGGTGACGCGGGGGGCGGTTCCAGTCAAGGGCGAAAGCGAGGGTCTGCCAGCCGGTGATCGGCCGTACTTTTTCCTGACCGACGTAATGCGCCCAGCCGCCGCCGTTGACTCCCTGGCAGCCACAGAAAATAAGCATCGAAAGTATCGCGCGGTAGGTCTGGTCGGCGTGAAACCAGTGGTTGATGCCGGCTCCCATCACGATCATCGAACGGCCTTGCGTTTTCTCCGCGTTCTGCGCGAATTCCCGGGCAACCTGTTCGCAGACCTCGCTGGTGACACCGGTGTGTTCCTCCTGCCAGGCCGGCGTATACGGCTCGGAAGGATCGTCGTAGCCGCCGGGCCAGTTGCCCGGCAGGCCCGGTCGGGCGACCCCGTACTGGGCCAGGGTCAGATCAAAGACCGTGGTCACGAGCTTGTCGCCGATCCGGCGGGCCGGAACACCGCGAACCATTGTCGTTCCACCTTCGGTCTCGCCTCCGTCGAACCGTGGCAGGGTTACCTCGAGCAGTTCGTCGTGGCTGCCCAGCAGGGTCAGGGCCGGATCGATTCCTTCGAGGTCGAGGTTCCACTTCCCCTCCCCTTCGGATCCCCAGCGGTCACCGATGGTGCCATTCGGGACTACCGGCTGACCGGTATTCGAATCGATCAGAACGGTCTTCCATTCGGCGTTCTCGCCGCTTTCGCCGAGGTCGGTGGCCCGCAGCATGGTTCCGCCCCGGAAGGTGCCGTCGCCGCGGTCTTCGAGCTCGACCAGAAAGGGCATGTCGGTGAACTGACGGGCGTACTTGCCGAAGTACTCGGCCTCGCGATCGACGAAAAACTCCTTGAGGATCACATGACCCATCGCCATGGCAAGAGCACCATCGGAGCCGGCAGTCGCTGGCAGCCACTGATCGGCGAACTTGGTGTTGCCGGCGTAGTCAGGCGAGACGACGATCGTCTTCTGCCCCCGGTAGCGGGCTTCGGTCATGAAATGCGCGTCGGGGGTCCGGGTTTGCGGGATGTTTGAACCCCACATGATCAGATAGGCCGCATCCCACCAGTCGGCCGACTCGGGCACATCAGTCTGGTCACCCCATACCTGGGGCGATGCCGGCGGAAGATCGGCGTACCAGTCGTAGAAACTGAGCGGCACCCCACCGATCAGTGAAAGGAACCGGGTACCTGCCGCATATGAGACCTGAGACATCGCCGGGATCGGACTGAATCCCACTATGCGGTCGGGGCCGTACTGCTTGATCGTGTGAACGTGGGCGGCAGCGGAGATTTCGGTGACTTCATCCCAGCTCGCGCGAAGGAAACCGCCCTTGCCGCGTCGTGACTTGTAGGCCTTCGCCTTCTCCGGGTCTTCGACGATGGAAGCCCAGGCATCGACCGGGTCCCCCAGCTTCTGCCTCGCCTCCCGGTACATCGAGAGCAATTCACCCCGCACGTAGGGAAACTTGGGCCGCAGTGGCGAATACACGTACCAGGAGAAGGAGGCCCCTCTCGGGCAACCGCGTGGTTCGTAGTCCGGCGTCTCGATTCCGTTTGACGGATAGTCCGTCTGCTGGGTCTCCCAGGTGACCAACCCGTCCTTGACGTGGATCTTCCACGAACATGATCCGGTGCAGTTGACTCCGTGGGTTGATCGAACCACCCGGTCGTGTTGCCAGCGGTCCCGGTAACCCTGCTCCCAGTCACGCGGCCGCAGGGAGACTTCATTCCATCCGTCTTCGGAACGCTCAGGCCCGGTGAAGAATTGCCTGGCGCGAAGCAGATGGCTTTTTTCGGCCATGGTTCGAACCTACTCGAACTCTGCCGGGTCGAACCAATCTCTCCGTCTGCGTCGCATCGTCACTGGTTCAGTCCGAGTCATGGGCAAGAGCCTATCGCCCTCATTTCCCGCCACTTCCGTACTTACCCGCAGACTTGAACGGGCTTTTTCTTGCGCACTTGTAATACGAACGATCGTATGTTATTTATTCCGGCAGTCGTTACCGGACTTGCCGGTGACGAACCGCAAACGACAGGAAGCGAAGGGAACAGGATGCGCGTCAGGAGACTTGGCTGGGCCGGAATCGAAGTTGAATCACAGGGAGAGCGAGTGGTCGTCGACCACATCCTCGGATGGAAATCGATCGAGCCTTACATCGGTCCACCCCGCACCCCGCTGCGCGAGCCCTCGGCCCCGGGCAGTTCTCTGGCCGCCTTCGTGACCCACCTGCACACCGATCACACCGACGCCTCGGCGGTCGCCGGAGCATTGACCGAAGGAGCATCGCTACATCGCCCCCAGGTCATGGAAGGTGAACCGCTGGAGACGGGCGGCGTGGCGGCGGCCGAAATCGAACTGGCCGAAGCCGGAGTCGACCAGGTCCTGATGGACGAATGGGAAGTCGTGGAGATCGGGCCGTTCACGGCCACCGCCGTGCCCGCCGTCGACGGTTTCGGCGACCCGCAGATCTCCTGGGTCATCGAAGCCGATGGCCAACGGATCATCCACGCCGGCGACACCATCTTCCACGGTTCCTGGTGGCTGATCCAGATGCGCTTCGGGGCTTTCGATGCTGCCTTCCTGCCGGTCAACGGGGCGCTTACCTCCTTCCCCCACCGGCAGCCGGCCAGCGGCATCGAAGCATCACTCAGCCCCGAGCAGGCGGCAGCGGCAGCCCGGATCCTCGATGCGAAGCGGCTGGTGCCCATCCACTACGACGGAATCGATCAGCCCCCCGTCTACCAGCAGACCGAGGACATCATCTCCCGCCTGGAAAACTCCCTCGACGGTGAAGAGGGGCCTCAGCTGGTCGTGATGGCCGAAGGCGAGGAACTGGATCTCCAGTGATCAACAGCCACCCGAACTCCGATCTATAGTCAGCCCGTGAGCCCACGCCGGTCAAAAGCCGAAGCCGAGAACACGCATCAAGCAATCGTGCGAGAAGCTGCCGAAGGAGCCTCCGAGATCGGCCTCGAGGGAATATCGATCGGCTCGCTCGCTTCCCGCCTCGGCATGAGCAAAGCCGGCGTGGCCGGGCACTTCAAGAGCAAGCAGGAACTCCAGATGGAGGTGATCGAATACGGCGCGAAGGACTTCGCTGAGAAGATCTGGCAGCCGAACGCCGATCTTCAACCGGGCCGGGAACGACTCCTGGCCTGTCTCGACACCTGGTACGCATATTCGGCCGGCAGCCCTTTCCGGGGTGGCTGCCTGATGACTTCGATATCGACCGAATTCGATGGTCGGCCCGGGCCGGTTCGCGAAGCCATCGCGACCTCCTGGGGAGGATGGACCCGGGTTCTCAGAAACGACCTCGACCGGGCGATCGAAACCGGTGAGCTCGCTCCCCCACTCGCTCCGGCCGACACGATCACTGCGATCGAGTCACTGGCCGCCGGGGTCAATCAGCAGACCCAGCTCTTCAATAGCCGGCATCCCGAGAAGACGGCCAGCGCCGCCGCCCGGGTTCTGCTCGGCATCCTCTGAACGGTGCCGTGGGGTTCTTTGACCCCGGTTACCGGCTCCCCGCTGGCCGGCTCACTGATTGCTGACCGAAAGCAGGAACAGCCCGAAGCAGGTGAAGGCGACCATGACCGCGAGCATCCAGTACTGGGAACGTGCCGCGGAGCGGAAATCCTTCCAGAACCCGAGGGCGCGGTCGTGGGCGAGGACTAGCCCGGCGACATGGCCGAAGATCAGCGCCGCGACCTGGATGTACCAGACCATCTGGTTCGAGATCGCGTTGTAGTCAACCCCGTAGCTGGCAGTTCCGAAGAGATCTGTGGTCCCGGTCCCGAGCGGATCCGAGAGCAGGTAGGTGAACTGCGCCTGCTCCTGAAAGAAGAACAGGCTGAAGTAATGGGCCAGCAGGTAGGCGAAGGCGATCGGGATCAGCACATGGGCGAAGGAACGCCAGAGAGTCGGCCGGTCCGGTGCCCCGGGCACCGTACCCATGCCCCGCACTCCGGCCAGATAGATCAGGGCGACGATCGCCACGCTGGCCAGCATGAAAAGGGTGTTGGAAGTCCGGACCGCCGCAGTAGCGCTGAATCCCAGGTCACCGGCCCATTCGACCAGCTTCTCGATTCCGCCCTTGAAGACTCCCTCGGAGGCACCGTCGAAGGTCGTGGTCCCGATCGAGGTGATGACCAGGGCGACCGAACCGGGAATGCCAGCCACCCAGGTGGTCGACCCGGAAAGGAAACGCCGGATGCCGAGTTCCCGGCCGCGGACCTCGAACTTGCCGAGCGATCCGAACATGCCGAAATAGACCGAGAAGATCTCACCGTTTCTGAACCAGGTTTCGCGGCCGAAAAGTCCGGTCATCACCAGCGTGTAGATCGAGTAGAAGACCGCGGCCTGGGAAACGGCTTCCGGGGTCACTCCGACCGCGACTCCGCTGCCCTCGCCGTAGACCAGTTCCATCCAGACGAAAAGAAACAGCCCGACCACCGCCGGCCATCTCCCCAGCTTCTCCGGA
>Ga0209023_10006588_pt1 | contig 12195 bp, 10 predicted proteins | sample LakOneMetagenome_FD_187468 | JGI IMG/M metagenome (GOLD analysis project Ga0209023, IMG submission 187468) | Freshwater and sediment microbial communities from Lake Erie, Canada (SPAdes) (version 2) | ecosystem: Environmental > Aquatic > Freshwater > Lentic | place: Lake Erie, Canada... | reverse complement strand
AGTACGATTTGGGCTACTTCGACGACGAGACGTGCCGCCTCGAACCGATCGACAATCCGTTCGGCCCGAAAGTGTTACCCATGTCGTCGGAATGAACTGTTACCCATGTGTCCAGAACGGACCTTGCTGATTATGGTCGGGGCGAGAGGATTCGAACCTCCGCCCCCTCGGTCCCGAACGGATGGACCGAACCACTCTTCCAAACGACTTCGCGATCCGCGCACTTGGGGAGCAACAGGTAGCGATTCGCCCATTTGCTGACTGACGAGACGGTCGGCGCGTCTGCGGGCTCCAGCGCGATTTACACGTTTCCGCAGGCGGCTCGGTCGCGTGCCTTGGTATGCGTACGAATTGGACAAGACATACAGAAACAACTCGGGCTCGAAATCGACAACTTCGTTTCACTACTAAGATGAGGTCGGTTTGAACCCGTGTGCTTGTAGCCAATATTCAGCCATCGGAATCTGCCACTCGTAGTCGATATCCAACCCACCCCACTGCTCCATCGGAGCGATCCGTCGTCCCATCCATCGCTGCGGCGGAAGTCCGCTGTCGAGATGCTCCAAACAGGCGGGCCGGACGACGGACACGCCCTGGTCGGCGAACCATACGTCGCCGGTTGAATCCCGGTCACAGGTGGCGCCGGCGTCATTGGCGGGCACAAAGGGCTTGAGCAGTCCTTCCCCATCAATTCGTCGCGCTCGCGCGGGACTCCACATGTTGTAGCGAGATACCGTGATCGCAGAGTCCAGCTCTGGTCGCGCTCTGAGAAGCGTGATGCCCGTATCAATGGTCTCCGCAGTGATTGTTGGGGCGTTTGCAAAGAGCAGCACCATGAGCTCGATGGTCTCTCCTTCGCTGGCTAAAGACCCTCGGATCACCTCGAAGCCGTGTTTGAAGACGTCCTCCCCCAGCGCGCGAGCATCGGCGAGATACCCGGGCCGGTCGATGACGAGAGCCTGATAGGCGCCGGCCAAACGTGCCAGATCTGGATCGTCCGTCGACATGTAGACCCGGTCTACGAGTTGAGCGCCACGTGCCGCCATCAAGGGATACGCGGCGAGGGGGCGGCCGAGCACAGGAAACGTGTTCTTGCCAGGAAATCCAACGGAGCCCGCTCGCCCAATGACCAATCCGCACACCATACGACCCTCCAGTCGCTCACGCCTCAGCGCTCTTCACTTCCAGCAGGATCCGCTCAAACACCTTTACGAAACGGCCCAAGATGTCTGGGGGACCCGTTGTGACACGGACATAGCCACGTAATGGGCCACTCTGGTCCGGAACTGCGATCGCGAATCCTGCGGACCAGCACGCCGCTTTAATCTCCCCGGGCGTGAAGCGGGGCGCGACGCGCACCAGTTGGAAGTTGCCCGCGCACACAGGCGCCTCTAGACCGTTGCGCCTGGCTGCATCGCGCACCAGCCCTGCCCCATGCTCGGCAGCTACCACGTAATCCGTCGCATGCTGTGGAGATCGCAGGCACCATTCTCCGGCGGCGATTGCAAACGCATTGATATCGAAGCTGTGACGTACGGTGTACAGCGCTTCAATGACCTGCGGCGAGGCGGCTACGAACCCGAGACGCAGCCCAGCAAGCCCCCAGGCCTTGGAAAAGCTTCGAATCACGACCAGGTTCTCGGCGGTCGCGACGTCAGGCAGCAGCGTCTGGCCACCAAATGGGTGGTAGGCCTCATCAATCACTACCAGCGTATCGCTTCCGTAGCATTCACGGACGACTCGGGACAGCGTGTCACGCGAGAACAATGTGCCTGTGGGTTGATTTGGGTTCGCCAGCCAGAGCATCCGACTGCTTCTGGCTGCCGCAATGAGTTCGTCGATCTCAACGGTTAAGTCCTCTCGGATTGCTACTAGTTCTGGCTTGCCCCCCACAATCCGGGTGTGTATCGGGTACATCTGGTAGCTGGGCGAGAGCATCGCGACTCGCTCGCCGGGTGCCACGAAGGCTTGCGCGAGCGCGCGTAACGCCGCGTCGGCGCCGGCGGTCAGCAGGAGCCGCGCCCGCGGCAGCTCAACGTGCTCCGCAAGGAGGGCGTAAAGACCGGTCGTATCGGGATATTGCGTAAGCATCGTCGAGGTCACGCGGTCCCGCAATTCGGCAAGTCCGCCTTCCGGCAGCGGGCCGAGCCTTTCGTTGCGATCCAACCTGACGATGTTGAACGGGAGGGTTGAAGGTTCGGCCGTTCGCGTCACATCCGCAACCCACGGATGTGCGAGCCGAGTTGGTGACGTCATGACGGGTCTGCGATCTGCGGCGCTTCATCGCGCACAGTGCGCGGTGGGGGTGTCGTATACATGGCTGTAAGGAACCGATCTGGGCGGCCCAAGAGTGCTGAGGTCGGGCCGTCGGATAGCCGCGTCACGGATCCGGTCTCGGCGGAACAGTAGACGCCGTGCAGAAGTCGAATCGCTCGCGCGGCGTCTGGCACGGCGATCGGATGCGGAATACCGTCCAAGATGTCAGCCACCACGTCACGGTAGAACGGTGCGTGGCCAAATCCGTAGGGCGTCGGTACGTCCTCGCTGTAGCGGCCCGTGTCAGAAGGCTCAGGCGTCCAGACAGACAGTCGGTTGGCTGACAGCCCGCCGATCACCGCGGTCCCCTGTTCGCCGAGCACCGACAGCTCAGCCTCGAAATCATCGGGTCGCGCGGCGGTCGTCACTTCAATTTGCCCCAATGCGCCACTGGCAAATCTCACCGCGGCCGTCGCAGTATCCTCCACTTCGACACCCGCGAATGCAGTGTTCGTGAAGGCTAAGATCTGGTCGACGTCCCCGAGCAACTGCAGCAACAGGTCCAGGTAGTGAATGCCTTGATTGGTGAGGCATCCGCCGTCCATCGCCCACGTACCTCGCCATGGACTCTGCTGATAGTAGCGATGGGGCCGGCACCATCTCAGACGAAGCGTTCCGAGCGCCAACCTGCCCAGCGCCCCCGCAAGTACTTGCTCTCGTACCCTTCGCACAGCCTTGTTGTAGCGATTCTGGAACACTGGGAAAATACGACATCCAGCGCGAGAAGCGGCATCCTGCAGCACGTCGACGTCGCCGAGAGTCAGCACGAACGGCTTTTCAATAACGACGTGGACGCCATATCGCTCGACGACATCTACGGCATGCGGTACGTGCATACCACTGGGTGTGATAACCGCTACGGCATCGACGGCCTGCGACGAGAGCATCTCGTGGTAATTGCAGAACCACGGCACACCGTACTCTTCGCCGTAGCGGCGCGCGCGTCCTTCGTCCAGGTCGCAGACCCCGATCAGATGAGCACGCCCCGCCCCCCGAATCGCATCGAGATGCATTCGAGCCACGCGGCCGCATCCGATCACCGCAAATCGAATGGCCCTGGTCATGCGCAGGCATCCTTCAACGTTGTCAGCTGGACCAACGCCCTACCGAACGCGCTAATTACGTCGTCTTCGCGTGTGTCGACGTTCGCGAAACGCCGAAGACTCTGCTCCCATTCCGCGCGTTGATAAAAACGGCGCACGTGCTCGAGATTCAGAGGGTCAGCCTCGGTAAGCCACTGGTACAGCAGCCCACCAGCGACGAAGCCCTGCACGTCAAAGGGCGCGTGATCGCCGCCATGCAGATACACACTCGGCACTCCTGCCAAGAGCGCATCAACATGGATCGTCGAATTGCTGGCGACGGCGAGATCACATTGCTCAAACACCTCACGAAGCCCAATGTCGGAAACAATTCGGATTCGGGATGAGCCGAATGAGCGAACGCGTTGGCCCAGCCCGCGCCAGAGGTTGACGGGGTGGGGGCGAAGGATCACTTCACGAACCCAGTCCTGACGCAGAAGCGCCTTCACCACTCGCTCAGTGACTCCCGGCACAGGGTCCTTGGACAGGAAGACCCCGACAGCTATCGGACGCTCCGGGATCACTGACAAGCCAGTCCAGCCGTCTCGTCGTCCTCTGATCACCACACGACGGAGCACGCAACCTTCCTGAAGATAGGACTCCACGGAGTCCCGGCACTCCATCAAGGCGAGGTCATAGTCGAGTGGCGCGAGCGGAACGATCGGCATCCCATGTGTAACCAAGGCCACGGGTAGGCCGACGCTGCGAGCAGATGCGTGCAGGGCAATACCGTGCGGATTACTGTGAGTCGAGATGAGGGCGACCTTGGCCGGCGAGGTCACGAGCGCCTCCCGGAAACGGCAATAGAACACTGCAAGTTCGAGGCTTCGTACGGCATGAAAGGCACCATCACGGCGGAGCAATCTTCGGGCAATTCGAAGCAGCCGCCGTCGCGTCCGCCTGTCTGCTGGTCGATGAGCACTCCGGAAGCGCCACGGAATGTGGTGAATGTCAATTGTGCTGCACTCGCCGCGGTTAAGACGTGAGGCTACTTGACCGATCGCTCTCCACTCGTTCGGCTGGCGCGCAACGGCCAGAACCGAGCCAATCGAGGTCGGCATTCGCACGCTCGACGCGGCCCTCCAGACGACGAACCGGAAGACCGCACCGACCAGCACGCTCAGCGACTCACGTTCAAGCACGAATCTGACGCCCCGCAGCGCGAGGCTTTGCGCGAGAACGAATTCGCGAATGCCACTGACAACGGCACCGCGGTCGCAGGTCTGTTGAGCGCGAAGGGCGCGAAGGAGATAGATATCCACAGTCCTCATCAGCAGCGTCAGATTGTCAGCGCAGCCTAACCATGGAGAGCACTGTCTTCCTTTGACGCAGGCTGTGTCTCGAGATCGCGTTGGCTGTTCGGATCGACACGAAGATCGCGACCCACCGCAGGTTGCTCCACATTCGGATGCTCAGCGGATGCGATGTCCCGACCTGCGGAGTTCCCAAGTCCTCGGCGGAGGGCCTCCCTCAACCGATACTCTTCCTCAGGCACCGGACTGCGCAGCTCGCCGCGCTCCAAAAATGTCACAGTCTCAGCGGCCGCTTCGTATTCCATCCGCATCCGGCAATCGGCTGTCATCGAACCCAAGTGCGGCGTGAGCACGCAACTGTCGCACACCGACAGTGGGCCGCTGTACGGCTCATGTTCGAAGACATCTACGGCTGCTCCAGCTATCCGACGGTCATTCAGAGCCTGCGCGAGGTCGGCCTCAACGACGACGCCTCCGCGAGACGTGTTGATTACGAGGGCGGCCGCCTTCATTTGTGCGAACTGCTGGTGACCGATGAGGCGCCACGTGAGTGGCGTCAAGGGAACGTGCAGGCTGATGACGTCAGCCTCCGCATAGATCGTCTCCTTGCTGCCCCACGAGATCGACGTGTCCGAGCCAGCCATGACTGCGGGATCAATGTCGTTCGCGAGAATCCTGACGCCGGGAAAGCCACCGAGGAGATGCCGCATGACACGACTTCCGACGCGGCCCGCGCCGATGATGCCGACCGTGCATGCGCCGAGGCGCCTTCCCGCCCATCGCGACCACGCACCTGCCCGCAGGGAGCGGTCTGACGCGGAGATCTTTCGAACCAGGTCGAGCATGAGTCCGACGCTTAGCTCGGCCACTGCGGGTGATGGTGCGTCCGGCGTGTAAGCCACCGCTACCCCCTTGGCTCTGGCAACGCACAGGTCCACATTATCCAGCCCGATCCCAACACGTGCAATCAACCGGAGACCTGGCGTGGCGAGCACTTCGCTTCCGATAGCTTCAGTCCCAGCGATCACAGCATCGTGGCCGGGAACGAGCGCCAGAAGTTCGCTCGGGTGCAAGCGCCGGCCATGTGGATTGAGGGTGTATGAGATGCCCGCAACCTCGAGGAGTTCCAAGGGACGTCGGCTGAGCTCTCCAAATGGAACGGTGGTGACGAGGACTCGCTTTGGCGGCATGGAGGTCATGGATATGTCCAAATGGCAGAGCCAGCTCCGTTCGCATATCGGCGGCTCGGTGCTCGTCCGCATTCCGGGCCCCCCGGAATCCGCAGACGAACCCAAGCGTCTACATCTGCTTCAAAGAATCGTCATCATCATCATTAACCACCACGATGCCAAACGAACCAACAGTGAGGTTGGAGGGCTCTGTTAGGGGGTCGTGTCTCCTGCTATCCAGTCCGCTCAATGTTTACAACCCGTCCTGACGGCGGAGTGCGGCCCGGGGGGTCAACGGCTGCACAGGCGTGTTTCAACCCGGTGTCCGTGCCGCTGACTGGGGCCATGAATCTGATGCGGCTCGTGACAGAGCGCGCGCCACGACCGCAGCCCACATCATCGACTCGCGTGGCCTGGTCAACCCGCGGGTGCGAAATTGAACAGATGCGGCGGTCGTAGCCGCGCTAACGTCCATGCCGCATGCCCCCTACTGCTGCCGCTGAAATGACCAGGCTGATCCTCCAAATCGAGCGCGAATTGGTGGAGATCGCCCGACTGAGGTTGCTTGTGTCGGACGGAGAACAGAGCGTGTCCGGTCACCGCCGCGAGCTGCGCACGGTGAAGACGCGCGTCGATCGCGCCAGGAAGGCGACACGACCTCATTCAAAGGCCGGAGACCATGGCGGCTAGGGCTTGATCGCCGCCACTACGCGGGCGAAGAAATCGCCGTTCACATGCCACCGCCAGACGATGACGAGATCGTTCTGCGGATCGATGTAGATCGTGTTCGACCCGTGTCCCTGGGCCTGGTACGACGTCGTGGGCACACCTTTCGTGCCGCCCTTCGAGTTGAGCCACCACAGGTAGCCGTAGTCGTTCGAGTTCGGCGGTCCGCCGCGCGTGGTCGCGTCCTTCACCCACGCTGCCGACACAAGCTGCTTGCCGTTCCAATTGCCGTTCCGCAACATCAGCAGCCCGTAGCGGGCGTGATCACGCGTGCTCATCCAGAGGCCACCGCCCCACCGCGTCCCACCGGGCACCGATTTGACCGTCTGCCCGTCCACCTGGACGTCGGCGTTGTCGTAGCCGCGCCACGTCCAGCTGCTGGAGGCACCTATCGGATCCATGATCTCGGTCTTCAGCACCTCGGGCAGTGGCCGCTTCCACACGCGCAGCAGTGACAGCGACAGGCGATTCACCCGAACGTCGTTGTACTCGTAGAAGCTGCCGTGCTCGTGAATGTCGCGCGGCTTCATCTCGTCATTACCGAACTCGTCATGGCCGACGAAGGTGGACGGCTTCCCGAACATCGTGCCTTCCCATTCACTCGCCTGACGCGCATGGTCCTCCCAGGTGATGCCGGCGTTGTGCGACGTGTCATAGCCGCCATCCGTCACGTAGCGTCCGACTGGATCCGTGATGCTCTTGATCAGGCCGCGGTCGAGCGCGAGGCCGAGGACGGTCGACAGGTAGCTCTTCGCGACGCTATAGGTGGGTTCAACGGCGGCCGTGTCTCCGAACTCCGCGACGATGTAGCCGTGGCGAATCACGAGACCGTTGGTCGCACTGTGCGACGACGGGAGCGGACCGAGCGGCCGGCCGTAGTCGCGGACCTGGTCGGCCATGTAATCCGTCTTGCCGAACACGCCGTCCCTGGACTTCGCGTACTCGACCGCCTGATTGAGCAGCGCCGCGTCCATGCCTACCTCGGACGGCGTTCGCGTGACCCACGTCTCGCGCGACGGATAGTAGGTCGGGACCTGCGCGGCTGTGTGTGACACAACCAACGTGACGCCGACGAACGCACTTACCGCCGCAGCCGTCGAGCGCAGCAGACGAACCATCGCATCCTCCGTGACAGAGACGCCGCAATGAGGATTTCGTCGGCCTCACTGCCCCACTGGCCAAACAGAATCGGTCAAGCCTGTCGAAGCCTACCACCGGCCGACTGGCAGGACGACCATCTGGACAATCGGTCCATCGTTTGCGATCGGACTCTTTATCTGACGCCAGTGGACACACGTCGATTGCACACTCACGACTTACTTCTCTCTGAACTCGCGAGGGCAGGCTCTGGTCATGGGCCGGCTCCACGTCGAGCGTCGTTCGTCAGCGGCTGAGCCCACCATTGATATCCACTCGCACGATAGCCGCGCACGCGCAGCCCTGGTGCTCCGTTCGATGCGGCGCGTGTGCGTGTGTTTGAGGCAGGACCGCCACAGCGTCCGCCCGGCGCGATAAGGGAATCGCCTGAACACGTTCGGCGTCACACGTCGCCCGTGGTGGACACGTCAGCGCTGGGGCGCCACGAGTTGTGCGGCAAGGGCGGCACTGCTTATCGCGCAGGTTGTCCTCATCGTGTGACTGCGCCACGGCCTCGTTCGGCGCGGGGTCCTGGCATCCTGCCTGCAGCACGTCCTGCCGACGCGCGTCTGGTGATGCCTTCACCGAGCGCCCACTGCACCAAGGGTTGGTGCATACACGTCAGAGAGGTCACCATGAAATCACTCATCGTCGCTGTCGCGATCCTCGTCGCCGCGCCGCTCTATGCTCAGGAACAGACGGGCACAGAACGTGGGTATGTCACCGGGCTCGGCGGCTTCAGCGTGGCACTCGGCGACAAGAGCGCCAATACGATCCTCGAGGGCGGCGTGCGCGTCGCTCCACACATCCTCGTCTTCGGAAACGTCGGACACTTCTCGAATCTGCTGGGCGGTCTCCAGCCGACGCTCGACGCCACCACCTCCACGCTCGCGAATACCGATGGCCTGGGTGTCACGACAACCGGCTCACTGCCTGCCACGTACGTGATGGGCGGAGTCCGGGTCGACCTGCCGGGTAGCACGCGCCTGACGCCGTACCTGCTCGGTGGCATCGGCACGGCGCGTCTCAAGCCCACCGCACAGCTCTCGTACGCGTCTGGACTGCTGCCTGATGGCTCTACACCCACGGTCGGTGCCGACATCACGAGCAGTCTTGTCTCGACGGGCACGTTCACCGTTCCGGCGCCAAGCAATTCGCTGATGACCACGCTCGGCGGCGGAGTGGAAGTGCCGCTCGCAGCCCACTGGATGATCGATGCCGGCTATCGCTACTCGCGCATTGCCGCCGACTCTGCGCTCAGCTCACCCGCCATGAATACCAACGGCATGGCCTTCGGTTTTGGTTATCGCTTCTAGCACCGGACGCCAGCGCCCGCGCCGCGGTCTCGCCGCAACCGAGTCGAGGTGACGAAGCCGGGTTGCCCCTGCTTCGTCATCACCTTTTTCCCTGGAGTTGGCGATGGACCTCACGACCGCCGCCGTTGACCGTCACATCGAGTCAATCGCGTCAACCGCGTCGTCTATCGGCGCTGTCGTGGCGGTGCTGGCTGTCGTCTTCCACATCGATCGGGCGACCGGATCGGTGCCATACCACCATCTCTACTACCTGCCGATCATCCTCGCCGCACGTCGATTCGAGATTCGCGGCGCCGCCCTCTCGGCCGCGGCGTCGATCGTCCTGTATCACCTGGCGAATCCGGGCATGGTCGCCGTCTGGTACCAGGAAGCAGACCTGGTGCAAATGGCCCTCTTCATCGGCGTCGGCCTCGTCACGGCAAAGGTCGTGAGGGACGCGAGGGTTCTGCATATCCTCGCGACCACCGACGACCTGACCGGACTGCACAATCTGCGTTCCTTCGAATCGCACTTGCAGGCCCTCGTGCGCGATGCGCGCGAGCATGGTCACCCGCTGTCGCTGCTGGCTCTGGACGTGGATCGCCTGAAGCCAATCAACGACGTGTACGGACATCTCGCAGGTGCTGAAGCGGTGCGCACCATCGGCCACCTGATTGGCAGGCTGACGCCCGCACACGCCGTGGCGTGCCGATATGGAGGCGACGAGTTCGTCATCGCTGTGCCTGGTGACATCGACACAGGCCTTGCCCTCGCTGAATCGATTCGTACCGCAGTGTGCGACGCGGCGCCCCGCCTGGGCGGCTACGACTTCCCACCATGCACGTTGTCGGTCAGTGTCGGCACGGCATTGCTGTCGGCCGCCACGCTTGTCGGGCCGCTGACAGCGTCTGGCGCCGCCGACCTCGCGGTTCAACTGTTTCAGGAAGCCGACGCGGCGTTGTATCGAGCGAAGTCCGCCGGTCGGAATCGCGTAGCCACGTCTCTGGTCGCCCTTCACGCACGGTGACCGCTGCTCGCATTCGCGACACGCTCCTGATCGTCAACGATGCCGACGGCACGCTGGCGCGGAGACTCGTGCAAGACGAGACCGGTCCTTGACTTCCATCAAATTGAATAACCCAAAGGTCGTCCGAATTACTTACACGAAATCATCCGGTTCCCAAATTGACCCACCTCGAACTCTGTCTCGATACTGCCTGCGATGCATGTCATTCAATCGACCGTGAGCTGAACGGGCCCGTCGTCAGTCATGCCCTGCGCTCCAGTGGATCCGATGGCAGCGACAGTGAGTCGGCGCATGCAGCGTTCTCGTTCAGGAGGACTTGGTATGAGGATAGGTTCCATCAAGAAAGTGTGGGTCATGGCACTCGCCGCGCTCTGTCTGCTCCCAATCGCGGCGCAGGCCCAGAGCGCATTCACGGGCACGGTCAAAGACACGTCCGGCGCAGTGCTGCCAGGAGTGGCGGTGGAGGCAGCCAGTGACGCCCTCATCGAGAAGACGCGATCGGTCGTGACCGACGAGAACGGCGGGTACCGCCTCGTCGACCTGCGCCCCGGCACCTACACGCTATCGTTTGCGCTCGAGGGTTTCTCAACCGTCAAGCGGGAGGGCGTCCAACTCGAATCCAACTTCACAATGACCCTCAATACAGAGATGAAGGTCGGATCGCTCGAGGAAACGCTGACGGTGACGGGCGCAGCACCGACGGTCGACGTGCAGAGCACGACCAAGTCGCAGGTGCTCAACCGCGAGGCGCTCGATGCCATTCCAACGGGTCGCACGATTCAAGGCATGGGTCAGCTGATCACAGGCGTGTCATTGAACCAGCCTGACATCGGCGGCTCAAAGGCCATGCAGCAAACCTACATGTCGGCACACGGTGCCGGTGCGTCGCAGACAACGGTGCAGGTCGATGGCCTCATGGTCAACGGCCTTGACGTCGACGGCGCGGTACAGAGCTACTTCAACAGCTCGATGTCGCAGGAAATGGTCTATACGACGTCCGGCGCGGCGGCGGATGTGGCGGGCGGTGGTGTCCGCCTGAACATGATTCCCCGCGATGGTGGCAACACGCTCAGCGGCAGCCTCTTTCTCGGCGACCAGCAAAAGAGCTTCCAGAGCAACAACATCACGCAGGACCTGATCAGCCGCGGCGTCAAGACGGCCGACGGCATCGGCAAGCTGTACAACATCGAAGGTGCCGCCGGTGGTCCGATCATGAAAGACAAGGTCTGGTACTTCGCGTCGGCGCGCAACTTCGTGCTGAATACCCTTCCGGCCAATACCTTCAATGGTCTCGCGGGCACCGGCACGTCAACCTCGGCTCCGCTGCCAGATACCAGCAGCCAGGGCGTCGACCCGCAGAGCATCCGCTCGGTGCAGGCGCGCGTCACCTTCCAGCTGAGTCCAAAGAACAAGCTGGCGATCTACAACGACCGTCTCGCGAAGAATCGCGGCTCGGCTATGACCGCGGGGATGGATCCGGCGACGGGCTCGACGGTGTGGAATTCCCCGATCTACACGACCGGTGAAGTGAAGTTCACGTCCACGGCGACGAGCAAGATCTTCATCGAGAGCGGCGTCTCGACCAACTACGAGCGTTACAACAACCTCTATCAACCAGGAATCGAGAAGACGCCGTTCACACCTGACTGGTACACGCAGATCTACAAGACCGACACATCAAAGGGCACGCAGTGGAACGCCAACAGCGTCCAGGCGGGGCTCTATCCAGACCGCTTTGCTGCAATGGGCGCCGTGTCCTACGTGACCGGTGCGCACAACGTGAAGGTTGGTATTCAGGACACGTGGGGTCGCTACCGACAGTTCCGCAGCGCCAATGGCGACATCCGCGCGAACTACAACAACGGCGTGCCCTTCCAGGCCACTATTCTCAACACTCCGCTCAACTACCAGGACAACCTCAAGGCAGACCTCGGCATCTTCGGGCAGGATTCGTGGACGCTGCATCGCCTGACGGTCAACTACGGTGCGCGGTGGGAGTACTTCGCATCTGGCATCCCGGAGGAAGCCTCGGGTCAGGGTCGCTACGCGCCTGCCCGCACCTTCGGTCCAATTGACATGCCCACATGGAAGAGCATCGCGCCACGCGGTGGTCTGGTGTTCGACGTGTTCGGCAATCAGAAGACGGCCGTGAAGTTCAGCATGGGGAAATACATGCAGGCGGGCACGACC